>PJUJ01000063.1_pt1 | contig 122186 bp, 123 predicted proteins | sample 1512321 | NCBI WGS metagenome assembly PJUJ01 (sample SAMN08177669, study PRJNA422409) | Feces metagenome, whole genome shotgun sequencing project. | isolation source: Chicken feces enriched on filter paper: beechwood xylan treatment | host: Gallus gallus | place: USA: Madison | collected 2015-01-15 | reverse complement strand
TAAGGACAATTAATAAACAATCTTCCAGAAATCCCTAAAACAAAAATGACTGAGTAAGCTTAATACTATACTCAGTCATTTTTTTAAGTCTCTTAAAAAAATAGAAACTTTTTCAGTGTCCTCCAAATTTGGTGAGGTTTTTTTGATTTTGTTAAATAATGTTAGATTATCGATATGAATACACTAGATATTCAATAATGCCCTATCTTTAAACTGATTTACAATAAATTTAACCAATTCTATATGACAAAAACCTTTACTGTAAAAAAACTTATTGGAATAGCGCTGATTCTATTTCCAGCACTATCACATGCGCAAAGTTCAAATTATTTTATTGAACTTGGAGGAAAACACCAGCGATCAAAAACTAATAAATCAGAAAATGTAAGAATTTCAAGTGAGGAAGAGATGCAAAACACCAGAATTGCTCCAATATTTGGTTTCTATCTTAATAATCATTTAAGCTTAGGTGTTGAATACGCCCACTCAAATGAGAATAGAATTAGAATTTCAGATGAACGAATGGAAGACGCCTCAAAAACTGAGTCTTATGATCAATCACTTTCATTAAATAGTTTTGGGATTTTTTCTAGATTGTACGTAAAGAAAAAATCTTCAAAATTTAACGCCTTTATCCAACTCAAACCTGCTTTCATAAAAAGTAAAAATACATATGAATCAAGAGGTGCAACTATGGGATATGAGCCGACATACACATCCTCCTATTATGAATCAAAAGGAACAACTAAGATAGATATATATGAAGTTGATTTAGGACTTGGGGCTTCTTATAAACTTTTTCATGGACTTGCAGCTCAGTTAAATATACCATCTGTAGTAACACATGGCAGGCTATATTATGATTTAAGTGATGCGAAGCAATCTTATACATCTATTTTGCAGTCTACATTTTCAAATGCATACCTTTCATTCAACTACCAATTCTAATAATATGAAAACTTTTATAATATTTCTAATCACTTTGTTTGCTTACTCAATTTCTTATGCTCAAGAAAGTAAGTTCATTATTTCATCATCATTCAGATTTAATAATAGTAAAAGCGACACTGAAACTCAACAGTATTCCAACAGCTATTTTCAAATCAGTCCAAGAATAATGTATAAACTCAATAATAAATGGGGAATAGGATTTTCATATGCAATATCAAATGATAAGACCGAAAACGATGGCAATTTATACTCAAAACTAACAGGCAATCAATTTGGTGGTTTTATACAGTACAATCTAATAGATATAACAAAATTTCAACTATTTTCTGAGCTTAATACGAGTTATACTACAATAAAGCATAAAAGTGACTATACTTTTAATGATATTTCATCTAAAGGAACTTTTTCAAGCATAAATATAGGAGCAAGATACAATTTATATAAGTGTCTAGGTATTGAAGTCAGACTTAATGATCTAATATCATATTCATCAAATAAATTTGATGTTTCAAAAACTGAATCCTCAAGTTTCAATCTCCTGAAGAATCCACTCCAACAAGTTTCGTACGGGTTATCACTAGCGTTCTAATTTGTTAAAATACTGTTATAAAACCAAGTCGATTTGTATTGAATATCAACAAAGCTTATCTTTAAAACAAAAACAAATACTATGAATATACTAAAATCAGCTTTTTTGGCTACAGCGATATTTGCTTCACAGGCTACTTTTGCGCAATTCAAACAAACGCCACTTCCGTATGCGTACAACGCTTTGGAAGGTGCTATTGATGCACAAACAATGGAAATTCACTATAGCAAACATGCAGCAGCTTATACAGCTAACTTAAATAAAGCTATTGCGGGTACAGCGACAGAAAAAGAAAGTATTGAATCGATCTTGGGTTCTATTTCGAAACAATCTGCAGCAGTTCGTAATAATGGAGGTGGTCATTACAATCACGAATTGTTTTGGTCTATCCTGACTCCAAATGTAGGAACAAAACCATCTGCAAAATTAGAGAAAGCGATTAATGATACTTTTGGTTCTTTAGATGCGTTGAAAGAAAAAATCAATGCAGCGGGTGCCACTCGTTTCGGTTCTGGATGGTCATGGTTATCTGTTGACAAAGCAGGTAAATTATTTGTTTCATCAACTCCAAATCAAGATAATCCATTGATGGACGTAGTTGAAGAAAAAGGAACGCCTATTTTAGGAGTTGATGTGTGGGAACACGCTTACTATTTACGTTACCAAAACAAACGTGCAGACTACTTAACTTCTATTTGGAATGTTATTAATTGGGATGAAGTTTCAGCCCGTTACGAAAAAGCGTTAAAGAAATAATTACTCACATAGTTGTCATTTCTAAAATGAGATGACGCACTTAACATCGTCATTTCGAACGAAACGGAGTGTAGTGAGAAATCTAAATTTTAGATTATCAAACTTTACTTATTTATTCGGAATGACGATTTTATTTTCACCGAATTCCCCTCCTCTTTTACCGAGTTTTCATGCTCTTCCACCTATCCACTATCCTATCGCTTCTCTTTCCGCTGTATCTTTGAATATAAAATTTGAACAAATAACATTTAAAATAAAGAACATTATGGCAACGAAAAGAATATTTACAATCAACGGAAGTAGCATTAATAATATGATTAAATTTTTATTCTCTAATATCAACAATTCGAGATTTGTAGCAACTTCCAAATCTGGAAACAACATTGTCAATCTTCCACTTTTATTGGTCATCATTCTAGCTATTGTATTTCCAGTAACTCTGGTAGCAGGTGTTATCTTAAGTATAATTTTTAAAATTGATATTGCAATTGAAAGAGATATCACAAGAGATATAAAATTAATAGAGAACAAATAAAGTATAAATCCATACTATAAAAAAACGGGCTTACCTAGTAAGCCCGTAATGATTTATTAAATTAAACTATTTTTTTTTCAAAATATGGTAATCTAGATATTGGTACATCCAATTTATAGGTTTTACCACCTTTGTAAATTTTGCCAAGATCATCTTTCCATTTGAATCCTTTAGGTAATTTGACCTCTCTTTCTAATTTATTATCCACAACTGGAGCTACTAAATATTTCTCTCCTAGCATAAATTGGTCTGACACCGTTGCGAAACCTTGTCCTGGAAATTCGTATTCCAAATGTCTTAAAATAGGCTCGCCAGTTTTAGAAGATTGCTTGGCAACATCTAGAATATAGCTACCAAATTTTTCATGCAATACAGCACATTGACGAACGATTTCTAGATTTTCTTTGTTCAGAATACGCCAAGGAGCTACAGAATATTGCATCATGGGCATCAACGCATGTACCTGTGCTGAACGTACAATTAAAGATTGGTCGAAATCCTCTGCTTTTTTGTTCAAAAATGTCGTAAACTCTCCTCCACCAATCATATCAGGGCAAGTGTATGCATAACCCAACAATCCAGCGGCTATCATATCAGGAATTAAGATGCGTACCGAATTCCAAGAATACGTTTTATCGCCCAAACGCTGAACAAGCGGCTGTCCACCCATTTTCCATCCTGCTCTATATTCATTAAATGGAAACTCTAATCCCAATCTAGCCCATGCTAATGTATGATCTACCGATAGGGCATTCTTATCATAACTATCAAGCAAGTTCTCCTCATAAAAAGCATTATCACCAGCATCAAATTTGAATCCGTCGATTCCATAATCTGCTTGCATTTTTTTCAATATAGAAACGAAATGATTAAAAGCAGCAGGATTTGTCAAATCATAACATGCAGACTGACCATTCCACCAATTTAGGATCGCAGGCTCATCCTTGCCTTTCCTCTTTATTAAATAACCTTTCTGGGCTAATTCACGATACTCCGGACTATCAGGACTTAAAAAAGGACATATCCACAACATCACTTTGAAACCTTGAGAATGAAGTTTTTGAATCATACCTTTTGGATCGGGAAATTTTTCGGACCTAAAATCAAAATTTCCATAATAGCGTTGCCAATTGTCATCAATCATCAAAACACCTGTCGGAAACTTGTTGTCCACAATATCTTGCGCATATTTTAGGATATCATCTTGATTTTGGTTATACATCAACTCAATCCATGTATTGTACTGTGGTTTGGTAAAAAATTCTTCTGCTGGAAGAACTCCAGATGCAGGAAAATACTTTGTACACGCCACTAAGTAAGCAGATTTTAAAGTATTCCCAGATTGCTGAATTTTTAATTCTTCATAATCTGAATTAATTTACGATTTTCTCCCCCATAACAGCGAATTTTATAGGTTTATCACTCCAAATAAAACGCCCTTTGTTGGAAACAAACAGAGGAACTACCTGATTATTTGAATTTTCCCTTGCTAAATCATATTCTCTAGCTGGATGTAAAAAAGGCATACTAGAGCCTTGCGCTACCACTCCTCCCCACCAATATTCATCTTGCCCTATGGGCAATTCTAAAGTCGATTTTGACTGCGAATAGCCCAGATGAATAGTAGTAAATAAGACAATTAATACTAAGTTACTTCTCATAATTGTTTATAGTTTAGTTGATTTATTTTTTTATCGCATATACTACTTTTTTGATTAATGTGATTACAATAACAACAATTAATCCCATCCCAAAGCCTATTAAGCTTTCTTTCAACGTATTATTCCATGTAGGTAATAGGTGATGAAAAAAATCAATATTATGAACGAATATTCCCCCTGATACCATTAATAAAGCAATAGTACCTACAACAGATAATATTTTTATAACTACAGGTAAAGAAATAACCAATCCTTTTCCCAATGCCGCGACAAAACCTTCATTTCTTGATTTTCTAATCAACTTAAAGCCAGCATCATCCATACGAACAATTAAAGCTACAATCCCATAAACTCCCACAGTGGCTAAAAATGCTACGGCGCTTACCGTAATAATTTGAACAGATAATGAACGATCCAAAACCGTAGCCAAAGCTATAATTACAATCTCTACAGAAAGTATAAAATCTGTAGTGATGGCTGATTTTATTTTTGCTTTTTCATTAGCTTCCCCGTCTTCTTTGATCTCCTCTATGACTTCTTCCCCTTTCTTTTTACGATGAAAAAGAAATTCAACGATTTTCTCGACGCCTTCATAAGCTAAATACAAACCACCAATAATTAGAACAATCTTAATAGCTATGGGCAGAAAAATCTGTAATAAGAATACTAAAGGAATGATAATTAATTTATTTACAAAAGAACCTTTTGTGATTGCCCAAAGCACCGGAATTTCTCTTGATGATAGAAAGCCTGTAGCTTTTTCCGCATTTACAGCCAGGTCATCTCCCAATATACCTGCGGTTTTACGGGTTGCTATTTTACTTGCGACTGCAACGTCGTCCATGAGCGCAGCGATATCATCTAATACTGCGAAAATTCCTGAAGCCATTTATGTTTATTTAGTTTAGCCATAAAAATATAAATTTTAAAAAAATTGACGTTAAAAATGTATAGAAAACATTTTACAACTGTCGAATGTTATATTTTCAAAGATATAGAATGATGTATACTAATTTCAAAAAACTACACACACAACCCGATTTGCTCATTCTAGGCAATGTATGGGATGCCAACTCGGCGAAGATTGCGCAGGAAGCTGGCTTTAAGGCTTTAGGAAGTTCGAGTCATGCCATTGCAAATGCAATGGGTTACGAGGATGGAGAACAAATCACTGTTGACGAGCTGCTTTTTATAGTAGAGAGAATAGTTAAAGCTGTAGATATTCCAGTATCTGTTGATTTTGAATCTGGGTACTCAGATAATCCAGACAAAGTAGCACAAAACGTCAAAAGGTTGGCAGATCTAGGAGTTGTTGGAATAAATTTAGAAGATGGACAAGTGAAAAATGGTAAACGCATATTGGGGGATGCGGAATTGCTCCAACAAAAAATCCAAGCCATCAAAGCAGAAACGAAAGAAATCTTTATAAACGCACGTACTGACTCCTACACTACCAAACACAAATCGCCTTTGGAAGAAGCTATTAATAGAGCTAAAATATATACAAACGCCGGTGCGGATGGACTTTTTGTTCCGCTGATAGAATCTGTTGATGATATTGAAAGTTTGTTAAAGCAGACTTCCTTACCACTCAATGTATTTTTAACAGAAAACCTTCCTTCGGTAGAGAGACTTACAGAATTAGGCGTCAAAAGATTATCACATGGCGCAAAAATCTACGAATGGTTGGTACAACAGAACACTACATTATTCAAGGACTTTTTTAAAAATCCGAAGTTACCGAAGTAATTACGTAAAAAAGAGTACCATTGACACTTAGCTAATGGTACTCCTTACATATCTATTTTTCTAAAATACTTTCAAAAATTTCTTTTTCCATTGAAAAAAAGAATAATACTTTAGAGCTATCAATTTCTGATTTATCCATACATAGATAAGCATTCCAACCAGCAGGTAATTCCAAATAATAACCCCACCCTATATAATTTTTTAAGCGTCCTAAATTTTTAATTTTATGAAATTTACTACCTATTTTCATATTTGATTTCGTAAAATTTTTATCATCACTACTTATATAATATCTTCCAGTAGCATTTGTATGATACCTATACATAATACCATTTTTTATTACAGAATCTAATTTAACAATCCCATAAGGAACATATGTGTGTGCAGATACCGTATCTCTGAAAGACTGAGAAAATACAGTGCAAACAAATCCAATTTGGAGCAATATTAGCAAGAGAAACATTTTCATTAAGATTAAGTTATTTAATTTAAATATAATAATAAAAATAGCATTAGTGTGACGCCAAATGGTACTTTACCCCAATTTTACCCTCTTCTACAATTAGAGGCTGTTTTTCTATAGTATAATTCTAACTATTTTAGTATCTCCACCATAGCACAATATTCTTTTTAAGATATATGAGAAGTTGAAAAACAGATCGTCGACATATAGTAGTTTTGTAATAAAATTGTATTGTACTTCAATTTATATCACACCAAAGTCAAAGTGATTATTTGCAGATATAAGTAAAAGAAATAAGTAGTTAATTTGCATTAGAATTTTTGAACAAAAAATATAAAAAGTCAAAAGTTTAGACCTGCAATTAACATGAAATATTATTTGAATAGGAGTATTTTATTATTTTTCAGCTTATTCTTTAGCTTAGTTTCGATGGCGCAATCCTTTAAAATTAAGGGAAATGTTATAGATAAGGAAACAAAAGAGCCAATAGAATTTGCTACAATAGCGATTGTTGGAAGTACGCAAGCTACAAAAACAGACGAACTGGGTAATTTTGAATTTTCCCTTCCCAATAAGAATGTAATGGTACGCGTGAGTTACGTAGGTTATCCATCTCAAGATTTGGATTTATCTTCAGGTAAGACTTATTTTTCTATTGCTTTAGCTGCAGAAAATGAAATTGCTGAAGTTATAATCAAAAAGCCTAGATTAAAATATTCCAATAAAAATAATCCTGCTGTTGAATTAATCCGTCAAGTAATTGATCATCGCGACCAAAACAAATTAACGGGGCAAGATTTTGTGGAGTTCGAACAATATGAAAAAATCTCTTTGGGATTAAGTAACCTTTCTGAAAAATTCGTTAATAAAAAAGCATTCAAAAACTATCAATTCTTATTTCAAAAACAATCAGACAGTACATCAACATATGTTCTTCCTGCTTACATGGAAGAAAAAGTGTCTAAAGTTTATTACAGAAACGATCCTAAGAAAACAAAACAATATATAATCGCAGAGCAAAAGGCTGAATTTGATCCTAAATTTGTGGACAACGAAGGTTTAGCGAATTATTTCAACAAGCTGTATGATAAAGTGGACATCTACGATAATAACATTACGTTGTTGACCAACCAATTTTTAAGTCCAATTGCTAATAGTGCCCCTACATTCTACCGGTATTACATCACGGATACGATTAAAACCTCAAAATCTTATCTCGTAGAGCTAAGTTTCTTTCCACGAAGTAAGGGCGATTTCTTATTTCAAGGAAAACTCTACGTTACTTTGGATGGCCAATATGCTGTTCAAGGCACTAAAATGAAAGTTAGCGAGGATATCAACCTTAATTTTGTCCGTGATTTAAATATTGAACTTACTTTTGAAAAAGATAATATTAACAAATATTTTTTAAGTCGGAGTGCATTGGGAATTGATTTTGCTTTGACAGGAAAAGGTAAAGGTGTACAAGGAAATCGTGTCGTGTATTATAAGGATTATGTCAATGGAATGCATAGACCCGATTCTTTATATGCAGGCGCTGAGGTAGAAAAGATTATAGAAAAAGCTCCAGCAACAAATCAAAGACAATATTGGGCTGGATTACGTCAAGCACCTTTGACCAACCAAGAGAAAGCAATTTATCAAAATATTGACTCACTACAAACGATGCCATCGTTTCGTAGATTTATGGATGTGGCAGCTTTGATTCTTTCGGGATATAAGCAAGCAGGTCCAGTAGAAATTGGTCCAGTTAATACTTTTTACAGCTACAATCCGGTAGAAGGACTTCGTTTGCGTATTGGAGGTCGTACAACAGAACAGTTAAGCACTCGTTTCTTCTCGGAAGCATATGCGGCTTATGGTTTTGAAGATAAAAAATGGAAATATTTCGTCAGTGGAACATACTCGATAAACAATAAGTCAGTTTATAAATTTCCGCAACACTACATTCGTGCATCCTATCAGCACGACACTAAAATCCCCGGACAAAATTTAGAATTTATTCAAGAAGATAATGTGTTATTGTCTTTCAAACGTGGTGAAAACAAAAGCTATTTGTACAATGATACATACAAAATAGAATACAAAGCAGAATTTGAAAATCACTTTTCCATTAATGCTGGCTTGACCAAATGGAAACAAACTCCTGCGGGTGTAATTCGCTATCAGATTATTCCAGAAATGGGAGATCCTACCATTATTAACGAAGTAAATACGACAGAAGCGAATATTGGATTTAGATGGGCTCCAAAAGAACAATATTATCAAGGTAAATTGTACCGAACTCCTATTTACAATGAATATCCGATTTTCACTTTCAATTATACAGCTGGAATTAAAGGCGTGCTTGACGGAGAATATAATTACCATAATTTCACCGCAGGTGTATTCAAGCGAGTGTATTTATCACAATTTGGATATGCTGATGTGAATTTGGATGGAACCTATATTCTAGGAGATAATATTCCTTATCCGCTATTAACATTGCACCGAGCAAATCAAACATACGCTTATCAATTGCAATCGTACAATTTGATGAACTTTATGGAATTCATTTCTGATCATCACGCTTCGATTAATGTACAATATTACATGAATGGCTTTATTTTAAACAAGCTACCTTTAATTAAGAAACTACAACTGCGTGAAGTATTTAGTTTCAAAGGTTTGTACGGTGGTTTGAGAGATCAAAATAACCCAACATATAACCGTGATTTATTTGCTTGGCAAAGAAATATAGATAATGAAATTTCTTCATTTACATTTGGCGACAAACCGTATATGGAAGCTAGTGTTGGCTTAGGAAATATATTCAAAGTATTACGCGTAGATTACGTGAAGCGTTTGAATTACCTGAATCAACCAAATGTTTCAGATTGGGGAATTCGGGCGCGAATCAAAGTTGATTTTTAATTAATGTTTTAAATAGTGTCTATCAACGTCTTTGGAGAAACCGCGATAAAAAAGCGAAGCCTGGGCTTCGCTTTTTGCATTTAAGAATATATCTATTGTATTGGAACAGTTTCTTTATTCGGCTTTTGAATTTAGATTGGTGTCTGCCAAGCCTGTTAAAGTTTTGTCACATTGTTTCTCTTCCTTCAAAGTTGCTAATAACAATTTCAAAGCTTCTTTATGACCTAATACTTTTGCAAAAGCTGCTAAAGTCCCATAAGTCGCAATTTCATAATGTTCTACTTTCTGAGCGGCTGCGATAATTCCAGCATCACGAACTGCACCAATTTCGGTTTCCTTTATGATACCCTTCCCCTCTTCCAATAATCCATCCATTGCATCGCATTTTTCAGCTTCTGCTTTTTTACCAATAGATTTAAAAGCAGCTTCCAATCGCTTAATATGTTCTTCCGTTTCGATCAAATGGCTAGCAATAGCAGCTTTTAAATCCGGAGAAGTTGCATTTTTCTCCATTTTTGGAAGTTCTTTTTTCAATGCTTTTTCAGCCCAATAGATATCTTTTAAACCATCTTCGAATAAATCTTGCAAATCTTTCGCTGCATCTTTTTTTGCTGCAATCTTTCCAGATTCTGATTTATTCTCTTTTGAAGCTGTATCACGTGTTTTCGTTGTAGCTGCGGACTTAGCTGTAGATGCCGAAGCTTTTTTCTCTTTTACTGTTGCCATAAGTTGAAATAATTTAGTGGATATAACTAGTATATAAACAACAGGAATGAAAGAAAGTTTTGAAAGTTATCGAGCTAGCAAAGCTAACTCAGATTGTTTATACATGTTAGCCCCTTTGAGGTAATTATAAATGATATCTTTGGTCTTATCATCTTCTAGTTTATAAAGGTTAGATACCAAGAAACTTTTATCTTCCTCAATATTAGATTTATACCCTAAAAAATCTGGAATATGATACTGGATACACAAGCGAATAAATCGCAACTCTATATTATTAGGTTCGGTTTTAATTTGGCTTTCCAACATTTTCTTACCATCCTTAAAATACCCCATTTTCTTAAATGGATTGGAGGTATGTTTTGCCATAAACATATGAAATGCTGCTTCGTAGCCTTTTTCTAAAGGAGTTTTGGCTTTAGCTTGCAAAGTTTGGAGATATTTTTTACAAAGATCCTCATCTTTCACACCTTTGTTAAAATCTTTACGCACATCATATAGATTCAAAGTCTGAGCATTTACTGTGTTAAACAGTATTATCGTAAGCACAAAAGTTCCCAAAATTTTACCCATAATTTATTCTCCTTTATAATTATATCGATATAAAATACAAAAAACAAGCCAATTTTTGGGAACGCAATCTCTAATATATATTATTCCTTAATTAACTTTTCATATAGTAAATTGGTGATTTTAGCAGGCAAGGCAACCTCCCCATTTTCATATTCTAACACACACCCGTTCGTAATCACTACTATTCCAAACTTCTTTTTAGGATTAAAAAACATAGAACTGTACAAACCGTACGCCGAGCCTGTATGCCCTACCATATGCTGCCCAGGAATCAGTTTAGTGGTTTCCAATAATGCTAGACCATAGCCTGAATCTTCCGAAATCTTAGTTTGCATCAATTTCGAATACTTTTTACCTAATATTTTCACTTTTCCTGATTTACCGTAATTCATATGCATTAGCATATATTTCGCTAAATCGACAGCAGAAATTTTCATCCCACCTGTTGGTGAAAATATTGGAGTAGTCTCTCCTAAGACATGATTTCGCACTTCTTCGCTTCGAGGATTGTATGCCAGGGGTTCGTGAATGAATTTATCATTTTTACTATCGTAAGCATATAGGGAGGCAAAACGTGTATTGTCCAAAGAATCGATACAATACCCTCCGTATAATCCCAATGGATTGAGGATTTGTTGGCGAATATAGGTATCAAAACGAATGTTTGTGAGACGTTCTAAGACCGCTCCAGCCATATTAAAGTTTAGATTACAATACTCATATTTCGTTCCCGGTGCGTAATCATTATAACTCTTTTGCCAATTCGAATTTTTGGAAGGATTAATCACATCCAAATCAAAATAGCCATTTACATCGTTTATACTTGATGTGTGTGATAACACCATACGTAAAGTTATTTTGGTTTCTGGATATTTAGGGTTGCGCACCACAAAACCCACCAAATCTCCAAAATCATCATCCAAAGAGATTTTTTTCTTTTCTACCAGCTGCATTAACGCTGTGGAAGTAAATGACTTTGAGATAGAGGCTATTCTAAAAATATTACGATCTACATCCAACGGAGTATTATTTTCCAACGAACTTTTTCCGATAGCATTTTTTCCAATAATTCGTCCATCTTTGACCACAACATAAGCTACCCCGACCGCTTTATATTGATCTGCTATTTTTTGAACTTCATTCTTTAAATCTTGAGCAAATAACATTGAAGTACTCCATGCAACAGTTAGGCATGACATTAGTAAGTTTTTCATTTTATAGATTAGTATGTTAGGTATATTTTAAAGCTAAACGCAAGGCATATCCTATTCCAATAGCAATGATAAAGCTCGCTAATGTCCCCACTAAGATATACTCTGTAAATTTAGTATCTTTTGCATTAGCTAAATCACCAAATCTGAAAATTGATTTGGCGGCCAATAGAAATCCAATTCCAGACAAAAATCCCACCTGAATAAATAATACGATAATCAGACGTTCCATAATCCCTATCAAAAGCCCAGCATGCATTAGGCTTTCTTTACGTTTATTTTGAAATTCAAATTCTTTGTCCCATTTGGAAAAAAATAAACGTAAAAATATAGGGCTCACTACAGCTACTAATAAAAAAGCAATTAGGTATAATAAAGTATCGATTGAAAATAATAGTTCATAACTTAACGGCGGAAAGCCAAAATTATAGAAAGCAACAGTGCCCAAAACGGCTAAATGTAGAATTTGATCAATACAGAAGAAAAATAAAGGCTTTGCAGGATATTTTCCCTCTAACCAAATTTTTAAGCTGTCTATAGCTAGATGTGAAAATGTAATAAAGGCAATAGAAATCCAGTATAATTGAAGCTCAGGATAGAAGAATACAACTAGAACAATAGCATGGATTAATACATGTAAAAACAAATAGCCTACATTCTCTTTTCGTCGTTGTACTAATGTTTTCGTCTGCAAAACAAAGTCTCCAAGAATTTGGGCTAATAGCAATTTTAAGAATACGACTAACATCTTTTAATTAATTCTTTCGTGCAATAATCTATCGTCATTTTTATCTTTTGCCAATTCGCATTTCCTAACTCGGTACTGACTTGACTTTGATATTTTCTATTCAACAATCGTGCTAACTCATTTTGATTGACTTGTGGATTCTTAATTTGAGCCGAAACCGTTTGAGCCATATTTACAGTCCATCTTTTTGCCAATTCTGTAGCCAATTGTAACATGATATTTGTTGGTTCATCCCAGTCAGCCCAAGGTGATCGGACATAAATTAGATTTTTATCGAGTGTATCAAATGCCTCTCCAGAATTTATCAAGGCTTCTCCCGAAGAATTTTTGATGTGCTCATCCCAATAACTGATTTCTCCTATTCCTAATCCTATTCGCACATCCAAAGGTTCTACCGTACGTATATTCGATTTAATCAGAAAAACAGCTTCTATACACCGATCTATTGGAACCGACACTTGAAAGCTGTCTCCTCTAAAAATATCAAAATTATTTGAATAATGCTTTAGACCTTCTTCTAAAACTGGTAACCATCTCTGTATGTCTGCTCTCCTTGACCCTACGATATCTCCTGTTAGTATAGCATATATTTTTCCCATAATCTTTCATTTACAATACATTTAAATATCACTATAAAAAGTGATATTAACAAATATCATTAAAATCAATGATAATTTAAAATATCATTAAATAAAGCGATAATCATTTAGAACGATTATGATAACGTTGCGCAATAAAAGTAATGATGAAAATTTGAAAAGCATGGTAAATCATTAAGGGCAAGAAGAAAAAACCTGTATACGGATTGTTCATAAAAATAAACTTGCCAAACACACTTCCATGTGTTAAAGATTTTTTGGAACCACAAAATAAGGCGGTAATTTGATCTTCAAGAGAAAATTGAAGTATATATTTACTCAAGAAATATAAAATACTATAAACTAAAACAAAAAGAAGAATAACTGCAACAAATAATTCAACCAAAAAGATAGCACCTAAAGTAGAAAAAATACCATTTTCAAAAGAATGGGCAAAGCTACTGTAGACAATAAGAAGAATAATAGATTTATCAAAATTGGATAACTTTTTACTATGTTTTGAAGCCCAATGTCCCCAATATTTTTGAAGAAGTAATCCCAAAATCACAGGGAGAATAATTTCAAGAATAAGTCCACCATAAACATCAACCAAAACATTTTCGGTGGTAAAATCAAAAAATAAACTCATCCACAATGGTGTAATTAAAACACCTATCAACCCCGAAATACTGGAATTGAAAATAGCAGCAGGAATATTCCCCTTCGCGAGTGATACCATCACCACCGAAGATGAAACTGTAGAAGGAAGAGCTGCCAAAAAGAAGAAACCTATCCAAGTATTTTCCGAAATGAGCGTACCGACAAAAGGTCGAAACACTAACACCACCAAAGGAAAGATGACAAATGTTGCTAGATGCACAACAACATGAAGTTTCCAATTCTTCAGACCTGATTTTATCTGGTCAAAACTTAGCTTAAGACCATAGAAAAAGAAAATGAGCGAAACACCAATGGAAGTTATAGCATCTAAAAATGCACCACCTTCATAAATTGCCAACTGAGGAAAAAAATACGCAACTAAAATACTTAGCAATAGATATACGATAAAGATGTCTATTTTCATATAAACCAAATATACGTATTAGCACAAGAAAACACAATGACAGAGTGAATCCAATTCTAACTGTGGATATAACTTTGCAGATGATCTATAGTTTGCTTTTGATCTTCAATGATGAATTTGACCAAATCCCCTATAGATAGCATAGCAATAACTTGATTAGACTCCACTACGGGCAAGTGTCTAAAATGATTGTCCGTCATTAAAACCATACAACTTTCTATGGAATCAGATGTACTGATAGTATGAGGATCAGCGGTCATGATTTCACCTATAGCCGTATTTTTAGATGATTTTCCATGTAAAACAACTTTTCTGGCATAGTCTCTTTCTGTAAAAATCCCAAGAAGTTTTCCACCCTCTATCACCAACAGAGCACTGATATTTTTCTCCATCATAATCTGGAGGGCATCGAGGACAGAAGTATTTCTAGTAACAGAATAAATTACGGGTGATTTTGATTGAAGAATATGTTTTACTGTTTTCATAATCTTAAAGTTTAATACAATCCGACAAGACGGAATAAGGTTAATTTATGAAAGCTTTTGAAGTGTAGTAAATTATAACTAGCTAATCATATGAATAAATATACATTTTTTGTTTCAGAAAATAATTTATTAGAACAAAATATTTTTTCGAGTTACACAAAAAAACAGTAGACACCTCTTCTAAAGAAAATAGCGAGGATATAATTTGATTTTTCACGAAAAGCTTTCCTAATTAATAGAAGAAGGCAGATTTTTTTACAACCTAAATTTGTTTAGGACAGCTGTGAGACACTATATATTCCTGCCAGAAGCGTATTTTTAAAGCTCAAAATATCAATTTTGTATCCCACCGTGCATTTTGTTAAAATAATCTCAAAACTAACAGCAAAATGTTTTTATATAATTATATTTGTACCACTATGAGTACAGCATCATATTTATCAGATAGAATCAATAGCCTTTCAGAATCGGCTACATTGAAAATGACCAAATTGGGTCGCGAGTTAGCAGCAAAAGGTATTAACGTAATCAGCCTTAGCGTGGGTGAACCAGATTTCAACACACCTACACACGTCAAGGAAGCTGCAAAGAAAGCATTAGACGATAATTTCACAAGATATTCTCCAGTTCCTGGATACCCAGATTTGCGTCAAGCAATCGTTAACAAATTAAAAAATGAAAACGGTCTTGATTATGATATTTCTCAAATAGTTGTATCTACAGGAGCAAAACAATCTTTATCTAACGTAATTCTTACATTAGTAAATCCAGGTGATGAGGTAATCATCCCAACACCTTACTGGGTATCTTACTCAGAAATGGTAAACTTAGCAGAAGGTAAATCGGTATTTATTGACACCGATATCGAAAGCAACTTCAAAATTACACCAGCGCAACTAGAAGCTGCTATCACACCTAAGTCTAAAGTATTCATGTTCTCTTCACCTTGTAACCCTACAGGTTCAGTATACAGCAAAGAAGAGTTAGCTGCTTTAGTGGAAGTTTTTGAAAAACATCCAAATATTTTCATCATTTCTGATGAGATTTACGAGCACATTAACTTCATTGACAAACATGAATCAATCGCTCAATTCGAAAGCGTAAAAGACCGTGTAATCATTATTAACGGATTCTCTAAAGCTTTTGCAATGACTGGCTGGAGATTAGGTTATATCGCTGCAAATAAAGAGATTGCAGCAGCTAATGATAAATTGCAAGGTCAAACTACTTCTGGTACATGTTCTATTGCACAACGTGCAGGTATCGTAGCCTATGAGCAAGGTTTGGACTCTGTAAATGAAATGAAAGAAGCTTTCGCGCGTCGTCGTCAGTTAGTCTATGGATTATTAAATGAAATTCCTGGCGTGAAAACTAACTTGCCAGAAGGTGCTTTCTATTTCTTCCCAGAAATTAGCTCTTTCTTTGGCAAAAAAGATCCTGAAGGAAATGTGATCAAAGATTCATCAGACTTAGCGTTGTATCTATTAAACTATGGTCACATCGCAACTGTAGGTGGTGATTCTTTTGGTAACAATAATTACATTCGTTTATCTTATGCTGCTTCAGATGAGAATTTGATAGAAGCTCTAAGAAGAATGAAAGATGCATTAGCTAAATTAGCATAATAAAAATCCTATAATACTAAGAAAGGCTTCAAAAATTTTTGAAGCCTTTCTTTTTAATGTCCAATAACGGTTCCGTTTGGAATTATAGCGTTCTTTTTGACTACCACGATTCCATCACAGATAGTGTAATGTTCAGAATCTTCATCAGCTAAATGCGTACCTCCTACGATTCGCACATCATTACCTATCCTACAATTTTTATCAAGAATAGCGTTTTCAATATAACAACGCTCGCCTACTCCAATTGGAGGTGGTTGTTGAGAATAAGTCATATTTACAACTTCGCTTAAATCTTCATAATAATCAGATCCCATCATATAAGTACGTTTAATTACTGTTCCTCTACCTATACGAGAACGCACACCTATTACAGATTGCTCCACTTTATCACTCATGATAATACACCCATCAGCAAGTATAGCATTATTAAGAGTCGATCCAGACACCTTCGATGGTGGCAACATCCGTGGGCGTGTAAAAACTGGTTCGCCAAATAGATTAAATAAAGGAATATTATCAGTCAAACTTATATTCGCTTCAAAGAATGAGGCTATAGTACCAATATCTGTCCAATAGCTGTCAAATGGAAAACTTAAGACCTTACTTTTGCCTATCGCTTCTGGAATAATTTCCTTACCAAAATCCATCCCTGGATTTTCAGCCAATAATCTCGTCAACACCCCCTTCGAAAACACATAAATCCCCATAGAAGCAAGATAATTGCGACCTTGATGCGCTAAATTTTCAGAAACTTCGGAGGTCCAATCTGGTAATAAATCTGAAGAGGGTTTTTCAATAAATGCTGTTACATCCCCATTCTCACTAGATTTTAGGATACCAAATCCTGTAGCCTCTTTGCCAGTAACAGGTATTGTACCAATAGTGATTTCCCCACCATTCTTTACGTGAAAATCTACCATGGCTGCATAATCCATTTGATACAATTGGTCTCCGGAGAGAATCAGTACATAATCATAATCAACATTGATTAAATTCTTTTGAGTACGTCGTACCGCATCAGCTGTTCCTTCAAACCATCTATCCCCCTCGTTGGTCTGTTCAGCAGCCAAAATATCAACAAAACCTTTACTGAACACACTAAAATTGTATGTATTCTTGATATGCTTATTCAGTGACGCTGAATTATACTGCGTTAGAACAAAAATCTTGTTATAACCTGAATTAAGACAATTTGAAATAGGAATATCGACCAATCTATATTTTCCTGCTATTGGAACTGCTGGTTTGGAGCGCTGGTCGGTCAACGGATAAAGCCGAGTTCCTCGACCTCCTCCTAGTACAATGGATACAACTTTGTGTGACATAATTATTTGAGTAGATGGTTATATAAATCTATATATTTTTGCGCTGATTTTTCCCACGAAAAATCCAACGACATTGCTTTCCTTGTAATAACCGACCAATCTTTTTCTTTTGAATAATAAGCTAATGCTCTTTGAATAGCATCGACTATACTTTCAATAGTGAAGTCGTTAAAAACAAATCCATAACCATCCTCTTGACTCACGTCTAGGACTGTATCTTTTAATCCTCCGACGCCTCGTACAACAGGAATAGTTCCATATTTAAGTGCATAAAGCTGGTTAAGGCCGCAAGGTTCTACACGGGATGGCATTAGGATTACATCGGATGCCGCGTAAGCTTCATGTGCTAAAGCTTCATTGTATCCAAAATATACAGCGATTTTGGGCGCGTATTTTGTAAATACATTCTCAATATCTTGTTGTATACTCGAATCCCCTGAACCTAATATAAATATAGTTAATTTATTTTCATTATTCGAATAGAAATTATCCAACACCGACGCTAAAATATCAGCTCCTTTTTCGTGCGCAAACCTTCCTATGTAGGTTAATAAAAGACCATCACTCGATATGCCATTATTTTCACAAAAAGCTTCTTTATTTTTTCGTTTACCACTCTTGACCGTTCGTGCGTTGTATTTACTGTTAATTAACGGATCTTTCGAAGGATTCCAAATTTCGGGGTCAATACCATTTACGATTCCATGAGATTTATAAGCTTGCTCGACAAATAAACTTTCCAAACCTTTCGCTTCGTGAACAAGTTCCCCTAAATATCCTTCTGAAACGGTGGAATAAGCATCGCAACAACGAACAGCAGAAGATAAAGGATTTATAGAGCCACTCCAATCTAATAAACCCCACTTCCATGTATCGAAACCAGGTAATAATATACCTTTGCTCCAATTCATCCAGCCTTGGTATTGGCCATTGTGAATGGTAAATAATGTTTTAATAGATGATAACTCCTTAAAGTCATTTCCATTTTTGAGCAAAAAAGGAATTAATCCAACATGATGATCATGACAATTTATAACATCAGGACGTATATTATTTGTCAAAATCCAATGTAAAAAAGCATGCTGGAATGCTAACCACTGCTCACTATCATCCGCATAACCATACACTTCAGAACGATCTAAATACCCAGGTATCTTAATTAAATATAAGGGGAAACCCAAATTCGTTTCTTCGTGATGGTAGATGGTATAATTTAAATATTGTGACCCTTGATAAAATCCTCCTTCAGCAACCACTTCAAAATCTTGAGATTGTATATACGGTTTATTATACCATGGCATGACTACACTTGCGTAAATCCCAAGCTTACGTTGATATTTTGGTAAAGCGCCAACCACATCTGCTAATCCTCCAACTTTAGCCACTGGATAACACTCCACACTTAAATGAATGACATTCATACAGTATTTTTTGTTTAGGTTGTAATTTATTAGGTTGTTAATTTTAATATCACCCCTCCTAAAGGAGGCAATTTCAAACTCACTGAATTATCTTGATTCATCCAATGAATTGCATCTGATTTTATATTACCGATATTCACCCCAGAGCCAAAATATTCAAGCTCGTCAGAATTAAAAATAACCTCCCAATTGCCTTTGGAAGGCACGCCAATACGGTATCCTTCGCGCACTACAGGGGTTAGATTTAATACAACGACCAGGTCATTGTGTCTATCATGACCTTTACGGACATAGGCCAAAACACTATTATCAGCATCGTTTAACTCTAACCACTCGAATCCTTCTGGGCTAAAAGCTTTTTCGTATAATGCAGGCTGCTCTTTATAAGTAGCATTTAGTTTTTTCAAAAATTCGAATAAACCTTTATGTGGAGGAAACGCCATTAAGTGCCAATCTAATGATTGATTAACATTCCATTCCGAGGTTTGACCGAACTCTCCTCCCATGAATATCAATTTTGTTCCCGAAAAAGTATACATGAATAAATACAAAGCACGCAGGTTAGCAAATTTTTGCCATTCATCGCCAGACATTTTATTCACTAAAGACTGCTTACCATACACTACTTCATCATGGGACAAGGGCAACATAAAATGTTCATGGTAAGCATACACAGATGAAAATGTCAATTGACTATGATGATATTTACGATGAATAGGATCTTCTTTGAAATAATTTAATGTATCATGCATCCAGCCCATCATCCATTTCATTCCAAAGCCTAATCCACCATCGTAAGTCGGCTTACTAACGCCTGGCCAGGATGTAGACTCTTCGGCAATAGTCTGTACATCGGGATAATTTGAATAAACTGCTTCATTGAATTCTTTCAAGAAATATACCGCTTCTAAATTTTCTCGACCTCCAAATTCATTTGGAATCCATTCTCCCTCATTTCTAGAATAATCTAAATACAACATGGAAGCTACAGCATCTACACGTAAACCATCGATATGATAACGATCCAACCAAAATATCGCATTACTGATTAAGAAAGAACGCACTTCATTTCGTCCATAATTAAAGATGTACGATTTCCAATCGGGGTGAAATCCTTTTCGAATATCTTCATGCTCATATAAAGCCGATCCATCAAATCGATAAAGACCGTGTGCATCACCTGGAAAATGAGAAGGCACCCAATCTAAGATTACACCAATTTCATTCTTATGCAACTGCTCGATTAAATACATCAACTCTTGTGGTGTACCATAGCGAGAAGAAGCTGCAAAATACCCCGTTATTTGATATCCCCAAGATGGATAATAAGGATGCTCCATAATAGGCATAAATTCGACATGCGTAAACCCTAGTGATTTTACATACGGAACCAATTTTTCAGCTATCTCACGATAAGATAATAATCGATCAGGGTTATATGGGTCTCGTATCCAAGACCCAATATGTAATTCGTACACAGACATAGGACGATCTAAACGATTTCGTTCGTGTCGATCTCTCATCCATTTATCATCCTGCCACTGATGCCATGTTGTAGAAACTACAGAAGCGGTTTTAGGTGGAATCTCCATAGTTAGGGAAAATGGATCAGCTTTTTCCAATATTTCCCCAGAATACGTTTCAATACGATATTTGTATACTTCACCAATACCGATATTGAAGATAACGCCTTCCCAAATACCACTTTCATCCCAACGGACATACAGTTCATGGCTATAAGGATTCCAACCATTGAAGTTACCTATCACTGATATTTTTTTCGCATTGGGAGCCCATACAGCGAAGTATACCCCCTGACGTCCATCTAAAAATACAGTTTGGGAACCAAATTTTTCATACAGACGAAAATGCTTTCCACTTCTAAATAAACTGATATCAAAATCAGTGAATAAAGAAAATACTTCAATAGCTTTACTCATAATTGTATTATTCAATTGTTAATTTTTTGAAATCATTGTCCACAAGAATGTATTTATCTCCATTCTCATCTGTTTGGAAGTCTAATGTAATTCCGTCTACTACCACTTTTTTGGGAACAAAAGGTAATCCTATAGGATAAATTTTATAATCATCATATCTCTCTGTAAATAGTCCTTCGCGTTGTTGCAATAGCTTGACACTATTCTTGGTACTATTTTGAATAAAATGTTTCTCTAAATAAATATTTTGTTCGTAAGCAAAAGTATCGCCGTGATCGGTGTAACCGTAGCTATGATGTTCACCTTCGTCGAAATACATTAATAATTTCAAGGATTCAATTTTCTTTTCTCCTGTATATTGCATGACAGGATATTCCGCCATCACAGTTCCAGCTTTAACAAAAATTGGCATTTCGTCCAGAGGAGTTGCTATTTCAATTTCATTGGCACCATTATATAACGTATTACTAAAATAGTAATACCAATTGCCCTGCGGCAAGTATACAACTTTCGTTTTTTGTCCTGGATTTAATACTGGTGATATCAAAATTTTATCTCCAAATGCAAATTCTTCTTCGCGTAATAGATTTTTATACACATCTTGTTCTAACATCGCCACTGGTCGCAAAATCGGCAAACCATACTTGTGTTGTTGCCAAAAAATAGAATAAATATAAGGTAACAATTTATAACGTAATTCAATAAATTTCTTACAAATTGCTTCCCATTCTGGACCAAAACTCCAAGGTTCTCTATCCACTGTATCTCCGGCAGAGTGAACACGCATAAATGGAGAAAAAACTCCGAATTGCATCCAACGGGTGTATAATTCTCCATCAGGATTACCCGTGAATCCGCCAATATCGGTTCCACAGAAAGACAAACCCGACATGGAAAGACGTTGTAATTGTAAAGTGCCTATTCGTAAGTGTTCCCAAGTTGCAATATTATCACCTGTCCATACGGAAGAATAGCGTTGCGTACCTGAATATGCAGCACGCGTAATAGTAAAAGGACGTTTATTTTTATACAATTTCTTCAATCCATCGTATGTAGCACGCACCATTTGCATACCATAGATATTGTGTGCTTTGCGGTGTGAACCACGATATCCTTCATAATAATGGCGTACATCGTCAGGGAAAGTGCCTTTACCAAAAATTGCAGGCTCATTCATATCGTTCCAAAAGCCAGCTACACCATCCTCAACAAGTCCTTTATATAATCCACCCCACCATTCTCTTACTTTTGGATTGGTATAATCTGGGAATTGACAACGTCCAGGCCATACAAATCCCTCCATAAAGTAGTCATCTCCACGACGACAGAAGTATTTGTTCTCCTGGCCTTCTTTAAATACCCAATAATTTTCATCGACCTTAATACCTGGGTCAATCATTACCACTGTTTTAAAGCCATTGGCTGCCAAATCCGAAATCATCTGCTTAGGATCTGGAAAGTATTTTTTATTCCAAGTGAAACAGCGGTAGCCATCCATGTAGTCAATATCTAAATAGATAGCATCACAAGGAATTTCTCTTTTACGGAATTGTTCGGCCACATGTCGAACATTAGCTTCTGGATAATAACTCCATCTACATTGATGGTATCCTATTGCCCAGAGAGGAGGTAAAAAATGCGTACCTGTTAATTCGTGATAACGCTTTACAACATCAATCAGTTGAGGTCCATGGATGTAATAATATTGTAACTCCCCACCTTCGGACCAAAAACTAGTTTGATCATTATGTTCTGCTGCGAAATCAAAATAGGTTTTAAAAGTATTGTCAAAGAAGATGCCATAAGCGTCTCCACCTGTCACACCCAAATAAAATGGAATTGTTTTATATAAAGGTTCTTGATTGAATGCATAAGAGTACGTATCCGAGTTCCAATTAATAATACGTCTACCTCTTAGATTTAGATGCGATGCTTTATCTCCACAACCAAAGAACACTTCATCATCAAAAGCTTTCTTCGTAGCGTAAACATAATATCCACCAAAGTCTTGATTTTCCTCCCAGTGCATTGGAGAATAATCCGAATTCATTAGTTTTCCTTTAGCATCTGAAAAAGACACCAAAAAATCTTTCTTACTTATAGTACATGTAACATTATTTGTGCTTACATGATAATTTTTATCGTCTTCAGAAACTTCAAAAGCATGCGGTTCATGTTCTTGTTCGATCACAGCATACGAAAAGTCATCCAAGAAAACACCTATTGGTGCTAATCTCACTCGGATAATATCATCCGATACAATTTTGATTTCTACTCTTGCTTTACCATCTGAAAAAATAAAGTTATTCCCCTCTTTAGCAAAGCTTTTAACATCTTGCAAATAAGTTTTTTCGATTGTTGGTAAATCCAACACAGGATTATTTACGTGTTGAATATTTTCTAAGGTCTCCTCAGTAATAAGGTCAGAAGCTATCCCTTCTTTCTTTGTATCACTCATGATTTAAATAGTAATTAGTTTAGTCTGATTGTTTAATGCATTTTAAATTACAATTATTTTTCATAATCTTTTAATTAATTTTCATTTTTTTATTTCTATATCTAAAAACACTTCATATTCTCAAAACGTTCAAATCTCATTTTATCATCATATATTTGGAATGGATAGAATATTTTATATTAAAATTCATACCTTTGTATGCTTTTAGCCTGCCCTGTAAGTAGGCGAATAAAACATAAAACTGATACACATGAAATTATCACAATTTAAATTCAACTTACCTGAATCTCTATTAGCTAACGAACCTTCTGAACAACGCGATGAAGCACGTTTAATGGTACTTCACAAGGACACTGGTAAAATTGAACATAAAATTTTCAAAGATGTCCTAGATTACTTTGATGATAAGGACGTAATGATTTTGAATAACACGAAGGTATTCCCTGCTCGTATGTATGGAAACAAAGAGAAAACTGGTGCTACAATCGAAGTTTTCTTGTTGCGTGAATTAAACAAGGAATTACGTTTATGGGATGTATTGGTTGATCCAGCTCGTAAAATCCGTGTTGGTAATAAATTATATTTCGGTGATGATGATTTGTTAGTGGCTGAAGTAGTAGATAATACAACTTCTAGAGGACGTACTATTCGTTTCTTATTTGATGGTACTGACGAAGAATTTCGTCGTAACATTGAAATTTTAGGTGAGACTCCACTTCCAAAATATATCAAACGTAAAGCTACTCCAGAAGATAAATTCCGTTACCAAACAATTTATGCTAAAAACGAAGGTGCTGTAGCGGCTCCTACTGCGGGTCTTCACTTCTCTCGCGAGTTAATGAAACGTTTGGAATTAAAAGGTATTGACTTTGCTGAAATTACACTTCACGTAGGTTTAGGAACATTCCGCACCGTAGAAGTTGAAGATTTAACAAAACATAAAATGGATTCCGAGCAATTCATTATTACAGATGAGGCTGCTCGCATAGTTAATAAAGCTTTAGATAACAAAAGACGCGTATGTGCTGTAGGTACGACTTCAATGCGTGCTATTGAATCTTCAGTATCTGCTGATCGTCGTTTGAAACCTGCTGCAGATTGGACAAGTAAATTTATTTATCCTCCATACGATTTCTCTATTGCAAATTCGATGATTACAAACTTCCACACTCCAGAATCAACACTTTTGGTAATGATTGCTGCATTTGCGGGATATGAAAATGTAATGAATGCATACGAAGAAGCTGTAAAAGAAAAATATAAATTCTACAGCTATGGAGATGCCATGTTGATTATTTAAGATTTTAAGAATATTTCAATATTTTTGAGCGTGATTGGTTTTCAGTCACGCTTTTTATTTATCTACATTGAATAATATGTTAAGTCGAGTCGTTATTATAGCTGCCGGTGGTACAGGATCCAGATTAAATGCTAATCTTCCTAAACAATATATGTTGCTAAACAACAAGCCCGTGCTTATGCATACGATTCAGGCATTCGAAAATCATGTAGATAAAATAGTAGTTGCTATTCATGCCGAGATGGTGGACTATTGGAATGAATTATGCCAAGAAAATCAATTTAATATTCCTCACGAACTGGTTCTCGGGGGTAAGACTCGATTCCAAAGTATTCGAAATGCTATCAATTATTTGGAAACCCGCTTTCCAGATTTCTTTTTTAATGAAGATAGCACGATAGCCATTCACGATGCGGCAAGACCTTTAGTAGATTCTGATTTAATAGAAAAATCTTTTGCATTGGCTTTCGAGGGAAAATCAAATGTATTAGCTAACAAAAGCACTAATTCAATTCGTATTGGCAGTATAAATGAAAATGATGCCGTGGATAGAGATACGGTTTGGCAAATACAAACACCACAAACCTTTCCCGCTCAAGTATTATTAGAAGCTTATCAGCAGTTGGAACTGCCAACATTTACGGATGACGCTTCGGTAGTAGAAAAAATTGGCTATTCCATCCATCTCATTGAAAGCAGTCATAAAAACTTAAAACTAACTTTTCCTGAAGATTTTGAAATAGCCAAACTGTATTTGAATACAAAGTAGTGCTTAACTTACTTAAGCATTCCCTCGTATTACACGTAATAAAACTACAATGATTGCAATTACCAACAGGATATGAATAATTCCGCCTGTTGCATAGCCTCCTAAAAAGCTAATCGCCCATATAATTACTAATATTACTGCGATTAAATAAAGTAGATTTCCCATATTTCTAAAATTTATAATTGAACTTAGTGTGTAAATTATGTTATTTTAGAGTATAACAATCAGGAAAAAAAAAGGTTTGAAAAACGATAAACTTATTTTATCTCTACACAAAGTTGGTCGTATGCAGGGAATACATTTTCAGGTAGAATGGATTGAATATACTCATGTGTCCCAAAGCGGTGACTAATATGAGTAAGGTAGGCTTTTTTCGGATTAATATCTGCAATGAATTGCAAAGCTTCGCCTAAGGTGAAATGTGAAATGTGTGCGGATTCTTGCAACGCATTCACGACTAAGACTTCTACTCCTTCCAAAGCAGATCTTGATTCTTCAGAAACAGTCTTAGCATCTGTGATGTAAGCGAAATTCCCTACTCTAAACCCTAATACAGGCATTTTGTAATGCAATACTTCGAAAGGAAGAATTTCTGTTTCTAAAATAGTAAAACTATCTAATGGCTGAATTTCCTTTAGTTCCAGTTGGGGTACACCAGGATATTTTATTGCAGAGAAAGCATAATAAAACTCACGTTGCAAAGCTTCTAAAGTTGCCGTATTAGAATAAATAGTAATAGCTTCCTGTTGCTGGTAATTAAATGCACGTACATCATCCAACCCTGCTATATGATCTTTGTGCGAATGTGTCATCAATATAGCATCCAGATGTTTTACGCCATCACGCAACATTTGATAACGAAAGTCTGGACCAGTGTCAATAACGATATTTCGGCCATTGTCCAATTCAATTAAAATAGACGAACGTAAGCGATTGTCATGTACATCTTTCGAAGTACAAACCTCGCAATCACAAGCTATAACAGGTACACCTTGTGAAGTTCCGGTACCTAAAAATCGAATCTTCAAACTATGCCTCTTGTTTTTTGATTAATGTTTTATAAAATGTCCATTGCTTTTCATCCAAATCTTCTTTAGAAACCTCAAATTCTCTCAACAAAGAAATCAATGAATTGATTTTGATCTCCAAATTGGAGAATTTGTTCACAATAATCATTTTTGTATTCTGAATCACACAAGCACCCGTTTTGAAATTTCCTTTTTCATAACGAACCTTGTATCCCAAATCTAATAATAGATTCTCTATTTTATCTAAATTATATTGAGTAATTGAAATCACGATACATTTTATTAGTGCTATTACATGGATGTATTTTTGTGCAACCAAATACGATCTATATAATTTGTCATAAACCCCGTTCCGTATGCAAATAACTGCGTATATGCAGCTATTATTCCATTGACTGCAACAGAAATACTTCGCGTCGTAATCAATGCATGTAAAAATAATAATGCGGTATAAACCACTAAAAATGTATTACCAAGATACACCAAAATCTCGAGCGGTCTAAAATCCGTAAAAATCGAAAAATTAATGATATTCAATACTATTAAGGTAATAACTCCGAATGTAAATATTGCCGGTAAAGCGTGCACTAATTTTAATTCCGAAGGATACAAGATAGAAATATCGATTCTCCCCTTTCCAAAAGCATTCGTCTGTTTATAGAATTGCGGAAAACTCGTTCTACGCTTGTGATAAACGTGCGCTTCAGGTATTAAACCGACCTTATATCCCGAATTTATCATTCGAATACTAAATTCAATATCTTCCGACCGACGCGATAATTTATAGCCTCCTATCGTTTCAAAAATCTTTCGGGAAATACCCATGTTGAAACTACGTGGATGAAATTGACCGACATGTGTTTTATTACCGCGAATACCTCCTGTAGTAAAGGGACTAGTCATCGAATAACTAATAGCTTTCTGAATAGTAGTAAAAGATTCATGCGCAGCATCTGGTCCTCCAAAAGCATCCCAACTTTCTTGTTCTATTGCATTTTTTACTATTTGCAAATAGTCTTTTGGCACCAGAATATCCGAATCAAACACAATAAAGTAATCGCCTTTGGCATGAGCAAAACCATAATTTCGCGCAAAACCCTGTCCTTCGTTTACTTTTTGGTAATAATGAATATCCAACTTTTTGGCAAAAGATTGAACAATATATTCTGCAGGTTTACTCGAGCCATCCTCCACCACGATGACCTCAAACGAAGTATACGTCTGTGCCAACAATGTAGTTAGCAACTCCTTGATTTCGTCAGGTCTATTGTATAATGGAATGATTATCGAGAAAAACATAGGATTAGACGACACGTTCAATATGGTATTTGTTTCTTTCTGAACTATTACGAGATAATAACTCCGCAATAAATCCTGTCAAGAACAATTGCGTACCAATCATAATAGCTAACAAAGACAAATAGAATAAAGGTTGATCTGTGACATTCCGATACGGCGTACCATTGGCGATACTCATCAATTTCTCACAAATCAAATAGAAAGTAATAAAGAAACCGATAAGGAAACTTACTACACCTACAGGACCGAAAAAGTGCATAGGACGTTTCCCAAACTTTCCGACAAAGAATATAGACATTAAGTCTAAAAATCCTTTTACGAAACGCCCAGGACCAAATTTTGTCGTACCATATTTTCGTGGATAATGTTGTACTACTTGCTCTTGAATATGCGTAAAACCAGCCCATTTCGCTATCACAGGAATATATCGGTGCATTTCGCCGTATACCTCAATACTTTTTACGACATCTTTTTTGTAAGCTTTCAACCCGCAGTTGAAATCGTGCAAATTATGAATACCTGAAACACTTCGTGTTACCGAATTGAATAATTTGGTCGGAATAGTTTTGGTCAATGGGTCATAGCGTTTTTGCTTCCACCCGGAAACTAAATCTGCTCCTTGATTCATGATTCTATCGTACAACTCTGGAATTTCATCCGGACTATCTTGTAAATCCGCATCCATGGTGATAACTACATCACCTTGAGTGGCCGCGAAACCTACATTCAATGCTGCAGACTTACCATAATTTCTTCTGAACTTGATACCAGAAATCTGCTCATGCGATTTCTTCAAATCCAAGATAACTTTCCACGAATTATCCTTACTCCCATCATCCACCAAAATAATTTCGTAAGAAAAATTGTTTGCAAGCATTACGCGACGAATCCAATCCGTTAATTCGGGTAAAGATTCTTCTTCGTTATACAAAGGCACTACAACAGATATATCCATTTTTATCGTACTTATTTCGTATGATTAATTAAAGTTTGTGGGCTTAGATTGAGAAAGTTTCTCATTGCGCGTAATAGCAGCTAAGATTAAAGAAAAGATAAATTGCATTAGGATAGAAATCATCAGACTTCTGAAAGTATCTTTTAATGTAAGCTGCCCTAAAGAGTTCATTTGTTCTTCTAAGGTAGCCACTCTCGAATCGATTACATCGTCAGGAGCACCACTACTTTCCAATTGCTCGATAGTAACATTAATCGTATTGCGCAATACCTCTTCTTGTAAACCAGGATTGATAGTATGCACATAAATCATAGTGAATACTGTCGCAAGCACAGTAGAAATCAACAACATCAAAAAAGTTGATTTCAGTGCAATCGAAAAGTTCCAAAAACCTCCATTCTTTTTACGTAAGGTGTAAGCAAACACCAGCGCAATGACCATATATAAAATGGTATTAATAGCATATGACAAGCCTGTTAATAGCCAAAAAGTTTGAATACTTTTGCTAATATTCAAAACTACAATTCCTAACACTAAGGATATTAAGCCAAGGATTAAGCCATATTTGATACTTTCTTTTTTGTTATAAGTAGCATCAAAACCTGCTTCAGCGAACTTTTCTTCAGCCATAATTTATTTGTTAAAATTAACGATAACTTGATAAATAGCTGTTTCATACGCTTTATTAGCTGCATGCGCAGAGAACTCATCTAGTTGTTTTGAGGTAGGATTTGGCTCGTAGAAGAAAGAAACGATAGGATTAAACAATTCGTACAATTCTTCCATAGGACCTACAGTTTTTGCTACTTTCGCGATTTCAGAATAATCGGATTCTACCAAAATTTGATTAGCAATCACTTTTTCATAGATACGGTGCTCATCTTGAAACTCATCTTCTTCTACCAATAAGAATTCTTTTAGATAATCATCCAAATCTGCTTCAATTTCATCGTCAGCACATTCTTTCAAATACAAAAAGATATTCAACAATTCTGTCCCACGATCCAAAGTATCTTCTTCGATTTGCTCCCATTCTTCCGAATCCAAATAATCTTCTTCCAATTTTTGAACGTCTTCTGCGAAGAAATTAATCATCAACAAATCAAAAGCTAGCTCTCTTAACTCTTCAAAGGTCTGAAAATCATCAAAAACCGCATCTAAAGCATCCACTTTCTCCATAAAAGGAGCACTTAATTGAAACGCATTTTTTGATGCCGAAAGAAATTCAGCACTTTCAATATTTTCGATAGATGCATAAGAAGCAATACCTGCTTCTAACGCATTTTGTACTTTTTTGTCCATAGTATTAATTATTTATAATTAATTGATTGTTATTCGCAACCAATTTAACTTTACCCACTAATTCAGATCCGAATAATGGATTATTTTTGCCTTTTGATTTATTTGACTTTTCATCAAAAGTCCATTTCTCTTTACTATCAAATACTACCAAATTCGCTTTAGCACCTTTTTCGATAGTTGGTAATTCCAAACCTACCACATTGCGTGAACCAATTACTAATTTATCAACAATTTGTTCATCTGACAAACCAGCTTTTACCAACAAAGGTATTACCGTTTGCAAGCCCGTGATGCCATTTTTTGCAATATGGAATTCTACAGCTTTAAATTCTATTTCCTGAGGAGTATGTTGAGAGACTACCGCATCGATAACTCCTTCTTTCAATCCCTTTAACAACGCTTTTACGTCATTTTTGGTGCGTAAAGGAGGACTTACTTTGTAATTGGAATCAAATCCTATTACATCATCATCTGTAAAAACAAGATTATGTGCAGCCACATCACAAGTCACTTTTAAGCCTTTTGCTTTAGCTTTCTTGATTAATTCTACGGATTCAGCTGTAGAAATAGTCGTGAAGTGAATAGGAGCTTCGTTGTATTCTGCTAAGTATAAATCACGAGAAACCATTAAAGCTTCCGCTAGATTTGGAATACCTTTCATACCCAAATAAGTGCTCATCACACCTTCATTCATTTGATTTCCTCCTGCCACAGATTCATCCTGAGCGAAAGAAATAATCAAACCATTAAAGCCTTTTGAATATAACAATGCTCTGCCCATCAATCCCGCTTGTTGTACACTGCGCGTACCATCACAAAAAGCAATAGCACCATTTATTTTCATGTCGTACAATTCAGCCAACTCATTGCCTTCACGCTTTTTGGAAATCGCGCCAATTGGATGAACATCTACTAAATTTCCCTTTGCGGCATTCACTACCAAAGAAACTTCCGCTCTGCTTTGAATAGAAGGGTTTGTATTTGGATGTACAGCTATTCCCGTAAAACCACCTGCCGCTGCAGCCGCAGTACCTGTACTAATATCTTCTTTAGTTTCGTAACCAGGCTCACCGATATTTACATTTAAATCGAAGAATCCTGCACTTACAACTGAACCAACAGCATTTATAGTTTGAATATTATCTGAAACCTTTAATTGATCCGCTATATCTGCAATTACTCCATCTTTTATTAAAATATCGACTTGTTGACCATTTAAAGCATGACCTGGTGAAATCAATTTAGCAGAAGTAATTAAGAATGTACTCATGGATATTAAATCTTGAAAAAAATTGGGGTTTGAAATTTTATTTGTTGGGGAAAACACAAGCTATAATATACAAAGTCCATAAAATGCGCACATAGGTTGCTCCATAAATAGACAATATTTTTGTGTTTTTTCATCAAAAGACAAATGTACACAAAATGCTTTTACAAGAGAAAGGATTTTAATCGCTAATCGTTATTTCTCTCCCCAACGATACATATCTATTTTCAAATCCAATAATGATAACACACGGTCTACTACAGTTGAAGCTATATCCTCCATGGATTGAGGCAAACTATAAAATGAGGGTGAGGCAGGACAAATAATCCCTCCGGCCTGTGTAACAGTAGCCATGTTATTGATGTGAATTAAATTTAAAGGCGTTTCGCGCGTAACCAAAATCAGCTTGCGTCGCTCTTTCAAAACAACATCTGCAGCTCGTGTAGTCAAATCAGAAGAAGTGCCTGTCGCAATACGTGCTAATGTACCCATAGAACAAGGACATACAATCATGCTATCATATTGTGCCGATCCAGAAGCAAAGGGAGCCATAAAATCATTTTTTGAATAAAATGGAAAAGCATAATCTTTATAAGACTCATTGCCCAACTCATATTTCCATACATCTTTAGCATTATCGGACATTACCACACCTACGTCAGCTATCTGCTCGCTTCCTATTGTTGTCAATTTATCCAAAAGTACTTTGGCATAAATAGAGCCTGAAGCGCCCGTTATAGCTACAATTATCTTCCTTTTATTCATATAAAAACAAAGCTAAATAAAAAAGGGTCGAATAAGAAATATTCGACCCCTACATCTACCTATGAAAAACATGCCCTTGGGGAGGGAATTACAAAAGTAACAAAGGTTCTGTTAACTACAAGGGAAAAGTATTAATTAATACAAATTACATATGTATTTGTAGTTATAATACTACAAAAAAACATCACTTTACGCAACCGATTGCATAACTTTTCAATACTTATTATTTATTTTATTTCTTCAAAATTTAAATAGTAAATCTTTTATTAACGAAGTCGATTTTTTTTACCCTAAGTGTTCCATTAATTTGAATATTTTTGTTTACTTCGAAGGATAAACACTAGAAATTATGGGGATTACGAATCTAGAACAATACATTGAGACTGGAAATCATTTGGACTTAGAGCATTTATTAAGAAGTGATGCCTCTTTGCTCAAGCAAAAAACAAGTCATGATATTTCACCTTTACTCCTAGCTTGTTACTATAATAAACCTCAGATTATTCAAGTTATTCTCAAATACACCAACAGTATCACCACCCATGAAGCTTGCGCGGCTGGGTTATTGCAACATGTGCAAATGATGCTAGAACACAAAAATGATATAATTGAAGAATTCTCTACCCATGGATTCACTCCATTGGGTATAGCTAGTCATTTCAATAAAGAGGATATTGTTCGCTTATTATTAGCTCACAAAGCGGATCCTAATATTCCTTCTCAAAATGGTTATCAAGTTTATCCATTACATGCAGCACTAAGCAATAATAATAGTAACATCAGTAAAATGTTAATTGAAGCAGGAGCTGAAGTAAATATAAGACAACATGGAGGGTTTACACCCTTACATTTCGCGGCCCAACATGGAAACATTGATTTAATAATAATCCTATTAGAAGAAGGTGCCGATATTTCCATTCTCACAGATACAGGCGAATCTGCTTCCGATCTAGCCGATAAAAAAGGATTCAGAGAAATTGCAGAAATTCTACAATTAAACTAATTAACGGCTCAATAAAGCGTAACCAATAGCACAATCTAAACATCTTTTAGTTGTACAATATTGTTTGTACAGATGAATCAAAGCCTGAGATTCTCCAGCGGTCTTAGCACAAATACCTTGTGTTTGATATGATTTTACTATAGTGTTCTTTTCTACAGGCAAAACTTGTAACCAGTCTAAAGCTTTTTGGTGTAAGCCTTGGTTCCCAACATATCTGCCATATGAGAATAATACTGGCACAAAAGCATTTAAAATTATATGATCTATAAAATCCCGAGTGAGGGTAGTATTATGATCTTTGGATAATTTGTGGAAGTGAAAATGATTCTTCCAATATGAAGAAGTTTGGATACCGTTTAAATCTTCTTTTAAAACTTCCAAACTCTCTACCTGCAAAAATTCAAACCACTGTACTCGTTTATGAAGCAAACCACTAAACTGCGCCAAACGAAAAGTTGGAAAATTATAAGGGCGCATTCGCAAAAACTTCCATTCGATAGACGACAATCCTCGAAAGCCATGTAAATGATTCAAATATTCATACTCCTCTTTTAACTCGGTAAAATAATCCTCTTGGTAATTTTTCCCCGTTAAAAATCCTGCACAACCAAATAATAAAGCTTCTAATTTTAATGGATCATCCGCGTATTTATAAAACAGGTTGATATTCATTTGCGTCATTAACTTCTCGAAAGCTTCATTATTGACTTTCATCCCAAAAGCTCTTGCTAATGCAATCAATTGAACTTTTTGCCATTCATAGCTCGTGACTTTTGCCCACGAATTAACCATTACCATTTTTGATTCCAAGCGTTCAATGATTAATCGATCAAGCCAATTAGAGATGGTGAACTCCGTTACTTTATGTAATTGGTTTTCGCAAGCAATCCACTGCTCATTCATCATGAGATGATGGTATTTTTCGAGCAGAGATTGATCTATATAATCTTTCAAGATCAACGTAGGAATTTAGGTTCCATCCAAACGTTTGATTTTTATGTTTTCAGGATTTTCCCATACGACATGTAGTATCGTAGAATTATAACGCGGATCTAAATGATGATGATGGTATTTCCAATCCAAAGAGCTGACATGTAATTCAATATTTCCAATCCAAATTCTATTTTGAATTTGAATTTTAGCCAATTCGAAATCTGCGCCAGCATTGGTATTGAGCTGACCAAAATCTAATATCCGCAGCGATTCACCGTGCGTAGTAAGTAAGTTAGTCTGATTGATTAATTTATAGCGCCATATGAAATGAAGCAATTTTTCCGGCAACTTCATACCGAAAAATTAAAGAAATAATTTTAATTTTTGAAATAAATTTTTAATTCATTATTTCCAACTAGTAGTTTCTCACGCGCGGACTCATTTATTTGTGGAGCTGGAATACCATTTTCCCAAATCGTGTCTCCTACAATAACTCGAGCTTCATCCCAAAGCCCAGCCTCCATAAAAAGTTTAATAGTCTTCACCCCACCTTCGATGATTATCGATTGCACATCCATCAAATACAATTGATATAATATGTTTTGCGGAAGATATAAATCAAAATTTTCTAATTCGATGTATTTTAAATGTCCATTCCAATCTGTTTTCTTAGCATTGAAAATAATCAAATCAGAATCTTGAGCTAAAAATAGATTAGCATCATCACGAACCTCTAGATTTTTATCTATTAATACACGTTTCGGCGATTTACCCTTCCACAATCTATTTGTTAAGGTCGGATTATCAACTAAAGCAGTACGTTTGCCCACGAGAATTGCATCCTCTTCCGACCGCCATTTATGCACCAGTTGTTTGTTGGGTGTATTCGAAATCCACTTTTGTTCTGCCTCCGTAGGTGCAAAGAAGCCATTTTTAGTTTCCGCCCACTTCAAAATTACGTATGGTCGAAACTCGCTGATACGAGTAAAAAAACGTCTATTCAAAAATTGACATTCTTTTTCTAATACCCCGACTACCACTTCGATGCCAGCTTCACGTAATTTTTGAATTCCTAACCCATTTACTTTCGCAAAAGGATCCAAGCAGCCTACTACGACTTTCTGAAACTGAAGCGACACCAACATATCAGCACATGGAGGTGTTTTGCCAAAATGCGCACAGGGTTCCAGAGAAACATAAATTGTCGACTGTTGGAAAAGACACTTTGCGTTTTCCTCTCCTAATAAGGCAATTGCATTTTGGACGGCATTAACTTCCGCATGAGGACCTCCATAAGGAGAAGTATATCCTTCACCTATAATTTTATCATCATGTACAATCACTGCGCCTACCATCGGATTAGGACTTACGGTCCCAGCTCCCATCTCCGCCAATTCCAAACAACGTTTGATATATTGTTCCTCTTTTTGCATAGTACAAACTTAGCATTTTGTCATATTTAAAAGAAAAGCCTCGCATAATATTGTAAGTTTGCACTATGGCTACAACGTGGAAAGACATAGAACTTCGCTACCAGCAACATCTTGCAACGCTATATCCTGCAGATGAAATTAAAGCAATTTTCTTATTAATTGTAGAAGAAATAGCAGGAATAAAATCTTCAAAATATATTCTCAAAAAAACGAAATCAGCAGAGATTTATGAAGAAAAACTAAATGTCATACTGGAAGAATTATATTCCGGAAAACCTGTGCAGCATATTCTTGGAAAAGCTGATTTCTACGGCGAAGTATTTGAAGTAAATAGTCACACATTAATCCCGAGACCCGAAACAGAAGAACTTGTTCATCTGATTTTACAAGATTATAAAAACAAATCTGCTGTAAAAGTAATCGATATCGGTACGGGAACAGGATGTATCCCCGTTACGCTTCAGAAGCATTTAAAAGAAAGTAATTTGTGGGCAGTAGATATTTCACCTGAAGCGATTGAAGTAGCAAAACGCAATGCTGCTAAACTAAATCAGCCTGTGCAATTTATTCTTGCCGATATATTGGAGTGGGAATTTATGTTTTCAGAACCTCAAGGTTTTGATATTGTAGTGAGCAACCCGCCTTACATTACACCAAAAGAAATGCAGGAAATGCATGCCAATGTATTGAACCACGAACCACATACAGCTTTATTCGTTGAAGAATCAGCTCCTTTACTTTTCTACGATTACATTACTGATTTTGCTTTATATCATTTAAAACAGGACGGAAGTTTATATTTTGAAATTAATCAATACTTGAGTCTAGAAACGGCAGATTTGATACGCAAAAAAGGTTTTGCAGATTTAGAAATTTTTAAAGATATCAACGGTGTCGATCGAATGATTCGAGCGAGACGATTATAATATTCAATTATGAGTCTTATTTTTCTCCTTTCCTGGCAGAGAGTTTTGAAAAATAATCATTGGAATTAGCAAAAAGAGCCTCCATGCATTGCATTCTGACTTTAATCTAAAAAATATAATTAAAAATAATTCTCTTTGCGTGAGAGTTTTACAAAAAAACAAGGATTTTTCTGCTTCAAATATTTGCACTTTAACAGAAAAAACCTACCTTTGCATCACTTCAAACAACGAAGGATAATTCAAAAAAAGAATTAGGATTCCGTAGCTCAGCTGGTAGAGCAATACACTTTTAATGTATGGGTCCTGGGTTCGAGTCCCAGCGGGATCACTGATTGGGACAAATCTGAAAACAACAGATTTGTCCCATTTTTTTACCTTGTAACTTGTTGTTATTCTGATAGATAAGAGTGATGGCGGAATTTAATCGGGCGGTTCGATGTTGTGTACCGTCAAATTCCAAAAATTCGGGGAACATCGAACCAATTATAGCACGTTTTTCCTCATTATTACCGTTTTCATAGCGTATATCAATGTTTGAGACCTTTTTTAATGCAGAAGCTACCAAATCTTTTATCTCTGTTCCAACGCCTGCCAAGTCATTCAATTTCGTTTCCAAATCCTCAATCTTCCCTTTGGTCAATTTCTTTACTTCTTGAAAATCGTCATCTGCCATTTCTCCATCCGCATTCTTTAAAAGCGCTTTTTGATAGCGTTTGTTCAACGCATCAATCTCATCTATGATATTTCCCCGTTCGGTGTTTTGGGCTTTGGTCTTGCTGTTGAAGTCTTTTATAAAGGCTTTGATAAAAACATCGACCATTCCCTCTTTTGGCGACATATACCGCAGTTGTTTTAAGAAAGCCTCGTTAGACGTGTCTGCTTTGAACCGTGTTCCGCAGGGGAACTACAATGATAGTAATAATAGTAGTTTCCCATCTTTCCCTTTGAAGCACTTCCAGTCAGCATACGCTTGCATTTAGGACATTTGAGAAAGCTTCTTAGCGGTAAATTGTCCATAGCCACGATTTTAGGCTTTACAATCCTCTTTCTCCCATCGAGAATATCCTGCACATCAGCAAAGATCTTTTCGCTGATTAAAGGCTCGTGTTGTCCTTTGACAAAACATCCCTTTTCCTCTTTGTAGGGAGGTATGAATATTTTGCCACAGTACAATGGGTTTCGCATGGCTACCCAAAAATTGTTCTTACTGAATCACCCCTTTCCAGGAAACACAGAAATAATATTGCATTTTGTCATTTGGCAAATCGTCATACCAAACCATTTAATAATTTTGTACTATGGAAGAATTTATAAATTACCTGTTGCAGTTCGGTAATTTGAACAAACAGCAGATAGACTTGATTACAAGCAAGGCGACAGAAATAGAACTCAAAAAAGACGAATATTATTGGGAAGCGGGAAAAACAGTTAGACAGGTTGGGTTTCTTACGGACGGTGTTATTCGTGTTTTTTATTACAACAACAAAGGTGAAGAAATTACACGCTATTTTATTGAGGAAAACCATTTGATTTTATCGGGAAACACAGTTGATGAAGTTTTTACGCCTTCCGAATATCTGTCTGCCATTACCGATTGCAAATTGGTTGTTTTTTCAAAACAAAATTGGAAAGACCTTTCCGCAACGATTATTGGTTGGGATAGCATTATTCAAAAAATAATCACTAAACATCACGGCGAAAAAATTGCAAGAAGAAGCGAATTGGTTTCGCAGGACGGAACAGAACGCTACCTTGACTTTATCGAGAAGTTTCCAACATTGGTAAATCGTGTGCCTTTGTCATACATCGCTTCCTATTTGGGCATTACGCAATCATCTTTAAGCAGAATAAGAAAGAATATCCGCTAAAATCACTTTTTGCCAAATGGCAAATGGTTTCATTTTTTATTGAGCCAATTTTGTACTAACAAATTTTAAAATCAAAAAAGATGAACAAAAGAAAATTAGGAAACAGCGGATTGGAAGTATCTGTATTGGGTTTTGGGTGTATGGGATTAAGTTTTCCGAATGCACCTACAAAGGAAGACAGCATAAAGTTAATACGTTCGGCAGTTGAACACGGAGTCACTTTCTTTGACACGGCGCAAGGTTATGGAGAAAACGAACTCTTGGTAGGCGAAGCACTTGAACCATTGCGTAATGAAGTTGTGATTGCTACAAAATTCGGTTTCAAAGACGGGGATGGGAGATTGGGATTAGACAGTAGTCCCGAAAACATAAAAGCCGTTGCCGAAGCGTCTTTGAAAAGGTTGCGGACAGACGTAATTGATTTGTTTTATCAGCACAGGTTCGACCCGAATGTTCCTATTGAAGACGTTGCAGGTGCTGTAAAAGACCTGATAAAAGAGGGAAAAGTAAAACATTTTGGTTTGTGTGAAGTAAATGCAGAAACCATTCGCAAAGCAAACGCCGTTTTGCCTGTAACCGCTTTGCAAAGCGAATACTCAATGTTTTATCGTGAGCCCGAAGATAAAATTATTCCGACATTGGAAGAATTAGGTATTGGTTTTGTGCCTTTTAGTCCATTGGGCAAAGGATTTTTGACAGGAACAATAAACGCAGATGTGGAATTGGATAAAACCGATGCAAGAAATATGTCGCCACGTTTCAGCAAAGAAAATAGGGAAGCCAACCAAGCATTAGTTGATTTGGTTGTTTCCATTGCGAAAGACAAAAACGCTACACCTGCACAAATTGCATTAGGTTGGTTATTGGCTCAAAAACTTTTCATCGTTCCAATTCCGGGAACATCAAAATTACACCGCTTACAAGAAAACATTGGTGCGACAAATGTTTCATTAACCAATGACGAGTTGAGCAAAATAAATGCAGCATTGGCGACAATTAAAATTGTAGGCGAACGCTACCCTGCACAGGTTCAACAAAAATTAGGCAAATAAATATACCGTATGCTTCTTTTCTATGCCATACTTATTGTCGCTTTGGACTTTTATGTTTTCTTCGCATTGCGTGGGTCGAGCATCCCCTTTGCGAAGAAAATATGGTTTGGATGGCTGTGGTGGGGGTATAGCATCATGCTCCTAATCGGGTTATTCACTGCACTTCGCTCCGATTTTCCGTTTGCTTACCGTTCCGGTATTGTGATTACATTTATCATTACGACCATGTGTAAATTTAGCTATGGACTGGTCTTGGTTACTGACGACATTAGGCGTGGAGGCGTGTGGATTTCCCGTTTTCTCTTTCCAAAAAAAGAAAAAGAAACTCCCTCTCCCCAACTTATCGGAGACAAGCAGAGGCATGTAATCACACGTTCCGATTTTTTGCTCAAGTCGGGATTGGTCGTGGCTTCGTTGCCGTTCTTTGGGCTATCGTGGGGTGTAATTTCGGGTGCATACGATTATAGGATTCGTCGGCAAAAGCTGTACCTGCCTAATCTTCCACAAACCTTTCATGGTATGACCATTGCACAGATTTCGGATGTGCATTCGGGCTCGTTTTACAATAAAAAAGCGGTATCAGGTGGGATAGAGTTATTGATGGGGGAAAAACCGGATATGATTTTTTTTACGGGCGACTTGGTCAATCACCTTGCTTCGGAGATGTGGGACTATCAAGATTTGTTTTCCAAGTTGAAAGCCGATTTAGGGGTATTCTCGGTACTCGGAAACCATGACTATGGCGATTACCATTTCGGTTACGGGGATTCTCCCGAAAAGCACCGAAACCTCAAAAACCTCGTTGGCACACATAAGGTCATGGGATGGGATTTGCTTCGCAACGAGAACCGCAAGGTCAAAGTGGATAACGAAACTATTTCCATCGTGGGAGTAGAAAACTGGGGTACGAGGAACTTTTCGAATAGAGGGAATATTCAAAAGGCATTACTCGGAACCGAGGAAGAAGCAGTAAAACTACTCCTGTCACACGACCCATCGCATTGGCGTGAACAGGTATTAGATACGGATGTTGATGCAATGTTTGCCGGACATACACATGGGATGCAGTTTGGTGTGCGGAGCGAACACTTCCAATGGAGTCCTGTGCAATACATTTACAAAGAATGGGCAGGGCTTTATTCGGAGGGAAACAAGCAGCTATATGTTAATGCTGGTTTTGGATTTCTTGGATATCCCGGTCGTGTGGGTATACTTCCAGAAATCACCATCTTTGAATTGCAGAAAGGCAGTGTTTAGCTATTCTTTATTAAAAAAATAGCGTGTAGATGATGGGTAGCCCTGTCATCTCTCTAAAATTATAAACGAGGAATTGGATAATGCCTAAACACAACAGATTTAGGCATTTCTAATAAAATAGCAATTAAAATAATTGGATGGATAAATTTTACAATGAAACACTTTCTAAACTGGAAACCTCAATCACCGAAACTGGAATAGATTGATTGCTCTGTACAACGAATAGAGGCTGTTATACACGTAATTGTACAATGCTTGTCCGAAGTAAAGGAATATGTCTTGAAAAGAGGGTTTAAGAATGTGAATGAAGAAATCCGTTTTTTCAAATATCAGAAACCTGCTATTTTAGCAAAACTCATTTACTACAACGCCATTTATAAAATCGAGACAAAGAAGCCCTACAGAGCAAAGCCCATAAGGAAATACCTCAACAAAGAACTGAAAAAGCTAAATAGGTTCTTTGACAACAACCTCGATTTTTATAAGTATTATCGTAGCAATAATTCGTTCCTTGACGAAAGTTTTTTTGTTCGTGGCAACCACGATATAAAGCTATGGTTGGACACCTATTATTTCCAGTCTGATCAGTCCTTTTCAACCTCTCACGACTACAAGGTCGCCAAGATAATAGCCAACGATTTGATACAGGTCTACATCGAAGACCAGTTGTATCACAAATTCAAAAAAAATAAATCGAAAGCACCGAAAAATCTGAAATGGACAGGTAGCAAAGTGGCATTGATAGAATTGATTTATGCCCTGCATTATCAAAATGTGTTTGACAACGGGAACAACGATATAAGGGAAGTAGCCCAATATTTTGAAAGTGCCTTTGGCATTGATTTGGGCAATTTCTACCAGACCTATTTGGAATTGAGAAACCGGAAGATGAACCGTACTAAATTCCTTGATACACTTCGGGAGGAACTTGTAGAGAGAATGGACGAGCAGGACGAAAAGTAGGGTTTGGGCGTGCCACCGTCTGCATTTCCCCCCCCCTATGGCCAGGCTAACGAAAAAATGCAGACGGGTCGGGCTATCCGCTATATCTTTTGCGGATCTTGCAGGACCGCAAAAGGATGTCGCTTCTATCCCTCACGCTGTATGCCGTCCGAAAAACAAAATATTTATTTTCGTTTTGGTTTCCTGTTTTCAAACTCAAAGGAGGTTTCGGCTTTATCGTTCATGACGATATAGGCATTGAATTTATTGCCCGAATTGCTTTTCATGCCTTTGATAAGGTTGGTCTTTTCTTTGGTCAACAGGTCATTGAAGCCAATTACAGGCAGGTCAAAACGGACGTTATGCAGATTGTCGAAAGCGAAATGGAGTGGATTAAGTACGACCCCGATTTACAGCATTTGATACAGCAGGAATTAGTAACAATCTGACATTGAGTGTTTTCATCTTATAATATATTTCGTGTTGTGTTTTTCTTTAAATTAGCACAAAACGCCTACGTATTTTATGGTTAAGAATGTTCTCCGCCCGGTGCGGACGCAAAACTGTCACCAAACTTTGCATAGAGACTATAAAACAAAATGACCGTATTGAAAAATATAATCACCATCCAACATCCCGAATCAATTCATCATACTAATGGAATGATTGGTTCATGGACAGACTGGGAACTATCTGAAAAAGGAATTGAGCAAGCAGAAAATATAGCCTGTAATCTACAATTGGAGATTAAAAATAATGATTTTTCGCTCTTTACATCCTCTCTTAAAAGAGCAAAACAAACTGCTGAAATCATTGGAGAAAAGCTGGATATACAACCTCGAATAACAGATGCTTTAAAAGAAAGGAGTTTGGGTAAAGCAAACGGAAAATCTGTACAATGGCTAAAAGAAAACATCGAAAATGAGGAAATAACAATTTACGATAAATGCTTTAGCGATGCAGAATCCAGATATGATGTTTGGCAAAGACTACTGCCTTTCTACAACGAAATCATCAGCAATGATGATGAAAATATAATTATTGTTTCCCACGGAGATACATTGAGCATATTCAATGCGATGTGGTTGGGGGTGGAAGCTGAAATATTAAATAGAATTGACTTATACGGTGTAAGTGGAGGTGTCTCATTTTTACACCAAACAAGCACAGGAAAAAGGGTTATCAAAAGATTGAGCGACACCTCTTATATCAAATCTTGGTAAGCCAATCCTTAACCAGTATCGGGCGGATTTAAAATGCCTCCAATTGTATCGTGCTTAACGCAGTTAGGTGGAGACATTTCATACGACTTTCATTAATAAGCTTAAAGATAATTCATCCTTGTAATGGCCTGAAAAATTTTTCAGCTATTTTTGGGTATTGTGAAAAATGTAAATTAGCAATTAAAAAAATGGGTTTGCTATGTTTATGCAAAATTGAAAGTTTCTATTTTCTAATCCGCTCCTTAGCAAAGCCCCGAACCGTTATAAGTCATTTTAATGAATACCAACGATACTAAAAGACATATCGAAATTAACGAAGGCTATCAAGGTATAAACTTGACAGAATTTCCTTTTGAGATTGACGAACTAATTACAAACGACCAAATTGTTGACACCTTCATTCGTTCAAAGCAATTCTCATTTGACAGTTTGCGTGATTGTGTAAAAGCTGAACCAGACAAAGTCTATTTAAGACAAGCGTTTAATATTGACAAAATAAAAATCACGGATTTTAAAAAAACGGACAAGCAAGGTGTGTCTAAATTTCTTTTTGATATTATAAATGAACCAGACTGGGGTGAAGATAGAAACGAATTTAATAAACTGCTAGCCAGATATTTTGAAATTCACAACGAATTTGGGGACTACGAGTTTTATATTTTATCAAAGGACTGGTTCGACAAAGAAGATGAACGATTAATTGAGCCAGAAAGTTGGGTTTATATCTATTACTTTTTGATTATTTCAGTAGACAGGAAATCTAAGTTACTGACATTTACAGAATGGACGTATGATTAGATAAATAATAGAAAAAACGGCTTATAACAAGGGTTTGGCAAAATGGCGGGTTAAGTGCAAAATTCAACTTTTGTACTTTCTATCCGCCAAAGCTGTGAGCTTTGGCTTTTTTTTTACTAATTTAGCCAACGGCTCACAGCTTTGGCTAACGTTCGTGCCAAATTGAACTTTCGGTTCAATTTATCCCGCACTCTCGCCAAGCCGCGGCCCGTTAGCGGCAATGCCAACCGACCACCCTGCCAAATTTCAACAACTTAAAAATAATGAACTATGGAAAATAAGAACGAAACAGAAATCAGACTTACTACGATTGCCTCAATAGTTTATCCTGCAAGAAACTTGAATCAAGGCATTGATACTTGGGCTTCTTTATTAGGCAAAGACCCAACTTGGCAAAACGAGGACTTTGCTTCTTTTAATATTGAGAATATGGACATTTCACTTTCACGACTTCCTTGGGTTGACTATCCATTGATTTTTTGGAAAGTTGAAGATATAGAAAAAGCACACAGCTATTTTATAACCAATGGAGCAAAAGCAATGGTAGAAATTGCTGACGGTTCTTTGGTAGAGATTGGCAAGGGCAAAGCAGTGGAGGGAAATAATCACAATCCTGATACAGGTGTCGTAGATATGCCTGGAGCAAGATTGGCTGTGCTGAAAGCCGCTGACGGTAATTTATTTGCACTAACACAAGAAGTTCCATTTGATTGGTCAGAAAATAATGAATAATCAAAAACGAATGACCTTGAATGAAATTGCAATAAACAGACTAATTAATCAGCAAATTTCCAACCCGAAACTTAAAACACCGCAAGAAGTTTTAGAATGGATGGGTGCAATTCAGGCACAGGATTATGCAATGTCAAAATTGGCTATCGGCATTCGGTTACCTAACAATGCTTTTGACAAACAAATTGAAGATGATTTAAACAACGGAAAAATTATACGGACGCATCTGTTAAGACCTACTTGGCATTTGGTTTCTGCGGATGACGTAAGATGGATGATGCAACTTTCCGCACCGAACCTTAATAAATCTGTTGCATCAATGAACCGAAGTTTAGGTTTGGACGAAACAGTTTTGAAAAAAAGTAATTCTTTAATCAGAAAACTTTTAGAAAAAAATGAAATCCTGACCAGAGAAGAAATAATGAACGAACTCAACAAAAAAGGAATTGCCACAAATGATTTGCGGGCAAGCCACATTATGTTTAGGGCAGAAACGGAAATGATAGTTTGCAATGGCGAAAGAGTAGGCAAACAACTTACTTATGCTTTATCTGATAGAAAAGTACCTGCGGCAAAACCCTTACAAAAAGATGAAGCATTGGCAAGATTAGCGGAAAAATATATCCAAAGCCGAAGTCCTGTAACGAGAAAAGATTTTGTTTGGTGGTCGGGACTTAATGTTTCTGATGCGAAAAAAGCATTTGAAATGGTTAAGTCTAAATTCATTTCCAGCATCATTGAAAATGAAGAATATTGGACGAACGAAACAGATAATTTGAAAACCAATAAAGATGATTCGGTTTACTTTTTACCTGCATTTGACGAACTAATCATAAGTTATAAAGATAGAACCGCTACAATTGAAGCAGAAAACCAAGCCAAAGCATTTACAAAAAACGGTATTTTCTACCCAACAATTATTTATAACGGCAAAGTCATAGGAACGTGGAAAAAGGTTTCAAAAGGAAATGAAACTGAAATTTTGCCGTCATTTTTTTCATCACTTACCGAAAGCCAAAAAAAGAAATACAAAACAGCTGAAACCAAACTAAAATTGTTCTATGAATAAGACCGAACAAAGGCACGTGCCGCTAACAAGGTATTTATGAAAGGTGGGCTGAATGTCAAAGGCTCATCTTTTGTACTTCTATTGAGCATTAGTGCAAAATTCAACGGAAGTACTACTATTCCCGCCCTTCATAAATACCCGACCCGTTAGCTGCTATACAGGAAAAACCGTTACTCAAAAAAATTGTATATTTGCAGACACAAAAATTTAAGTAAGACAGAATGTAAAAAATAATTTCTTTCAGACAAATCAGAACAACAACCCTAAAGCGGTTGCTGTATTGTTTCATCTTTAACGAAAGAAATTATGGTTATTCTACAAAACATTTCATATACACATCCCAACAAAGATTTACTGTTTAGCGACATCAATTTTACAGTTAACAATCACGAAAAGGCAGCGTTAATTGGCAACAACGGAGCAGGAAAATCAACTTTGCTCAAAATTATCGCCCAAGAATTACAACCATCAAACGGACAAATAAGCATTGATGCTGAACCATATTTTGTTCCACAAATTTTTGGACAATACAATCATTTTACCATTGCAGAAGCGTTGAAAATCGATAAAAAATTGAACGCTCTGAATGAAATTTTGAACGGAAATACAAGTGAAGAAAATTTCTATTTACTCAATGATGATTGGACGATTGAAGACCGTTGCAAAGAAGCTCTGAACTATTGGCAATTAGACGATTTGGAGTTATCTCAAAAAATGGAAACATTAAGCGGTGGACAAAAAACAAAAGTTTTTCTATCAGGAATTTCCATTCATCAACCCGAATTAGTTTTGCTGGACGAGCCAAGCAATCATTTAGACATTGCAAACCGACAACTTTTGTATGACTTTATTCAAACCACAAAAAACACTTTGATTGTTGTAAGCCACGATAGAAAATTACTCAATCTTTTAGACACAGTTTGCGAACTGAGTCGAAACGGAATTAAAGTTTATGGTGGTAATTATGACTTTTACGCAGCACAAAAACAAATTGAAAACATTGCTTTGAGTGAAGACATTCAAAGTAAGGAAAAAGCATTGCGAAAAGCCAAAGAAAAAGAACGGAAAACGATTGAACGACAACAAAGATTAGACAATCGTGGAAAAGGCAAACAAGCAAAAGCCGGCGTTGCCCGAATTATGATGAACACTTTACGAAACAATGCCGAAAACAGCACATCAAAACTCAAAAGTGTTCACGCAGAAAAAATTGGCGGTATTTCGCAAGACTTGCAAGAATTTCGTTCTTCCCTACCCGACATTGACAAAATGAAATTCGGTTTTGATAATTCAGCCTTGCACAAAGGAAAAATTTTGTTTACCGCATCGAACATCAATTTTGCTTACAACACGCAACCGTTTTGGAAAAACCATTTGAATTTTCAAATCGCAAGTGGCGAACGCATTGCCTTAAAAGGAACAAATGGTTCAGGAAAAACGACTTTGATAAAACTCATTTTGGGCGACTTCGAACCACAAACAGGAACAATTTACCGAGCAGAAAACAAATCGGTTTACATAGACCAAGACTATTCTTTGCTTGACAACAAACTAAAAGTTTACGAACAAGCCCAACAATTCAATGTTGCTGCATTACAAGAACACGAAATCAAAATCCGATTAAATCGCTTTTTGTTTACCAAAGAAGATTGGGACAAACCTTGCAGTGCGTTGAGCGGTGGCGAAAGAATGCGTTTGCTACTTTGTTGTTTAACGATTAATAGCAAATCGCCTGACATCATCATTTTGGACGAACCGACCAACAACTTGGATATTCAGAATGTGGAAATCCTAACAGCAGCCATCAATGAATATCAGGGAACGCTGGTAGTCGTGTCGCACGATGAAACATTTTTGGAACAAATAAACATAGAACGAACAATTTCATTAACCCAATAAACAGAATGAATATGACAAATAAATTAACAGCAGGCACATTACCCAATCCACCAACAGGAGGAATACTATGGCAAATTCACCGCTATTTAAACGAAAGTGAAATGCCCGAATATCGTTACCGACAAATAGTTTGTGCTTTGCAACAGGGCATTGAATATTTTAGAGAGGTGAAAGAACTTCCCAAAAGTTTAAGAGAAAAATAGGAAACCCAATTTGGAGAAACGCCTTTACCGCTAAAGCCAAGCATCATTCATTCGGCTGAACAAGTAGAGAAAGTACTTTTTGAAACCCAATCCGGAGCAAAAATAGAAACGGTTCTTTCCCGTTACCGTGCAGGTTGGACATCTATGTGTATATCGTCACAATCAGGTTGCGGTTTAGGTTGTACATTCTGTGCCACCTCAGCTATGGGATTGATGAAAAAACTTTCTGCCGATGAAATTTGTGCACAAGTATTCCATTCACATTGGAACAATCAGGTGCCCGACAGCATAGCATTTATGGGTATGGGCGAAGCACTTGCAAATCCAAATATTTTAACCGCTATAGAAGCGTTTACCACCAAAGGATATGGCGGACTTTCACAACGCAGGCTTACCGTTTCAACTGTTGGGTTTGCACCGAATTTAGAAAAATTGGTAAAAAGGTTTCCGCAAGTAAACATTACCTTATCAGTTCATTCCCCTTTTCCGGAACAACGAGCAACATTAATACCGTTAGAAAAACGCTTTCCTTTAGACGATAATTTCAAAATACTTGACGAATATGTAAGAAAATACAAACGGAAAATTTACCTAGCTTACTTATTGATTGAAGGATTAAATGATACACAAGAACATTTGAACGCATTGGTTGATATGGTAAAGTCCAGAGTTCGTCCAGAGTTATATCACATCAGCGTTATAAGATACAACAATGCTTTTGGAGCAAATCCGTCTTATAAGCAACCAACAAAAGAGAAAGTAATTGAATTTGTTTCCCAGTTAAACCTAAATGGTGTTCACGCTACAAGAAGGACGCAATTCGGCTCAGAAATAGATGCGGCTTGTGGACAACTTCACGCAGAATATGTAAAAACTAAAAAAAGAAATAATGCTAAATAAAATGTACAGCAGTTAACATCGGTTTGGCAATATGGCGGCTGAAGTGCTTCTATGAAACATTTGTGCAAGGTTCAACAGTAATAATTCTAATGAACATTTGTGCAAAAAAATCCGCTCCTTCGCAAAGCCGTTTTCCGTTAGCGGAAAGTGTAAACAATACAAATCAAAAAAAAAGAAGATATAGAACTTTCTCCTCCCCATGTACACTGCCCGTCAAACCTGTGGCTTTAAAAGTTTGCTTTTTTTTCGTTCCTTTGCAGGATACTAAATGGTATGTTTGCGAAATCAAAATGATTCCGTCTGACCCCATAAAAGAGACGATAACAGATGAAAAAAGCAGAAGCAACACGGTCGATGATTTTACATAAAGCGTTTGAACTGATTTATGTTAAGGGCTACCAGACGACGAGCATTGACGACATCATCGCTACCACACAAGTAACGAAAGGGGCTTTTTATTATCATTTCAAAACCAAAGACGAAATGGGACTTGCCATCATCAACGAAGTCCTCAAACCCACACTTGCACGCAGTTTCATCGAGCCACTTCAAGGCGAACAAGATCCGTTGAATGCCATTTACAACCTCATGGATAGTCTATTAATGAAAAATGAATTTTTGAAGGTGGAATATGGTTGTCCGGCCTCAAACTTCACTCAAGAAATGACCCCGTGGAATTCAGAATTTAATAAGGCTTTAAATGAATTAACCCGGGAATGGACAGAAGCAATCACCGCTACCATTGAAAGAGGAAAGAAAAGTGGCGTCATCCGCAAGGAGGTAAATGCAAAGCAGGTAACCACCTTCGTATTGTCGGGTTATTGGGGTATTCGGAATTTAGGAAAATTAGAAAACAGCAAAAAGGTCTATATTTCTTATTTAAAGCAACTTAAAATTTATCTAAACAGTCTTAAATAATTTTTTTGCACAAAAACATACTAACTGGTATGGTTTTATTGTTTTTGTCCCGAAAACAAGCCAAGCCGCACAGAAACGGTTATTATAAATAACGCTAAATTTGTATTGAAAAACAGATCAAAAGAGAATATTTTTATGGGGCATATAAGAGAATACTACGAACGGATAATAAAATTACAGGAAACAGAATGGAAATTCATCTCTTCCCATTTTAGCCGAAAAGTGTTTGCCAAAAACCAAATCATCACACGACAAGGTGAAACAGAAAATTTCCTTTCATTCATCGAAACCGGCATTGTTCGGTTCTACATTCCTGATGATGAAAACGAGCTGACTTTCAACTTCAGTTTTGACAAAGAGTTTACTTGTGCCTACGACTCATTCTTGACACAAACGCCATCCGAATACGAATTACAGGCATTGACAGAAACCGTGGTTTGGCAGATTTCCTTTGAGGATTTACAAAAAGTCTATGCTCAAACCAAAGTCGGGAATTATTTGGGACGTTTTGCTTCCGAGAAATTATTTTTAGCCAAAAGCAAACGCGAATTATCTTTATTGAAATACAATGCAAAAGAGCGTTATTTAAGATTGTTTAAAGAACAGCCCGATATTCTGAAATTTATCCCGCTAAAATACATCGCTTCCTACATCGGAATCACCCCACAAGGCCTGAGTCGGATCCGCAGACAAATTGCGTAGCAATCACCGCTAAAAAATCAATGAACAGCGTAATTACTTAACATCGGTTCATTGCCTTCCTGGTTTATTCTTTTGAACTTTGCAATAAAATCAAAAGAATGAAACGACCCATTTTAGCATACGGACACAGCATTTTGAAACAGAAATGCAACGACATCGAAAAGGATTATCCTGAATTGGATAAACTGATTGCCGATATGTGGGAAACGATGGAAAATGCCAATGGATGCGGTTTGGCTTCGCCCCAAATCGGACTTCCCATAAGACTATTTATCGTGGACAGTAAAACGACTTTCGAAAATCTCGATGAACAAGACCAAGGAATCTATTTTGAGAAAAATGATAGCGGCATAAAGGAAATATTCATCAATGCAAAAATCATTGAACGTTCGGCAGAGCTTTGGGAAGACGATGAAGGCTGTTTGAGTATTCCGGAATTATCCCAAAAAGTAAAAAGACCTTGGACGATTACGATAGCCTATTACAATAAAGATTTTGAACTGCAGAGAAAGACATTCAGCGGAACCACCGCAAGAATGATACAGCACGAATACGACCACACAGAAGGGATATTATACCTTGACTATTTGAAACCGCTGACCAAAAAACTGTTGGAAGGGAAACTCAAAAAAATAGCCCGAGGACAAATAAAAACAAGGTATCCGATGAAGTTCGTGTGATGATACTGCCGACCTCAGCCTATAAGACTCCAACATCACGAAGCTTCATCGCAACTTAGCGCAGCATTCTCACTGACCCAAAGGAAGTCACGAAAGTTTCAATCCCTGTTGACAAATCCGCAGTGGTTGTTTTGCACCTACCTGTGAACTTTTTAAAAACATATATACCTCATTAAAAGCAACTTATAACTCAATCAAACAACCTAAAATATTTTTTACTCAAAAACATACTAATTAGTATGTTTTTTATTTAACTTTGCATGCAAACATAAAAACAAGAAATATGCATACACATCATCACATCATTCCGGAATTTACAACCACCCATGCATTCGTTGCAGCGTTGATCGGCTTAGTATTCATCATTATCATGTCCTTTGTGAAAGAACCCTCCCGACAGAAAATCAACGCCATTATCATAGCGGGCGCAGGCGGGGTTTACTGGAGCGGCGGATTAGGCGTATGGGAATATATCTTTGGTGCCGTTATGTTGTTTGTGGCCTTCAAAGCCCTCAAGCATTATTATTTCATCGGAATCGGTTGGCTAATGCACACAGGCTGGGACATTATGCATCATCTATACGGTGATCCCATTATTCACTTTGCACCACTTTCGTCCGCCGGTTGTGCCGTGTGCGATGCGGTTCTGGCAATCTGGTTCTTCTTTGGTGCACCTACCATTTGGAACGTATTCAAAAAACAAAAAACAATTACGACGGCATAAAATGTATTCCACATTATTAGTCTTTCACTCTTTGATTCGTTGGCTTGTACTAGTCTTTATACTGTATTCTATTTACAGGGCCTTTGTCGGCTTGGTCAACGACAGGGCTTTTTCAAAAACGGACAACGCTTTTCGACACTGGACGGCTACGGTTGCGCATATTCAACTAATAATTGGCATCATCCTATATACGAAGAGCCCGCTGGTCAAATATTTTTGGAAAGAAAAGGAAAGTAGTTTTCAAAACTTAGAACTGACTTTTTACGGTTTAATTCATATTATTTTAATGCTAACTGCTATTGTGGTGGTAACAATCGGCTCTGCAAAGGCAAAGCGACAGCAAACGAACAAGGAGAAATTCAAAACAATGTTGGTTTGGTTTTCTATTGCGCTCATTATCATTTTCATTGCCATTCCCTGGCCGTTTTCACCCTTTTCAGGCAGACCTTATTTCAGAATATTTTAATGATGAAGAAACTTTTCAACACATCTATCGGACGTTTACGAATCCTTGCCATATTAGAGGGCATATCATTAATTGTCTTAGTTTTTATTGCTGTACCCTTGAAGCACGTTTGGGATATTCCCGGCTTGTCAAAGTCACTTGGCCCCATTCACGGCGCACTTTTCCTGCTGTTTGTGTTTAATGCGTTACATGTAGGAGTAGAACAACAGTGGAAATTTAAAGAGATTACCTGGAAGATTCTTGTTGCTTGTTTTATTCCTTTTGGTACGTTTTATATTGACTATAAAATACTTCGTAAAATCGACAAGGAATGAAGCAGACAAATGTTTCAAGTTACCTTCGCACAATCTTTACAAATTCCTGTAAGTACACAATTTATGCTTTCGACATGATATCCTTCAGGTACGTAAAAATGAACTGCCTGTGGTAGGCATTCTATGGTATTGCAGTTCTTACACCGAAAATGAAAATGATTTTGGGGAAAAGCCTTATCATCACATTTAATGCAAACTGCAAAATATTGTTTACCATCTTCCGCCACGATTTTATGCACTTGGCCGTCTTCGCAAAAGCGATTCAGTATTCTGTAAATCGTAGCCCTGTCAATTGCTACATCAATGTTCTTTTCAATTGCATCACGACTCATAGCCTTCCCTGTACGGGTCAATAGCTCAAGAACTGCATCTTTGGAGGGAGTATTTCTTCTTTTCATTTTAATCATATTACACAAAGTTAATGCAAATATATTGCATTAAGTTAATGCAATATTGTCGCATTAATTATTTTATTATTACCTTTGCCCAAAAAGAATGACAAGACGAGAGCTTATAAAACAGTGTGGCTTTGCTTTAACGGCATTGGCAATGCCTTTTCCATTGATAACCTTTTCAAAAGATAATAGTATGACAGACAAAAAACAATTCGATGTAATCATCATAGGCGGCAGCTATGCTGGACTTTCAGCGGCAATGGCCTTGGGGCGTTCTTTAAAAAATGTACTTATTATAGACAGCGGGAAACCCTGTAACCGTTATACCCCACACTCGCATAACTTTATCACGCAGGACGGTTCCGTCCCGGGAGAAATTGCGACAAAAGCCAAAGAACAAGTATTGAAATACGATACCGTGAAATTCCTTGAAGGCTATGCTGCTGAAGGAAAGAAAACCGAAAACGGTTTTGAAATTGCCGTAGAGTCCGGTGAAAGATTTTCGGCCCAAAAACTTATTTTTGCTACCGGTGTAAAAGATATTTTCCCCGATATAAAGGGATTTGAAGAATGCTGGGGCAAAACCGTTATTCATTGCCCCTACTGTCACGGTTATGAATTTAAAGGAGCTAAAACAGCCGTCATTGCCGAAGGAGACCGGGCTTTTCACGTTGCTTCATTAGTCAATAATTTGACCGATAAAATCACGATTGTAACAAGAGGTAAAGCGGATTTCACGGAAGAACAATCTGTCAAACTAAAAAACCATCAAATCAATATTATCGAGAAAGAAATAGAAGAAATCAAACATCAAAACGGGAATATTACAGCGTTGATTTTTGAAGACGGAACGCAAGAAAACTTTGATGCAGCCTATGCCGCAATTCCATTTGAACAACATTGCAAAATTCCACTGGATTTAGGATGCGAAATTACAGAAACGGGACTGATAAAAGTAGATATGTTTCAACAGACAACTGTTCCCGGCGTCTATGCTTGTGGTGACAATATCAATCCATTGCGTTCGGTGGCCAATGCGGTTTCAAGCGGAAATATAACCGGAGCGATGGTAAATCACCGTTTGACGGAAGAAAAATTTTAATGGATAAAATCGTCAAGGAAATGGATATTGTGAATGAAAAAGGTAGATTGGCATTGGGATAATAGTTGAAAGTGTAGTACTATTATAACTTCATTTACTTCTTTTTTTATAAATTAGCAAACGGCTTATGCTAAGGTAGTGACAAACTGAGGCTTTGTGTTTCTATCTCCGCTCCTTCCCAAAGCTGCGAATTTTTAGGAATCATATTAATTCAAATAAAAATGTCCATAACGAAAGAATCAGAATTAACCGGAATGCAAAAAGTGAGCGAAGCGGTTGCTTACACATTGAAGGAAATGCGCAACTATGCAAAACCGGGAATGACAACCAAAGAATTAGACGACTTCGGGGCAAAAATACTTTCAGGCTTCGGAGCAAAATCCGCACCGTATCTGACTTATGGTTTTCCAGGTTGGACTTGTATCAGTGTGGACAATGAGTTTTGCCACGGCATTCCGTCCGAGAAAAGAATACTGAAAGAGGGCGATTTGGTGAATATTGACGTTTCCGCCGAACTCGACGGCTTTTGGTCGGACAACGGAGGCTCATTCGTACTTGGAGAAGACGTCAACCAACATCAAAAATTGGTGGATGCATCCAAAGAAATCCTGCAAAAAGCCATCCGTAATATTAAGGGTGGCGTAAAAATTTCAGAAATCGGACACATCATGGAAACCGAAGCAAAAAAAAGAGGCTTCAAGGTTGTTAAAAATTTGGGTGGACACGGCATCGGAAGGAGTTTACATGAACAACCCGATGAAATAATGAACTACAAAAACCGATTTGACCAAAGACGGTTTAGAAAAAATTCTGTAGTTGCCATTGAAACGTTTATTACTACAACTTCAACCTATGCAACAGAGTTAAATGACGGTTGGACCATGGTAGGAAACAAAGGAGGTTTTATGGCGCAACACGAACATACAATCGTTATTACCGATGGAAACCCCATCATACTGACCGAAATGAATGGGATTTGGGATTAAAATGGGCAGTACGAACAATGAAAGCTAGGTTGCACGGAAACTTCGGGAGCCCGGTTTTATTATGGGGATATTAATATGATTTTTGAAGATGGTAAACAGCAGATGAGCGTGTCTGCTGTTTTTTTTGTCCTGATTGACGAACTTGTAAAACCTAAGTTTCTTCAGAAGATATTTTTTGTACTCATAATATTTATAATTTTATTACTATAAATTTACAAATAATGACGGAAAGGCTACCGAAGGTTTAGTGCAACATAGTATTGGCAATAGGCGGGCTGAACGGCTTCGTATCAACGGAAGTGCAAAATTCAACTTCTGTTCTTCGATTGAAGTTCAGTGCTGAAAATCCCGCCCATCGCCAATACGCGGCACGTTAACTGCAATGCTACAGCAACTGCCAATCTCCAAAATTACTATCCCGAAACAATTCTTTTTCTGTGTTGATATCCCCATTTCTCCATAGCAACCAAAACATCATTTAAACTGTGACTATATTCGGTCAATTCATACTGCACCGTAACAGGTTTGGTATCGCAGACTTTTCGGCTGACCAATCCGTTCATTTCCAGTTCCTGTAATTCTTTTGATAAAATGCGTGGAGAAATTCCCGCTTCTCTCGACAATTCATTAAACCCTTTTTTACCGCTTCGTAACACCGAAATCAATACCAGCTTCCATTTTCCACCTACTACATCTAACGTATCTCTGATAGCTATTTTGGCTTTTGAGCAACTTTCTACCGTGTGTTTTGCCATATACTATTCTTTTTGTAAGTACTATCCTTTTTGTAACAGATAACAAAGGTATAGTATTTATTCGGAACTTTGCTGAAGAATAATAAAATATTAAAAATTATGTCACAAAAAGCAATCAAAATTACTGGATGGACATTGACCATCATTTTAGCACTTGTGTTTACAATGAGTGCCTTTATAAAACTTACGCAAAACGAAACAGCTTTGGCTCAGGCTTCTTCGTTCGGGATTGATACCACCACTTATCAGTTCATCGGGATTATTGAAATCATCTCGCTGATACTCTTCATTGTTCCGAGAACAGGAATTTTAGGGACATTGTTGTTAGTAGCCTATTTGGGTGGAGCTATTGTCACACATTTGCAACATCAACAACCGATAGCAATGGCGGTTATTTTTCAAATGCTGCTTTGGATTACGGCGTTTATTCGTTTCCCCGAACTGAAGCAAAGGATTTTTTTAACTAAAAAAGTACAACAATGATGATACGCAGAAACATTTCAAAAATAACTCAAAACCATTGGCATAATGGTTTTTTGGGAACAGGACATCGTGCAATGGCGGTATTGGACGGTGTACCTTACAAAGACAGCGACCCTTTTGTTTTGTTTATGGACGACAGCCTGAACCTTCCTGGTGGAGAACCCGTAGGAGGAGCACATCCACACGCTGGGTTTGAAACCTTGAGCTTGGTTTTGGAAGGCAATGAAAAAGATTGGAAAACGGGAAGTTTTGAACTAATGACCGCCGGAAAAGGCATTATCCACACCGAAGAAATCACTTCCAAACAAAAACTTCGTATGCTGCAAGTGTGGTTGGTACTACCGCCCGAAAAGCGATACGCTCAACCTTTCTTACAAAGAATGCTATTGGAAGACGTACCCAAAATTAAAACCGATACATACGAAATTCGTGTGTATAGCGGAAGCAGTAACGGATTGATTTCGCCATTAAAAAACCATACGCCATTTACTTTGGTGGACTTCAGGTTAGACAACCGAGCTGTGGTATCACAGGAAATTCCATCGCACTATAATGGTTTGGTATATGTATTAAAAGGGAGTGTGAAAGCAGGCGACAAAATCATCAATGCCGAACAAGCGGGTTGGCTTGATAAAGCGACTGAAGACGGCGATACCGAAATACAATTTGAAGCATTGGAAAATGATACGCATTTTGTGCTGTATGCCGGACAGCCTCATAATGTTCCTGTGGTGCATCACGGACCTTTTGTAGCAGACACAATGGAAGACATCGCACAGATGTATCGAGATTTTCGTCAGGGAAAATTTCCGCATTTGAACGATTTGCCAAGTGAACAAAAAATCACTTCCTTTTCAGAATCGAGGAAATCTATTATCAATTAAAAACAAAAATAAAATGAATTTCAAACAATATGACGATGGCAAAGAAGGGAGATTCTTTGTTATCTTAGACAACGGAATGGAAGCAGGGTGGATTCAATACAAATGGTTGGACAACGGCAACCTGCTTGCCAACGGTACAAGGGTTTACGAAGAATTTAAAGACCAAAAATTAGGTATTCCGCTTTTCAACAGATTGGTGGAGTTTGCGGAAGAAAGGAAAACAAAAATTTATCCACTATGTCCGTTTGTGGTCAAAACCTTTGCCCGGCATCCCGAACTAAAACATCTTTTGGCTGACGATTATTTGCAAGAGCAAGTAAGAGTAACATAATCACCCCTCAATATGTTTCGAGGGGCATCTTACCCCCTTCCTTGTTCATTGATGGGCTGATGAAATTTTTGGAAAGGCCGTACTATGCTGGCTTATTGAATGCGGCCTCGTTTCATGGGGCGGCACATCAGCAGCCGCAGGAGTTTTTTGTATTTACTAATTTCCCTACATTACGGCCAACCAGCAAAAAGGGCATCAAAATAAATTATATCAGTAAAAAGTAAATCCCTGCCACATTCCTTGAGAAAAGAAAAACGGAAACCGGCTTTATCAATATATCCAATCCTGCATTGACCGCGATGGATCTGGTACAATTTGATAAACGGATTGGCGGACTTGATAGGGCTGCAACTGTTTTGAACGAACTGGCAGAAACCATAATGCCTGAACAGATTACTGAACATCTTTTAAAAGAATTACCTGTTACCGCTATCCAGCGATTGGGTTTTTTATTGGAAGTAGTATTGCAGAAAGATATAGGCAAGCTTCTTTACGAAGTGAGCAAAAAAGCAGAACTGGAATTTTTCCGTACTCCGTTAAAGACTTCTGCACTAAAGGTTGGTTTTTCATCGGATGAGCGATGGAAAATAATTGTGAACTCAGAAATTGAAATAGACGAATAATACCACAGAGTGATATAATAGAATGGAGCAATACTGTTTCGTGGCAAACCAATGAACAGGTTGAACAGGATTTGGTGATTTGCAGGGCATTGGTAGAAATTTTCAATGATGATTATTTAGCAGGGCATCTGGCATTCCGTGGTGGAACGGCGCTGCACAAATTATACCTTCAACCCCAACCCAGGTATTCCGAGGACATAGACCTTGTACAGATACAAGCAGAGCCTATCGATCAGGTACTAGACAGGCTTAGGGATGTATTGAGGTTTTTGGTAAAACCAAGGGTGGAAGTTGGTGATATGATGGCAACCATGAAATATACAATGTATAGTGAATTCAAGGCATTACTATTCGCACCTATTTGAAAAGAAAGCTAATAGAAAAATTGCAGAAGGTGCCGGTTTGTACCATTTAACCAACAAACTACAATACTTGCTAATTTGCTGTTTCTTACATGAACTGGGATTAGAGAATGCAAAAATCAACGATATTTTACAAAAGTATTCTGAAAGACTATGAATGTAACCCACACCTCATTTGATGAATCACGTCATTCGTAATACACAAAGTCATGTCAAGTTTTTAGTTTGCTTATCTTCCCTTGTCGTTGAGGTTTATCTTTTCTGGCTTTTTCACATCTTGGAATTTCTTCATCATTTTGGAATGGAATATCTTTTAGCTGGTTTAATCGCCTCAAATCTTCCAAAAAAGAGTTCGAGTTCTGTACCAGCGGGATCACAAAAGAAAAGCTCAATCGAAAGATTGAGCTTTTTTCGTTTTTATATTTCTATTTTTCCGCACAAGAGCAAGTCCAACGATTATCTGGAATTGTTGGAAATACAACAAAAAACTTATTTGGACTATCTATTTTTTCGGCTTTTCCTTTATCAAAATATCCTCCGACAAATAATAAATTTCCGTCTTTGTCAACCCTAAATTTTCCCTTACTAGGCTTTTCAAACCCTTGATATGCGTATGTTCCGTTCTTATAAATTGTAAAAGATCCCCGAGGCACAAACTCATAAGATCCATTGACATATTTACTAGCAGTACAATTATATTTCCCGTATTTGAGTGGGGTCGAATTGGTTTGCGCAACCACACAAATAGCCCAAAAGAAAAATAAAATGATGAAAATTTGGTTCTTAGTTTTCATAACATAAAATAATTGGTTCTCTTAAAATTACAGCTAATTATTATTCCATCCAAATACTAACGCGCTGTATCACAAGAAACAAGCTACTCGTTTAAATAATCAAAATCATTTCTAGTTGTTCAAAAACAATAGTAACTATTACTCACCAAATCCCTCCTATTTCTTGTAATTTTAGCGAACTGAGAGATATAAAAAATGGATGTTTAGAAAACCTATACTTTCAATTTGTTATAAAATTATTATTCCATCAGATTAAGATTAGAATTATTGATATTTTAGTGCATGCATATAATTTCTATCCGCGAACAACCAGAATATACCGAAAAGGCAATTTCATATTTCCAACAGAGTTGGCCATCTGTTTGGGGTATTATTTATGAAGATTGCATTCAACATTCCATAGAAAGCTCTAGTCCTCTTCCGCAATGGTACTTACTTCTCAAGGAGGATGAGATCATTGGCTGTGCAGGATTGATTACGAATGATTTTATAAGTAGAATGGATTTGTATCCTTGGCTCTGTGCCTTATTCATAGAAAAACAACACCGTGGAAATAATTATGCCGAATTGTTAATAAACAAAGCCATAGATGATCCTTTGAAAAATGGGTTTAAGCAATTGCATCTCTGCAGCGACCATATAGGTTATTATGAAAAATTTGGATTCTCGTATATAGGTCAAGCTTATCACCCTTGGCGAGAAGAATCAACAATCTACCAAATAAATATGTAAAGCACACCGTATTAATACCTATTACAATTAGGTATTTTTATGTACATAATATCGTATTTGTTCCCAAACTACTCGTTATTTAGCGATATTCAATATTGTGGAGTGATTTTTGCTATTAAAATGCAGATCTGGAAAACCTAGATTAACCGTCTACTGCAAAAAAATATTTTTAAAAATCTACTATGATCTTGATTGTCGATGATAAAAAAGAAAATATATACTCCTTAAAAACACTTTTAGAGTCTAAAAACTTTGAGGTCGACACTGCATTATCAGGTGAAGAGGCTTTGCGCAAAGTGTTGAAGAGAAATTATGCATTAATTATATTGGATGTGCAAATGCCAGGAATGGATGGTTTTGAAGTCGCTGAATCTTTAGCTGGATACAGTCGAACAAAAGACATTCCTGTTATATTTCTATCAGCAAATAATACCGACAAACAATTCATCACCAAAGGTTATGATTCAGGAGGAATTGATTACATCACTAAGCCCGTAGATCCTGAAATATTGTTACTCAAAGTAAGAACCTTTTCGCGACTTTATGAGCAGACACAATCGCTCAATGAAGCTCAACTGCGATTACAATCTGAAATCGAAAGTAGAAAGAAAGCACAGGAAGAACTAAAAATCCAAGTAGAACATTTGCGTTCTATCATGGAAAGCTTGCCTCAAATTGCATTTTCTGTAGATGATTCTGGTAAGATAAGTTATGTGAATCACAATTGGCTTAATTATGCACCAGATGGAGAAACGCTTCCGATTGCTCATCCCGATGAAACAGATCAACTGGCTTATTTTTTAACGCACTGCAATGAGCTTAATGGCCCTATAGAGCGAGAAATTCGAATCAAAGAACTAGAATCTGGTCAATACCGATATCACCTGTTACGCATTATCCCAATTCGCGAGGACAATAAAATATGTAATTGGATAGGTACCTTGACAGACATCAATGATCAAAAATTGATAGAAAGCAAGAAAGATGAATTTTTGAGTATTGCCAGCCACGAGTTAAAGACTCCTCTTACGGGGATTAAGGCGTATGTTCAATTATTGGAGCGTGTAATTGGCAAACAAGACATTAATATTTCGAAAACCTATATCGAGCGTGCAAAGGATGAGGTGTTCAAATTAGAAAGCCTAATTGCCGACTTATTAGATATTTCTAAGATCGAAAATGGGCAGATGAAAATCAATAAGCAAGAAATTGACTTAGAAAAAACCATTACCAATGCAATCGAAACTATACGCGAAACTTGTTGTCCAAATATCACAATCGAACGTCAAGGAGAAATTTTCGACAAGCCTGTGGTGGCAGATGCATTGCGAATAGAACAAGTTTTGGTGAATTTTCTGACAAATGCTATTAAATATGCCCCAGAATCTGAAAAAGTCTTAGTCAAAACTTCTGTCAAGGACAAGGAGCTTTGTATAGCCGTACAAGATTTCGGTATTGGAATACCTATAGAAAAGCAGAAATATATTTTCTCAAAATTTTATCGTGTAGAAGAATCTTCTTTAAAATTCCAAGGATTAGGAATAGGGCTTTACATCTGTGCAGAAATAATAAAACAACATCAAGGAAATTACGGAGTAGAAAGTAAAGTGGGCGAAGGAAGTACCATTTATTTTACATTACCATATAACCAACAAAATTATGCCTAAACATTTGATTAAGAAGCTACAAATTGGCTTCGGGTTATCATTTATTATCTTATTAATTACGTCCATAGCGTCATTTATAAGTGTACGCAATCAAATCAATCTGCGCACCAAAGTACTTAATACGCAGAACACCCTTTTGCAAGCTGATCGGGCATTAGTGGATTTACTAAATGCCGAAACGGGTCAACGTGGCTATTTATTAACGAATAATGAAGAGTTTTTAAAGCCGTTTTATCGAGGTTTAAAATCCTTGCCAAAGTCATTAGATGAAATTAATAAGCAACTTGATTCTTCACCCGAACAATCGGCTCGGGTTGATTCAATTACTCGATTGATAAATACGCGATTATCTATATTGGAGAATCTGGTAATCGCCAAAAAAAATCAGGAACAGATAAATCTTGATCTTCTCAATGAAGGTAGAATCTATATGGATAGCTGCCGATCATTAATAGAAAATCTCATAGCTACTGAAAATGCGGCATTACAAATGCATAGCGCGGCGATGAATAAAACTTCTAATTACACGTCCATTTTTATCTTGTTGGCCTGTGGTATTTCCCTAGTTATTACATTCTTCTTTTATCAGCAAATTCGCAATGAATTTGCGGCACGTGAACAATTACAACGTCAACTGCAGGATAAAGATGAACAATTAGCCAAAAGATTGGCTACTGTCCAGCGTATTGCCAGCAAAATTGCCGAAGGCGATTATTCTGTCCGTGCGAACGAAGACGAAAAAGATCATTTGGGTGGAATTGCAGCTGCATTGAACGAAATGACAGCAGCTTTGCAAAAATCATTCAATGAAATAAGTGCTAATGAGTGGAAACAAACAGGATTAGTAAAAATCAATGAGATATTAACGGGTAATAAACCAGAAGATGAAATTGCAAAAGATGCGTTAGCTCATTTGATACATTACGGAGAATGTATGAATGGTGCATTCTATACCTTGGAGAACAAAATGCTCATTATGAAGAGCGCGCACGGGTTAGAATCTAAAATGGCAAAAAATTACCAACCTGGCGAAGGAATGGTGGGACAAGTGTTCTTGGATAAAAAACCTAGAGTGTTGGAAAACATCAATACTGAGGACTATGTGGTAAGTTTCGCCGCAGGGCAATTAAAACTTCCGCATCTAGTTTGGTTGCCATTGACAGCCAAAGGCGAATGTTTTGGTGTAGTTGAATTGGCTTCCGATAAAAAATTTGAAGAGGAAGATTTAGGATTTTTCGAAGAAGCTTGTAAATTGATTACGTTAGAAATTTTAGCGGCGAAAAGCAGACAACGCATACAAATGTTGCTAGAAGAAACACAGGCACAATCCGAAGAGTTGCAAATGCAGCATAGCGAATTGGAAGGCTTAAATAATGAGTTAGAAGCCTATACCCAACGTTTGCAAGCTTCCGAAGAAGAACTAAAAGTACAGCAGGAAGAGCTTTTGCAATCGAACCAAGAGCTCGAAGAACGCACCAAATTATTGGAAGAAAAGAACCACTTGATTGCCATTCGCAATGCTGAGATTCAGAAAAAAGCGGAAGAGCTTGCTTTGAGCACCAAGTATAAGTCTGAGTTCTTAGCGAACATGTCGCATGAATTACGTACACCTTTGAATTCTATTCTCTTGCTATCAAGATTGATGGTCGAAAATGCAGATGAAAATCTGAACGAAGATCAAATAGAATCAGCAAAAGTTATTCAAAGTTCTGGTACAAGTTTATTGAGCCTTATCGATGAAATTCTTGATTTGTCCAAGATCGAAGCTGGAAAGATGAAACTTGAATATGAATCTGTTTCCTTAGCTTCTACTTGTCAAGATTTGCATAAAATGTTTAAACCTGTGGCAGAAGACAGAGGACTTGCATTTATCACCGAAATTGACAGCGAGCTGTCCGAGGCAATAGAAACAGATAAACTACGTTTGGAACAAGTTCTTCGTAATCTTATTTCTAACGCAATTAAATTTACACAACAAGGAGAAATTAAATTAAAAATATCTGCAGATCCACAACGTCAAAATAATATTTTATTTGCCGTCTCTGATACGGGAATTGGTATTAGTGAGGATAAACAAAAAATTATTTTTGAAGCTTTCCAACAAGCGGATGGATCTACACGCCGTAAATTTGGTGGTACAGGTTTAGGTCTTTCTATTAGCCGAGAGATTGTACGTCTTTTAGGTGGAAAAATCAGTGTAGAAAGCCGCATTGGAGAAGGAAGTACGTTTACGGTTTCTATTCCTTCACATAAAATTACAGAAGTAAAAGAAGAGAATTTTACAGAATTATCTGTAGAAGAACCTTCAAAAACAGCTGAAGTCCAAGTCGTAGAAAAAGTGGTTCCAGCTTACACTATTTCGCATATTCCTGAAGAGATAGAAGACGACCGCAACAATATGCAACCTGGTGATAAACTCATTCTGATCGTAGAAGATGACACCAATTTTGCTAAAGCGTTATTAAAATATACGCATCAGCAAAACTACAAAGGCATTGTTTTAGTGCGTGGTGATCAAGTATTGGAAGTTGCAGAGAAATATAAGCCTTTAGCAATTTTACTTGACATTCAATTACCAGTGAAAAATGGCTGGGAAGTCATGGACGAATTGAAAAGCAATAGCAAGACAAGACATATTCCAGTACACATCATGTCTTCTTTACAAATGAAAAAAGAAAGCTTGATGAAGGGCGCTATTGATTTTATCAATAAACCAATAGCACTGGAACATATGGGACAGATTTTTAAAAAAATCGAAGAAGCGCTGAATCGCCATGCTCAAAAAGTCCTTATTGTAGAAGAAAATCCTAAACATGCGGCGGCGTTGTCATATTTTCTAAATAACTATGATATAAGTTCTGAAATAAAATCCAACGTCGAAGATAGCGTAAAAACACTACTCAATTCAAAAGTAAATTGTGTTATTCTGGATATGGGATTGCCAGATAGAACAGGCTATGAAACACTAGAAGCAATCAAAAAACATAAAGGATTAGAAAACTTACCTATTATTATTTTCACGGGCAAGAACCTCTCCCATGCCGAGGAATTGAAGATTAAAAATTATGCAGATTCTGTGGTAATTAAGACCGCACATTCATTCCAACGCATCTTGGATGAGGTGGGACTATTCTTACATTTAGTCGAAGAACAAAATGGTGAACCTAAAAATAAAACCAACAGATTAGGTGCACTTGGTGATGTATTGAATGGAAAAACAATTCTTATCGCAGATGATGATGTAAGAAACATCTTTTCATTGACTAAAATTTTAGAAAAATATAAAGTAAATGTAATATCTGCCATGAATGGTAAGGAAGCTTTGGATCAGCTAGAAAACAACCCAAATATTTCAATGGTATTAATGGATATGATGATGCCGGAGATGGATGGTTACGAAACGATCCAAAAGATACGTAATATGCAAGCGTACAAATATCTTCCTATAATTTCGGTAACTGCTAAAGCAATGACTGGAGATAGAGAGAAATGTATTCAGGCTGGAGCATCAGATTACATATCAAAACCTGTGGATAAAGATCAACTTTTATCCCTATTGCGTGTTTGGTTATATGAGATATAAATATTAGAAAGATGACGACCGAGAAAAAAGATGTGGTATTGATCATCGATGATGATAACCGCAATACTTTCGCCTTGCAGTTAACATTAAAGGCTAAAGGCTACAAATTTATATCTTGTTCCAGTGCTAAGGAAGGACTAGAAATATTAGCAACACAGCAAAATATCGGCATAGTATTGATGGATATGATGATGCCCGAGATGGACGGATATCAAGCGCTAAAGGTAATGAGAGTAACCACGCATTATCCTGAACTGCCCATAATAGCTGTCACCGCGCAGGCCATGAGTGGAGATCGTGAAAGATGTATTGCTGCGGGAGCAACAGATTATATAGCTAAACCAATTGATGTAGATATTTTAATGAAGATACTTAGAATTTATATGTAAAAAATGGAGCTAGATATTATCAAAGACCAAGAAATGGAAATGCTTTTGGAAGATGTATCAGCAATATACGGTTACGATTTTTCACAATATAGTAAAGCTTCGCTCAAGAGAAGATTAAATAGAATTTGTCTTGTTGATAGGTTTGCGAGTTTTGCAGAATTGAGATATAGAGTGATAAGCGATAAGACTTATCTGCAGCGTTTTGTTGAAGAGATTACGGTGAATGTGACAGAAATGTTTCGAGATCCGTTGTTTTATAAAAAGTTAAGGAATGATATTTTGCCTAAATTGGGTACTTATCCGTTTATACGTATATGGGTAGCTGGCTGTTCTACAGGTGAGGAAGCTTACTCTATTGCTATTCTCCTGAAAGAGATAAACTTATATCACAAAGCATTGATTTATGCTACTGATATTAATCCTACGGTAATAGAAAAAGCTTCAAAGGGTATTTTCCCATTGAGTGTAATGAAACAATATTCGGAAAATTACATTCATGCTGGAGGAACAAAAGATTTTTCAAGCTATTATACGGCTATGTATGATGTTGTGAAATTTCAAGAGGAATTGAACAGTAGAATATTATTTTCTACACACAATTTAGTGTCGGACAGTTCGTTTAATGAATTTCAATTGATATTATGCCGTAATGTATTAATATATTTTGATAAGGAATTACAAAATAAGGTGTTCAATTTATTTGATAGTAGTTTGCAGACCTTAGGCTATTTGGCTTTAGGAGACAAGGAGACCATTCGTTTTTCATCATTGGAAAAACGTTTCAAACAATGCAAAGGACACAAAATCTATCAAAAAATGAGTTAAGAAAATGAATAGTGAAACAAAGGTTTTATTGATTGGAGGTTCAGCTGGAAGCATTTCCGTGCTGTTTCAAATGTTGCCTGAGATAAACAAGAACATTCATTTTCCTATCATTATTATTTTGCATCGTAAATCTTATCCTAAGAGCTCATTGAGTCAATTATTTGAGACAATGACTTCGCTCAACGTAATTGAAGTTGAGGATAAGACTGAAATTGCTGAGGGCAATATTTATCTTGTGCCCGCGGATTATCATTTGCTGTTCGAAAATGAAAACACCATATCTTTGGATGCATCAGAAAAAGTAAACTATTCTCGTCCTTCCATTGATGTAACTTTCGAATCAGCAGCGCGAACTTTTAATAATAGCGTTACCGCAATATTACTTTCTGGAGCCAGCCAAGATGGTGTGGAAGGCTTAAAAAATATAAAACAGCATGGAGGAAAGGTAGCAATACAAGATCCTAATTCGGCGGAGGTCGATTATATGCCAAGGCATGCACTAGAACAACTCCCCGATATTATCCAACTGCAACCTCCTCAAATGGCCCCATTTATTAATAATTTGAAATAAGACATTTACCATACCTATGAAAAATAAGAAAATATTAGTTTTTGATGATGATAGAGCTATTTTAGAAATATTTTCAATAGTCCTGGAAAGCGCAGGATATGATGTAGAAATATCTTCTACCTCTCATGATATCATCGAAAAAGTGACCGCCATTGAACCAGATTTAGTAATAATGGACAATTGGATTCCAGAGATTGGCGGCGTAGAAGCAACAAAATTGTTAAAAAGTCATCCTGACTTTAAACATATTCCTGTTATTTACTGTTCTGCCAATAATGATGTAGAATCTTTAGCTCAACGAGCTGGAGCAGAAACGTTCTTATCCAAGCCTTTTGACTTGGACGAATTGGAGAAAAAAGTGGAAAGTACAATAGAAGCTTCTTCAGCGATAAAATAGCGTTCATCATAATTCAATATAGGCTTTCAAAGCCATCGGTTTCAATAAAAGCTCAATCTTCGGATTGAGCTTTTCATGTAATGAAGTCTTGTCTTATGCCAACTTTTTCTTATCGAAAAAATACCAATTTTAATTATTCGTTATAATAGAGACTAATAATAGTATGAAAGTGAAAACTACAGCTTACTTTCCGAATATATTCAGGAGTAAAAATTATAGTCACATTTTGAAATGGAGAATTTGAGAGAAATTATTCTTTCATAATTTCTATGGTACTGTAACATTTAATTATTATTTATCGTTATAAATAGATATCAAAAACTAACCTATGCGAAAAGTCTGCTTATTCATTGCTTGTAGTCTGGACGGATATATTGCAAAACCAAATGACGATCTGAGTTTCCTCCAATTAGTTGAAAAAGAAGGCGAAGATTACGGCTACGCGAAATTTACCGAAACTATTGACACCTTCATTCTCGGCCGAAAGACCTACGATTGGGTAAAAAATAATATTGGAACAGCACATTATGATAATGGAGAACGTGATGTGTACATCATTACACGAAGTTCACATCCTAATCAAGGGCGAACTATATTCTATAATGGTGACTTAAAGTTATTAGTCAATCAACTGAAAGCGAGGGAAGGAAAACATATTTATTGTGATGGTGGCGCTGACGTCGTCAATTCTTTATTGAAGGAAGATCTCATTGATGAGATGATTATTTCTATAGTCCCTATCCTACTTGGTGCGGGTACACGTTTGTTTCAAGATCATAGGCCCGAACAGTTATTAGAATTAGTAGAAAGTAAAGCTTTTGAAACAGGATTGGTACAAGTGCATTATAAGAGAAAACATTAAAATATGTGAATGCTATTTTAATATTCAACAATCCAACTTAGCTTTATACACCTAGTAATAAACACATTACACCATTTACCATGAAAACTGACCTTTTAATTCAACAACTAATAGATCAGACATTTAAGATATTAGACCAAGGACAGAAACTTAATTCATTTGATTTGGAGACTTTGACATGGCGTCCTAATGAATCTTCCTGGAATATATTAGAATGCATAGAACATCTTAACAGATATGCAGATTATTACCTTCCAGAAATTCGTGAAGCTATTCAAAATTCTAATTCTACACCTAATTCCGATTTTAAAAGCAGTTGGCTAGGGAATTATTTTGCGCAGAGTATGCTGCCAAAAGACAAGCCTAACAAAATGAAAACCTTTAAATCAAAAAATCCTATCCACCAAAATTTATCCATAGAAGTCCTTGATAAGTTCTTAAATCAGCAAAATGATTTGATCAATCTTCTGATGCAAGCACGTTATGTTAATCTTAACATAACAAAAATCAAAACTTCACTTTCTTCATTAATTCGAATAAATCTAGGTGATACATTTAAATTTTATATCAACCATATTATGAGACATTTAAAACAGATTGAAAATATATTGTGTGAATATCAACTTGAGAATCTCAAACCGATTTATTAATCAAATAATAAGGCTACATTTTATTGTTTTGAACATCTATAACCTCATGAATTCTGGTTCATTTAAATTTTTTTCATATGCAGGGATGCCATTTAAAATAAACTTCAAGGAGTAACTTGTAGAGTAATTTTAAATCAAAAACCAATGCTTTCGTATATGTATAGGTTAAATTTCCATTCAATCTTTCTTCTTATTAAATTGGTCGTCCATACATCAAAAAAGCACAATTGAAAACTTTGAAGATATACTCCTCGAATTATCTATTAAAATATTACAATTTTAAACAACCGATTGAAACCTGTATTTAGTCCTTATTACATCGTTTAGGACAGTTCTAGATATTTAAAACAGCATTTTCGCTCAATAAAATTTAATAATTTCACCGTAAGCTAAATACAAATTATGATTAGATTATTAAATATAGTATGCTGTCTTTTGTTGGTTAATTTCAGTTGTACAGCACAGCACGCCCCTCAAAAAGAAAAATCTGGTTATGCGGTTCCTGTTATTGGAAATTCATTCGAAATTGGTTACACCAAAGGTAAGAACGCAGTTGGTAAAGAATATGTAACCATTAGCAAAGGAGATTCGAAGAAGGTAAGTACCTTTTTTAAGGTAAACAGCAAAGGTGATCTTACAGTAAAAGCGGTAGCAAAAGTTCTTTTTTCTAATGTAGCTTCCCTTCAAATTGCTGTAGGAAACAGCACTAAAAAAGTAAAAATTTCGGGTAACGAATTCCAAACTGTTGACTTAGGGAAATTCAGCATTTCAAATGAAGGCTATAAAAGTGTTGATTTTTTATCCTCAACAGAAGATATAGCAATTGAAACTATTATTTTGGAAGGTTCTGCAACAGCAGATGGAGTGATTTACTGTCGTGATAAAGACAATTTTTATTGGACACGCCGCGGACCATCTTGTCACTTGGGATATGGTCCACAAGGTGAAAATACAACATATTACTACAACGAAGTATTAGTTCCAGAAGGTCAAGATGTAGAAGGTTCATACTTTATGGCAAATGGATTTGGTCAAGGTTATTTTGGTATTCAGGTAAACTCTCCTACTGAGCGTCGTATTTTGTTTTCAGTATGGAGTCCTTTCCACACGGATGATCCAAATGCCATTCCAGAAGATCAAAAAATCAAATTACTAAAAAAAGGTAAGGATGTATACATTGGAGAATTTGGAAATGAAGGATCTGGTGGTCAAAGCTTTTTGCGCTACAATTGGAAAGCTGGAGTGACCTACAAATTCTTATTAAAAGGGCAGCCTGATGGCAAAGGAAATACAGATTTCACGGCTTGGTTCTTTGCTCCTGAAAATAACAATTGGGCTCTGATAGCAAGTTTCAAACGTCCGCAAACAAATACGTACCTAAAAGGCTTTCATAGCTTCTTAGAGAATTTCAATCCAAACCAAGGCTATTTGACGCGCCACGTACAATTCAAAAATCAATGGACATACAACGGACAGTGGAATAAAGTTACTCAAGCTCGATTAACAGTCGATGCTACATATAGACAAGGTAATCGCGTAGATGCTACAGGTGGTACTACGGCACATGGGTATTTCTTGAAAATGGGTGGATTCTTTGATGAAATCGAAAAACCAGACACAATCTTCAAGTTTGATAATACACAGAGTGCTCCTCAAATTGATTTCGATTCTCTACCTTAAGAAACAAAAATATGCGTTAAGAAAAAGCAGATTCCATTTGGTATCTGCTTTTTTTGTTTATTCAAATCAGCATATGAGCTTTTCAGTTCATACTAAGTACGAAAAGAACAAAAAAATAATTCACACAGATAGAGTGTTTTACGATATAAAGTAAAAATTTATTTACCCATAATTTGCATTTACAACTAAAAACCCTACCTTTGCATCACTTCAAACAACGAAGGATAATTCAAAATAAGAATTAGGATTCCGTAGCTCAGCTGGTAGAGCAATACACTTTTAATGTATGGGTCCTGGGTTCGAGTCCCAGCGGGATCACTTCTTGGGACAAGTCTAAAAACGATAGACTTGTCCCATTTTTTTTACCCTGTAACTTGCTGTTATTCTGATAAATAAGAGCAATCGCAGAATTTAGTCTCGGAGTTCGATGTTGTGTTCCGTCAAATTCCAAAAAATCAGGGAACATCGAACTCACTATAAGCCTTTTTTCCTCAATATCGCCGTTTTCATATCGTCTATCAATGTTTGCAACCTTTTTTAAGGTAGAAGCTACCAAATCTTTAATCTCCGTTCCTACTACTGCCAAGTCGTTTAATCTTCTTTCCAAAACCTCAATCTTCCCTTTGGTCAATTTCTTTACTTCTTGGAAGTCATCGTCTGCCATTTCCCCATCGGCATTCTTTAAAAGTGCATTTTGATAGCGTTTGTTCAATGCATCAATCTCACCTATGATATTTGTACGTTCGGTGTTTTGGGCTTTGGTTTTGTTATTAAAATCTTTTATAAAGGCTTCGATAAAAACATCAACCATGCCCTCTTTTGGTGACATATACCGCAGTTGTTTTAAGAAAGCATCGTTAGCTGTGTCTGCTTTGAACCGTGTTCCGCAGGGGGAACTACAATGATAGTAATAATAGTAGTTCCCCATCTTTCCCTTTGAAGCACTTCCAGTCAACATACGCTCGCATTTGGGACATTTGAGAAAGCCTCTTAGCGGTAAATTGTCTATAGCCACGATTTTAGGCTTTATCTCCCTTTTTCTCCCATCGAGAATATCCTGAACATCGGCAAACGTCTTTTCGCTGATTATTGGCTCATGCTGCCCTTTGACAAAATATCCCTTTTCCTCTTTATAGGGAGGAATGAATATTTTACCACAGTACAACGGGTTTCGGACAGCTACCCAAAAATTATTTTTGCTAAACCGACCTTTTCCTTCGGCTTTCTCCCGAACCATTTTCCAAATCTGTTCTGTATTGAAATTATTGGAAACGATTTGTTCAAACGCCCATTTTAAAAGCGGTGCTTCAAATTCATGGGGTGCAATGAACTTCTTTTTGTCCTCTGTTATCTTATTGACATATCCCAGTGGAGCAGTTCCCATATACCGCCCTTCTTTTTTCGCCCTGCGCATTCCGTGAAAGACATTTAACGCACGCCTGTCGTTTTCAACTTCCGGCGATGCAAGATAGAATGCAAGCATGATTTTGTTTTCGGGAATGGTAAGGTCTAAGGGCTGTTCTATTGCCACAGGCTCAACACCGTGCGACCGTAACTGGTTAATCATTTGATAGGCATCCCCTGCGTTCCTACTGAACCTATCCCATTTAGTAAATAGTATTATTGACCCCGATTTGTTATTCTTTGATTTACGTAGGTTGGATAAATATTTCTGCCACTCTGGACGTTTAAAAGACTTTGCCGAATGGTCTTCTATGTAAACATCTCTTACCGGAATGCCTTTTATCTCACAATATCTTCTTAATCGGTCTTCTTGGTCACGTTGCGAATATCCCTTGTCCGCTTGCTCATCTGTCGATACACGTATGTATAAATCTGCCTTTCTCATCACAACAATTTTCCTTGTTCATTAGGTTAAAGTTTTCCTCTTAGATACTGGTTAACTGCAATGTGAGCTATCTTCTTGACAAACTCCAAGATGGCTTCTGCTTCCTCTAAATCGACCTCAGTTCCTTTCTTTTTCAAGATTTGTACAACTCTTTCGGGAGTTAAATCGTTCGCTTTTTCTTTCTCCATCTTCAACTCTATTTTGCTTGTTAACCAAGCGGAATAATCCGCATCACAAACAAACTTATAGAGATGATGGAATGGATATCGGGTTATGTCTTTTGACTGAATTACTTGGCTTAGAATGGCTCAATGCATTAATATAGCCGAAGCACATTTACGGCATTCGCTCCGCTACTGACCGCAAAAGAGCTTACGGCTATGATTGAGAACAGGAGATTGAAGATGTCGTTCCACAGATTAGGCTGTTGCACTCCATACTTCAATCACCTGTAGCCGTACTAACAGATATTAAATTCTCTCTGAACCATTTTCCACACACTATCCTCCTTACTTCCACAATTGGTTTTAATGTAAAAAGCGAGTATGCCTGTTGTTCACGTTTCATGGAGCAAAGGTTGGACGTGTTCTTAACGGAGGCAAAAGGTCATGCAAGTTTGAAAAAAAATCTCCACCCGTTGGGTAGTATTTGTTTTCCAAAACCTTGTGCCTCCTAAACACTAACCTAAACTGCTCCCGAAACGAAACACAGCATACTCCGGCTCTTTACACGAATAAAAAAAATGTCAGGCATGAGAATTAAAAGCATTGGAAATGGTATTGAAACAAAACAACAGCACCACCTCTCATTGCCGAATAAATCAAAAACAATTTAAAACGGTAAAGAAATGATACAACAAATAAAAACATCGGAAGCAAGGGTATATGTCGGCACATACAGAAAATACAATGACGGTTCAATCTTCGGGAAATGGCTTGACCTTTCCGATTATGCGAACAGCGAGGAATTTTACACCGCTTGCAAGAAGCTACACGATAACGAGGAAGACCCCGAATTTATGTTTCAAGACTACGAAAACATACCTAAGGGCTTAATCGGTGAGTGTTGGATAAGTGATAACATATTTGAAGTTTTGGAGGCTTTGGAAGATATGGACGAAACCCGAAAAGAAGCATTCCTAATATGGTGCGAAAACGGACACCGTAAGCTATCCGAGGGGGATATAAGCGACCTAATAAGCGACTTTGACGATGACTATATAGGCGAATACAAGGACGAGGAAGATTTTGCCTATGAACAGGTTGAGCAAATGGACTTACCCGAATTTGCAAAAAGGTACTTCGATTATGAAGCTTTTGCCCGTGACCTGTTTTGTGGTGATTATTGGAGCGATGGTGGTCATGTATTTTGTAATTCGTGAATTTTAGGGAACGGTGCGCCGTTCCCATTTTTATTAAAATCTGTTCGGGCAAAAAAGACAGATCCTCCCCAGGTCGGAACAGTCTTTTTTGCGAAAAGTGGAACACCCCCTTGGTCAAATGCTCGCATCCCGCAGTTTCCTCCATTGCATTTTTCAAAAGAGCTGTGCTTGAAACAGACTACTTTCTTTCGTGAGTTGAGACGAAAAAGAAAGTAGCAAAGAAACCTACGTTTATGATTGACTTTTAAAGTATTCCATTGCTACCCCCCTAATCCCCATGCTGAAATATTTTTTATTTTCACTCAATGCTTTAACGGCGGTTAGCATTCCATCGGGGTCAGCGAATTTCAGTATATAGCCCGAAACACCTGCCTTTAGCATACTCGTTACACTTTCCTCGTTATCGTCCGTACTGGAAATTAGAACTTTTAAATCGGGGTACTTTTCGAGCAAAAGTTTAGCAGTAGCAAAGTCTTCCTCTATGAGACAGACATCCGGCAACTTGCCACCCTCTTTTATTTTTTGTAGGGCATCCTGCCCGTAACCCGATTGGAACAATACCGTATATCCCGAATTTTCAAGTTGCTTTACAGACATATCCCGAAGCTTTGGATTGTCATCTATGACCGCTACATAGACATTGTTTTTGTTGTCTTTTCCAGTATTCATAATATCTGTTTTAAAAGTAGCGACCTGCAATAAAAAAAGCGCAGGCAACTACACTTACCGATACTGGGGCACTGGTATGCCTGACAACGAATAAGCGAGCACCCACGCCTATGGCGTGAGTATTCCTACTTATTGTCTCGTTGTCTTAAAAATTACCAGTTTTCAGTATCGAGACTTAAAGCAAAAACACTTTAAGTATTTTAATATTTTCTATTAGCAAAGATAACGAAGCGATTTATTATACACAATATTATAATCGTGTCCTTTAAGAGCAAAGTACACTACATTTTAAGTCTACTAAAAAATCCCGCCACATCGGGCAGGATTTTTCTGTCTTTAATCACGGCTGTTAAACTGGAAACTGACTTGCTTTTCGTTTCCGAAATTGTCCGAAATCCAAATATCAAACGCCTGTGATACGGTGGATTGCGAGGTGTAATACAACCTAAATTGTGTCTGTGGCAAGAGGTACAGGTCATTGGGCATATACGGCGGTTCGCTGTAATACCGCAATGCTCCCTGTCCGTCAAACTGGAAATAGCGGATAAAGTATTTCGCATCGCTGAAATTGGCCGACCGTTCAATGGTAATCCGTATTTCAACGGTCTGCCCGTTCGTCACCTCTTTGGCTACAGGCATTACCTGTACCTCAAAAGGGTAATTTTGTTGTATGTCGATTTCGTCTTTTTCGCAGGAGGTCAGCACCACGGCGCAGACCAACATTGCCAAGAGCATGAACATCGCCTGTAAATGTAGGCGGTATTTTCTGATTGATATTTTCATCGTAAATCAATTTAAAAGTTAAACCTTAGTCCAATCCCTGCCGATGGACGGAACTGTTTTAAATCCGTACCCCAAAGCACTTTGGTACGTCCTTGCAGGAGCAACACAAAGCGGTCGGACAGGTACGTTTCGAGCGTGAGCCGTCCGCCTGTGCCGTAAACAAAATTGTCTCTGTCGAGGATGGTCGAGCCGTCCGGTAGCATGGCTTCGCTCCGGTTAATCGTTTCATAACCTGCAACGGCTGTTAGCCCTGCATTCAGCGTGATGGTCTTTCTTGCATCGCCCAATAGCTGAAGACTGTAACCCACCTCGCCCGTATAGGTTTCGAGCGGTATCTGTACATCCCTGTAACCGGAAAGCTGATAGGCATATTCCGCACCCCATATCCAGTAACTGCCGTTCTTTCCGTTCACGGTCAATGTCAAATTCAGATAGTAATTGTCGCTTATATCTTTGGACAACATACCTGCGTTTATCTCCAATCCCTTTTGTTTGGGGAGCATACGCTGTGCCTGTACTGCCGTCATACTTAGCATGGCAAGCACCACGGCAAAAATGTATCTTATCATTGTTCTTTCCTTTTGGGTTAATTAATCTTTAGGTGCATATCATTTATGAGTTTGGCGTGTACGAGGTCGGAGTTTTCCACCTGCAACACCTGTTGCCTGCCACCGTTCTTTTCAAAGATTTCAATCACGAGTACCTTGTCATCCGTGATGGTAAACTGGTCAAGCAGGAACACGTTTTGGTCGGTGGTATTGCCCGTAATTTCATCGAGCGTTTTGTACATTCGCAATGGGTTCATTGCCTTTTCCTGCACTACGGTACGTTTTGCTACTTTCTTGTCCACGACCTTGAAATTCACAAAGTCAATGTTGAACGGAACATTGCTTTTGTTCCTTAATTCCGTATGGAAATAAAATTTTCCGTTATGGACGTAGATACCTTTCAGCAGGAATTGTATGCCGTAGCTTTTTGCCCCGATATGCTTTACAATCCTTTTGTTCTTTTTGTAAATCGTTTCCATGAGCAAGCCCGCCAGTGACGGCGAATTGCCCCCCAATTCCTCAAACAGAACATCGTTGCCGTTTTCCCTGTCCGATGCCTTTTGCATGGTCAGCAAATCATAATTCAGCGTTACAGGATAAGGGCTGTAAAAGACATTGAAATTGTAGAACCGACCATCGTCCGTGATGACCGAAAAATTGGTTTCCTCGTCAAAATCCCTTACGCTTGCCTTTATACGGAGTACGTTTTCCGCATCTTCGGCTTTGCCTGCAATAAGGTACTCACTGCCCAAATCCACATAGCGGATTGCGGACGGGAATATGAGGTGCGAGGTCTTGCTGTACGTCACCTGCATTTCGTAAGGCTCAACCTTACCCATGCTCAATTTTGTTGTACTGGATGCAACTTGCTGTGCATTCGCTCCCGTAATAAAGAGGGTCAAACAGACCATTGCCATGAGGCTTTTAAATATTGCTTTCATTTTCTTTTTGATTTTTTGTTGAACATTAATTTTTTGAAACGAGGAAAATCTGATGACCGGCTTTGACGGTTACTTTCGGTGTCCTCACTTTCTTGGAGAAGTAACCCGATACACCCTGTACCACACCACGGGAAAGGTCGCCTGCCATCTGTTGCCCTGCCGAGCGGGTCATCATGATGGAAGTGCCGGAGGTTTGGCCCATGTTGGAGGCAATCTCTGACAGGGCATTCATTTCGGGGGAATACGGTACATATAGCCCTTGCTGTCCGTCCACATCATACACGGTTATATCGACCGGAATAATGTTGCCCTCAAATTCGATGGATGTTACCTTTAACTGCAACCTGCCACCTTGAAATTTGGCATTTGCCGTCAGTACCGTTCCTGCCGGAATGGAACGGACGGGAGTTTGTGCCGTTTCCAACAAATGCAACCGCACACCGCTTTCGCCCGTCACGGTCTGTGTTTCCTGCACTACCGCCTTGATACTGTTTTTGGGCTGTACGACCTGTTCCGAAACACCTGCCGTATAAAAACCACGGTTTCGGGTTTCGTTCCAGTTTGCCAAAAATGCACTGTCGGTCGGCTCACGATACAATGCGGAAACCGTATTTTTCCTTACAGGGGTGAATGCCACAAAATGTTCCTTTTGCGAGGCACTCTTTGCCGAAGCTGTTGTGTCCGCATTACCTGTCTGTGTTGGAGTTGAGGGCAGGTAACGGGTTGCCATTTCGTATGACTTTTCCATCAAAGCCAACTGGTCATCCACGGTCGTTACGGGCGGTACGTCCTTTTCTGCCAGTTGTTCTTTCAGTTCCTCAACCTGCCTGCGGAGTTCCTGCATTTCGTAATCGCTGTTGTCGTAGAACGAGGTCAGCGTACTTTGCGCACTCCGGTAACTGTGCAGAGCAGGGTTGCTGTTCCGGCGTGTACCACCGCTGTAAGCGTAGCCGTCTTCGTAGTCCTCATCCGGTTGCTCCGCTTCCGGATCGGCGGTACTGTCCTCGCTCCAATATTCGGATAGTGACAGGAGCGCATTGCGCTTTTCCTGCATCTTCTGTTCGAGCATTTCCTGTTCGTAAGCCTTTTGCTTATCGGATTGAAGCACTGCATCGGTAGCCTGCGGTACGGCATCGTTCAGACCAATATCCTCAATCGTTTTCTTATCGGAGGATGGTTTGAAGATTAGATACATACAGCCGAGGAACACCACGCCCATGAGCGCAAAAATGATGGGCTTTTTCAGCTTTTCGGCTTTGTTCTGCGTACCGTCCTGCGGTGCATCCATTCCGTTTTTTGGGTCGCCATCTTCGACCAAAAAACTTACCCTTTTGTTTTCACTGTCTTTCATAATTTTTATCTTTTAAGATTGTTCTAATACTGTCCTGCGGAGAAACCGAGGAATTGTTTTTCCTGTTAATCGGGTTTTCGATATGCTCTATCGTTAGGGTGTTATCGGACTTTGCTACATCGTAGCACACTTTCAACAGCACGACAACGGACAATAGTGCATAGCCCAAAAAGAGCAGTAGCGTGTAGCGGTGCTGTTTTTTAACAGGCATCGCTCGCCACTGTCCATCGAGCTTGTCAAACCAATTACTGATTGTTGTTCTTAGATTTTTCATGCCTTAATCCGTTTTAAAGGCTGAACCGCTTCCACCTGTGAACCGTCTTTTGCTCCGGTGCATCGCTCACCATAGCGATTGCCTCCCTTGCTTTGGGAACGGTAACCACGGACAGGTCGGTCAGTTCCGATTGTTTCAGTAATTGCCCGAATTGGTCTTTTCTTTTAACCTCCATTCTGCCCAAGAAGAATTTGCCGTTTAGGTATTTCACCCACATACAGCATTCTACATACGGCTTGTCTTCGCCTGCCCATTGTAGAAAGCCCGTCAATAATAACTGTGACTTTGGTGCGCCCTCCGTACCATTTCGGCAGTTTTCGAGGTATTCACTTATACTGTCTTTCAACTTTCCGGCATAGGCACCCTGCGTATGGAAATAGCCGTCATATCCTTTTGCAGTAAGGATTTTGGCAAACGTGTTCAAATCTGATATTGCTTCCATAATCTTGATTTTAGCGATCTATAACTTCTATGTCTCTGTTTTCCAACACGGCAAACTTTTCTATGTTGAAACCCTGTGGGTTGTTGTCCGAGCGGACGGAGTTCACGAGATAGCAAGAGGTCACAAGGCTTCGCCTTGTTACGTTGCTTGACCGGATAATAAATTGTTTGGCATACGTTCTTACCGCATACGGATAGGTATCGAAGTTGCAGACCACGCTGTCCACTTCGATACGCTGTTGCACATTCCCCGAAATGATACGGTTGTAGTACCCTTTTTCCGAAAGGTCTTTGTAATAATCAAATGCCGATTTGTCGGCAAGATTAAAAGCCCTTTTCATGTTGCTTTCGATGGCGTTCTTATCCGGTGCGAGCGTAAAGAACAGTTCATGGAAACGCCTTACGTGTTCCCTTGCCTCAACAGGTCTGTTGATGCTTGCATCCTGTGACAGTGCCAACATCAATGATTTACCGTTGTCCAGTACATAAACCTTTTGGCGTTGTGCCTCCGCAAACTGGTAGGACTGCCATACGGCATATCCTACCACGGCGATGCAGAGTACGGCAAATACAATGGCATACAGCCGTATCTGCCTAAAGCTGTTTTCGATATTTCTTAGTGTCTTAAATTCCATTGTTTTCTGATTTTTATTTGTTCATTAACCTGCCACCGATGTTACCTGCAACTGCCCCCGTTCCCGCTCCGGCGATGTTTCCGGTTTTCGATGCCGTCTGGTTGACGTTGCGCATGAAGTTCCCTGCGCCTCCGGCTTGGATAACCCAACCTGCCACCGTTGGAATGGTGAAGTAGCCTACAATCCCAATCAGCATGAAGATGATATACACCGTATTGGATGTGTCGGGGATATATGTAGGGTCGGCAAGCATTTCAATATCCCGTTCCAGTATAAGCGATTGTATTTTCGCAAGTATGGAGCTGAACATATCGGATATGGGCAACCACAGGTACACGCTGATATATCGGGTCAGCCATTGCGTAAGTGTGGACTGAAAACCATCCCATACACTTATCGCAAAGGCTATCGGCCCGAGTATGGACAGCACGATAAGAAAGAACGTCCGTATGGTATCTATGACCAGTGCCGATGCTTGGAAAAGTATCTCCAATAGGTTGCGAAACCATTCCTTTATCGCTTTTTCTATCTTATAGGCTTGTCGGTCAAGGTACATTCCCGACATGGTAGCCAAATCGGACGGCGACCATCCCAATTCGTCCAGTTTCTTATCAAATTCCTCATCGCTTACGAGGTAAGCGGTTTCGGGATTGCGGAGCATGGCTTCCCGTTCCAACTGGTCTTTTTGCTGTTGCAACTGGTTGAGGTCAAGCACTTGGTTTTCGAGCATGGCGTGTGTGCCTTTTACCACAGGAGACATTACTGCATTGATAGTTCCCAATACGATGGTCGGGAAGAACATAATGGCAAGCCCGATGGCAAACGGTCGCAGGAGCGGAAACACGTCTATCGGTTCTGCACGGCTCAATGCCTGCCACACTTTCAGTGCCACGTAGAACAATGCGCCCAATCCGGCAATGCCCTTTGCCACTGTCGCCATATCTGCGGACAGTGGGAGCATCTCATCGTACAGCGAGCGCAGGAGTTCGTGAAGATTGTTCCATTCCATAGCTTACCAGTATTTTTGTTCAGCAGTACCGTACAGTTCAAGCACCCTTTGGGTGTTGTTCTGTTTCTTAGCCCTCAAAATGCTCACGGAGATATTCTTGTTGGTGTAATAGCGGACAAGGCTATGGTAATCCTTGACCTCTTTATACACCTTATCAATAATGTCCATACGTTCCTTGTCATTGAGGGATAGCGAGGTTGAGGTAACAATCTGTTTCAGTTCTTTGAGCAGTTCGGTACTCTCGTTCAAGAGCGTGGAATAACCGTTGGCGATTGCCGTCAGTTCCTGTGGGCTGAAATTCGGGTCGTTCATCATCTTGCCGAAATTGTTTACGTACATTTCGGACACATCCCCAACGAGCAACACGGTCTGTTGCACTTTTCGGGCATCCCTCACAAGGTTGTTTACGGCTTTCAGTTTGTCGTAATACTCTTTGCCCTGTTCATACACTTTTTTTACTTCGTTGAAATTTTTTACCACGTTTGAAACGGTGGATGAGGTCTGTATGATTTCATTCGCACTGTTGATGATACCCGATGCAAGGTTTGCAGGGTCTGTAACCACAAATTGTGCTTTTGCGGACGGTGCAACGGCAAGCATAAATGCCGTACACACCAGTAACATTGTTTTCTTCATTGTTTCTGATTTTTTAAATGATTAATAACTATTTCCTTTTTCCCGTCTTTGTTGGGCAATGCGTTTTATCGCCATTTCCACATTGCCGTCCAGTTCAGAAGCCAGTTGCATGACCTCCATTTTCTCGGTTTCCTCCGTGGTGTATGCGTAGGATAAGGACCCGGCGCCTTGCCATATTGACTATGGTAGGTTTCCAAGAACTCTCCCCCGAACCGTACGTACCTGTCTCCAGGTATACGGCTCTCCATCAATTTATTCAGTCTAACTTGCCTGCGTGTATCTTATCGTGGCATTTTGAGCATACTGCCAAGGTTTTTCTTCTCCTTGCACTCATTCGTTTTCCCCAGTCTTGCTTACCTTTCAGGTCTTTCAATTTGCGTATATGGTGCATTTCCAATTTCTCGTTGGCACCGCATAATTCGCATTTCTGGTTTTGCAACCTTGCTATAAGGCTGTTTCTTCCTCCTGTAATGGTAACTGTGACAGGTAAACTATCCACGTAAGCACCACGTGCAGCTTTTTGGCGTTTGAAACCCTCTTTGTAAAAGCGTCTGTACATTATATCTCCTTTCCTGTTTTTGTAGGGAATGGAAAACACTCCGTTGATACATCTTTTAGTCTTTTCCTGACTGATTGAAGTTTGGTATTTCAGTGCATACGTTTTGTACATACTGTACTCCAAGATGTAAGAAAATGACTGGACAAACGAGCTGTTGTTGGCAATTGAGTAATAATTGTAAAAGCCCCGTATTTCAGCGTTGTACTGACTGATGATTTCTAAGTCATCCAAGTCTTTCATGAAATAGCGTGAGCGTGGTTTCCAAACTTCTGTGCCTTTTTCATTTACCAGTTTCATGGCATTATAGCTCAGTAGCTTTTTCTTCATCACGTCTGCTGTGACACGGAGTACAATCTTATCTCCGAAACATCTTACGGTTCTACCGTGCTTATCTCTCTTGGATTCATCGGAGTTTCGCACGGAGACATCAAAGCCTAAGAATTTGGCTGGTTTCTTAGCATTAGTCACCAAGGTTTTTTTATCAGACAGTTCAAGATTCAGCTTTTCATCAAGGTAAACCTTGATGTCTTCCTTTATCTTTTTGCAGTCTTCTTTGCTACCTATGACCCCGATAAGAAAATCGTCCGCATATCTAACGTATTTTAACTTTCTGAAACTGCCATCCATCTTGTCATAAGCTGGATATTTGTTTCTTTCCTGTCTCAACTCTTTGATGTACTTAATCATCTGCTCTCTGACAGTTTCGTCTGTCTCACATTTGAGTTTCTTGGCCAAGCGGTATCGTCTCTGTTCGTGTACCCTGTACTGGCGTGTTGCCGTAGTTCTTTTACCCTTATCGAAGTCCTTGATATAATCCTTGACATATTTATCGAGTTTATCAAGGTAAATGTTGGCAAGGATGGGGCTTACAATCCCACCTTGCGGTGTGCCACTGTATGTTTTGTGGTACACCCAATCTTCAATATACCCTGCATTGAGGAACTTTCGTATCAACCGAATGAACCTGTCGTCAGCGATACGCTCCTTTAGGATACCAATCAATATTTCGTGATTGATATTGTCGAAGAAGCCTTTTATATCGCCCTCGATGAACCACCGTACTGCAGTGAATGACTGTTGGACGCTTAATAGGGCTGTGTGACAGCTTCTATTGGGTCGGAACCCATGTGAAGTATGCTCAAAGCTCCCCTCATAAATTGCTTCCAATATCATTCTGATAACCTCCTGCACTAATTTGTCATCAAAAGATGGTATACCAAGCGGACGTTTCTTCCCGTTCTTTTTCGGAATGTATGTCCTCTTGGATGGGTTTGGCTGATAGGTCTCGTTTCGCAACGATGCAATCAGCCTTTCAATGCGGGATATACTCATTCCGTCGATGGTCTTTCCATCAACTCCTGCCGTCATATTGCCTACTTTACTGTAGATTTTCTGATAGGCGATAAAGTACATCTCTTCATTGAACAGAACCTTGTACAGCCTTTCGAACTTATAGTCCGTGTTTCCGCTGTGCCTTATTAGACTGTTCAATACTTTTTCTGGATTTCTCATAATGTCTCTCACATTTTCCGTTAATCGTATTAAACTAAATTGACTGTCTCCCTTCGCCATGTACAGGGCTTTCCCCTGCTCGGACTACTACGGAGACTCCGTTGCCGTATCGGATATTCAGGAGCTTTTTCCATAGCCACGCCTGTGGCATTCCGACTTAGGCAATCCCCATTTAGACATATAGCAACTATTGGCACGTTAGATTGTCGGATGCGATGTTCGCCCTTTTCTGCTTATTGCAGTTACGTTGTGGTCTGTTTATGCTATCACTACTACCTGTCATTAGGATATTACCACAAAGTGACGTTGGTAACTGTCTTCCGTCACTGCCTAAGAACTGACCGTTCGGACTGTCGTTCAATCAATCAAGACTTCATCCTTATATCTAACTTTTCAACTCGCCATTCAGTCGCAACACGACAATTAGTTGACTTATGGCTTTTCCGACATGCTACACTCCCCGTCGGGTTTCCCGTTCGGATAAGTCGGCTGTTGATGGGCGTTATAAACACTTGCCCAGTGGTTGCCAAACCACATTCACTATATGCCCTTATGGGCGCACGAGGTATTCTTCGAGCGATACCTCTGTGGCATACACGGCGGAGTGCGTACCGCCAAGCCCAATCCATACTTCTTTGTAAAGCCTTGACGGGTCGTTGTTCTGATTGATGGAAAGGATTTGGGATTTTTCCTTTTCCGTCAGTCCGAGCATCGCTTGGATGTCGTCAAACTTGTTCATGTATTTCCTTTGGTCTAAGAGGATTTTACAGTCGGAATTGTTGATGATACTTTCCTTGACCACGGGTGACTGGATGATGTCGTCTACTTCCTGCGTGACCACGATAGCCTCACCAAAAAATTTGCGGACGGTCTTAAAAAGGTACTTGATGTACTCCGCCATTCCCTCTTTTGCGATGGCTTTCCACGCTTCCTCAATCAGTATCATTTTACGCACACCTTTGAGCCTGCGCATCTTGTTGATGAAGACCTCCATAATGATGATGGTCACTATGGGAAAGAGGATTTTGTGGTCTTTAATCGCATCAATTTCAAACACGATAAAGCGTTTGGAAAGCAGGTCAAGTTGCTTGTCAGAGTTCAACAGATAGTCGTACTCTCCGCCCTTGTAATAGGGTTCAAGCACGTTCAGAAAATTTGCGAGGTCAAAATCTTTTTCCCTTACCTGTTTGTCTTCCAGTACCTTTTTGTAGTCACCTTTTACGTACTCGTAAAATCCATTGAAAGAGGGGTATTCACCGCTTTGCTTGATACGGTCGATATAACCGCTCACAGTGTTGGACAACGCAACTTCCTCTGCACGGGTCGGCGGTTCATCGTCACGTTTCCAAAGCGTAAGGATGAGCGTTTTGATGCTTTCCCTTTTCTCGATGTCGAAAATGCCATCGTCCGTGTAGAACGGATTAAAGGCAATGGGGTTATCCTCGGTATAGGTAAAGTAAACACCATCTTCGCCTTTGGTCTTACCCTTAATCAACTCGCACAATCCTTGATAGGAATTACCTGTGTCCACGAGCAGGACGTGTGCGCCCTGTTCGTAGTATTGGCGTACCATGTGGTTGGTGAAAAAAGACTTACCCGAACCCGATGGCCCCAAAATAAATTTGTTGCGGTTCGTGATAATGCCTTTTTTCATGGGCAGGTCGGAAATGTCCAAATGGATAGGCTTTCCCGTCAGCCTGTCCGCCATCTTGATGCCGAAAGGTGATACCGAATTTTGGTAATTGGTTTCCTCGGTGAAGAAACACAGGGCAGGTTCGATGAACGTATAGAAACTTTCCTCTGCCGGAAAATCGCCTGCATTGCCTGCCATGCCTGCCCAATACAGCGTGGCAACATCCACGGTGTTATGCCTCGGCTTGCATTCCATCAAAGCGAGCGCACTGCCCGTGTCGTTCTTTAGCTGTTTGAGTTCGCTTGGGTCATCCGACCATGCCATCACATTGAAGTGCGCACGGATAGAAGAAAGCCCGAAGCTGTGCGCTTCGTTCAGATACCTTTCAATCCACTCTTTGTTAATCTGATTGGCACGGCTATACCTTGCCAGTGAGTGCATATTACGGGCTGACTTTTCAAACTTGCGCAGGTTCTCATCGCTGTTATCCAAAAACAGATACTGGTTATAGATATGGTTGCAACTAAGGAGCAAGCCAACCGGAGAGGCAAAGGACAACAGGCAATCGCTCCTGTCCGTGGACAGCTTTTCATACCTCGTATTTGCCGATACCGTGTTGGGCAAATCGTCCGTATCGGACAGGGTGTGCAGGCACAGCCTTTTGTTACCGATACGCACATCCTCACTTCCCAAAGCTATATCCTGCATCGGCGTTCCGGCTTCCCTCGACAGGGTAAGGTACTGTTCGAGCAATCCCTGTTTGTCGCCTGTGCCGATGATGTCATCCTCGGTCAAGCGTTCCAGTTTCACAAAACCGCTATCGTTGATAATCCGCTCAAACTGTGCCACCGCTTCCATAAACTTTCGGACGGTTTCTTTATCCCTTATTTCTTTCGGGATAAGGACACCTTTACAGAGTGATGAAAAGTTGCTCTGCATCCGCATCCGCTCTTTGGTTGTCTTGGTTAGGAACAGGTAACAGTAATGGTTTAAAAAAGGACGTTCATTGAAATGCTGTTGATAGGACTTTGCAAGGAAACTCTGGTCTTCCTGTGCAATATCCGGCGCATAACTTTCCTTGATGTACCAATCCTGTTTGTGGACAATGGTGTAGTCCGGCAGGGTCTTGATAGCCTTGTGCCATGCCGAGTGTATTGCATCGTATTCCGCCGATGCTACCGTGAACAGTTCCGGCAGGTGTACCCGAAAGCAAGCCGTGATGTCTGCATCCTTTGAAATGATGCAGTTGTGTTCCACCGCCAGTAATGGAAACTTGCTTTCCAACGTTGTGGCTTTTCCTGTGTTTCTCATAGGGCATTGGATTTAGTGTTGAACTTCAAATAGCGGTGTACGGCTCTGCGACAGATGATGTATTTCGGATGCCTTTTCTTTGCCCCGACTTTCATCAATCCGTGTTCGCCGTATTTGCCGTTCAATGCGAATGTTTGCCAAACGATGAGCGATGCACCGCCTGCCCCGATGAACAGGCACACGTAGGAGTTTACGCCTACCATGTACATAACCATGACAAGAACAAGCACACCGAGCAAGCCTCCGGCGAAGATGAACAGGTACTGTGCTTTCAGTCCTTTGAACTCGACCGTTCTACCGATACCTTTATTGATATTGTAATTGCTCATAGGTCGTCGGCTTAAAGGAAGAATGAGCGGAGAATGGTCGCCGCTACGATTAGGAAGATACAAGCCCCAAACCACGACGCTGCCGTCTTGCTTGTATCGGGGTCACCGCTACTGAATTTGTTGTACACCTTTACGCCTCCGATTAGCCCGACCACTGCCCCAATCGCATAAATGAGTTGGGTTGCAGGGTCGAAGTAACTCGTTACCATCTGCGTGGCTTCTTGGATGCCTGCCGAGCCGTTTCCCTGTGCGAACACACCGAATGCAGACAGGAACGCAACGCCTGTCAGCAATACTTTTTTGCTTTGTTTTTCCATGATTTAACTGAATTAATTTGTTACTAATTCCCACCTCGTGCGGGCTTTCGCAACAAAAGTCTTATGGAAATCGAAGCGTTATGGGAAACTGGAAATCAGCGGAATGAATTGGCAGGGTATGGCGACATCAAAGAATTTTTACTCTTAATTTCCTCAATCTAATTATCAACTTTTATATGCTATTGTCCAGCTTAAGGTACATTGCATTATTTTGTTTAAATTTGAACAATTTAGACAAGTCTTAAAAAATCAAAATGGCATTTGGGAAACGTATAAAGGAATTGAGAGAAAGCAAAGGTCTATTTCTTAGGGAAGTCGGTGCTGCTTTAGAGTTGGATAATGCTTTTATCAGTAAGGTAGAGAATGAGGAAAGATTACTGCCGAGAAAGCACTTAGAAAGACTTGCTGATTTTCTAAAAGTACCATTAGATGAGATGTTGATATTATGGCTGTCAGATAAAGTAATGGGATTGATTGATGATAAAGAAATAGGAAAACAAGCACTTAGAATTGTTTTAAAAGAATTAGATACAACCAATAAAAGTCATCACTAAGTTTTGGCTATTCTTTTTTTTTAATTAGTTGTAATACCAAGTTTAATAAATAAAACATGAACGTATGAAGTATATTTTACTCAACAATAAAAGCTCTGTTGCTTATGATGAAAGTGATGCTACTGATGTAAAAGTATATATTGATGGTAAACTTCATGACTTCAAAGAAAGCACCGAGAACAGGATTGATTACGCTATTGCAACAAAAAGGAACAAGTATTCCCAAACCTTAAATAATCAATTTGAAAATTTGTTGCTTCTAACAGGCGCAGGTTCATCTATTGATTGGGGTAAAGATGGAAAATTAGGCAAATCAATGGCTAACTTATGGGATGATGCCGAAGCTCTTCTAACCGCCGATGTTTTTGGAAAACTACTTAGAGCTATTAGTTATAATGAAACATGGGAAGATGGTACAATAGTAAAAAATTTAGAAAAAGTTCTTTCTATGGCAACTCCCGCTATTCCTTACATACCCAAAGCTGATATAGATATTGAAGATTGTGTAAACAAGATAAAAGATTTCATTAAAGAAGCTTGTCAATTGAGCTTGCCAGATAATTCGCCTCATACTCTCTTGTTAAACAAAATAACAAAACGTAAAGTCACTTTACCAAGATTTAAGTTGTTTACATTGAATTACGACTTAATGTTTGAACAAGCAGCTTGTGAAAGTAATTTTGTCGTTATAGACGGTTTTTCATTTTCTCAGCCAAGAATATTTAGTGGGCGTAATTATGATTATGATATTGTTTCCCGAAATCAAAGCAGAGTAAAAGAGGAAGACAATTTTATTCAAAAAGTTTTCCATTTGTATAAGTTACACGGCTCTGTAAATTGGCAAAAAGAAGACAATAAAATTATACAGAAAGAAGAACCTGATAACCCATTGATGATATATCCGCATCAATCTAAATATGAAAGTTCTTATGAACAACCCTACTTTGAAATGATGTCAAGATTTCAGTCCAATCTGCGAAAGGAAAATGTTTTCCTTATTACATTAGGGTTTAGTTTTGGAGACAAACATATTGTGACGGCGATTATTGAGGCATTGGAACAAAACCCAAGTTTCCAACTAATGATTGTAAATAGAAGTATAGATGAAACCAACGAAAACTTGCAACCCTTTATTGATGCTGCAAAGAAGTATTCCAATATATCTATTGTTTCAGAAAAATTTGAGGATTTCGCCAAAAATTATCCTGACTTAAAGTCGTACAATCAGGAAGATACAAGACAAATTGTAATAAATATCCCAAACAGTTAAGTATGAGTAATAGCCCTTTTAATCATAGTCATTTTCTTGGGTATGTAAATTTTGTATCCCCTGCATTTGTAAAAGTACATTTTCCGTCATCGGTATTGATGAAATCATTTGTTCACCATTCAGAAGTATTGCGAGGCGGACTTGTAGGCAATTATATTGTTATTGAGGGAGAAGAAAAGGGGTTTCTTGGTAAAATGTTGGAAATATCTTTACCTGAAAAAGAACGCTTGGAACTAAGCGAAAGAACATTTTCAACTAAAGCATTTCATCCGGTGGGGAGAATTGAAATTCTTTTATCTTTTGATTTGTTTGACCCAAGTAAAATAGAAAAAGGCATAAACAGCCTACCACTTATTGGTTCTAAAGTATTTATTTGTTCTGCGGAATTTCTCTCTACTCATTTTAAAACCTTTGGTATAAAGCCCGAAAATATTGAACATTCTCCCACTTTTAGAATGGGTAATTTGATATACGATAAAAATGTTCCAGTAGATATTTCATTACAAGCTATTTTTAGCCGTCATTGTGCGGTCGTAGGTACAACAGGAGGAGGGAAAAGTTATACAATTAGCAAATTTATTGAGGGGGTTATAGAAACAGGAGCAAAAGCTATAATCTTAGACCCGACAGGAGAATATTCTACATTTGATACTCATCCAAAAGTTGACCACTCAATACTGATTTCGGAAAGTTATTTTCCCTATCAGAATTTAACCATTAACGATTTATTCGTCCTGTTTAGACCGTCAGGACAAGTACAGCAACCTGTTTTATTGGAAGCCATAAAGTCTTTAAAAGTCGCTCATTGTCTAATGACTAATATTCCTAACAATGGTCATAATAATGATGGAACCAACGACACCTTTACGTTTAGAGGGCAACAGGTAATAATAAACAATGGATTAATCGTAAAACAAGGTAATCTTACTGCTGCGTATAATAACGCATACTTTACCTACAAAGGAATTATAGAAGATTTTTCTATAAATAATTTTAGTATAAACTTGCTGCATAGGCAAATCGGCAATGAATGTTTCCAAATATTCAATGACCGTTGGGCAAACGGTAGAGATGAAAGAAATTATGGAAATGCGACAAGCCTTATAATGCGAGTAAATAATGTAATATCAGACAACAATTATTCCGGCATGTTTGGGTTTAATGCTCCAACCACCAATAATTTAATAACTAAGATAAACGAGTTTATAAATAATCCAAACTTAAACGTTTTAAGAATTGGTTTTGAAAATGTACCCTACAATTTTCAAGTAAGGGAAATCTTAGCAAATTCATTGGGAAGATACTTGTTAAATAAGGCTCGAACAAACGCTTTCAGAGAAAACCCTCTAATACTTTTCGTAGATGAAGCACATCAATTTTTAAATAAGAAAGTCAAAGATGAATATTTTGAAAGCACAGAATTAAATGCTTTTGATAACATTGCCAAAGAAAGTCGTAAATATGGATTATTTCTGTGTTTGTCAACACAAATGCCAAGAGATATTCCTGTGGGTACACTAAGCCAAATGGGAACATTTATTACCCATAGGCTCATAAATTATCAAGACAAGGAAGCAATAGCCAGTGCTTGTTCAACAGCAAATAAAGAAACCCTTTCTTTCTTACCATCATTAGGTTCGGGAGAAGCGATTATTATGGGTGTCGATTTTCCAATGCCAATATCTGTCAAAGTAGATATGCCATCAATTACGCCAAAGTTCGACACTCCAAAATTTATCAAAAAAACGGGCACTTAATTTAGAAAGTTTAAACAGTTTTAGATTAAAGAAAAGAACTGACTAACAACAAAGGGAAGCTGTCTTTTCAGACAAACTCCCCGATGTCGAAATCCTCCAAATCACTTTTCCGCAAATCGGGAGAACTGAAATCCGTTCCGGCGGAGAGGCTCTTGTCCAACAACTCTGCAATCTTCCGTGAAGCCCCCTCCATTGAGTTTTCGAGCAGACCGAACAATTCCGTCCCCTGTAATCGCTGAACTATATCCACCGCTTTTTGTTGCAGGGCAGGCTCTGGTACTTCTTGTTCCAACCATGCCCCCACGGTCGTCAGTTCATCAAAGGTAACCCCTGTGGCAAACTCATTGTCGCTGTCCTCAAACCCGTACTCATCCCATTCGTCTTCCTCATTTTCAAAATCGGACATACTCCCGAAAACTTCATCCGGCTCTCCCTCAATCTGCGGATTTCCCAATCCAAAACCTATCCCGTAGGTTTCTGTTCCAAAATTATCAGCTATCCCGTCACGTTCGCCCGATTGTCTCTTTGTGGCATCCGGTGGCAAGGTGTGGCGTTCCACAGGCTTGGGAAGCCCCATAATATCCGGCAGGTCGGGGCTTTTCTTTTCCGGCTTTATTTCCTTACGGACTTTCTTATGGATGACCACCTTATCTTTCAGCAAAAGGATGATGACGATGATAAGGCATATTACAATCAATGTTTCCATAGCTATAAGATTGGCTTTTGCTTGTCGGCATAGATAATCTTTATTTCGTCTCCGAACTCCTCAAAGTGATGTTTCAGTACGCTGTGCAGGTAATCGGTAAGCGTAATTTCTCCCTCGCCGAGCAGAAAGACGATACGGGATAATTTCTTATGGAAATCGGGGCTTATGTAGACCGATTTTCCGCACCTTGCCACGACCCCTGTCGGTCTTAAAAATGCCGATTTGTAATGCGCTTTGCGCAATACCTTTTCCGGTTGTTTTTGCTGTGTCTTGTTCATAATCGAATGCTTTAAAAAATGGGTTTAAACTTATTGTTGAAATCATCGGTGATGGCTTTCTCGAACTGTTCAAAATGATGTTCGAGAATATTGTCCAAATAGGCGTACAGAGGTATTTTATCCTCGCCGATAACCTGCACGATACGGGAAAGCCGTTCGTGGTATTCCTGCCGGATGTAGATGCTCTTATCACCACGGCGTGTCATGGTGTGGCTATTGAGGAAACGCTCGCCATAGCCCGTATCGGAAGCCCTCTTTTGTCGGGTACGCTCTTTGGCTATGTGCTTTTCCGTTGGCGTTTCCTTTGTCGGCTCTGCGCTCGGCTCTTGCGGTGCTACCGCCTGTTGGGGCTTCTTTGTTTCGCCTGCCATGATGGACATGAGATATGCCTCATCAATCGGGGCATTCGGCTTTTTCTTGTTTTCGTTGTCCATAGCAGTTACAGGTTAATGGTTCGTAAAAATTCACTGATGAACAAATCCAAGCGGGAGGCTTTCAACAATCTTTTATCGGGAGGCAATAACGTTGAACGGAAGACGTTCTTTGCGGTTTTCTCGCTTTCTTTGCGGAAGCGTTTGCTATCGGAAATACGTGTTTCCATTGCTTGCAGTCCGACCTCCTTAATGACGTTGCCGTAGATTTCGTACAGGTGCGATTTTTCCCTGCCATCGACCATGTTCCAAAACAGCCTTATGGTTTCGATGGAGGTCTGCCCGTGTTTCATAAGGACATTGGTCAGCACATCGGTAAAGCTCAATGTGCTTTCCATGACCACACGGTCTGCGGTGATGGGCGAAAAGATGTGGTGCATTCCTGCCAGTGTATTCAGTAAGCCCGAAGTGTTCACCGTACCCGTCAAATCGAAGAAAACCATATCCACGGGAACAGCCGAGGACTGTACGAATGCTTCCGCATCCGTTAGGGCATTGTCAGCCTTGCTTTGCAATACCGGATAGGCTTTCTTGTTGATGGTGGAAAATTGGCGGTGTGCCAGTTTTTTAAGCACCTCGTTTTGCATGACCGCTTTCAAATCCCGTTCCCTCATTTGGCAGATGCTGTGCTGTGGATAGTCACAGTCAAAGACGGCTACATTATACCCCATTTGGTAATGGAGTATGCTTGCCGTAACGGTTGTAAACGTACTTTTTCCAACGCCTCCTTTTTGGCTTGAAAAAGCAATGAATTTTGTCCTGTTTGTTGCTTCCATTTCTATTCTATTTTTAAGTTTCTATTTTCCGTGTACTGCCTGCCGTCCTGCATGAAACAGGGCTGTCATCCCTGCACACCGTCCGGCAGTCTTGATACAATCCCGTCTGTCGGGCTTGCCATCGTTCGTTCAGTCAGCCGTGCCGTCATTCCGGCTTTCACACGGGCAAGACCGATGGCTTGCTTGTCGTCCGATATTCCTGCCTGCCATGCGGAATGCCGTCATGCGTTCCGGCATTCCTGCAATCCTGCGCTCTGTCATTCAGCGTTGCCCTCGGGAGCGGATGCCTGCAAACAGGCTTGCGTGACTGATAGCACAAAGAAGCAGGTTATTCCGATGCACTCTTTTAATGCGGTAGTTTTGGGGCATTTATTGGCAATGTTTGGTCGGGAGCGATAGGGCAATGCTTTGGAAAAGCTACCCTTACTTTGTAAGGACTTAAATGCAAGGGGTGAATGGAGAAATCATTGGGGTATAGCATTAACGGGTGGAACGGCTCAAAGCCGTTTTTTTCCGCTTTATCCAATCCGACCCGTAGGGCGGATTTTCTGTTCACCCGAACAGAGCAAGTTATGTTTTTAGCTGCTCGAAATAAATTCCGCAGCTAAAAACCACTTGCTCCGCCAACTGGCGGAGAGCTTTTTAAACACCCTCCGAAGTCGGGGTTTATGATAATTAACTAAAGTTGAGCTCGCTGAAGCTCGGTTATTAATGGATTTAGATATGGAAGACAACAGAAGAAACCGAACAAACAAAGTTGGTCGCAAGCCTAAGAAAGACCCTGCCATCCACCGTTATTCGATTAGTCTCAACGACATGGAAAATGCACAGTTCCTTACGCTGTTCGAGCAATCGGGAATGAAAGTAATGGCACATTTTATTACAGCCTGCATCTTTCAGAAGCCAATCAAGACCGTAAAAATTGACATGGATGCAGTCGATTTTCATACGAGGCTGACCAATTTTTACAGCCAGTTCAGAGCGGTTGGCGTGAATTACAATCAAATCGTGAAGATACTTTACCGCAATTTCTCGGAGAAAAAGGCATCGGCCTACCTCTTTAAACTGGAAAAGCAGACGGCAGAAATGGCGGACTTGTGCCGGAAAGTGATTGAGCTAACACAGGAATTTGAAAAAGAACACCTGCAAAAACACGGATAAGATGATAGCAAAGATTGGCAAGGGTGAGAATTTGTACGGTGCTATTTCCTACAACCAAAAGAAGATTGATAGTGAAAACGGGCAGGTTTTGTTGTTGAACAGAATACCCGAAACATTGGATAATACCTATTCGACTGCATACCTGCACCAGTGTTTTGAGCCGTATCTGTCCGCAAATATCAAAACAGAAAAGCCAGTGCGCCACATATCGCTGAACCCCGATCCTGCGGATAGGGTCAGCGATGGACAGTTCGTAAAAATGGCGCAGGAGTATATGGAGCGCATGGGGTATGGCAACCAACCGTATATCGTTTTTAAGCATACCGATATTGAGCGTACCCATATCCACATCGTAACGGTCTGTGTGGGTTTGGACGGCAAGAAGCTACCGGACAGTTACGACCATCCACGTTCGATGGCAATCTGTCGGGATTTGGAACAAACGTACAATCTTATACCTGCAACGGAAAAACAGCGCACCGGAAACGAGCAGGTATTCCGTCCGGTGGATTACAGAGCCGGAGACGTTAAGAGCCAAATCGCATCGGTGGTACGACACCTGCCGAAGTATTACGGGTACGCAAGCCTCGGCGCATACAATGCCTTGCTTTCGCTTTTCAACATCACGGCAGAGGAAGTCAAAGGAGAATTGCACGGACAGCCTAAAAACGGTCTTGTCTATTTTGCGCTGAACGAACAGAGAGAAAAAGCGAGCAATCCTTTTAAGGCATCCCTTTTCGGTAAACAGGCAGGACTGGACGAACTGCAAAACCAATTCACAAGGGCTAAGGGGAAAATGAAAACCGACCCCGCAAGAGCCGTCCTCAAAAGCACCATTGAAGTGGCGATGCACACCGCCACGGATGAAGCTGATTTCAAAAAACAACTGATGGAGCAGGGTATCAATACCGTGGTACGGCGCAACGATGAGGGGCGTATCTATGGTATGACCTTTATAGACCACGAAAGCCGTACTGTTTGGAACGGTTCAGCTCTGGGCAAAAATCTGTCAGCGAATGTCTTTAATGATTGGTGGAATGAGCAGGCGGTTGGGCAACGCAAAGAAGCTGAAAAAACATCCGCACAAAATCAGTCATCGACCACGGGCAACACCGTAGAGAAAGAGGAAGCCCACGCACTTTTTAACTTCCTAAATAAAGAACAGCCGACCGATGCTTTATGGATAGATGGATTGGGTGGGCTATTGCCGGAGGCGCAGGGCGAAGACTACGAGGAACAGGCATTTGCCAACCGCATGAAAAAAAAGAAGAAACACCGAAAACGGGGAAGACAACAATAAGAGTAAATACTGACAATCCTACTATTCCTGTAAATTTCTGCCAGTTTTCAACAATACTTGCGAGGTTAAAACCAAAATCGGCAGTTCAATTAATGGCCCGATTACCAATGATAATGCTATCAATGGTTCGGACGAAAAAGCTGATACAGCGATAGCCAATGAAATAGGCGAGTTTCTTGCCATTGTGGTTAAAACAAGGCTTACCTTGTCCGCATAACTGAATTTTAAAAGTTTGCTGACCAATTGACTTAAAGCAAAGGTAACAGCAAAAAATATGAGTACAGGAATGAGCAATTTATAAATGACATCGGGGTTGTCTATTAAGTTTTTCCCTTCCGAAGTGAACATTGCAACAACTGCCAAAGCAAGGAACAACACTTGCGATTTTTCAAAAAACTGAATGAGGTTTGTTCCTGTTTTACCATTCTTTCCTATTGTCTTTTTGGCAATCAATGCCAAAACAAACGGAACAACAAGTACCAAAAGAATACTTTCGACCAATGAACTTAACTCCACGTTTCCCGATTTGCCAAAAAACAACATCAGGTAAACAGGTAATAAAAGAACCTGTAAAATCAAATTTACAGGAAGTATGGAAGTTGATAAAGGTACATTTCCTTTGGCAACCCCTGTAAATACCAAATACCAATCCGTACAGGGCGTAACCATTAGCATTACAAAACCAATCCATATTGGCAATTCGTTGGTTAAGAAAATATATCCTAAAATGTAAGCGAGAATAGGCGTCCAAACAAAATTGATGATGATACTGGTCAATGAGAATTTTACATTGAGAAAAGAGCTTTTCAGTTCACTGATGTTGATAGTTAAAAACAGTCCGAAAAGCATAACCATAAGTAAGGGTACGATGAATTTGGCGGAATAATCTGCCACAAAATTTATATGCCCCAATAAAAGCCCTGTGATTACAGATAATAGAATTACCCCCGTTTGATACTTATTGATTTTATCCATTTAATTTCTATATACAAATTCTCTCTCCTTAAACTATAAAAACTCACATGACAAACACAGGGCAAGTTCCATCGGGATTTTTCAATAAACCTGTTTCGTTCTGACAATTCTTCTTGCCGTCCAGCAATTGTTTTCGGACGGCTTTAAGCTCTTTGATTTTTTGGTTGACGAGCAGTACCTTTTCATCAATTTTATGGGATACATTTTTACAGGTAGCTTCGTTAACATCGAGCATATCCAGTAAATCAGCAATCTCATTCAGTGTAAAACCAAAGCCTTTTAACTGTTTTATGGACAGCAGTCTTTTTAGTGTTTCTTCCGAATACTCTTTGTAGTTATTAACCCGTCTTTCCTTTTTGCCAACAGCTATTAGACCGTTCTTTTCGTAAAAACGGATAGTATCTCTTGACAATCCCGAAGCCTTTGATAATTCGCCGATTAACATTATTCTGAAATGTTTTTGATTTTTTCTCTTGACCGTGGACTATACTCCACGGTTTATCTTTGCAAAGGTAAACATATTATCATGCGGACAAATAGAAGTTATACAAACATTATCGCCATTCTTACATTGGTGTTTTCACTACTAAGCATAAGTAGTTAATCACAAATCCAAACAGAAAAGCAAATGAATGAGAAAAAGGAAACATTGGATATCAAACGAACTATTGCAAAAAATCAAACAGTGGAGATGGCTTGCATACTGACAAGCCCCGAATTGCAAAAAAGAAAGGAAACTGTTATCTCCAGTTTGAAGCAACAGATGCTCGACAAAAAAGAACTTCAAAACGGTTATGCTTTTAAGTTTCTGGGTACGGATAGTATCCTCGATGAGTTGACCGAGTTTATTAAAACAGAAAGAGCGTGCTGTAGTTTCTTTGTGTTCACAATATCTGTCAGTGGCGACAACAGTGAAGCGTGGCTTGAACTGACCGGAGCGGACAGAGCAAAGGAATTTATAACGGCAGAACTTGGACTTTAACCATCAAAGACCAGGATTAACATCTTGGTCTTTGTGGTTTTAAAATACTGTCAAACAAAGCCACCAAAAGCCATCCGAAACCGCTTTGGATAAGTGCTTTTAAATAGCCTCTAAATTCCCTGCATCACTAAATTTTTTGTTATGCAAGGAGAAGACGATTTGAGAGGATTAGCCAAAATCATGGCTTTTATGCGTGCCGTAAGTATTCTTTTAGTACTGATGCACTTTTATTGGTTCTGTTACGGGTTCTTTGCCGAACGGGGATGGACACTGGAAATTATCGGCAAGATACTGACCAATTTCAACGGTACCGCAGGGCTTTTTTCACACACACTTTACACCAAGATTTTTGCCTTGCTATTGTTGGCGTTAAGCTGTCTTGGTACTAAGGGTGTAAAGAATGAAAAGATAACATGGGCTAAGATTTACACCGCCTTAGTTATCGGCTTTGTGCTGTTCATTCTGAACACGCCATTGTTAAGGCTGTCGGCGGGGGTTGCCACATCGCTTTACATCCTTACAACAAGTTTGGGATATATTGCCCTGCTCATGGCAGGGGTATGGATGAGCCGACTACTCCGCAACAATCTGATGGACGATGTTTTCAATAATGAAAACGAGAGTTTCCAACAGGAAACCCGTCTGATAGCAAATGAATACTCGGTCAATCTTCCCACAAAGTTTTTTTACAAAGGCAAGTGGAACAATGGATGGATTAATATCGTCAACCCTTTTCGGGCTTCGATTGTACTTGGTACTCCCGGCTCCGGAAAATCCTACGCCATCGTAAACAACTACATCAAGCAACATATCGAAAAAGGGTTTGCGATGTATATCTACGATTTCAAGTTTGACGACCTTTCCACCATTGCCTACAACCATTTGCTGAAACATTCCGATAAGTATAAGGTAAAGCCCAAGTTTTATGTTATCAATTTTGACGACCCACGCCGAAGCCACCGATGCAATCCGCTAAGCCCTGCATTTATGACGGATATATCCGATGCCTACGAAGCCTCTTATACCATCATGCTTAACCTCAACAGGTCGTGGATTTTGAAGCAAGGGGATTTTTTCGTGGAAAGCCCAATTATATTGCTTGCATCCATTATTTGGTTTCTGAAAATCCATGAAAACGGAAAGTATTGCACGTTTCCCCATGCCATCGAATTATTAAACAAAAAGTATGCAGACGTTTTTACGATACTGACCTCATATCCCGAACTCGAAAACTATCTGTCAGCTTTCATGGATGCGTGGCAGGGAGGCGCACAAGACCAGTTGCAGGGGCAGATTGCTTCCGCTAAAATTCCTTTGTCACGGATGATTTCGCCACAGCTTTATTGGGTAATGACAGGGGATGATTTTTCACTGGACATCAACAATCCCCAAGAGCCGAAAATCCTGTGCGTGGGCAATAATCCCGACCGTCAAAATATCTATTCGTCCGCTTTGGGATTGTACAATTCAAGGATTGTAAAACTTATCAATAAGAAAGGACAGCTTCAAAGCTCCATTATCATAGATGAGTTGCCCACCATTTATTTTAGGGGTTTGGATTTTATCAGTACAGCACGTTCCAATCGGATTTCGTCACTTTTTGGCATCCAAGACTATTCGCAGTTAACGAGGGATTACGGCGATAAAGAAAGTAAGGTTATACAGAATTTGGTCGGTAATATCTTTAGCGGACAGGTCGTTGGAGAGACAGCAAAAACACTTTCTGAACGGTTTGGAAAGGTATTACAGAAACGTCAAAGCATCACCATTAACCGCAATGATAAATCCACCTCTATATCTACCCAATTAGATACCCTTATACCTGCATCCAAAATATCCACCTTGACACAGGGTATGTTCGTGGGGTCTGTTTCAGACAACTTCGATGAACGCATCGAGCAGAAAATCTTCCATGCAGAAATCGTGGTGGATAATGAAAAGGTTTCGGCAGAAACCAAAGCCTACAAAAAGATACCGCAGATATTGTCCTTTACCGATGAAAACGGCAACGACAATATGAAGCAGGTTATCGAAGCCAATTACAGGCAGGTCAAAGCGGACATTGTGCATATTGTAGAAAGCGAAATGGAACGTATCAAAAATGACCCCGATTTACAGCATTTGATACAGCAAGAACAATAAAGGTATTAAGAATGTTGGTGGTGCTTCTTCTTGAATTTAGATGGAGTGTCGCCAACATTTTTTTGAACAGTTTATAAAACAAATATTCGAAATGAAAAATGATGGTGATAAAATAATGATTTTTAAAAACAATGCAATGCCATTGCATTACTTTTTTACTAACTTTGCAAAAGAATATGAAAGTCTTTTACTCCATATTGGCAATTTATATGATGACGGTATTTTTAATGCCGTGTACCGATATGTATGAAAAGGACAACTTTCAAAACCATAACCATTCGGAAGAATTAACCCATCAAGGAAGCCACGACCATCAGGAAACAACTGATATGTGCAGTCCATTTTGTTTATGCGGTTGTTGTGGAATAGTTTCAGGTATAGTGCTTCAATGGAATGTATACAGCTTAGTTAAGGCGAAGACTTTTGACCTTTCTAAGCCTAAAGTTTATTATAAATCTACCTTTATATCCCACTATCTGGGGGGAATTTGGCAACCGCCAAAGATTAATGCATAATTTTTAACGTTTTAATGATTATAGCTTTTTGCGTACAGCAACAAGCTGAATGTTTTGGGTCATACTTCGTATTTCTCGTATTCACAATCATTGCAATTTATCATTAATTATTCATCATTAATCACAATAGAAGTGTTAAATAGTATTATAAAATTCTCTATAAAGAATAAGTTCATTATAGGATTGATGACCTTGTTTCTCATCATTTGGGGGGTATGGAGTGCCAAGCAAATCCCCATTGATGCCCAACCTGACATTACAAACAATCAGGTTCAGATTATTACCCTGTCGCCTACATTGGCAGGACAAGAAGTAGAACAATTAGTAACATTTCCCGTAGAGCAAAGTATCGTTAATCTTCCAAAAGTAGAAGAGATAAGAAGTGTTTCAAGATTTGGATTATCTGTTGTAACCGTTGTCTTTCAAGATAATGTCGATATTTATTTTGCACGACAGTTAGTAAGCCAACAGCTGAAAGAAGCACAAGACCAGATACCTGACGGGATTGGAACACCTGAACTGGCTCCTGTCAGTACAGGTCTTGGCGAAGTGTACCAATATATTCTTCATCCCAAAGAAGGCAGTGAAGACAAATATTCCGCAATGGATTTGCGGACAATGCAGGACTGGATTGTTGCCAGACAACTTTACGGTACTCCGGGAATTGCAGAAGTCAATAGTTTCGGTGGTTTGCTTAAACAGTACGAAGTTTCTATCGACCCAAACCGCATCAAGGCAATGGACGTTAGTATTTCCGATATTTTTACCGCCCTCGAAAACAACAACCAAAATACCGGAGGTGCATATATCGATAAGAAGCCCAATGCTTACTTTATTCGCGGGATTGGTCTGGTTACTTCATTGGAAGATGTAGGAAATATCGTCGTTAAAAATACAGGTAGCGTTCCGGTATTTATCAAAGATGTGGCAGAAGTACAATTTGGTCACGCAACCCGGTACGGAGCATTGACCTATAATGGCGAAGTAGATGCTGTGGGTGGGATTGTAATGATGTTGAAGGGAGAAAACACCTCTGAAGTTGTAAAAAGTATCAAAGAAAAAATACCGGTTATCCAACAATCTCTACCCGAAGACGTGGTCATAGAACCATTTTTAGACAGAATGGATTTGGTTGATAGAGCGATAAGTACGGTTCAAAAGAACCTCATTGAGGGCGCACTGATTGTTATTTTTGTATTAATTCTATTCCTGGGGAATTTCAGAGCAGGACTGATTGTAGCCTCAGCCATACCGCTATCTATGCTTTTTGCGTTGGGAATGATGCGGCTGTTTGGTGTAAGTGCCAACCTGATGAGTATGGGGGCTATTGATTTCGGATTGGTAATAGATGGTTCCCTGATTGTTGTTGAAGCGACAATGCATCATTTGGGCTTGCGGAAATCCACACAAAGACTTACGCAGGCAGAAATGGATGAAGAGGTATATGAATCTGCACGGAAAATTCGTACGAGTGCCGCATTTGGCGAAGTTATCATCCTCATTGTCTATATCCCTATCCTTACTTTGGTGGGTATAGAGGGTAAAATGTTTACGCCAATGGCACAGACTGTAAGTTTTGCCATTTTGGGAGCATTGATTTTGTCCTTTACCTATATCCCGATGATGAGTGCTTTGTGTTTGTCTAAAAAGCCGATTACCAAAAAGAATTTTTCAGACAAAATGATGGACTATCTTCAAGGGGTTTATAAACCATTGTTAGAAAAAGCCATTCGGATGAAATATGTGGTTATTGCGGTTGCCGTTGGGCTGTTTACCATAAGTATATTCTTTTTTTCACGGATGGGCGGAGAGTTCCTGCCAAAATTGGGCGAGGGCGATTTTGCTTTCCACTGTATCCTGCCACAAGGAACATCGTTAAGCCAAAGTCTGGAAACCTCTATGCAGGCATCAAGGATAATCAAGGAATTTGACGAAGTGAGAATGGTCGTAGGCAAGACTGGTGCTGCCGAAGTACCGACAGACCCGATGCCTCCCGAAGCCACTGACCTGATGATTATCCTAAAACCGCAGGACGAATGGAAAACAAAAAAATCCTATGACGAGCTTTCCAATGAAATGATGGAGAAACTTGAAGTTATTCCCGGTGTATTCTTTGAAGCCAATCAGCCGATACAGATGCGGTTTAATGAACTGATGACAGGTATCAGGCAGGATGTAGCCGTTAAGATATTCGGAGAAGACCTCGACAGTTTGTTGGTTTATGCCAATAAAGCGAATGCTATTATTCAAACAGTAGAAGGTGCGACTGCTCCGCAGGTAGAACGGGTAGCAGGTCTTCCCCAAATCAATATCGAATATGACCGTACCCGAATAGCCAATTACGGCTTGAATGTACAGGAAATAAACGATATTGTCAGCACTGCGTTCGCAGGTAAATCAGCAGGTGTGATTTATGAAAACGAACGAAGATTTGATTTGGTGGTACGGCTTGATGAAGCCCACCGCAGTTCCATTGAGGATGTGAGCAATCTGTTTATCCCACTACCAAACGGCGACCAAATACCGCTTTCACAGGTTGCAAACATTGATTACAAATTAGGGCCCGCACAAATCAGCCGTGAAGGCGGTAAACGCAGGATATATGTCGGCTTCAACGTACAGGGGCGGGATGTAGCCAGCGTTGTCAATGAAATTCAGGATAAATTGGCTGAACAGATTAAGCTACCGACAGGTTATTATTTTACTTATGGTGGTCAGTTTGAGAACCTCCAAAAAGCTACCGACAGATTGCTGATTGCTGTACCTATCGCATTGCTTTTGATTTTTATCCTGTTGTATTTCACATTCCATTCGTTTAAGGAAGCCGTTTTGGTATATACAGCTATCCCGATGAGTGCCATTGGAGGCGTATTTGCCCTGTTATTGCGGGATATGCCATTCAGCATATCAGCAGGTGTCGGATTTATCGCTCTGTTTGGTGTTGCTGTTCTGAATGGGATTGTACTGATTGCCACGTTCAATAGACTGGAAAAAGAGGGTTGGAACGAGATTATTCCGAGAATTATCGAGGGAGCTAAAACAAGGCTTAGACCTGTATTGATGACGGCATCTGTGGCAAGTTTAGGTTTTTTACCAATGGCGTTGAGTACAAGTGCAGGTGCAGAAGTACAAAAACCGTTGGCAACCGTGGTTATCGGTGGACTGATTTCGGCAACTGTCCTGACATTGTTCGTCCTGCCATTGCTGTACCTCGTATTTATGAGAAACCAAAAACCTCCGAAAAATAGTAAAACGAAAGCCATAGCACCCGTGCTGTTGCTGTTTGTGTTCTTGGGTTTTTCTCAAAACGGTAAGGCACAAACTCCGATGAGTGTAGATAGAGCTATTGAAGTAGCTGTGGAGAACAACCCTCAGCTACGTTCCAAAAATATGGATATTCAATCTGCCCAAAGCCTTAGCAAGACGGCGTATGAACTACCGAAGACCGATGTAAACTTCCAATACGGGAATAATGAGGGATTTGAATATAATGACGGTTTCCAAATTTCACAGACCATTCCCTTTCCGACACTCTTTGGGGCAAAGAAAAATCTTGTCAAAGAGCAGGTAAAAGGTCAGCAGTGGGCGAAGGCTCTGACAGAAAACGAACTGAAAAAACAGGTAAGAACCTATTATTATCAGTTGGAATATTTGGAGCATAATGCTTCGGTTTTAAAGTATCTTGATAGTATTTATGTAGACTTTATCCGTGTTGCGGAACTCCGGTATAAAACGGGAGATATAGGTAAATTAGACGTTAATACTGCAACTACCAAGAAAGGGGAAATAAGTCTTTTGTATCAACAGAACGAGGTTTTAAGGCAGAACGCCTATCAAAGCCTTAAAAATCTGATGCAGACACAGGAAGATTTCTTAATAGAACCTCAACCGGATTATACACCATTGCTGTTAAGTTCTTTCATTGACAGTTCGGCTGTTGCAAATCATCCGAGCATCCAGCTATTGTACCAAGAGGCGAAAATTGCCGAACAGAACAAGAAATTGGAACGGGCAAACAGCCTGCCTGATTTTACGTTCGGCTATAATAACATATCGCTGATAGGAATGCACAGTAAAAATGGTGTAGAGCAATTTTATGGCAGAGGACAGCGGTTTAGTTTTGTTGATGTAGGTATTACAATCCCCATTTTTACAACCACCAAAGCAAAAATTCGCTCGCTTGATTACAAGAAACAATCATTGGAATTAAATGCGCAATGGCAGGAACAACAGCTTAAAACGGAATTGGCAAACGCCTTGAAACAATACGAACAATATGTAGCGCAGTTTACCTATTTCAAGGAGCAGGCACTTCCCAATGCTGATGAGATTATCAATGCTGCAAAGCTGGGGTACAGTACCGGAGATATTTCTTATGTGGAGTACCTATTTGCCTTGCAGACAACAGCAGACATTCAGCTTAATTATTTAAATAGCATTCAGCAAATCAATGAGGCTGTAACGCTTATCCATTCATTAATCAGTAAATAATACAATATGAAACGTATCATAAATAATATAGTTTTTAGCGTTCTTGTCCTCGTAGCATTCTTTGCTTTCAACGCCTGTACAAATAATCATAAAGAGGGCGACGGGCATAATCACGGAACGGAAGCAGAAACAACAACGGACGAACACGAAGAAGAAGAAAATGTTGCAGTGCTGACCGATGAGCAGATGAAAGCCGTAGGTATTGAAATCGGTTCAATTGAACAGAAGCAATTATCCGCAACATTGAAAGCCAATGGAGCATTAAGAGTTCCCAACAGCAACAAGGCGAATGCAACCTCGTTGTTTGGTGGTGTTATCAAATCCCTTAATGTGGAGATAGGCGATTTCGTAAGGAAAGGTCAGGTTATCGCTACTATTTCCAATCCGCAATTCATACAATTGCAGGAAGAATACCTAAGCATCAATAGCCGGATAGAGTTTGCCGAACAGGAACTTGTAAGACAAAGAGAGCTGAACGACGGAAATGTCGGAGCAAAGAAAAACCTGCAAAGTGCCACTACTGAACTGAACACGTTGAGAACACGGAAGTCTTCTTTGAACCAGCAAATTCAAATGATGGGGATTAATCCGGCTTCCTTGTCAAATTCGAGCCTTAAATCCTCATTGGTCGTTACAAGTCCGATAAGCGGTACTATCAGCAATGTTTTTGCCAAAATCGGAAGCTATGTAGATGTGTCATCGCCTATTGCTGAAATCATAGAAAACACAGCCCTGCACTTGGACTTACAGGTGTATGAAAAGGATATTCCTTTAATCAAAATAGGTCAGAAAATAGATTTTGTCGTAACCAACAATCCCAATAAGACTTATTCTGCCGAAGTTTATAGTATCGGCTCATCCTTTAGCGGAGAGAGTAAAACTATTGCTGTTCACAGCAAGATTACAGGAGATAAAGCAGGATTGATTGACGGAATGAGTATAACCGGAATGGTAAGTTTAGATGATGTATTAAGTACGGCTGTACCCAACGATGCTATTGTCAATGCAGACGGAAAGTATTACATCTTTTTGGTCAAGGAGCGGGAAGAAGAAGCTCACGACCATAAAGAGGGCGAAGCTCACGACCATAACCACGGTTCTGAAAAAGGAACTCAATTTGTAAGAATGGAAGTCGTTAAAGGTGCTACGCAATTGGGTTATACGGCAATTACACCTGTAAGTGAAATTCCGCACGGTGCGCATATCGTGGTAAAAGGCGCGTTTTTTGTGAATGCAAAAATGGATGATTCGGGAGAACACGCCCACGCTCACTAAAAAACATTGGATAATGAAAAAAAACATTGAACAGAAGCTGTTGTCAAAGAACACCAATCCGACAAGTATGCGGATATTGGTGTACGACTTCTTGGAGCAACAGCAGACAGCAATGTCCTTATCTGAAATTGAGAGCCATTTTTATAAAGCAGACAGGGTTACGATTTACAGGACTTTGAAAACTTTTGAAGAAAAAGGCATTGTACACAGTATTCAGGAGAACACTACGGTCAAGTATATTCTGTGCCACGATGGGTGTGATGAAAATACACACAAGGATTGGCACTTACATTTCTATTGTAAGATTTGTAAGCAGACAACCTGTAAGGAGGATTTTATAATACCGCAGAATGGAAGTCAGAATTACCGTATCGACGAACTAAAATTATTTGGTAAGGGAATTTGTGAAAACTGTTTAAAGGAGAGTTTGCAATAGCATTGCAGGCTCTCCCTGTGTAACTTTGTTATAAATATAAATGTGTTATGGACACCTATCTTAAAGAAACAAAAATCCTTGACTACTCCAATGCTTCCATACAAAAGCTATTGGAGCAGAGAGGGTGGGAAAACTTGGACACCGTTGCCAAAGTTCAAGCCATTTACAATTTTGTACGGGACGAAATAAAGTTTGGCTATAATGTTTCTGATTATATTTCCGCATCGCAGGTGCTGAATGACGGGTACGGACAATGCAACACAAAAGCCACTTTATTAATGGCTTTGTTAAGAGCAACAGATGTACCTAACCGTATTCACGGCTTTACCATTGACAAGGCATTGCAGAAAGGAGCTATTACAGGTATTTGGTACAGACTATCGCCTAAGAATATCTTGCATAGCTGGGTTGAAGTTTGGGTAAACGAGCAATGGTATTTTTTGGAGGGCGTGATTTTGGATAAACCGTACCTCACTAAATTACAGGAACAGAACAGTGATTGCAAGACCACTTTTTGCGGTTTCGGGGTTTATACCGATAATTTTGAGAACCCGCCGATTGAATGGAACCTCAATAATACATTTATTCAGGATAAAGGCATCAATCGGGACTTTGGCGTTTTTGATACACCCGATGCGTTTTATGCAAAACATCAACAAGAACTGAACGCTTTCAAGAAGTTTATTTTTCAGCATATCGTGAGGCATATAATGAATAATAATGTAGAAAGAATAAGAAATAAAAAAGTGTAACGAACCTAAAAAATTAAAGGCTATGATAAATACAGACAAAAATCACAAGCATACTTACGATGCACAAGGCAAAATGACTTGTTGCACACAGGAAGAAAAAATCTACACCAAAGCAGGTGCTAAGGAATTGGTAAAAGGGCATCACAAAAATGACGGGCATAATCACGACCACAGTGATGATGACGGACACGACCATTCGCATTCAGGAGATACTGACAATGTTTTCAAGATGTTTCTTCCCGCCATTATTTCCCTTGCGCTGTTGCTTGCAGGTATTGCAATGGATAATTGGTTTCCGCAGACGTGGTTTACCGATTGGGTACGGATTATTTGGTACGTGGTGGCTTATGCTCCTGTTGGACTGCCCGTACTCAAAGAAGCCGTTGAGAGTATTCGCAAAGGCGAGATTTTCTCGGAGTTCTTTTTGATGGGCATTGCAACTATCGGGGCATTTGCCATTGGCGAATATCCCGAGGGCGTTGCGGTAATGTTGTTCTATGCCGTTGGCGAAGTTTTTCAGACAATGGCTGTTTCGAGGGCAAAATCAAACATCAAATCTTTGCTTGACCAAAGACCCGATGAAGTAACCGTTTTAAAAAACAATGAACCGCAAACCGTAAAGGCAGAAACTGTTGCCGTTGGCGAAATTATACAGCTTAAACCGGGAGAAAAATTAGGCTTAGACGGAGAACTGTTGTCCGAAACGGCATCTTTCAATACATCGGCTTTAACAGGCGAAAGCAAACCAGATACAAAAAACAAAGGCGAAACCGTTTTGGCAGGGATGATAAATCTCAACACCGTATCGCAGGTAAAAGTTACGACCGCATACACCGACAGTAAGTTGAGCAAGATTTTAGAATTGGTGCAAAACGCCACTGCACAAAAAGCACCAACGGAATTATTTATCCGGAAATTTGCAAAAATCTATACGCCTATTGTAGTGCTGTTAGCCATAGCCATTTGCCTACTGCCTTATTTCTTTGTGGAAAATTATGAGTTTAGAGATTGGCTGTACAGGGCTTTGGTATTCCTGGTTATTTCCTGCCCTTGTGCGTTGGTTATTTCCATTCCCTTAGGTTATTTCGGTGGTATTGGTGCTGCGAGCAAAAATGGAATACTGTTCAAAGGAAGTAACTTTTTAGATGCTCTTTCCGATATTCAAAACGTAGTGATGGATAAGACAGGTACAATGACAGAGGGCGTTTTTAAGGTTCAGGATATCAACTTCAATCCCGAATTTGATAAAGCTGAAATTCTGGAATTAGTCAACATTTTGGAAAGCCATAGCACACACCCCGTAGCAACCGCTATTCACGAATACGTGGGGAGACCGAATAATGAAATTCGATTGGAAAATACGGAGGAAATCGCCGGACACGGTTTGAAATCAACGGTAAACGGTAAGGATTTATTGGTCGGGAATTTCAAACTGATGGGTAAGTTCGGCATATCATACGACTTAGACCCGAACAGCATCGTTTATACAACTATTGCCGTTGCATACGACAGCAAATTTGTTGGTTACATCACGATTGCCGACAGTATCAAAGAAGATGCACAAGAAACCATAACCCTATTGCATAAGCTCAATGTTAAAGCAACGATGCTTAGCGGAGATAAAAGTACCGTTGTGAAATATGTAGCGGAGCAGTTGGGGATAGACAATGCCTTTGGAGATTTATTGCCCGAAGACAAAGTAAACAGAGTTAAAGACATCAAAGCCAAAGGCGAAAGCGTTGCTTTTGTGGGCGATGGTGTAAACGATGCTCCTGTTGTGGCATTGAGCGACGTAGGTATCGCAATGGGTGGATTAGGGAGTGATGCCACTATCGAAACCGCAGATGTGGTCATACAGGACGATAAGCCAAGTAAAATACCTATGGCAATCAACATCGGTAAACAGACAAAGAAAATCGTTTGGCAAAATATCGGTTTGGCTTTCGGTGTCAAAGCTATTGTACTCGTACTTGGAGCAGGTGGATTGGCGACAATGTGGGAAGCTGTTTTTGCGGATGTTGGCGTAGCGTTATTGGCAATTTTAAATGCGGTAAGAATACAGCGAATGAAATTTTAAACCCCTTCAATTTATGAGTTTTGAAAAGGAAAAAGAAAATACGCAAAAAGAAATATATCCCCAATCGGCATATTTCTCAATCAAGAAAGCCTGTAAAAAGGGTAGAAAGATTGCATCACCGAATACTTAATTGGACAATGCTGATTTTCCTCTCTGCCATATTGATATTCCTAATTTTTGCTGTTGTCCGTCATATTTATCATCATTATATAGGTAATTTTCAGCACCATCAACACCAACATCATCATCATCGTTGAAATGACAGATGTTTTTGATGAGGGAACAGCGCTGTTGGCAATTCACTACTCATAGTGCGCTTAAACATTTCAAAATAATCGAATGAATAAATTTTACAACGAAACATTACATAGGTTAAAAACAACAGTCAACGAATTGGAGGTTGAAGCTGATTGCTCCATACAACGGATAGAAGCTGTTATACTTCTTATTGTAGAATGCCTATCCGAATTAAAGGAATATGTGCTAAAAAGAGGGTTTAAGAATACTGATGAGGAAATCCGTTTTTTCAAACATCAAAAACCTGTCATCGTGGCTAAACTCATCTATTACAATGCCATTTATAAAATCGAGACAAAGAAGCCCTATGGAGCAAAGCCTATTAGGAAATACCTCAAAAAAGAACTGAAAAAGCTAAAGAGGTTCTTTGACAGCAACCTCGATTTTTACAAGTATTACCGTAGCAATAACTCGTTCCTTGACGAGAAATATTTCGTTCGGGGCAACCACGATATAAAGCTGTGGCTGGACACGTATTATTTCCAGTCTGACCAGTCCTTTTCCACTTCACATGATTACAAGGTCGCCAAGATAATAGCCAACGATTTGATACAGGTCTACATCGAAGACCAGTTATATCACAAGTTCCAAAAGAATAAATCGAAAGCCCAAAAGAAGCTGAAATGGACAGGTAGCAAAGTGGCATTGATAGAATTGATATATTCCCTGCATTTCCAAAATGTGTTTGACAACGGGAGCAACGACATAAGAGAAGTTGCCCAATATTTTGAAAGTGCCTTTGGCATTGATTTGGGCAATTTCTATCAGACCTATTTGGAGTTGAGAAACCGAAAGATGAACCGTACAAAATTCCTTGATGTGCTTCGGGAGGAACTTATACGGAGAATGGACGAGCAGGACGAAAAGTAAATAATTTCATTCCCGAAACCAAAACCTACAAAAAGATACCGCAGATATTGTCCTTTACCGATGAAAACGGAGCGGACAATATGAAGCAAATAATTGAAGCCAATTACAGACAGGTTTAAAGCGGACATTGTGTAGCATATTGTAGAAAGCGAAATGGAACGTATCAAAAATGACCCTGATTTACAGCATCTACTGAATAATGGGTAAACGATAATTATATTAGTGTAGTAAGTGAAAGTAAGTTTGGAGAGCAAGAAAAAATCGGAAGTATAAAAAAGCACTTTAAAGCTATAAAACGAAATTTTAGATATTTTTTTTCAGTATCTTTGTATAATGAAATATTTATCATTCATATTAGCTTTAATGGTGTTGATTTTATCAACAGCACCGTGCTTTATGGAAGATAAATGCCATGACCGAACATTTCAGATAGCAGACAACCAAGAACAGAATGAAGATGATTGTGATAAGGAATGTTGCTCGCCTTTTTTCACTTGCAAAACGTGTACAGGGTTTGTAGTAACTTTACTTCATTTTTCAATTCCACACGTTGTCAAGCAACCTGAAATGAAAATAAGCAGAATAATAGCATCACCTGTTTCAGACTTCCCCTTTTCTGTTTGGCATCCCCCACAGCTTGTGTAATATGTAGTGCTTTCAGCACAGTTTATTACTTGCGGTGCATAGCACCGCTATCATTCATTTAATCATTATTTTTTCAATGAAAAGAATATTAATTGTGTCATTTTTTATGGCACTCAGTTTTTGTGCATTTGCACAAAACACATTCAAAGCTGTAATTAAAGACAGCGAAAAAAAAGAGCCTTTAATGGGAGTAACCGTACAGATTACAGGAACTGCAATTGCAACAACATCTAATGAAAACGGACAAATCACATTAACAGATATTCCCAACGGACTGCAATCGATACATTTTAGCTATGTCGGTTTTAATGAACGCATCGATAATTTTCAATTTCCATTAAAGGACACCAGTGTTATTGAAATCCTACTCAAAGAAAGTTCAGAGGAGTTAGACGAAATTGTCATATCCTCTACCAGAAGCACGCGAAGCATACAAAATATTCCTACCCGTATTGAATTTATCGGAGGTGAAGAATTGGACGAAAAAGGAAATATGAAAGCAGGGGATATTCGTATGCTTTTGAGCGAGAGTACAGGTATTCATGTCCAAACTACCTCACCCACAAGTGCCAATGCAAGTATTCGTATTCAAGGACTTGACGGGCGATATACGCAAATTTTAAAAGACGGTTTCCCGATTTATTCCGGTGCTTCAAGTGGGTTAGGTTTGTTGCAAATTCCACCGCTTGACTTAAAGCAGGTTGAAGTTATTAAGGGTTCAACATCTACGCTGTACGGTGGTGGAGCAATAGCAGGCTTGGTAAACTTAATTTCCAAGACACCAACGGAAGAAAGGGATTTGCGTTTTCATTTAAACGGAACATCGGGCAGAGGATTGGACATCAACGGTTTTTACGGACAAAAGTTTAATAAAATCGGAACAACAATATTCGCTTCGCACAACCGAAACGTAGCTTACGACCCTGCACAAATCGGACTTTCTGCCATTCCCCAATTTGAAAGGTATGTATTGAACCCCAAGTTATTTGTTTACTTCAATGATAAAACTAAAATGAACTTTGGCATCAACGCCACCATTGAAAACCGTTTGGGTGGCGACATGCTTTATATAAAGGGCAAAGCGGACAACACACATCAGTTTTTCGAGGAAAACAAAACACAGCGTTATTCCACACAATTTGTTTTTGACCATACAGTAAATGAAAACAGTTTTGTCCAAGTCAAAAACAGCGTAAGTTATTTTAACCGTAATACAGCTATTCCCAATTACGAGTTTGAGGGAACGCAAACAGCCACTTTTACGGAAGCGAGCTATACCCACAGCAAAGAAAAGTCTGAATGGATAACAGGTGTTAATATTTGGACGGATAACTTCAAAGAAAAACAAATTACCTCATTTCCGTTAAGAGATTACAATCAAACGACATTCGGGGCTTTCGTTCAAAATTCTTTTAGGGCTACGGACTGGTTTCAGTTGGAAACAGGTTTAAGAACGGATTACGTGGTGGATTACGGGGCTGTTTTTCTACCAAGAGTATCGGCATTGTTCCATATTGCAAACGGATTGACTTCACGCATCGGGGGTGGATTTGGGTATAAAACACCAACCATTTTTACCGAAGAAAGCGAACGCATACAATATCAAAACGTTATGCCTATTGATGATAATACCAATAAATTAGAAAAGAGCTACGGTGCAAATGCAGACATCAATTACCGCACGAATATGGGCGATGACTGGACGTTCAGCATCAACCATTTATTCTTTTACACCTATTTAGACAATCCATTGTTGCTTCAAAATATGGCAACAAATACTTATCAGTTTATCAATTCATCGGGTTACATCCATACCAAGGGAACAGAAACCAATGTGAAAATCGGCTATGATGATTTGAAACTATTTTTGGGCTACACATTTACCGATACCCGATTGCTGGAAAACGGAACAAGTACCGAAAATCCATTGACCCCAAAACACCGTGTTAATTCCGTACTGATGTACGAAATAGAGGATAAATGGAAGATTGGTTTGGAAGCCTATTATTTCAGCCCTCAAAAATTGAATGACGGTACAACTGGAAAGGACTATTGGATGTGTGGCTTTATGGCTGAAAAGATTTGGGAACGGTTCTCTTTGTATATCAACTTTGAAAACTTCCTTGATACAAGGCAGACACGTTTTGACAACATCTATACAGGCACAATAACCAACCCTGTTTTTAGAGACATCTATGCACCGTTGGACGGATTTGTAATTAATGGTGGAATAAAATTTAAACTTTAAAATATGAACAAAACCATATTCAATATTACCAAAATGGATTGCCCCAGTGAGGAGCAATTAATCCGTATGAAATTGCAGGATTTTGATACGGTAAAGTCATTGGAATTTGATATTCCCAATAGGGAATTGAATGTTTATCATAGTGGAAACCCCGAGCCGATTTTATCGGCTTTGGAAACTTTGAACCTAAATACAACGTTGATTTCAACCGAAGAAACTGACGGAGTTGTGGAAACAGATACAAGCAATGTCCAACGGAAACTACTTTGGACGGTATTGATTATAAATTTCGTTTTCTTTGGGTTAGAAATGTTATTCGGTATTTTTTCCAACTCAATGGGATTGGTGGCGGATAGCTTGGATATGCTTGCAGATAGCATCGTTTACGCATTGGCTTTGTTTGCCGTTGGAGGCACGATTGCAAGAAAAAACAACATAGCCAAATTTGCAGGGTACTTCCAAATCCTGTTAGCTGTTATCGGTTTTGTGGAAGTCGTTAGGCGGTTTTTGGGGTTTGAAAAAATGCCCGATTTTCAAACGATGATTATCGTTTCCGTTTTGGCACTAATGGCAAACGTACTTTGTCTTTACCTTTTACAAAAGAACAAAAGTAAAGAAGCCCACATGCAAGCAAGTATGATTTTCACATCGAACGATGTTATTATCAATTCAGGCGTTATCGTTGCAGGTCTTTTGGTTCATTGGCTTAATTCAAGCTACCCCGATTTGATTATCGGAGCAATTGTATTTGTAATTGTGGCAAGAGGGGCGTATAGGATTTTAAAATTAGCAAAATAAGCCTTTAAACTTTTCAAATGCTGTTCCCTTTTAATTGGATGGTGGACTAAATAACATCAACTTGGGCGGAATACTTTCACATTCCGCCTCATTACAGCCACAGCTAATATGCCGAGGTTTAATCAATAATGGGAATGAAGCTTAAAATACTAAACATTTTATGTCTTTTTACAAACCTATCAAATTAGAGTTAATCGGATGGATAAATTTTATAAGGAAACCCTGTATAAGCTGGAAACGACAATCAGTGAATTAGAAGTTGAGGTAGATTGCTCGATACAACGGATTGAAACAGTTATAAACATTATAGTTAAGTGCTTATCGGACACAAAAAAACATGTCTTAAAAAGAGGTTTTAAGAATGCTGAAGAAGAAATCCGTTTTTTTAAATATCAGAAACCCATCATAGTTGCTAAACTCATTTATCACAATGCCATCTATAAGATTGAGACGAGAAAGCCATACGGGGCGAAGCCAATAAGGAAGTATCTCAAAAAAGAATTAAAAAAACTAAAAAGGTTCTTTGACAACAATCTTGAATTTTATAAATATTATCGCAACAATAGCTCCTTTCTTGACGAGAAGCTCTTTATACGGAACAAATATGATATTAAGCTATGTTTAGATACCTACTATTTTCAGTCCGACCATACTTTTTCCACTTCACATGATTACAAGGTCGCTAAGATAATAGCAAATGATTTGATACAGGTCTACATCGAAGACCTGTTATATAACAAATTCCAAAAAGACAAATCGAAAGCCCCGAGAAAGCTGAAATGGACAGGTAGCAAAGTAGCCTTGATAGAACTGATTTATGCCCTGCACTATCACGGTGTGTTTGACAACGGGAACAACGATATACGAGAAGTAGCCCAATATTTTGAAAGTACATTTGGAATTAACTTGGGCAATTTCTATCAGACCTATTTGGAATTGAGAAACCGGAAGATGAACCGTACAAAATTCCTTGATGCACTTCGGGAGGAACTTATACGGAGAATGGACGAGCAGGACGAAAAGTAGGGTTTGGGCGTGCCACCGTCTGCATTTTACCCCCCATGCCCAGGCTAACGAAAAAATGCAGACGGGTCGGGCTATCCGCTATATCTTTTGCGGATCTGCGAGGACCGCAAAAGGATGTCGCTTCTATCCCTCACGCTGTATGCCGTCCAAAAAACAAAACATTTATTTCCTTTTTGGTTTCCTGTTGTCAAACTCAAAGGAGGTTTCGGCTTTATCGTTCATGACGATATAGGCATTGAATTTATTACCCGAATTGCTTTTCATGCCTCTGATAAGGTTGGTTTTTCCTTTGGTCACAAGGCGTTCTATATCGGTAAGGCTCAACGGCACTCCGCACACGGTACGGAATTGAAGCCAGTTGCAAGCCTCATCGGGGCATTTTACGACCTTGCTCCAAACCAATAGCTGACGGCTCTTGCATTTGGGGCAGGTCAGTTCCGGTTGCTTTTCATGGGCAATGCCCGTGTCCAAAAGTTCCCGTGCAATGGAAGTGGCATAGGTTTCCATATCTCGGTGAAAAGCATCTGCATCTGCCTCGTTGTTTTCGATTTTCTGCAATGCCATTTCCCATTCGGCGGTCATGGCGACATCGGCAATCTTTTTGTCCTTAACCGCCCCGTAAACCTGCAATCCCTTATGGGTAGGGATAAGGGATTTCTTTTCACGCCGAATGTAATCCCTCTTAAAAAGCGTTTCTATAATGGAGGCTCTTGTGGCAGGTGTACCGATGCCGATGTCTTTTAGGGCTTTCCGTTCGTCCTCGTTATGGGTTTCCTTTCCGGCATTTTCCATTGCGGACAACAGACCTGCCTCGGTGTAAAGCACGGGCGGTTTGGTTTTCTTTTCCAGTACGGATGCCTCTTTGATTTTCAGCTCATCGCCGACCTTTAATTCCGGCAGTTCCTGCACAGGCTCGCTGTCCTCGTCTGTAAATTTTTCCTTGATGCCACGCCAGCCGGCTTCGAGGATTTTACAGCCTTTCAATGTAAAATCATAGTGAAAAGCCTGCAATCCGATGTCCGTTATTTCTTTGGTACAGGCAGGTGAAAGGGCTTCCAACAGGCGGTGCGCAATCATATCATAGATAACGTTTTCGTGTGCCGTTAATTCGGACGGGATTTTTTCGGTAATCAGCAGACCGTGGTGGTCTGTGACCTTTACGTCATTCACGATGCGTTTGTTGAAACGCCCCCATTTCACTTTTCCGACCGCCTTTTTGCAGGAAGCCCGTGCTTCCAAATTCCTTACCAGTGCAGGGATTTCCGACCACATATCTTCGGGGATGTACTTGCTCCCCGTACGGGGATAGGTGATAAACTTCTTTTCGTACAGGCTTTGGGCAATGTTCAATGTTTCCTCGGCGGTATAGAAAGCCCTTTTGTTCGCTTCTTTCTGCAATCCCGTTAGGTCGAACAGCAAAGGCGGTTGCTCCGACAGTGTTTTGGTGTCCACTGCCGTAACGGTCGCTGTTCCGTTACGCTGAATGGATTTCAGCGTATCGTCAGCAAGTTTCCTGTCATCCCATTTGGTCTTGGAAAGGCTCTTAAAGTCTGTAAATTCTTTACGGTGTTCCAACTGGATTTGAAAGTATTTTTTGATAGTAAAATCCTTGTTTTCCAAATACCGCTTGCAGATAAGGGCAAGCGTAGGCGTTTGTACTCTACCAAGCGAGTAAACGCCACGCCCTGCCGAAATGCTCAACGCCTGCGAGGCATTGATACCCACAAGCCAATCGGCTTTGCTCCGCCCTTGTCCGGCACGGTACAGCCCGTCAAATTCGCTTCCGGCTTTTAGGTTGTCAAAACCCTGTTTAATCGCCTTTTCCGTGAGTGAGCTTATCCATAGACGTTCAAAGGGCTTCCGGCACTTTAGGTACTCATAGATGTACCTAAAGATGAGTTCGCCCTCACGTCCGGCATCGGTGGCCACGATAATACTATCGCATCTACCGATGACCTGTTCGATAATCTTCAACTGTTTTAGCGCTCCGTTATCGGGAACATAGCTTTTGTCTTTTTTTATCTTCCGTACCGTAAGTATAAAAGGGTCGGGCAATATGGGCAGGGCTTCCCTTTGGAAGCCCGATACCCCGTAATCTTCGGGCATCGCCAGTCCGACCAAATGCCCCAATGCCCACGTAACTTCGTAGCCGTTCCCTGTGAGGTAGCCATCCCGTTTTTCGGTCGCTCTCAATAGGGTAGCTATTTCCCTCGCCACACTTGGCTTTTCTGCAATGATTGCTTTCATAATGCTATCTCTTTTAATGGATTATATGGTGAACATTTCTCTTTGAGAAACCCCTTCGTATTCTGTGAAAGGGGATTTCCAAAGAAAAATGTTTTTTGATGGTATTATCTTCTTACCCCTCTGGATTTCGCCGGACGGTTGGGGTCATTCTGCCGTTGCTGTTGCGTTTTGTTTTTCGGCTTCTGTTGCTCCGGTTTCAGAGGCTCGTTGATATGCTTGGTTGCTTCGTTGGTTTTCCCGTTGGAGTTTACGGCAACCTGTGTTTTGTGCGCCTCGGCAGGCTGTGCCTTATTTTTCAGCGCATTGGGGTTTTTAAAGCTGAAATCATAATTTCCCGTCTCTTTGTTAAGCGTGACATATCCTTTATACGGGTTTCCTTTTCCATCCTTGAAATCCGAAACGTAAATCGTCTTGCCATCGGTGAGTTGCTTGTATTGTTCGTCGGAGAATACTTTATTGCGGAACATTTTCGGGTCGTTTTCCTGTGCCTGTTGGGGTGCTTTATCGCCAAAGAGAAACTCCGTATATTTTTTGTCGGCATTGAACTGCACATGGGCATTTTTGTTCGTACTGTTCTTAAAATGCAACCCCTCTAAATAAACGGCTTTCCCATCTTTCAAATCCCGTTTTTGGTCTTCGGTCAGCTTTACGCCCTTAATCTCATCGGGTACTTTTATCCTGTCCTGCCGGAATGCGATAACCTCGTTCGTTAGGTGGTCGATACTGATAATGGACGGTATCTTTTCGCCTGTCTTGCGGTTGGTCAATTCCACCACACGCCCCATGTTTCCGGTTTTGAGCAGGTTTTCCCTGTCCTCTTTGGTAAACTCGTGACCAAAGAAAGGGGCTTTGAGGTTGGGTTCATGCCGTACACCGTACATCATAAGTACAGGTTTTCCGTCTTCACCGTCTTGGAAACCGAGCCTTGCATCCGAGCGCATGATAACCGCACCGAAATTGACACTTGTGGGATATACCTTATTGGTCTTATAGCCCTTTAACAGTAAATCCAATTGCCCGTCTTTTTCAAGCCTCTCTTTGTTTATCCCAAACTGCGCTAAATAATTCCAGTCAACGTCTTGTGCCTTAAAACGGTATTCGTTTTTTTCCTGTGCTTGCTGTGCTTCCGGTTTCGCCTGTGGTGCTTCCACATCCTTTTTGGTTTCCTGTTGTTGCTCCTTTGGCTCTTTGACCTCATGCTTTGCCATGACAGCCTCGCCCTCTTTGGTGGGGGCATCGACCTGTTTCTGCATTTCTTTGGCGGTTTCGACCGCTTCCTTTGCAGGCACTTTGAAAAATGAGAAATGGGTCGGGTCTTTAAGCTGTCTCCAAAAGTTGGAGAAGAAATTTGTAAACAAATCTCCGGCTCTGTCCACCCGCATAAATTGGCTTTGGTTTTTCTTTGTGGCATCAACGGTTTTCAGATTGCCGTTTTCGTCAACACCTGCAACGGCTTGGATTTTCTTTTTTTCCTTGTCCATCACCAACAGCACATCCGAAAGCTGTTCGGGATATTGCTGTGGATTTTCATTTGTCTGTTCGCTCATGATATTGATTTTTTAAAGTTTACATTGTCCGAAAGTAGGCGAAGCAGGTACGGCATAGCCGTAACCGTCTCTACGTGGTAGGGTTTGTCATCGGTTTTCTTTTGTACGCCGTATGGGAGCTTTGAAACTTTCCCTAATGAACTGGTGTACGTCCGATAGTTTGTAGTACAGCTTTCCGCTGATGGTATAATATGGTAGCTTGCCCGTGGAACGGTATCGTTGCAGGGAACGGTGGCTGATTTTCAGCATGAGGAGCAGGTCTTGGTTGTCCAGTAATTCCTCGCCGTCTATGCTGTGCCGTTCTTTCTTGATGTTTAGGACGTATTCTTTCAAAATATCGAAACGTTCCATTATACGTTCCATCCATGCGATAAATTCCATTCTGTCGATGTTCATAACAAATACTTTTAATGATTTCTAACACCACAAAATTGGAGCGATTGGCGCAGGCTGTCTTCCGATACTTGTCTATCAAAAAGGCACTTTTTTCATTTTTTTACAATTCATGCAAAGTGCTGTTTTTGGGGGCTTTCCGCACTTTTGGTCAATCGGTCGGCATCCAAATCAATGGATTTGCCGATAGACACATATAGGCAAACGGGCAAAAAAAGAACAGCATCAATCGGTGCTGTTCTTTTTGATGGAAAGAGAAGACAAAAATTATAGGTTGTCTTCCCTGTCCATATATTCCTCTAAGCTGTATTTGAGTTGGTCTAAAAACAACGTCCGTGAGCCTGCACGGGTCTTCATCCGGTGGAAGCTGTTATGGATGTCGTTCAGCGAGACACGGAACAGGATTTGGAATACCATGCTGATTTTGCGGATGCCTATTTTACCGTGCGAAATGGCATCGCAGGCATAGAGTGCGTAAATCAATTCGATAAGGGCATTTTTGGTCTGTGTCCAAAAGAAGTCCTTTGTTTCCTCGTGTTGTAGCAGTACATCGGGGTTTTGTTCGGGGCTTAGCTTTGTCGTCAGATAGTTATAGATTAATTCGTTGGCTATGATCTTTGCCACTTTGTAATCAAAGTAGGTCGAAAATTTGGGGTCGATTTCAAATACAAAGCTGTTCAGCCCATCATAATAATTAATGTTTCCCAACGTGAAATAATGCCCGTCACGGTCGGTTCTGCCGGAACGGAAGTACCTGTAAAATTCAGAATTGCAGATATGCTCTTGGTACTCCTGTTTTAAGTCACGCAGTTGCAGAGCGAAATAGTTTTGATACAAGTGTCCATTACCCACGGGGCAAGACGTTTCAATGCGGTACACCTTATTGTAATAGATAAGTTTTCCGAGGATGTTCGGCTTTACCTGTTTGAAAAAATGTATTTCCTCATCCTTACTTGAAAAGCCGTCTTTTATTACGTCATCTTTGACAGTACTTAATAGCTCTTGGAGGTAAACCGTCATCTTGTATGCCTCGTCAATGAAACTGGATGTTTCGGCTGATAGCTTTCTCTCTTGCTTCTGTATTTCAGCCACAATGTTGTTCAAAGGATGTCTCATAGCTAAGGTTTTTAAATTGTACACTATCACTATCTACGCACAAATATTGTCCTTTGCAATGAGTTTGATACATGATACAGGTCGAAGTCAGGGAAGATAATTAAAGATTAAATGAGCATCTTATTCTTTGTTTACGTTTTGACAACACCATTTTTATGATATTTTTATCTATATTGTAAATATTTTTTGTTTCAGCCGTTTTTACTGATTTCTTTTAATCTGTAAAAACATTATCAAACCGTATGTAACTTTTAAAACCAACAAATTAATTATGGGAGAATGGTCGAAATCCATTGGAGAAAAGGGCGAATATATAGTCAAATTTATTTTTGAAAATATCTTGAATTTCAACTCTTTAATAGAAAACTCTTCAATCGACTGTATTAAGGGCTTTAAACATAAAGACAAATATGCAGAATCAAACAAATCGTCTCACGGAATAGACGGGCTGATTAGCTATAAAAGTCCATTAGAAGATTATAGTCTTGACATCGGCATTATTTCATCTAAGTATGTAGGAGGTGAATACCCCAAATATCCGTCAACCCTGTTCAAATCCCACATAAAAGATTTAGCTCAGACTTTAGAGTGTTTTTACAACTCTAAATTAAAAAATAATATAAATCAGAATTTTACAGGTGTTAACAAAACAGAAATTTTCGGCATTTTAGTTTGGTTGTCAAATACAAGTGATTTGAATTTTGATTTAGTCTCAAAGGTTGATAACATTCAAATTGATACGGACTTAGTTTTTGATAAAATAATACTATTGGACAATAGCAAAGTCAATTTCTTATATGAAAGTATCTTTAGAACAAAAGAAATATTTGGGAACGATAATGTTGATTTTGTTTACCACAATAGTGGTCTAAACTTCACTTCCATTCAAGAAAACTCTTATGGAAAAATCTTTCCTTTAAACTATTTATACTCCGACATAATTGCACTAAGGACAGTAAAGAACAACAGAATTACACTAAGTATATTCATAAATGATGACTTCGAAGAAGAACAATTTGTACAACTTTTAAATTTTGCAAAATCATTTGACCATTTAAATGCAGTTGATAAAATAATCTTGAGCTATAAGACGTATGATTATTTGACAAATGAAAATATTGTGAAAGAAAAGCTTGTAAAATTTCCGATGTATAAGCTCAGTGAAAATTTAGAAATAAAGAAGTTCCCGTCTGATTTTAGAAATTAATGATATGAATAAAGATATTTTACCTCAAGGAGATTATATAAGACAGCTACTTGTAAAATCTAATGTCACAAACGCAAACATAAACTTTCTTATGAGAGAAAAAGGAGTGTTTCTTGGTCATAACGAGAAGAATAACTCTGTTCCATTGTTAATGAAAAGTGTTATAAGTCCGAGGGATTATTCTGTTTTATACGACACGCAAAAAACGAAAGAAGAAAGTATAAAATATAGGACTTCTTCAATCAAATGCAATTCAGACTTTGATTTTACAGATATTTTTGACACTGCAATTGACTTGCATACTCTAATTGTTGACAAACATACATACAAACCAAATTATAAAATCATTGGTAATCCAACTTTCTATTTCGAAGACGAAAACACTGCAATATTTGAATATCAGATAGAACGAGAGAATCTACTTAGTGATTGGACGAATAATAAAACCTATCACAACGGAGCGATAACGCTGAAGAAAGTTTCTGAACAGGACATTCAGATTTCAGTACAACAAAACTCAACATCAAAAGAGACTTTTGAAGTCAATAATTTGATTATGAATGTGGTGAAAGAAAAGCTATTTCAAAAATCAATAGTCAGTTCAAATGATGATATTATTACCGTCAAATTTAATCATTTTGACAATTCTTCAAGAATTAAATTTTTCTATTCCTTTGCAAGTGACTTCAATATTTATCTCGAATTCAAATCTATAACTGACATTGATGTTTATTTAGATGAGAATGTTGAAAGCCATAACGATGTAAAGATATTTTTAGATGAAATAGACAATTTAAAACTGAATGGAAAAGGGCTACAGAACCACATATTACTTAATAAGGTCGAATATTTTCCCAAATTAATATTTGGCGCAGTAAAATTTAGATATAAACTGAATTATAGTGGTATTGAAGGCTCTGCAATAATTAATCTTGGGTTTCCTGATTATGTGAAATCTAAAGACGAAAATTCAGATTTTCAAATTTCAATCGACTTAGTTCTAAATAAACAGGACAAAAATCAAAAAACTGACAATGCTATAAGAAAAAAACTACTGGAATTATTTGAAATTAAAAAAGTTGAAAGCTATGATAAATTCAAAATAATATAGCTGAGGATATTTACCTTTTAAATTTTCTACCTTTCATGG
>PJUJ01000062.1_pt1 | contig 128304 bp, 94 predicted proteins | sample 1512321 | NCBI WGS metagenome assembly PJUJ01 (sample SAMN08177669, study PRJNA422409) | Feces metagenome, whole genome shotgun sequencing project. | isolation source: Chicken feces enriched on filter paper: beechwood xylan treatment | host: Gallus gallus | place: USA: Madison | collected 2015-01-15 | reverse complement strand
GGACAACTAATAAACAATCTTCCAGAAATCCCTAAAACAAAAATGACTGAGTAAGCTTAATACTATACTCAGTCATTTTTTTAAGTCTCTTAAAAAAATAGAAACTTTTTCAGTGTCCTCCTTAAAAGTGAGGCTTTTTTTGTGATCACTTATATTTATCCACTCATTCGAAACCCACTATTTTTCCTTAAATTTATCGTACTAATTCCGAATTAAAAGCTTTAATTATGGCAAACATCAATCCTCACATTAATTTTAATGGAAATGCTGAAGAAGCTTTTCTATTTTACCAATCTGTCTTTGGAGGCGAATTTGCAAATATCACCCGCTTTAAGGATATGGCTAGTGAAACATTTCCCATAGCTCCACATGAGGAAAACAAAATAATGCATATTGCGCTACCTATTGGTGAGAGCGTTTTAATGGCTAACGATGTACCCGAAATATTGGGAAGAACCAATGAAAGGGAAAATAGAAGTAAAATAGTGGTAAGCGCAGAAAGCAAAGAAGAAGCGGAGAAAATTTATGAGGGTCTATCCGAAGGAGGAGAAATAGAAATGCCTTTGGATGAAAGTCCTTGGGGCTCTTATTTTGCAATGTTTAGAGATAAATATGGCATTGAGTGGATGCTGGATTATGACCCTAGATATAAAGGGAAAGTATAATATCCTTATTTGCATCTCAACATTAAAAGAAATTTTTCAGCACTCCTTACTTATGACGCCCATTTTCTTCGAAAATCAAGAACAATTCAGAGCGTGGCTGGATAAAAACCACCAAAAGCAAACAGAATTATTAGTCGGATTCTATAAGGTGAAAAGTGGAAAACCAAGTATGACATGGTCTGAATCTGTTGATCAAGCCCTGTGTTATGGATGGATCGATGGTATTCGAAAATCCATAGATCAAGAAAGTTATAGCATCAGATTTACCCCTAGAAAGCCTAATAGCATCTGGAGCAATATCAATATAGCAAAAATCGAAAAACTAAAGAAAGCAGGTTTACTCCAACCAGCTGGTTTAAAAATTTTTGAGATAAGGAAGGAAGAAAACTCCCGAATATATTCTCATGAAAAAGAGCTATCCGTATTAACAGAAGAATATGAGAATTTATTCAAACAAGACCACTCGGCTTGGAACTTCTTCAATAACCAACCACCATCCTATCGGAAGGTTATTACGCATTGGATTATGAGCGCAAAACAGGATAAGACCAGACTATCTCGATTAGATAAAACAATCCTTTTTAGTAAAAATCAACAACGAATTAAATAGTTTAATAAAAAAATAATTTTCCCACCCTTTATTACAACTAAGCTGTTTTAAGTTAAAAATTATCCAAGCAAAAATAACATTCTCTACTAGGAGTATGGATAATATTCTACAAAATTATTAAAACCTTAGTTTTCACCCCTATAATTTAATTAAAAGATATTTTCTATCCTTATATTTAACCCGTTAAAAATATTCTACTGTATTAATAATCATTTACATTAGAACCTCGATAACTAATACTTTAAAAACTAATAAAACAAACATAAATTCCATTAGGGATCATATGTGGGTACTTAATAGTATTCAGAATTAATTCAATCATATGAAGAGACGCTTAAATTATTTAATAATCGTATTACTTATAATTCTTCCTTTTATACCTATCTCAGATATAATTGTACCCAAAGGTTATGTATTAGATGATGATATTTTTTGTTTAATTCTGATAATTTCTAGTATTAAAATTATCTGTTCTACATTATTAATCATGTCACATCGTTCCTACAATTCTAATAAAAAAGGATGGTTGCTTTTTATATGTGGATTATGCATGATGCTGCCTCTTTATTTGGAAATTTCTACACACAATCCCAAAGATTATAACTTAGTATTAGTATCTTATCTGAGACAAGGATATATTATTATAGCACTTATATCACTCCTATTCGTATTTGTTAAAACACTTCTCCCCTTCAAAACATTTATTGTAAGATCAATACTAACAGTAGGCAGTCTTTTATTAGCTTATCATATTGGAAATAATCTGATGACCTTAATTCATGCTAAATCCTTTTCCGAAACGAATGGTAGTAGATTGGAAACATTGACCATATCTTTAATCTATTTTATTCCTGTACTAATCGGATTAGCCTATGTTTATAAAGGAAAAATCAAGTCTTGGAAATTTTATGCCGTAACTTTATTATCCCTAATTGGTGTACTATTTTGCTTGCCCAATATAATCTTAGGCATGAACACATTTAATTCGATTTTTATAAATATAGCGATGACCTTTATTCCTTCCTATTGGTTAGGAATTATCTTACTTACCAAATCAGCTAAAAAACTAAAGTAAGTCTATTTATAGTTCTATAACCGCTTTAATTACATTTTCTGAAGGAGTATTAAAAATACTAAACCTTTCTATTACCTCCTCGAAAGGAATACGATGGGTTATAAATAATAACGGATTTATTTTTTTATTTTTTATACTCTCCATCACGAAATCAAAATCCAATTTGGTTGCATTGCGGCTGCTCATAAGCGTAGATTCTCTTTTGTGAAATTCTGGATGGCTGAGGCTAAAACTTTCTTTCTGTATCCCTACAAGCACATAAGTACCACTGTGAGCTAAATATTCCAGAGATTGTTCAATAGCATTTAGATTACCAGTTGCATCAAAGATTGCTGTGGGCATATCACCGTTTGTAATTTCTTTTAATCGCTCATAAGGATCATCCGTTCCAATATGAATAGTGTGCTTCACTTCTAATTTACCCTTACAAAAAGCCAACCTTTCTTTGTTCACATCCATTACAATGACTTTCGCACCTGTAATTCGACCAAACTCAACTAAACCTAGCCCTATTGGTCCAGCTCCTACTACCAAAATAAAATCATCTTTTTGCAAATCTGCCCGGGCAATAGCATGCGCACTAATTGCAAAAGGCTCTACCAAAGCTAATTCATCCAATTCTAATCCTTGCCCCTTTATAATCAAATCATTAGGCACAGTAATGTACTCCGCCATTCCGCCATCAATATGAACCCCTAATACTTGCATCGAAACACAACAATTATTTTTACCCCTTTTGCATGCTACACATTTGCCACAAGACTTATACGGCATAACCGTTACGTATTCGCCTACTTTTAAATTATCAGAAGTAGTTTCAACAATTTCAGCAGCTAGTTCATGCCCTAAGACACGCGGATAATTAAAGTAAGGCTGTGTGCCTTCAAAAGCATGAATATCCGTTCCGCACACCCCTATTCTCTTTATTTGAAGTAGTGAATGTCCATCCTCTAAAGAAGGAATTGATGTTTCGTGGAATTGGAAGTTATGCGGGTTTTCGCAACTAAGCAGTTTCATAAAGATTTAGGGAGTAATAAACAATTATTTTAAAGCAATTCGAATAACACGTCCTGTATTCGTTAAATACATATATTTTTCATCGTCTGACAAAGCCACATTAGAAACAGGCATCTTGAATTTTATTTTTCCAAGTAATTTGGCTGTAGAATCAAAAATCCAAACACCGCCCGGACCACTGGCAAACACGATATTATTCTTACTAATTTTTAAACCATCAGGTAAACCAGGAGAGCCATCCAATAAGGGTGTGGCATCATAAAAAACTGACGTCCGTACGGTATCTGATTCAGTTTCTATGATATACCATGCTGCATTTTTAACATCCGAATTACTTACTAGCAATTTATTAGAATTAGGAAATAATGCTATACCATTAGGCCGTGATAATTTATCGGTAAGAAGCGTTAATTTACCATCTTTTTGAAATAAAAAAACACCATTGAAGAGAATTTCTTTAGATGGATCATTATCGCTTTGAGTGGGTAAGCCATAAGGCGGATCGGTGAAGAACAAGTCGCCATCAGGATTGTAAACCGCATCATTGGGACTATTTAAGCGTTTATTATCGTATGAATCCACCACATTTTTGTAAATAGGAATTGGAGTTTTTAGCGAACCTTTCATCCGTGCAATTCGACGATCTCCATGTTGACACAATACTAGGTTTCCCTCTTTATCCAGTAACAAACCATTACTTCCAGGTTCTCGTGTAGAAGGATTAGCATTAGAAGTATAGCCACTCGGATTCAAATAAAGTTCTTTCCCTTTTTGCTCAGTCCATTTATAGACCGTATTGGAAGGAATTTCAGAAAACAACAACATTTTCTCTGCTTCAACCCACAAAGGACCTTCTGTCCAACGCAAACCTTCGACAAGAACCTCCACCTGAGTATTAACATCTAAAATACTATGAAGAGCTTCATGTAATACTTCCACCTCCAGCTTTTCCTTTTTAGATTGTTGCGAAAAAACTGGAAGTTGAATTAAAATAAACACTAAAACAAGGAATATGTTATTATTTATGTTCTTCATGTTGGTGGTCTATTGGTAAAACATGAAGATAATAAAAAATAATTTCTCTCTTACTCATTATGAAAGCTTTAGCACGTGTGCAATTTCATTCTTCTTAATATCCTGAGGCCATTCTACTTGTAAGTTATCACCTTCTTGTTTAAATGCTAACGACTTTTTATAGCCCAGCAATTCGACTTTTTTAATTTTTAATCCTTTTGAAAAGTTTGTACCCAAAGATTGTATTTTAAGCTGATTCGTGCTGGGTTCCCCCATAATAAAAGCATACAAGGATTTTCCTTTTTGCGTAAAACGGAAATCTTCAGCAGTAAGCGGTTTTCCTCGACCTTCATTGAATCCTTGCGCATGTAATTCAGGAGCATGTGCTATAGCTGGCCCCTCTCCAAATGTATGCCATGGTCGTGATCCGATAATTCCCTCACTATTTACTTGCATCCAATCGGCAATTCCCTCTACAGTTTTGCGTGCTTTATCATCCAAAGAACCATCACCACGTAATGGAACACTTAATAATAAATTACCATTTTTGCTGACTACGTCCACGAGCATATGGATTACAGTTTTTGCAGACTTATAATTTCCTCTATCATATACACGACGGTCATAATGCCAGGATCCTATACAGGTACAAGTTTGCCAAGGTTCGGGTTCTATTCGCTTGCTTTGTCCACGTTCGATATCCCAAACCATACATTTACGCTGCTGCTCGTTTAGAATTTTCCCGGTAATAACAGCCTCCAGTTTACCTTTATTATCTTTTATACTTTTATTGTAGAAGTGCGCTGCAATTTCGAGTCCCACATTACTTACTGGCCATAACGGCAAAGCCGTGTCGTCAAAATAAACCACATCAGGCTTGTAATTATCTATTAACTCTATTGTTCTGTCTTTAAAATTAGCACAGTACTCTGGAGTTGGGACACTTACTCCCGTCTTGACATCCCAGTGCCATTGCTCATGAACCGAGTGGTCATTCAAACTATCTTTGCTCAATTCATGGTTTTGTGCATATAATTCTTGCGGATCGTAACCTTCCCACCAAGTACCCTTACCGTCTTCCTTAGTCAATTTACCATCATAAGAAACTCCTTTGTATGGACCTTCCTTATCTGATCTTTGTGCTGTTTCATACCAAGTCCAAGCATGTGCAGCATGCACACTCACCCCAAAGCGTAACCCTCGCTTGCGAGCTGCTTTTTGCCATCCTCCTACAATATCTTTTTTAGGCCCAAAATTCAGACTATTCCAACGGTGATGAGAACTTTTATATAAATCCAAATTATCATGGTGATTTGCCAATGTCATGAAATACTGTGCTCCGGTGCGCTTATACAAATCCATAAGCTCTTCTGGATTCCATTGTTCAGCCTTCCACTGATTAATGACATCTTTAAAACCGAACTTGGACGGATGTCCATATTTCTCCACGTGATATTTATATTGATCCGATCCTTCCTGATACATTCCCCGCGCATACCAATCCCCACGTTCAGGCTGACATTGTGGTCCCCAGTGTGCCCAAATACCAAACTTAGCGTCACGAAACCATTGAGGTACTTTATAATTTTCTAACGATGACCAAGTAGGATTAAAAGGTGCTTTTCCCCAATTATCATTCGCTAATAAGGGAAAAGATTTACTTAAAAATAAGGTTGGTAGTATTGCTCCTAATGATTTTATTGCGGTTCTTCTATTCATAATTTAATTTCTTCAAATCATTTTTCTCCCATTAATTACAGTATATCGATATGGTCTTGAATTAGAATTAAAAGCAAAACATATATCTTTTTTTGTTACTGTTGGATATTATTGATTTTATAATTGGATATAAGTAAATGTCTCTATTCAAAAGTAAGGTATTAAAGACGTTAAATCGTTTAATACTATCGACTAATAATTGCACTATATCGACTTTCTGAGATATTATATATAAATTAGAGCAAACCATAGAAACTTAATCAGAAAAACAATGTCTCTTAAAGGCGCTATTGATAATTTAGATTTCATCTTGTTAAATATTGGATATGCAGAGCATGTTGCTGACTGGAATTATCAAGGAATTAATAGTCCCTTTGTTCGCATACATTTTGTTGTGAAAGGAAAAGCGGTGATTTTGCACCATAAAGAATCTATCGAACTCAGAGAAAATCATCTGTATCTCACTCCATCCTATACACAGCATAGTTATAGTTGTGATCAGGAATTTCATGTTTTTTATATCCATTTGTATGAAAATTTACAACACTATTCCAGCATTTTCGACCTATATAAATTCCCTATTGAAATAGAAGCAGATCCTTTAATTGCGCAATTAATTCAAAGGTTATATTTTATCAACCCAAATCGAGAATTGACAAAATATGATCCTTCTTCTTACGAAAGTTCAAAAGAACTCATTAAGAATATTTCGCTCAATTACGAAAATCATCCAGCCATCAAACTAGAATCTCAATCCATAATTAATATCTTACTTTCTAGATTTTTGGATCATGCAAAGGTTAAAACAGATATACATGACAACCGAATACATCGCGTAATAACTTATATTCATGAAAGAATAGAGCATTCCATTAGCATTGATGAGTTAGCCAACTTAGCGAATCTCACAAAAGACCACTTGATTCGTTTATTTAAAAAACAAATGGGCTGTACTCCAGCAAAGTACATCAATCAGAAGAAAATTGAGAAAGCTCAATTACTTATTTTAGTGGAAGATATGAGCCTCAAGAATATAGCTTATAAATTAGGTTTTGATAATATTTCCTATTTTATTAGGTTATTTAAACAACTCACTGGAGAAACGCCAAGTACCTACCGCAAGAAACAGTAATTCACCTTAAAACACTTATATTGTAATTGAAATTAAAACCAAATGAATCAAATCAACCAAGATCTCTTACAAATTTCTGTTCTGCCCAGAAATAGTATCAATTGCTATATAGCGGATGGCATACTATTCGATTCTGGCATACAATGCGGATATAAAAAGATCCGTAAAGCCTTTGATAAAAACCCAATACATACACATGTTTTAACTCACGCGCATGCAGATCATCAAGGCTGTAGCGCACGTATATGTAGTGAATTAAACGTTCCTTTACTTTGCCATAAAGAAGAAGTACAAAAAGCCGAGACTGGTTTCGTCGTAGCGGATTATCCTTCACCTAGCGGAATGATAGCAAAACTTCAACAAAAATACTGGGCAGGAGCTGGTTATCCTGTTACACAAATACTCCAAAATGGGGATGTTATTGGCGATTTTGAAGTAATAGAGACACCTGGTCATACAGCAGGACATTTGTCCTTCTATAGAGAAAGAGATGGTACTTTAATAATTGGAGATGCTCTTTGCAATATGAATTTATTAACTACGGTAGTAGGGTTACAACTTCCGCCTTCCCTTTTCACATCCAATCAAAACCAGAATATTCAATCCCTGCAAAAGCTGAATACTTTGCATCCAAAGATTATTTGTTTTGGTCATGGACCTGTGTTGATGAATAGAAAAAATGAGTTTGAAAAATTTATAGACAGCCTGAAAAGTTGAGAGTAATTCACAAAAAAGTGCGATTCACTTTCATCTTAGGGGACTTAAGAATCAAATGAATCGCGAGCTTAACTATACTAACAATTATGAATTAGAGATTTATATCATTGTTTTTGGTGGCATACAAACCGATTAAAGCACCAGTAAATCCGCCTGCTATATTGGTGGACAAAATGTCGCCAGAAACAGTACCTCCTAGATTTTCGTACTCCTTACCATTCTGCGAAAAATTGAAGGTATAATAATCGCCAGCAGCATTAACATTTAATTTTACAGGAGAATTATTATCAAATTTTTTAGATGCCAAAATTTTTGTTTCGCCTTTCTCTGTTCTAGCGAGCACAATGTAGCTATCGTTACCCGATTTGGTAACTCCGAATACATAATGAAAATTCTCGCTTTGTAATGTTGAAATACCTGCAAGATCTTTATCCGAAGTTGGGGTATAATCCATCTCTACCTCCACAGAAAAACTATTGTGCTGTTGACGATGGAATAGAGCCGAAATTGGTTTCTTCTCTTTTATCGAAACTTCGAAAGGTTTTATTTTTAAACCCTTTTCCGTTAATTCAGAAAATGATTCTCGAGGTCCTCTTAAAGCCACCCAACGATGATCAAAAGCATTATCATTAAACTTTTCAGTGAAAATGAAATTTCCATTCGGAAAATAATCAGAAGTATTCATTTTATTTGTTACACCATTCGGCATAGGAATAGTGGGTTTGAATGCTTCCAAACCTCCTTGAAAAACAGGAAATTCACCTGACCAATCTACTGGCAACATGAAAGTCTCACGTCCTATATTTACTCGGTTCTTTTCGTTAGGTCTGATGGCCAAGAATACAGCATACAACCCTCCGTCAGGCCCTTCGACAATATCAGCATGACCTGCCCATTCTACAGGATTAAGGCGACTTTTGTCCAAATGACGCTGAGTTAATATTGGATTTTTGGCAGCAGGTTTATAAGGACCTCGAGGATTATCACTCACGAAAATAACTTCGCTGTGATCATCTGCTGTGCCTCCCTCTGCACACATAAGATAATATTTATTATTTCTTTTATAAATATGTGGCGCTTCAATCCATATCGGCTTTTTGGAAATATCGACTCCTCCATCCACGATGATTTTGTCTGTTCCTGCTATAATCTGATCTTTTTCCACATCGTAATCCCAAATTTTAATTACGCGATGTCCAGTATATAATTCTTTTCCGGGATTAGGAGCGTCATTATGAACTACGTAAGCTTTACCATTATCATCAAAAAACAATGACGGATCAATACCTTCGAAATTAAGTTTAATTGGATCAGACCAATTGCCTTCTTTAGGATCTTTCGTTTTTACCACCATATTGCCAATACCTCCAGCAAATTGAGTGGTAATCATGTAGAATGTGTCATTGTTCGGGTTATAACGAATTACAGGTGCATAAATGCCTTCACTAATTCCTGCTGTTTGCACTTTTAATTGCGATTCACGATCCAAAACATGACCTATTTGTTTCCAGTTAACTAAATCATTGGAATGAAAAATAGGTACTCCAGGAAACATTGCGAAAGAAGAATTCACTAAATAATAATCGTCTCCTTTACGAGCAATGCTAGGATCTGGATAGCATCCTTGCAATATTGGACTATAAAATTGCCCTTCTTGAAGTGGATTTTGTTCGTAAATTTTATCTTTTCCGACATAGGTGAAATTACTAAATAAAGGTTCTCCAGGTTCTGTGTTAGAATTTCCGTGTTTAGATTGTTGGCAACCGAAAGCAAATACGGTTGATAGCAAAGGAATATATTTTAACAATCTTCTCAAATTATTCATAGTGACGATTTTTTATATTAATTAATGAATTACAAAACCTCCATTTGGCTGAATAGAAATTTCAAACTGACCATTTTTATCTATTTTAATATCTTGATGTTTAGGGCTATTATTTTGATCATCTGTAATCAGTTTTAGTGTTTTACTTTTTAGCATGGACGCATTCACTTTCAGTTTGATTACTTCTTTTTTTGCATTCACCCCAGCTATATACCACTTCTCTTTATGTCTTCTGGCAAGAATTACATATTGACCGGGATAGCCATCGAGATATAATGTTTCATCCCAAGTAGTCGGTACTTCTTTCATAAAATCTATGAGAAAAGGCTCCGCATCTGTCAAATTATTTGGTGTAAGCGCAAAAGGCTGTATAGGATTTTGAAATAAAATCGCTGTCGCTGCTTGAAAGGCATCCGTCGTAAGTCGCTTATTTCTACTTTTGTTATCCTTAGTCAGAAATTTATTGAAAAAGACTCCTCCAAACTCCATACTACCCACTGCATTGCGAATAAAAGGATGTAAGGTGGCAAAAATCGCTTCATTGTCGCGAGCATATTGTGAGAATATCAACATTTCCGAGGCAAGAACTGCTTCGCTCCCTACATAATTTGGATACAGTCGTTCCCAACCTCTCGGTAAAGTAGCTCCATGGAAAATAATCATCAAACCATGATCATTTGCGTCGGAAAGAATATCTTCATACAGACGCATAGTTTCTTGTTTATCTCCACCGAAGAAATCTACTTTTAGTCCTTTCACGCCGATTTTCTGAAGCCATTTCATTTCTTGCTTCCGCGCGATAGCTGTATGCATACGGTTTCTAGGACCTTGTGGTGCATCATTGAAAGTACCATTTGAATTGTACCATAAGAAGACATCTACCTTTTTAGAATTAGCATATTGAATTAATTTCTCCATTCTATCTCTGCCAATATTTGTATCCCACAAAGCATCAATCAAAATATATGGATAACCCAAAGCAGAAGCCAGATCAATATATTTCACTTGATCATCCCAATTCATACTCTGATCTTGCCACACAATCCAACTCCAAGTTGACTTACCAAATTTGTATTCTTGTGAGGCTTCGTACAAGGGATCCACCACATCAAAAGGAATAGTGGTCTGCACAATAGGATTTAAATTCTTTCCTATTGTAATCGTCCGCCATGGAGTCGATCCGGGTAAAGAAAGTGCTGCTCCAGTACTTCCAAAACCGTTATTTTGCTCTTGTTGCGGATAAGCCACGTAAAAGATGCCATCGGCAGAGATCTCACTTAAATGAGAGGCACAATAAGCACTTGTTACCCCCGTTTCCGAAAGCAAAACCCAGCCATTTTCTCCGACTTTGAATAAACTTGGGAAAACAAAACCATATTGACTTTTAGCTGCAGAAATGGGCGAATCAATATTATATCCACTTTCGTAACTCACAGCCGTACGTGCAAAACCTGTCATTGGTTTCATCATCGTAGAAATGAATGCTGTTGTAGTCGATGGAAATTTATAACCTGTGTTCTCTTCGTGAATGACTACACTTCGCGTATCTTTCCAAGTAGGCAGATCATATCGAAATGCAATATCATTATTACTTACTTGAAATGTGACAGCAAAGGATTTTTTATCCGTATTTGAAAAACTAACCGTTAGTGAATTGGCTTTATAATTTACATTTGAAACCTTTATTCGATCTTGTGCATACTGTTTTTCTACTACCGAAGATTTACTTCCTTCAAAGGTAATACCTGAAGAAAAATCGCCTTCATTGGTTTTAAAGCCAAGTGGGGACTTTTCCAAAATGGTCTTTCCTTGAAATATTACGGTATAGAAAGCTTTATTTGCATCCACGTGTACATCCACCCGCAATTGTTTATCAGGGCTTTCTATAATGGCCACTTGGGCTTTTACAAAAGCATAATTACATAGGATTAAAAGTGTAAATAGAAATCGAAGATTATACATAATTTATTTCTTAATTTTTACGGAGAGAATGGATTTAGGATTAATTGTCAACGATACAGCTTGATTATTTTTTATCGCGCTGACCGTTACAGCTTCCATATTTTTGGTAGAATTAGTTTCCACAGCACTCACACTATTAAACGCTTGTGGAAAATCAAATTGAACAGATGGTATGATAGCGTCACCTTGATTTTGAATAATCAAAGTATAATCGTTAACGCTTTCATAAGCTGTCAAAAGAATATTGTTATTATTTGGAACTTTATCTACAGCTATTCTCTTACGCTCTGAAGCATATTGTGCATAATGCGACAGTACATAGCCACGTTTCAACACTTCACTTTTTGTTGTGCCATATTCGCCATCTCCAAGCATACTGTAATGTCTTTTCAAATACCACCAGATGTAGGCATTAAAATTAGCTTCCATACAATCGTGCAATTCTTTAGCAAAAATCAAGGCATCATTCCAGCTCCAATCATTCGCAGAATTGTTATTCAACAAATGCTCTGTCATCCAGATTTCCTTATTGTACTGTCTTGCCAAAGGATAATCGCCAATTCCCCCACCATAAAGATGTGTTCCAACAATATCCAAATGTTCACGCGCTATAGGATCGTTTAATACAGGATCCGTAAATTCCTTTTTGAAATTCACCGCTTCCGCAGCTATTACTTTGACTTTGATATCTTTTCCATGATTTTTTATAAAATCCAAAATTTGCTGACCTGTCCATACACATGCATCATATTCTGGATCCCAATCTGGTTCATTCTGTATAGAAACAGCTTCTATGGTCACACCATTAGCAGCCATATAATCAACGAAAGCATTCAAATGTTTGGCATAATCCGCATAATATTCAGGCAATAAATAACCGCCATTTCCACCTCCCTGCTGTTTACTGCTCTTCATATGAGCTGGTGGCGACCAAGGAGAACCAAATATTCTTGCCCCCAAAGATTGTGCTTTTTGTGCAACAGCTAAATCTCTACTCCAATCATTGGAGTTTGGATAAATCATCATACGCAGCATTTTGTATCCAAGACCATTGGCCCCGTACAATCTTTCTATCTCTGCGTTAGTTAATTGGTTTCCTCCTTGCCATAAAGCTGGATTAAGCATTCCACCGAAACCTGTTATCTGTTGATAAGTTGTAGACGACTTTACTTCAAGCACATTCGGGGGTTTAGGCGATTGTTTTACTGTAATCTGCGTAGTTTCACTTGTTAAGACATTTTTAAGCTGAATAGTCTGCACACGCTCCGAATTGGTATTGTTTTCAGAAAAATTGAATTGAACACGAGTTTGATTACTATGCGTAAAACTCCCCCCTTTTAAGAAATTAAATCCTGAAAGAAAACCATCTGTTGGCGTACTAATTTCCCATTCTGTATTGCTCCAAATGATAGTCAATGCTGCTATTCCTGCTTGGGAATCTAACAAAAGTTCTTCTTCTTTGAATCTCAAATCTACATTTTGAGTTTCATCGGAAGATTTTGCACAACCTAGCAATAGTGCACAGGCAAAAAAGATATTAAGAATAAAACTAAGTCTTTTCATGGTTGATTAGTTATGATGTTTTAGAGGAAGTTTTATTTTCTTTAACTCTTCCAGCTCATGAATAGGCCTTTCAATATAATAAGGAATCGGCTTTCTCGAAAACGTCTGAAAATAGAGTAAACAGGCATCTTTCCACCAAACAGCATCTTTAATTTGTATTTTAAGTTTGCTTTGTATTTCTTTAAATCTTTGGGCGTCCACATAGGACTCCATCTTGTCCCAAAGACGCTGATACGCTCGCACATCTTGCACGCCGCGATCATAATGTGTGCATATCTCTTCCCATAAAGTAAGTCCGCTTTTCATTTTATGATCCCAAGAAACATGGTGAAACCATAATATGAGGTTTTCGGGACAGGTTTGAATATCATTGAATAAGGATCGCAAAGGCTCATTATATTGCACTACAGCATTACTACCTGAGGTAGTTCGATTAAAACCTAACCCCTTCTCATTAGCATTATGATAATACCAAGGCATCCAATCTGCTCTTCCCCCAGGCATATTGCCCCAAGGTTCGGGACCGTAATGATGATCGAAAGCAAAAATGTGATGTAAACCTAATGGCATCATATAATTCACTACAGTCTCACGAGAAGTCAACATCATATCAGTGACATCTTTTACAAAAGTTTCATCTTTTGTAAAAGTGAGCTTCAGCCATTCTTTGGCAATATCTTCTGAACTCAGTTGATGATTCCAGGCTAATTTTCCAAACGCAAACCAATTGGCTTGCGCAAAATGATGTCCTGTCCAATTCACATCTTCTCCAATATTTGCAACTCCAGCAATAGCTGATTTCGAAATCTTACGAACAGTACCATCTGTAATTTTAGCAATAGTAGTTCCCGCACCATCTGCATACGTATCACTATCCAATGTTTCTTTGAATAATGGTGCTAAGTATACCAAGTGATTGGAGAACCCTAAATATTCTTGCGTAATCTGAAATTCAACCATCTGCGCTGTATTTCGCATTGCTCCAAATAAAGGTGTGAACGGCTCTCTTGGTTGAAAATCAATTGGACCATTTTTTATTTGAATAATTACATTATCTCGAAACTGTCCGTCCAAAGGAACAAACTCCTGATAAGCCTGTTTTGCACGATCTTCTTTCGTTGGATTATACACAAAAGCACGCCACATAATCATTCCGCCGTAAGGCTTAATCGCATCTGCTAACATATTCGCTCCGTCCGCATGTGTACGTCCATAATCTTGAGGTCCGGGCTGACCTTCTGAATTGGCTTTCACTAAGAACCCGCCAAAATCGGGAATCAGCTGATAAATTTCTTTCACTTTATTCTTCCACCACAACTGAACGTCTTTGTTCAACGGATCTGAATTTTCCAATCCTCCAATGACTTTAGGAGAAGAAAAATTCACAGACAAATACACTTTGATGCCATATTTTCTAAATATATCGGCTAGGGCTTTGACTTTGGTTAAATATTCGGGCGTCAATATCTGAGGTGACGCGTTTACATTATTTAAGACCGTCGCATTAATACCAATTGATGCATTGGCACGTGCATATTCTTCATAGCGAGGACTCAAAACTTGTGGTAATTCAGCCCATTTCCATAAAGAATATCCTGCGTAACCACGTTCCACTGTACGATCGAGATTGTCCCAGTGATTTAGAATACGAATATCATAAGATGGGATTTCTTCTACATTATAATGGGTTATTTCAGCACCCTCATTTTGCTTTTGCAATATATGATACGCTGCATATAAAAGACCTGCAGGCTTATTAGCAACGATTTGCAGTTTACTTCCTGATGAAGTGATTTTAAAGCCGTCTTTCAGTTTCGTTAATTTTCGGTCTATCAATAGTTCTACATTATTTCCTTTCCAATAATCTTCCAATTCTTGTTTGGCCAGTAAAACTGTAGGATCAACGGATTTTGTTTTAATAGTTCTTTTAGCTGAAATTTCTGCTGAAACTTTTTCAAAACGTAGCCACAATTGACTTCCATCTTCCGCAAAAGTTTGGGTACAGATTAGAATAAAAAGAATATATACAATATGAGCTCTGCGCAACGACATAAAAAAGGTAGATTAGATTGGTTAATTTTCTAACAGAAAGAAAATGCAAATAATAAATAGTAGAAAAAGTAAGCAGGCTTACTTCTTCTACTCAATTTTGAATCACTATTGACCCTCGATGGTAATAATTTTCCCTTCGTTATCGTATTGCAGTTCGATAACTTTCATGCTTCTTAGCCAGGTTTTACCACCCGAAGGCACCGAATCATGATGGAATAAATACCATTTATCTTTGAATTGAAGAATACTATGGTGTGTTGTCCATCCCACAACAGGTGTTAGTATAACGCCTTGGTAGGTAAAGGGACCGTATGGATTGTCGCCAATCGCATAGCACAACAAATGAGTATCTCCCGTTGAATAAGAAAAATAATACTTACCATTGTATTTATGCATCCACGAAGCTTCGAAAAAACGTCTTTCGGTATCGCCTTGTTTCAATGGATTGCCTTCTTCGTCAAGAATCAGTACATCTTTTGGTTCTTCAGCAAATTCTAACATATTATCTGTTAGTCTTGCAACTTTTGCTGTCAATGAATCTTCATCAAAGTGTGGTAATACCGAACCATCAATCAGCTTATTATTGCGGTAATATTGCAACTGCCCCCCCCAAATTCCTCCAAAATAAAGATAATAAGAACCATCATCATCTTGAAAAGCACATGGATCAATACTGTAGCTTCCTTTAATTGGATTCTCTTGTGGAATGAAAGGTCCTTCTGGTTTGTCACTAACCGCAACACCAAGACGAAAGATATCCGTCTTGTCTTTCATAGAAAAATACATATAGTATTTTCCATCCTTTTGTGCTACATCCGAATCCCACAATTGTCTACCCGACCAAGCTATATCCTCTACACCTAATACTTTACCATGATCCACCACTTCAGATTCAATATCTTCCATCGAAAAGACATGGTAGTCTTTCATATTAAAATGATCGCCATTATCATTTTCAGGTACACCGCTCTCCCAATCGTGCGACGGATATATATAAATCTTACCATTGAAGACGTGAGCTGATGGATCAGCCATATAGTCATTTGGAAATAAATATCTTCCCTTGCTCATTTATCTACGTTTCTACTATTTATCAATTATTTTTTTCTACCCAACTCAATTAAATCCTGTACAAAAGGTTTTACTTTATACTCGCGATCAAATAATAGCGGATAATCTGTTCTTCCTGGCACAGGGAAACCATTTTTCCATGAATCTCCATCGCCAACACCCCAAAGTGTCACCCGGTCGATTTTATCTTGATGTTTTAGATAGAGTGAAAAGAACTCTTTATAGCGCGCTCCCAATTCTTTCATTTTTTCATCCGGCAAACCATCCACATATGGATTTAATTCTTTTCTGTATGCAACACGATCACTAATTTCCGCCCCCATATTTGGACGACCATTTGGAAGTACAGAAATTTCCATTTCAGTAACCATTACTTTTACTCCTAAACTAGAGAATCTTAGGATAGAATTTTCTGTCTCCTCAATAGAAGGGTGATCTAAGCCATTGTGCTCTTGCATACCGATTCCATGTACTTTGACACCACTATCTATCACTTGCTTCACCATTTTATATATACCCTCACGCTTCGCTGGAATAGCAGTAGAATAATCGTTATAATACAATTCTGTATTAGGATCGGCTTCATGTGCGAATTGGAAAGCCAACTTAATGAAATCCTCACCTACAATCTGATAGAATTTACTTTTACGCCATTCACCATTATCCAAAATCGCTTCATTCACCACATCCCAGCCTCGGATTCTTCCTTTGTATCTTCCTACTACTGTATGGATATGTTTACGCATACGTTCAATTAACACTTCACGGCTCACGTCATTGCCATTAGCATCTTTAAAAAACCATGTAGGCGCTTGTGAATGCCAAATCAAAGTGTGACCTATGATATGCATGCCATGCTTCTCTCCATACTCCACGAATTTATCGGCATCTGTGAAGTTAAATTCTCCCTCTCGCGGTTGGAGATTTTCACTTTTCATACAATTTTCTGCTACAATAGAATTGAAATGCGTTTCGATTACTTCTTTCGCTTTTTCATTCCGCTCCCAAATCTGATTAAGATTTAGAGCCGTTCCTATATAAAATTTGCCGTTATAAGCATCTTTCAATGTATTGCTGGAAGCCTTTGTATTGGAGACAGTTTGCGACTTCGTTGATGAACATGCAACACAAACTGATGTTACACCCACCAAAAGGATTGTCTTAATTATATTCATGTAGTATGTATTTATTTAGAGTTTCTAGTTTCAATTTCATAGTTTATTTTATCGATAACATCATCTTCTAATTCATATTTGGAGATAATGAACATAGCTACAAACAGAAGTATTGCGGGTATCACCACCACTAACCACAATATACCTTGTTGTGCTTTAGCAGATTGTGCAAGGACATTATCCTTATCAAATTCGACATAGGCCAAAACTAATCCTGGCACTACCCCACCTAAAGCCATCCCAGCTTTGTAAAAGATTCCTGTCAATGCGTTTACAATTCCAGATATACGTTTTCCTGTAGTGTATTCCCCAAAAGATATTACTTCTGGCACCAATGCCCACATATAACCTGTTGCCACAATAATACCTGTTGATTTTATAAATTGTGCTACAAAAACCAACCAAATTTGAGATTTAAGTGTGGGTACGACTGAGATAATATAAAGCATCACCATGCCTATTATAGCTACAGTCAAAAAGACATAAAACATCTGCTTTTTGCCAATAGCTCTTTTGATAGCAGGCACCAAAGGCATAAAAATAAAAGCTGGTATTGAGCCCAAAGCCATAAAATAAGGGAGCATTTCTGGAGACTGAATATTATAAATCATATAGTATGATCCTGCGGAATTCCCAATTGCCATCATCGCAAAAGCTGTAATAAAGAAGAACGCTAAAATGCGCAAAGGACCATTATGCTTAAATTCTAGCCATAGATCAGAAACCTTCACATTTTCTGTTTCTTTCTCATCCATAATGACCCGCTCTTTGGTCTGTGTATAACAGAAAATCAACAATACTAGACCGACAAGCGCGTATATTGTCATCGTGATGAACCAAGCTTCTCCTGAGGCACTAGAATTTATTTTTCCATCAGGTGAAAAATATTGGACTATAATTGGCACTCCATAACCCACGGCTAATCCGCCCAAATTTGCCATAAACATACGCGTAGATGTAAGCTTGGTGATTTCGTCCGTATCGCGAGTTAATGATGCGTTCAAAGCCCCATATGGCACATTTATCAGGGTATAAAGCATCGATAAACCTACATACGTAATATATGCATAGGTCAATGATCCTGAAAAACCATTCCAGAAACAAAGTATAGCAAAACCTGTCAGCGGAATACCTCCTAAAATTAAATATGACCTGTACTTTCCTAACTTCGGATTACCTTTGTCGACCAATGCCCCCACAATTGGATCCCAAATCACATCAATAATGCGTACTACCAAAAACATAACGCCAGCTGCTGCAGCTGATATACCAAAAACATTGGTATAAAATATCAGCAAATACATCGACACGGTTTGATAGATTAAATTTTGAGCCAAATCCCCAGAACCAAAACCTATTCGTTGGACTTGAGAAAGCTTATAAAAGCCTTTGGATTCACTCTTTGTTTGTGCATCTAGATTCATATCTCGATTTTATAATTGATTAGTTATAGTTTCATTTTACTTTGAGGCGGACCCAAATATGACCTTTTCAGCCCTCCAGTATCCAAGATTAGTTTTTGAATCACAATGCCATTTTCCAAGGGACGAATACGAATAGTGTATTCTCCTGCTGATTCAAACTTATGCGTAGTGAAATTTTCAATAATGCGCTGCGCTTGCCATCTTCCCAACTCCCCTTTGTAATGGCCATTAATATTGTGAATAATCTCAGGCTGTCCATTTATGGATATTGCATATCGCAATCCTTTATTGGCATTATAATTCAATGTAGGTGATGTCAACACATTTAATTTATGCTCTCCAGGAGTAGAAATTTGGACTTTATATTCTACATATACATTATTATTTAATGACGCTGTTACTGGAAATGTTGTGATAGCAGACTCTGTCTTTCCTAAATTTGGAATCTCTTCCCAATAGACTTCTCCCGAATTATTTGCTTTAAAATAATTTTTAGCTTCAATAGAGACATATCCATTCTCTTCAACGAAAACCTTCGAAGCATTAGAAGATGGAGTCACATAAGTAACCCCTGGCATAATACTTTTTGGAGGATCATTCCATATTCTATAACCTATACGAACTTGATCCATCATATGCTTCCATTTTCCATTCGAAAGTTTATGATAATGCTCGGTCAACAAAGAATCTCGCTCAAAGCTAGCTTTCACTTTATCTGCCCAATAATTAGCTTCTAAATCATTATTCTTGACCAATTCATCATGCTTTGCTTTCGCATAATACAGGTCATACAAATTGGACATGCCGTTAATAGGGAATAATACCAACTGATCAAAGGCATCTTTGTATGCTGTCGGAATCTCACTGTAAAGCCTGTACGCATCAACCAATAATTGTTTATATTCGGCTACTACCCTTTCAAATTCGTTGTAATTTTGCAAACTATAGGTACGATGATCTAATAATTCAGGTGTCACGCGGTGATTAAATTTCGTATACTGATCGATTAGTCGCGCTGCCTCTTTTGCATATTTTTCTCCAAATTGCTGTGCACACCAAGATTCGGTATGATTTAACAAATTAGAAGGTTTAAATTGTTTTGGATTCCACGCCATATCTAAGAAAAAAGATATAGGATATTCCATCGGTTTTAAATCACCAACATTTACCACCCAAATTCTATCGACACCGTGCTCGTATGTTAAATTCATTTGCTCCCATACCCTTGAAATCTGCGAAACGTTAATCCACTTGGAGTTACGAGGAGCACCCACATAATCAAAGTGATAATACATGCCATAGCCGCCTTTACGAGGCTTCGCGTTGAGGTCAGGAAGTTTACGTACATTTCCCCAGTTGTCATCACAAAACAATAAAGTCACATCATCTGGTACGCGCATTCCTTTGTCATAATAGTCTTGCACCTCTTTATATAGTGCCCACACTTGTTGCGTCTCACTCGCTTTCTTTTTCGTCACATTCTCAATAATCTGACGTTGGTCCTTCACTATTTTTTCCAAAAGGCTCACATTCTGTTCTTCACTCATAGGTTCATCGCCATCACCACGCATTGCAATGGTAAAGACAGTTTCCCAATCTTTAGCGCGCTCAACACCACCACGCCAAAATTCTTTTAGTCCTTGCTCATTCGCACTATAATCCCACGCACCACCATTTCCATGTCTTTTCCACTCCTGTTGAGCACGAGCCAATGGTTCATGGTGGGAAGTACTCATCACAATTCCCATTTCATCAGCCAGCGCACCATTTGATTTATCGTCATCATAAAAAGCATTACCCCACATAGCTGGCCACAGGAAATTTCCTTTTAGACGAAGAATCAATTCAAATACTTTCTCATAGAATTTGCTATTATATCCTCCAAATGTGCGATTTGCCCAGCGAGTCAATGCTGGATACTCATCATTCAAGAATATACCACGGTATTTTACAGCTGGCTCACCCGCTGTATAAGTTCCTGGCTTAAAATAAAGGTTGTTTTGCTTCAATACTGGAACGTCTGCCCAATAATACCATGGCGAAACACCAATCTGCTTAGACAATTCATAAATACCATAAATAGTTCCGCGCTTATCACTACCTGCGATGACCAAGGCAGAATCAACACCCGGCATCGGATTTACAACCAACTGCACAATAAACTTTTCATTTTTGCCCTGTAAATCTTTAGCGTTTATTTTTTTTGATTTTATTAATTGATCGATATAAGTTGAATGACCTATTGTACCTATTAGTATAGATTTCTTAGCTACATTATTTGAAGGTCTCTTGGAAGTAACCTGTATAAAATCTTCTTCCAAATTGTGGATGGCTCTCACTACGCCTTTCCAATCCTGCGCATCATAAAGAATAGGAATTGGATTTCCAGATTCAACTAAACTCATATAGCCTTCCTGCTGATTTGTATACACAAATTGACTAGTAGAAATTTCTTGGGCATATATCCTCGCACAAAAAAATAGCAATAAAAATATAAGTGTATCTTTCAGACGAATCACGGTAGAAATAAAATTTGGTTTACAATCCAGTTTATAATTAGTTATGGCAAATCTGCCTTTGTTTATATTGTAAAAGTAGTAGTCCATTCAATTAGCATATGATACATATGTATTATTAAAGAATAAAAATGTTTAAAAAGCCGATTTATCACTATAAATCGAGAATTTCCGCAACGAAAAGACTTTCCGAGAAGAACATCTTAATAAAAAGAGAGGGCATTATTTGCAGTGCAAATAATACCCTCGGATTCACGATTTTATATATTACCTAATTATTGAGCGAAACTTACCTGGTAAGTTTTAACCACTCCATTGTAATCAAATTTTACGACTGCAGGCTCCTGTAAAGATTTGGCTTGAGTGATAGAAACCTTTACATTTTTGTTATCCGAACTCGCAGTAACTTTTGGTAAATCAGTTAATTTTTCAGCATATTTTGCTTCATACAAATCATATCCTACTATACCATTCATATCCGTCGAACGCACGGGTGTTTTAGGAATTTCTATAGCTTTACCATTTACCATAATATTTACTTGAGGAACTAATGGTCTTACTAAAGGTTTGTTTTTAGCACTAAAGCCCAATCCACTCAATTCGTACAATAATTCTCCTTCGCTTCCTTCAGTAACCAAGAAAATGGCGTGTTTCTTATTCAAATGATCAACAAACTTGGATACATCTATAGTGAATTTTTGTTCTGTTGAATTCGCGTTCGCTGGAACTACAATTTCTCCAATTTTTGTCCCCTTCCATGTGGCATTTGCCCAAGGGCCATCCAACCAAACCTGTACTTTAAATGATTTTTTTGATTTTGGAATTAAGAATAAATTGAATGCTGTCTTATTGCCTTTCTGCGTGCCTTTAAAAGCTTTCAATCCATATTGGTCTTTTGCTAAACCGCCAAATCCAAAATATTTATAACCCAGAATAAGACCATTTTTAGCATGTACTGGCATATGATTGTCCCAAATATCCCAAGAATCCTGTTGTGCGCCTACGTCAGACAAATAACTAGCATATCCTGCAGAATAATACTGATAGGGGTCTAATCCATAAAAATGAAAACCTTCGGAAGTCACTTCAGCACCTTTATATTCATTGCCTTTGCTATCTTTTGCTGTCCAAATGCTATTCTCACCATAAGGATCAAAAGCGCGAATACGAACAGAACCTCCGTCGGCTACTGATTTTTCATCCCATTCAATTTTTACTGGCGCTACGACTGCTTGCCGTGCAAAACCAAAATTACGCGGTGGTCTATGGTAAAACACGTACCATTGCCCGTTTATTAACTCTAAACTTCCATGTGTATTGTGTCCACCATTTGTGCCCATCAAAGCTGATCCATCCTCATTCAACACAGGCCCTCTTGAATCCACCAACACGCCCCCACTTTTCCATGGTCCTAGAGGAGAATCTCCTACCAAATAACGTAATGTAGAATTTGAACTTCCCATACCATACTCTGGCCCCGAATAACCACTGTATACCGAAACAAACTTATTACCTACTTTACGAATAGACGAAGCTTCGAAAAAGTTAAACGAACCTAAATCTTCTCCCGGTAAAATATGCGGATATACTGTTCCTTCCGGATCACGCAAGACACCATAACGCGCACTCGCTGGAATAAATCTATCGATTACTTTTGTGCCAGGACGAACAGAATACATCGTATTTTGGTCTAATTCTGCTGCTAAAGATCGTTGAAAACCCCAATACGCATATGCTCTGAAACCAATTTCATAATCTGGATCTTTTGGATCATCAATTTGTTCCACATACACAGCAGGATCAAAACCCAAGATAGACCCTGGAATAGTACGCTTGCCGTCTTCTGTTAAGTTGATCGGTTTAAACGGACCATCAGGACGATGGCTTTTAGCTACCATGGCTTCTCGATTGGGTCCACGACTATGTGGATACAAATAATATTCTTTGACGCCATTTCTACGTTTTACCTCTACTAAGTCTGGAGCATACATGACATCCCATTTACCATCAGATTGATACGTAAAAATGGGACCTTCGTCACGCCAACTAGACAAATCTTCCACTGGTGCAGACCACATTCTGATATCAGGTCCACAATAACTCGTAAGACGCAGATCATGAGATCCTATGATATAAGCACGATATTTACCTGGCTTATCTGGATCTTCAAAAACACGTGGCTCGCCATCTGGCAAATGTTCCCATAAAGGCAGGTATGGATTTCCTGCTGCCTTATGTACGAACTTTATCGCGGCATTGCTGGGTTGTAGTTGCGTACTCGGCACTTGAGCATAGCTGGAAGACAATAATGCGAATGTCGTTCCTATAACAAGGGCCATTTTCTTCTTAAATTTAAAGTTATGTCTTTTCATAGTTAATAATATAGGGTAGTTACCAATCATCCGTTCGAAATGGGGAAGCCAATAAACCTTCTTGATTTATTAAATTCGCGTCTTCTGGATTATCTGACCAAGCATAGCGAACGGCTTTAGGTTGTTTAATGTCTGGATGACTCACTACAATTCGGTCTCCCTTAATTACAGCGTTCGCCCAAACAAATTTTTTATCTTCTCCGGCTATTGCAAAATGTTTCAATAGCTCATTATTTTTCACTTTCAATTTACTTCCGTTCTCTTCGAAGGAAATTTCAATTTTATCATTGATAATTTTAAAACTGTCATAAACTGGTCCTGAGGAAATTAATTTTTCTTTATATACTACAGAACGAGCGCCTAACATTAGTCTTTTTGCAATATCTTTTTTATTTAATGGATGGATATCATTCCATTCTCCTGTATCATAGGTAGTTGCCAAGAAAGTATTTGGAACTTTTTTTGAAATTTTAAACTGGGCATCCCGAATTCTAGCCCAACCTGAATCCGTTGGTTGTTCCCGTTTTTGCATAAAATTAGGAAGCTGAACAAAAAGAAAAGGTAATTGCTGATTATTCAAAAGCTCTCTCCAATCTGAAACCAAAAGTTCTAACAATCGCTCATAAGGTTGTGGATTACCCGCATTCGTCTCCCCTTGATACCAAATCACACCTTTCAAAGCATAATCGCGTAACGGATAGATCATACCATTAAACAAACCAGAACCAGCGGATCTGCTATTGGATATTTTGGATCGAAATTGCGAAATCTTGTTTAAATCTATTCCGATTTTGTATTTCCATTCTCCTGTTAAGTATACAGTAAAATCATCCACTTGCAATTTATACTCCTTATCTGCAACAAACTCACCATTGCCATTATTGGCACGTAACCGCACTACTATTGTATTCTCTCCTGATTGTAATACACCACTTGGAATATTATACTTTCGCGGTGGATATTGATAAGAAGTACTACCTATAAATTTTCCATTTATAAATACGGAATCACTATCTGTTAAATTGCCCAAATACAATTTACCTTGTCTTCCTTCTTTTTGAGATGGAATATCAATTGTTTTTCGATAATATACTACGCCTCTATTCTTGATGCCTTGCTCTCGCCATGTAGCAGGAATAAATGTTGTATTCCAATCCTTGTCATCAAAATCATGTCGTGTCCAATAGGGCATTCCTTGATCTTTATCATAGTATTTAAGACTATCCAAAGCTTCAAAATCGACAACCGAAGCAGGAAATTCTTTCAAATTACCCTGACTAATCCAGCTTTCAATAGCAGATCCCCCTAGACTCGAAACCAACATTCCTTGTGGGATTTTAGTATGATTATATGCTTCTTGTGCGTAAAAGAAGGCTAAAGCAGTCCAATTCATAACTTCTGAAGCAACTCCTGAAAACCATTTTCCACCGTTGAGAATATTTTCCTGTAAAGCAAGCGCAGTATTTTGCGTCGGCACTTTGAAATATCTAATCATATGGTTATTTGAGACATTTACTTCAGGAAATCTTTCCACTAATCTTTCGATCGGAGTTTCCATATTAGACTGTCCCGAACACAACCACACATCTCCAAATAAAATATCACGAATCACTATTTCGTTTATCTCTAGGATATGGGGGCCACCCGCAGGTTGGGCCGGTAATTCTACAACCCATTTTCCTGCATCGGAAGCTGCTGTATAATAATATTTGCCAGCAAATCGTACCGTCACTTTTTCTTGTGGATCAGCCCAACCCCAAATTTTTAATTTTGTATCGCGTTGCAAAACCATTTTATCACTGATCATGGACGGTAGCCGAACTTCTGCCTGAACAGGTAAAGCCAAGATTAATAGAAGTACTATTTGCAATAAATATTTCATGACATTCTAAGATTATCAGTTCTTGCCAAATTTCCAGTAATCAAAAAATAAAATATTTGAAGGCGCATTACCCTTCGCTATAAAATATAGATCGTGAACGCCAGTGATAGCATTATCTAATTTGACCTCTACATTCGCCCATCTATCATCTCCTCCAGTCAATGGTACTTTTACTGTTGCTATCAGCGTTCCATCCACACTTCCAGAACGAACTTCCAATGTAACGCCACCATTATGTGTAGTTCCCACACGGGCAAATAATGAGCGTGCAGCTGATGTACCAAAGTCAACATTTTTTATACTTGTAAAAGCGTCTTTCTTTTTAGCTTTTACAAAAACACCGACCTTTTTATTCTGAAAAGACTTGAAATCTTTTGACCAAGAAATCGTTTCCGCTTGATTAATTTCAAAAGGATTAATAGTTGCCAAAGGCTTTAGAATACCTTCAGTCATTTTGATCGGAGAAATACTTCCATCTTTATTGAACTTCAATTCTTCAACCGCCACGGAGCGTGTAAAACCAGTTCCTCCTGGTAAAGCGGCATTATGGTAAAAAAAGTAAGTCTTTCCTCTAAAATCTATTACACCAGGATGGTTTGTAAAAGCGCCTCCTTCACGCGCCATTACGACTCCTCCATATTCCCACGGACCTTGTGGACTTTTACTCATAGAATAGCCTATAAATTCCGGAAGTGGACCTCCCGGCCAAAACAGATAGTATAGATTGTTACGTTTGTAAAGCCAAGGTCCCTCCTCATATTCTGTTGGCCTTTTAGGATCTCCTTCGCGTTTACCAAAAGCTTTTTCCACCATCGGCACGTTCACAACTTCTCCTGAATAAGAAATCATGTCCTCATTCAATTTGATATATTTTAAATCAGGATTTCCCCAATACAAATGGGCTTGTCCATCATCATCTATGAATACGGTTGGATCTATATCACCCCAATCCGTTTGAACTAATGGTTTTCCTAATACATCGTAAAAAGGTCCTATGGGACTATCACCTACAGCTACGCCAATTGCTGGTTTATTATTTTCTTTCGCAATAGCAGGAACATACAGATAAAACTTTCCGTTCTTCTCGATACATTGTGCTGCCCAAGCGTCACCTTTAGCCCATTCAAAATTTGAATACGACATTATTACCCCATGATCGGTCCAATTGACCATATCATTTGTTGAATATACACGCCAGTTGTTCATATTGAACCAAGTAGATTCATCTTCATCGTGCGTAGTATACACATACAATCTATCGTTATAAACCATAGGAGCAGGATCTGCCGTGTAATTCGTTTGAATAATCGGATTCTGCGCAACAGCAGTTGTTGCACCGAAGAAAGTATATAGTAAATAACTGATTAGTTTCTTTTGCATATTAATTCATAATTAGTGTTGGAATTCCCAACTGTCAAACCTAAATAACTCATGTGGAGAACCTCCTTTGAATACGAAATAAACGTCTTGAACTCCTGTTATCTTTTTCACCTCCACACTTTTGGTTACATAATTCGACCATTCACCCGTATAAGGAATTTGTAAATTTCCAATCAATTCACCATCTATCTTATTTAAGCGAATCTCTATCGTACCTCCATGGTATCGACTGGATGCTGTTGCTTTAAATTTTGTTGCGCCTTTTCCACCGAAATCTACTGCTCTCACTTTGATGTAGTCATTTTGATGAATTTCCCCTATCACTACTCCTCTATCCTTATCATCGTATGCGGTCACACCTTCAGCAAATGCTATTGTTTCTGCTTGAACCACTGTGTAAGGATTGAGCACACCTACAGCTTTAGTAATTCCTTTATCTGTCATTTTCAATAGCGGCATTTTACCATCTGGAAGATATTGGAATTCTTCAACCGCTACCGATCTTGCATAACTATGTCCGTTAGGTAGCGCGTCATTATGATAAAAAAAGTAAGATTTTCCTTTGTAATCAATGACGCCTGGATGATTGGTGTTACTACCCTTTTCCAATGGCATCGCTTCCCCTTGATAACTCCAAGGACCTTGAATATTTTTCGCTGTAGAATAGTGTAACGATTCCGGAAAACCAGAAGCATAATGCATATAATACACATCATTCCGTTTGTAAACCCAAGGTGCTTCCGTGAATCCAGGACCAAACACATCTTTATCTTTTGCATTTATAGCCTGAATTGGACTCGCTAAAGAAATCACATCGGGATTTAATTTAGCCCAATAACAAATGCCATTTCCCCAGAATAAATAAGCTTGTCCATCGTCATCGATGTAAACAGTTGGATCCAGATCATCCCAAGCATGCTTAGCCTGCGTTGTCATATCATTGGTCACAAGTGCTTTACCCAATGGATCTTTGAAAGGACCAGCTGGACTATCTGCAACTAAAACCCCAATGGATACACCTCCTTTGCCGGGCGTGTTATTCATTGTAGAAATATACCAATAGAATTTTCCATTGCATTCTATAACTTGAGCAGCACTGGCATCGCCAACCGACCAAGATATTTGAGAAGTACGTAATACTGCACCGCGATCTGTCCAATTCACCATATCTGTAGTTGTAAACAATCGATACTCACGCATGAGATAATGATTTTTCGGCGCTTCAGCTTCATCCCTTCCGACATAAAGAAACAATGTATCCTTATGTACGAGAGGGGCTGGATCGGCCGTATACATCGTTTGGACAATAGGGTTTTGAGCCTGCGATATTAAACCTAAGCACAATAAGACTACAATTATATTCCAACGTAATACCTTCATTGGGCTACATTATTTCTCAAAAATCCAATGATCAAAGTTGTACAGCTCTCTACCTGCTGTTAGGTTTTCACCTTTGAAAGCAAAATAAACATCATGTTTTCCTGTCACTGGAGATTCTATGGTAGTGGATAAAGTTTTCCATTCATTCCATCCGCCTGTGCGAGGAACTTTCAATGTTGCTATTTTTGGTCCTCCAATACTATCCACATAGACTTCTACAATACCCGCACCTAATCCAGAAGCCATTGAGGCTTTAAAAGTTTTTGGTGAAGTATTACCAAAATCTACCTCTCTTACCTTTATGTATCCGCCAATTCGCGTATTCGTAACATATACTCCAACTTTATCGTCTTGTGTTGTTTTACACTTTTCTGCCCAAGCAATAGTCTCCGCTTCATTGCGCACATAGGGATTGATCGTACCCACAGGAGAAACTCCTTCTTTGGAAATATTAATCAAAGGAATAGTTCCATCGGCATTGTACTTGAATTCTTCAATAGCGGATGAACGTCCATAACTGCCGCCTCCTGGCAACAAACCTGTATGATAAAAAAGATACGATTTACCTTTATAATCAATTACGCCTCCATGATTAGTAAAACTGTTGGTGGGTTGATTCACCATAATACGACCTTGATATTTCCAAGGACCTGTTGGGCTATCACTAATTGAATAAGAAAGACATTCAGTTCCTTTTTCCATTCCTGCAAACATCTGATAATAAATACCATTCCGCTTGAAAAACCAAGGTCCTTCAATAAACATATCTTTATTAGGTTCTGCTGGAGGTTGTTGATTTTCACTTCCTCTAGGACGTCTTACACCGCCAAAAGATTCGATAGATTGGGGTACTTCTACTATATCTCCGGAATAAGAGATCATGTCTTCATTTAATTTGACATAATATAAAGTGCCATTTCCCCAGTACATATAAGCCTGACCATCATCATCTACATATACTGTTGGATCAATATTTGACCAACTACCGTTCATAATCAAGGGCTTACCAATTGCGTCCTTAAATGGACCTGTTGGACTATCGGATACAGCTACGCCTATTCCGACATTATTTTGATTCGTCTGTGCACAGATATACCAATAAAATTTTCCATTGCGCTCTACACATTGTGCTGCCCAGGCACGGTCTATAGCCCAAGAAAAATCTTCCAAAGCCAATGGCACACCATGATCTGTCCAATTAACCATGTCCGCAGAAGAGAATAACCTCCATTTGGTCATATAATAAAAATCATATCCTGGAATATCATCTCCAACGTACATATATACACGATCTTTGTACACCATTGGTGCTGGATCAGGTGTAAAACTGGTCTGTACAATAGGATTTTGAGCGAGCACATTTAGTGCAGCATAACCACATAAAAAAGCCGTTGCAATGCATTTTTTTATCATAACAGAAAACTATAATTGGTTACTTTATTTTTATTGGTCGATACGGAAATAATCAAAATCCGCATATCCACCTATATTTTTGGTTGCAAAATTAAACAAGCCAAAACGGTATCCCATAAAATGTGGAAGCGTATACGCCATTTTTAAAGTCGTGCCGATTGGTTTCCAATCTGAACCATCTAAACTATAGAAGAAATTTGCTACATCTTTTCTATTTGTAAAATCACATTCAGCTTTAAAATGAACTATATCTTGTTCAAAAGGAACTGTTGCTACCTCTTCAGGTGTTCCTGAAGACGCATTTACCATCACGATTGATTTTTTATTTCCCTCTACACGAACTCCTACTAAACCGTAGTTTTTCTGTAAAAGCGATAAGCCTGCAAAATCTCCATCTTTCATATTGGTTACCTCCAAAGATGTAGTACCTTCACAAGTAGGACCTATAGTACGTTGTGTCAATGTATTACGCGCTTGTAAGAAATCAGTGTCTAATCTTCCTGTTTTCAGACGTAGATACCCCGTACGTTCACTCAATGACCATAAATCATTTGCAGGATTATGATTCCATTGCCATACTAAAGGCAGATCAGGATCCCCCATATTTCTATTAAATTCATCTGAACTAACGATATAGGGAATTAAACTTTGATTTGCTGGTAAATCTAATTCCATAGGAACTTTTCCATCGATGCCCAATACTGGCCATCCATCCTTCCATTCCACCGGTACCAAAAATGGAATTCGACCTACCGCTCCATGATCTTGAAACAAATAAGCATACCATTTACCATTTGGCATATCAATAAGACCGCCTTGTGCCACCCCTTTATCTTGCAACACGACACGTCCTTCATATGGTCCCTCTAATTTGTCAGCTTTATGCACGATAACCGTACGCATGCCGCCTGGAGGCCAAGATATATTGAATAAATAATATTTGTCTTTTACTTTGAATAATTGCGAGCCTTCTGCCGGAAGTCCTCCTTGTTTTCCAGCAGGCATACTTACCGCTGTGGCATTCTCTATTAATACACGTTCGGTTTCTGGTTTGATACCAGACAAATCGGATTTTAATTCTACAATATTTATCTTTCCTCCACCCCAAATCATATACACTTTATCATTCTCAAAAAACAAGGTATGATCATGCAGTGATGGTGAAAATTCATGAACTTTCCAATCTCCTTTTTCAATATCTTTTGTGGTATAGATATAAGTTTTACCTGTAGTCTGCGCAAATGTGCTTACGTAATATGTTCCATTGTGATAACGAATACTACTTGCCCATGTGCCACGACCGTATGTGTTTTTTCCATTTTCAAGATTCAATACATCCATATCAGCTAATGAATGATGACAATAGCCTATCAATCGCCAATTCACTAAATCTTTGGATTTCATAATAGGCACTCCAGGATTCATATGCATAGTCGTACTACTCATGTAATAAGTGTCATTGACACGAATCATAGACATATCCGGTACATCAGCAAATATGATTGGGTTGGTGGCTTTCTGTCCTAAAATAATGCTACTGAAAAATAAGACGTAGACAAATAATATGCCCACTGCTTTAGCAAAGGTTCTCATCATAGAAAAGTATAAATGGTTACAATAAACGTCAATTTAACATTTATTTTCTAATGAATAATAATTCTAACCCCATTTTAACATTAGTTGCTATATTTTATCAATATGTGCTATATGAGGCTAGAATTAAGGACTTATTTATCGAGTTGGTTTGGTAATTATATAAAGCGATTGATTAGATTTTCAAGGTATTCTTGTCTACCTGAAATTAATTTTGGCTCACCATTTTGAACAGCATAATTTCTTAAATCTTCCAATGTTAAGCGGCCATTTTCAAAATCTGCTCCTGCTCCACTATCATAGCTTGCGTAGCGAGCAGCACGAATGCTATTGTAATCTGATTTTTGTAAAATATTATCAGCAATCACCAATGCACGAGCAAAATTGTCCATTCCACCGATGTGTCCATAAAACAAATCTGCAGGATCCGTTGAATTACGACGGATTTTGGCATCAAAATTTACACCTCCTCCTTGTAAGCCTCCACCTTCTAAAATAATCAACATGGATTCTGTCAATTCATTCAAGTCATTTGGAAATTGGTCTGTATCCCAACCATTTTGGTAATCACCACGGTTCGCATCGATAGACCCAAGTAAACCTGCGTCTACAGCTACTTGCAACTCATGTTGGAAAGTATGACCCGCTAAAGTCGCGTGATTCACTTCCAGATTTAATTTGAAGTCATCTAACAAATCGTATTTGCGTAAGAAACCAATTACCGTAGCGGCATCGTAATCATATTGATGTTTCGAAGGCTCACATGGTTTTGGTTCGATAAAGAAAGTACCTGTAAATCCATTTTTACGTGCATAATCCTTTGCCATATGTAAGAAACGAGCCAAATGATCTTGCTCACGCTTCATATTTGTATTCAAAAGTGACATATACCCTTCACGTCCACCCCAGAACACATAATTTTGTCCACCTAATTTTATGGTCGCATCAATAGCTGCTTTTACCTGAGCACCAGCATGTGATACCACATGAAAATCCGGATTAGTAGAAGCACCATTCATATAACGATGGTGACTAAATAAATTTGCTGTTCCCCAAAGCAACTTAATTCCTGATTGTTGTTGTTTTTCTTGTGCGTAGGAAGTAATAATATCTAAATTCTTTTCATTCTCTACTACATTATCACTGTAATCAATTAAATCTACATCGTGAAAACAGTAATATGGAAGTCCCATTTTGGTCATAAACTCAAATGCTGCATCCATCTTATCTTTTGCTCTATCCACTACATCCGAACGCACATCCCAAGGGAAAAACTGCGTACGTCCGCCAAAAGGATCGGAACCATTGCCATTAAATGAATGCCAATAGGCACAAGCAAACTTAAAATGTTCAGCCATAGTCTTTCCTGCAACTACGCGATTGGCATCATACCAACGAAAAGCTAACGGATTATCGGATTCTACACCTTCATATTTGATCTGACCAATGTTTTTGAAATACTCTTGATTTCCTAATAAAATTTCCATTTTCTCTTATTTTGTTAGTTTTTTAATTAAGCTATTTTTCCATTTATCGTACAACTCATCATACAATGTGACATGTGATGGCTCTACAGTTGCGTGTTTTTCTAATCCTGCAAATGCTTCACTGCGCGACTTAAAGATTTTTGCACCTAGCCCTGCGCCTAATGCTGCACCGACACTACCATCATTATCATAAAGTTCTACCGGCGTATTTGTGACGCCTGCAAAAGACTGTTGAAATATTGGGCTCAAAAACATATTAGCATGTCCCGCTTTGATAACTTTAGGTTCAATACCATTTTGTCTTAAAATATCTAAACCATATCTGAAGGAGAATGCAATCCCTTCTTGTGCCGCTCGCCATAAGTGAGCTGGACTATGACGAACAAAGTCAATATTCTCCATATGTCCCTGTACCATTTTGTTGTTGAGCATACGCTCAGCGCCATTACCAAAAGGCAAAATGATTAGTCCGTCAGCACCTATAGAAATATCCGCAGCCAGTTGATTCATTTGCATGTAATCATAGGATGACGCCGTTGTTTTCTTGATCCAACTATTTTGAATTCCCGTACCATTGATACACAGCAAAACACCCAAATTTGGCTTTTCATTTTCGTGTGTGACATGTGCGAATGTGTTTACCCGAGATTCTTTGTCATAGACTAATTGATCTGTCACCGCGTAAATCACGCCTGAAGTCCCAGCTGTCGCAGCCACTTCTCCAGCTTCAAAAACATTCAAAGACAGGGCATTATTAGGCTGATCACCTGCTTTATAACTCACGAAAGCTTCTGTGGAAAGTCCCAATTCTTCTGCCACCTCAGCTTTTACTTTCCCATAATTTCCAAACACTGGTAAAATCTCAGGTACTAAATCAGAAGAAATACCATAATGATTAAGTAAGGTATCTGATATATCTTTTTTCTTAAAATCCCATAGAATACCTTCCGAAATGGAGCTGATATTAGAATTAATTTCACCTGTAAAACACATGCTCAGGAAATCTCCTGGAAGCATAAATTTGTGTACCATCTCATAAGTTTCGGGTTCAAATTGTTTTACCCAAGCTAATTTTGATGCTGTGAAATTCCCTGGCGAATTGAGGTGAGCATCCAAAAATCCTGTCGGGCTTAATTCTGAAAATGCAGCATTTCCAATTTCTACCGCGCGGCTATCACACCAAATAATAGAATTGCGCAAGGGTTGGTGATCTTTATCAACCACTACAAGTCCATGCATTTGGTAAGCAATTCCTATTGCGCCGATATTTTTAGGATTATACAAACCTAAACTATTCAACTTTTGAATAGCCAATCTTGTATAATTCCACCAAGTCGCTGGATCTTGCTCAGCCCAACCCGGCTGTTCTGAAAGGATCGCAGCTTCTGTCTCCGGATATTGAGTCGAAGCTATCTTTTTATTTGTCTGCGCATCGATGACCGAGACTTTAATAGAGGACGTACCTAAATCTATTCCGAGTAATAACATATTTTTTCCTTCGAATACTTACTTAACGATTGTAAATGAATAGGATTTACCTGCAACAGTAGGGATATCGTATTCATATATTTTTTTCAAATCAGATCCTTTTATCTGTGCTTGTGGTGATACCAACGGTTTTGGCACCTCTATACGATTATTTAAAATATTAGGATTAGTACCATGTGCTTCTTTCAATCCTTTTCCAGTCAAAGGTACATGAGAACGAAGACGCAGGTTTCCACCTATCTTAGAAAGGACTTTTACAGTTTGCACCTTACTATCCGACCATTGCATGTCAATTTCGAATCCTCCCCGTGCCATTAAACCTTTTACCGTACCTTTCTTCCATGCATCTGGTAATGCAGGCAAAAGATGTACTGCATTGTCATGACTTTGAACAAGCATTTCAGCTACACCCGCAGTCAATCCAAAATTTCCATCAATTTGGAATGGCGGATGAGCCGTAAACATATTCGGATACGTACGACCATTTCGGTTTTCTCTATCTGCTAATGTTAGCATATTATTAATGATCTTATACGCACGATTTCCATCCAATAATCTCGCCCACAAATTAACTTTCCATCCAATGGACCATCCTGTCGCAAAATCACCTCGATATACTAATGAATTCCGCGCTGCTTCAAAAAGTTCGGGCGTAGTATAAGCCGATATTTGGTTACTTGGATATAAGCCATACAAATGTGATACATGTCGATGTTCATTTTTGGGATCATCTACATCTTCTAACCATTCTTGCAGTTGCGTATATTTACCGACTTGCATCGGCGGAATACGCTTAGCCATGGCTAATAATTTTTCACGGTAAGCGATATCTTCATTTAATATTTCATTAGCAATAGTTGTACGCGTCAACATATCGTAGACAAGTTGATTATCCATGGTTACACCTGCAGACATCGGTCCCTGTTCTGGAGAAATAGAAGGTGACAAGACCATCCATCCTTTATCCGTATGTTTAGGATGAGGTATTAATGTCGAAAGAAGGAAGTCGCTAGCACTTTTTAGAATTGGATATACTTCTTTTAAATATTTTTTATCCCCATTGTAGAGATAATGTTCCCAAACATGCTGTGCCAACCAAGTACCGCCCGTTGGCCACATTCCTGCTGCCGCAAAATCTATGGGACTTGTTACGCGCCAAATATCTGTATTGTGGTGAGCTACCCAACCTTCTGCATTATATAATACTTTGGCTGTTTCTTTGCCCGATTCGGAAAGTTCTTTCGTCATCTGAATCAAAGGCTTGTGCGTTTCCGAAAGATTGGTTACTTCAGCGGGCCAATAATTCATTTCTGTGTTAATATTAATCGTGTACTTACTATCCCACGGAGGTGTTAATGAATTATTCCAAATTCCCTGCAAATTAGCTGGCTGACCACCTGGCTGAGAAGAACAAATCAACAGATAACGTCCATATTGAGTTAAAAGCGTGACTAAAGCTGGATCTTGTGTTTGCTGAAATTGTCTGATTCTTTCGGTTGTAGAGATTGTAGAAGATTCGTTATGTTTTCCTAAATCCAATTGAAAACGACCAAATTGTGCATAGTATAATTTAGAATGCTTAGCTAACGATTCTTCGAATTTAGCAGCTTTTGCCTTATTCAATTTTTCCAAAGCTTTCTTATATCCATCCGCTGAGACAGACTTATAATTAGTAAAGTTTGTTCCAATGGAAATATAGACTACAGCCGTACTTGCATTTTTTACTTGAATTTTGGAGTCGTCTATTACAACCGTACCATCTACATTTTTAACCGAACTCAACGTATGATAGACTATCTCACCTTTGATACCTTCATGATCACTGCCTTTACCTTGCAAAACCAAAGCATTATCCTTCGCATAAATAGAATGTTGTGCTGGATTTTTATAAGACAGCTCAAAATTTAGAGCTCCCTTTTTGCTCGCTGATATTTTCATTACAATCACATCATCCGAAAAAGAAGAAATCACTTCTCTGGTGTATGTAACACCATCTACTACATATCGGGTCGTTGCTTTTGCTTGCTCAATATCCAACTCGCGATAGTAATTTTGAAAATTTTTATGATCTTCAAAATTCAATAACACACCGCCTGCAGTCTGATAAGGCATACCATGTGTTTTGGTAAAAAATGTCTCATTGATCAATTTATCTGCTTCCGGAGATTTACCTTCAAACACCAATTGTTGAATATTCTTCAGATTCGATCCACCTTTCGGATTATCATTGCGATAAGGACCACCGCCCCATATAGTTTCTTCGTTGAGCTGTAATTCTTCTTTGTCAGGTATACCATACACCATAGCGCCCAAACGGCCATTACCAATAGGTAACGCTTGTTCCCAGACTCTAGCGTCTGCTGGCGTATCGTATTGTAGCTTCAAACTTCCTTTATCTTTAGTCTGAGCATGTAGATAAAAAGAAGATATAAGTCCTAAAAGAAAATAAATACTAAGGATCGGCTGTCTCATAACTTGGTTTATTTGGTATATCCTAAAGAGTCTAATAAAATTAATTTATTTAAATAACTCTTGAGAAAATTTATAAATATTATTTCTCCATACTGGCCAAGTATGACCACCTGGATATTCAGAATAAGTGTACTTTATGCCTAACTCATCAAATTTAGACATCATTATCTGACAATTATTATATGCAATATCTTCTTTGCCACCCATAGATATCCAGAATGATTTTATGTTTCTGTTGATTTCGTCTTTATGTTCTTTCATGAAAGCATATTGAGGATCGGTTAATTCTTTTTGATTGGCAAACCATCCTGAACTAAAAACGCCTAAAGCTGAGAATAATTGTGAATCCTTCACACCTGCATATAATGTTTGTATACCGCCCATAGATAACCCCGCTAAAGCTGTGTTTTCGCGACCCGTTTTCACCTTATAATTTGAAGTAATAAAAGGCATCAAAACTTCTTTCAACTCACGATCAAAAACCTTCAAAGGAGCTTCAGAAAATGCGCCACCACCGCCAGGTACAGTCATATTTCCATCCATCATGACAATAACCATAGGTTTTGCTTTACCCTCTGCAATCAGGTTGTCCATGATTAAATCAGTTTTTCCCTGATTCACCCACCCCGTTTCGTCCTCGCCTCCACCGTGTAATAAGTATAAAACAGGATAACTTTCTGCGGATTTGTCATATCCTGCAGGGACATAAATGTAGCATTGACGCCATTCACGCAATACAGGAGAAAAATAACGCTTAATGCGTACCTCACCATGCGGAACTTGTTTAAGAGCATAATAATCACCTCCTGCAAATGGAATTTCTATGCCACTAGCCATCCTTCCCATTCCATAATAGGTTTTGCTTGCAGGATCAGCGATAGCCATACCATCTACTAAAAGTGAATAATAATGAATTCCTTCACCGATGGAATCTGTTACGACAGTCCAATTACCATTTGCATCCTTTGTCATATCATACTTTTTTCCAAGATCCACTTGAAGCTTATTCACTTCGGGTGCATGGATTTGAAAATGTACTTTACTATTTGGTAAAACTTGGGGATACTTTGCTCTTCTCACATTAGTTTCTGGCGTAAATCCTATAGGACTCAGATCGTTTAGTTTGCTGTAATCTACATCCTTAAACAACAATTGTGAGATCATATACAGATCATTCTTCCAAACCTTGAAATCATGACCTCCTGGCTCCAGGTAAAATACGTGCGGAACATTATTTTGTTTCAAATAATCGCTTACACGTCTACTATTTCCAATCAAACCATCCTGATCACCACAAGAAATCCATAGTAATTTGAGTTTTTTCTTCGCTTCTTCTGGATTTGATAACAATTGTTTTCCTTGACGCGTGTTAGGAGCTGAAGAAAAACCACCTACCCATCCAAAATGATCTAAATTGCCCAACCCGAAGTTCAAAGATTGCCCACCTCCCATAGAAAGACCAAAAATTGCTCTGCTAGATTGCTCTTTTTTGACAGGAAATTTCTTCTCAATAAAAGGTATCAAATCGTTTAACAAATCCTTTTCGAAAGTTGCAAAAGCCTCGACTTTGTCTGGCGCCATAATATTTCCTGTAGCGCGGTCATCTTTCATCGCACGCCCATTGGGCATTACCACAATCATAGGCTCTAATTTTCCTTCAGCGTACAGATTATCAAGGATAATGTGGGGTACACCACCATTAAACCACTCTTTCTCGTCACCACCGATACCATGCAATAGATACAGCACAGGATATTTTTTGGATTTAGAAAATCCAGGTGGCGTATATACTAATGCACGTCTATTCGTCTCTACTGTTTTGGAAGAATAGGTTATCGTATCGATCTTTCCATATGCAGTAAGCTCCTTCTTCACGTCGAAACCCGAAGGGGCTACTTTGCCATGCTGAGCGAAACCATTGGACACAAACATCCAAACAAGTCCCATTAAGAGAATTTTTTTGAGCATGATGTATTATTTATAATTGGTTATGATTAAATAATTCTAATCGTTTTTATTTTTTTCGGCTCATGACACGTTGTACCGCTTGAACAATATGTTCTGCGTCCAAACCATATTTCTGCATCAATTCCGCAGGTGTCCCAGATTCACCAAAACTATCATCTACTGCTACATATTCTTGGGGTACCAAATAATTTTTAACAAGAACCTGCGCCACACTATCTCCCAAGCCTCCTAAGCGGTTATGTTCTTCTGCTGTCACCACACACCCTGTCTTTTTAACAGATGCCAAAATAGCTTCTTCATCCAGAGGTTTTATTGTATGAATATTAATGATTTCAGCATTAATTCCCATTTCCTCCAATTTTTCTCCTGCTTGAATTGCTTCCCAAACTAAATGTCCCGTAGCAATAATTGTCACATCTGTACCTTCGTTTAATAAAACTGCCTTTCCTATTTCAAAAGTTTGGTCTACGGGTGTAAAATTTGGCACTACAGGGCGGCCAAAACGTAAATATACTGGACCATGATATTTTGCTACGGCAATAGTTGCGGCTTTAGTTTGATTAAAATCACAAGGATTGATTACCGTCATTCCAGGCAACATTTTCATCAATCCGATATCTTCTAATATTTGATGTGTGGCACCATCTTCACCCAAAGTCAAACCTGCGTGTGATGCCGCTATTTTTACATTTTTGTCGGAGTAAGCAATAGACTGTCTGATTTGATCATACACACGTCCTGTAGAAAAATTTGCAAATGTACCTGTAAAAGGAATTTTTCCTCCTATAGTCAAACCAGCTGCTATACCCATCATATTAGCTTCCGCAATACCAATCTGAAAAAATCTTTCTGGGAAAGCATTGATAAAATCCTGCATTTTCAAAGAACCTACCAAATCTGCACATAAGGCTACCACACGCTCATCTTGCTTTCCTGCTTCCAGCAGCCCTGCACCAAAACCTGATCTTGTATCTTTTGATTCTGTATATGTATATTTTTTCATGTTTATATTTAGATGTGAGACTTTTGATGTGATATATCCTCTTTGGAACGATTCCTTTATCTAATATCTCCTGTCTAATAATCTTCTTAATAGTCTCCTAAAGTCTCTGGATTTTGTTTCAAAGCTTCAGCTAACTGATCGTTATTGGGTGCTACACCATGCCATTTGTGCGATCCCATCATGAAATCAACGCCGTGTCCCATTTCGGTATTCAACAAAATAATAACAGGTTGATTTTGATTGGATAAAGATTTGGCCAAATGAAGTCCTTCCAATACTGAAGGAATATGGTTTCCTTTTAATACCTCAATAACTTTCCATCCAAAAGCTTCCCATTTTGCTTTAAGATTCCCCAAGGATAACACATCTTTCGTTGCGCCATCAATTTGAGCACCATTGTAGTCAATGACAGCAATAAGGTTATCCATTTTATTATGAGGAGCATACAAAGCAGCCTCCCAGACTTGTCCTTCTTGCAATTCTCCATCACCCATTAAGACAAAGACATGTTTATTATCACCATTTAGTTTTTTAGCTTGTGCTGCACCTATCGCTACAGATAAACCCTGACCTAAAGATCCTGAGGCAATACGCACACCAGGTAATCCTTCATGCGTAGTAGGATGACCTTGCAAACGAGAATTTAGCTTCCTGAAAGTCGCTAATTCAGCGACATCAAAGTATCCAGCTCTTGCTAAGACACTATAGAAAACTGGTGAAATGTGACCATTGGAAAGAAAGAAAAGATCTTCGCCTATCCCATCTATATCAAATTGGTCATTGCGTTGCATGATTTCAAAATAAAGACAGACTAATAATTCTGTACAGCCAAGCGAACCTCCTGGATGTCCAGACTGACAAGAATGAACCATACGTACAATATCACGGCGTACTTGAGTACAGATTGCCTCCAAATTGTGTACACTATTTCTAGTCATGACCATTTTAATTAGAGTTTAATTGTGATACTTTTCGATGATCTTCTAAAAATTGGGCTAACCCCGAATCTGTCAATGGATGTTTTAACAAAGACACAATTGCAGAAATAGGTCCTGTCATGACATCAGCACCAATTTTTGCACATCCTAAAATATGTGCGCTATGACGTACCGAAGCCGCTAAAATTTGCGTCTCATATCCATAATTGTCGTAGATTTCTCTAATCTCGGCTATAAGATCTAGTCCATTCACTGAGATATCATCTAATCTTCCAATAAAAGGAGAAACATATGTAGCACCTGCTTTCGCGGCTAACAATGCCTGTCCAGCTGAAAAAACTAATGTGCAGTTTGTTTTGATTCCTTTAGAACTAAAATATTTGATGGCTTTAATGCCATCCTTTATTATCGGAACTTTAACTACGATTCGCGGATGCAATGCGGCTAACTTTTCGCCTTCTGCTATCATTTCAGGGTAAGTCGTCGAAATCACTTCTGCACTCACATCACCATCCACAATAGCACAAATAGCCTTATAATGATCAATAACATTTTGCTCTCCGCTAATTCCTTCTTTAGCCATCAAAGAGGGATTGGTAGTCACACCATCCAGCACTCCCAAATCTTGCGCCTCTTGTATTTGCTGCAAATTCGCCGTATCAATAAAAAATTTCATGTCTTAAAATAGATAAGTAATTTATCTTGGTTTATAATTGTTTCTCACTAGTAATAAGACAAATGTATAGGATTCAACGGGCAAGGGATGAAACATATAAAAAAAATAAGGGTAAAAATGTCTAAAACATCTGTTTATAACACTTATACCCTTATTTTTTTCACTATGAATAAATTCTACACTTTATCCTTTTTAGTCGAGTGAATATATTCCGACGGTGTCATTTGATATTTAGCTTTGAAAACCTTTGTAAAATAATTAGGATTCGCAAAACCCGTCTCATAGGCGATTTCCGAAATGGTCTTATCACTACGTTCTAACAGATTTGCAGCTTTTTCCAGTTTCACCGATCGAATAAAATCTACCGGAGACATGCCTGTGTATTCCAACAATCTATTGTACAAGGAAGCGCGACTGATACAAAGATGTGCACTCAATGCCTCAACCGAAAGCTGTGGATTATCCATATTCTCATATACATAATTCAATACATTTTGTAAGAATTTATCCTTTTCCGATACTACAGCTACTTCAGGCACTGCAATAGAAACTTGTTTGCTATATACATCCTTAAACGCTTGATTAAGGATCATCAAACTGTTGACTTTCGCCAAAAGAACATTGATATCGAAGGGTTTAGTTATATAATCCACCGCACCAGATTCTAAACCACACACCAAGCCATTTTCCACCTTGGAAGCTGTCATCAATACGATTGGAATATGCTTTGTACGCTTATCTTGTGCCATTTTTTGTGCTAATTCCATTCCGTTCATTATAGGCATCTGCACATCGCAAATCACGATATCAGGGTGATGGAACAATGATTTTTGCCAGCCTTCTTTTCCGTTGACAGCTTCGAAAACCTTATAATTTTCTGCTAAAATTTCCCGCAAATAATCTCGAAAGTCATCATCATCTTCCACGATTAAAAGAGAAGGTTTATTTCGAGCATCCGCATCATAGGTCTCTTGCTCTACCAAAATTTCATCTACTTCTTCGACCAAAGGTTCTTCGGCATAATTTAAAAGGAGATCAAAATAAAACACACTTCCTTTTCCTACTTCGCTATCTACTTGTATTTTGCCCTCATACATTTTGACAAAGGAATCTGCTATTGATAAGCCAATTCCCGAACCTTGATTCAGCACTTTTCCAGCCGTATCGTGTTGGAAAAAACTTTCGAAAATAGATTCTCGTGCCTCCGCAGGAATACCTATTCCTGTATCCCGAACCTCGAAAGAGACTTTTATTTTGTTGTTGTCCTGATAATCCGCAGAAACTATACTTACAGCAATATCACCACCCTTTGGCGTAAATTTGAAAGCATTGGAAATTAAATTAAACAGAATACGTTCAATCTTGTCTTCATCAAATGAGGAATAAAGTTTTTCTTGACAGCTATAGAACGAATAATCTATTCCTTTCTGAAGAGCCATATCATTGAAAGATTGGAATACTTCTTTCACCGCAGCGACAAGATCACCTTCGGAATTTTGAAGTTTAAGCTCATGCTCTTCCATTTTGCGGAAATCCAAAAGTTGGTTCACCAAATTCAGCAAACGACGTGCATTTCGTTTTACCAAATCCAATTGGGTGCGAGCATGAATATCTTGAATTTGATTAATCAAAGTCTCAATAGGCCCCACAATTAAAGAAATTGGTGTACGGAATTCATGACTCAAATTCGTCAAGAACTTGATTTTCATTTGATCCAACTTATGCAAAGTCTCTGCTTCGCGTTTTTGTTGTTCTATTAATTGTTTAGCTTGAATACGTTCTTGTTCTAAAGCAAATTTTTGTTTTAAATTTTGAATACCACGGTGTCGGATATACAATAAGGTTCCCGCAGCCATCATGAGGTAAAAAATATACGCGTAGATGGTCATCCAAAATGGAGGATTTACGATAACATGAATTCTTGTTATATTTTCGCTCCACACGCCATCATTATTACTCGCGCGCACTTCAAAGGTATACTCTCCTGGGTCCAAATTCGTATAATAAGCACTCAATTCCTTATCAACTTGAATCCAGTTTTTATCGAATCCCACCAAACGATATTCGTAGGCGTTATCTTCTGGCACAGTAAGATTCAAAGCTGCAAAAGAAATAGAAAAATTTTGTTTGTACTTCAAATTAATTTGTTCAGAAGTTTGCAGAGTGCTTTGGATTGGTCCATTTTCGGATGGTAATACAATCTTATTATCAATCTTTAGGTCGGTTAAAACTACGTTTGCAGGGTTCTGATTGATTTTTAAATTTTTAGGATAAAAATGATTAAATCCATTCTGTCCTCCAAAAAATATCTCACCATCAGAAGTCTTGATTCCAGCTCCTAACATAAAAGCGCCTTGCTGCAGACCAGCGGATTGCGTATAATTTTTGAAAGACTTGTTTGCAGGATCGTAACAGCTTAACCCTCTGTTGGTACTAAACCAAATTTTCCCATTATCTGCTTCTATGATACTTTGTATCACGCCATTAATCAGTCCATCCTTTTCGGAAATAACCTGAAATTTGTTAGCACCTTTTGGAAGTACCCCAATGCCATTTCCATTAGTTCCTACATAAGCGGTACCTTTGTTATCAATATGGATGGATAGAATATAATTGCTTGGCAAGCCGCTATTTTCGCGGTCATAAAACACCGTCTTTTTAGTCTTTGGATTATACACCGAGACACCTGATCCATATGAACCAATCCACATATTATTATCCAAATCCTCTTTCAATACACGGATAAAATTATTAGGTGGCTCAATATCAATATGTTCATTGCGTCCCTGAACCATATATTTTTTGATCGTTCCGTCCTGTGTATTCAGAATATTTATGCCACCGCCATTGGTGCCCGCCCACAAATTACCTGCGTGATCCTTGGTAAGACAAAACACCTCATCGTTGTTTAGGTCATTCACTCCTTCACCTGCGCGGTATTTTTTCAATGATTTTGACGTAAAATTATATTCCAATATTCCTTTTTGGTAAGTACCAATCCAAACCTTATCGTTCTTTCCTTCTAAAGCTAGAACTGTATAGTTATTAATGTTTTCTGGAAGAGAAAGAGGCGATAGTTTGTCCAGATTACGTTCATAAATGTAAACGCCTCCTCCATCAACACCTAACAGTACATCCTCTTTGTGCTGCAAAAAGGAAGTTATCATATTAGTACTTTCTCCTCTTCGCTCAAATAAGTTAATACCCTTTAACCCAAATTGACTTAAATTAGTATCATACTTATTTAGACCTCCTTGATAAGTTCCAACCCAATATATACCAAACTGATCCGCATAAATGCTACGAATAGATTTATGGCTCAAGCTATGAATATTAGAAATATCAGGTTTGAATCGTTGAATAGTAAGATCTTTGGGATTCAAAATGTCTAAGCCGTTGTCCGTTCCTACCCATACACCTCCTTTACTATCATTCCCTAGCGCATATACTTTATTACTGCTCAATTTGGATGGAGCAAAGTGATCAAAGTCTTTAAATTCCTTCCCCTTATGTTCCAAAAAGTATAATCTATAAGAAGACCCTGCCCAAATTCTTTTTTGTTCATCCTCAGTAATAGAACTAATTTCAATTCCATTGTGGATTTTTGAAGGAATTTTAAACTCTATGATATGTTGAAAATCTTTTGAAATTTTGTACACATTACCAATGGAAGAAATCCACATCTGCCCTTCCTTATCTTTATAAATGTACCGTGTAAATCGCTCCAAGAAAAAACTGATAACCTTATTGTAAGAAGCATCGGGCATCTTATTAATATCTTTCGCATTGATTACACTAATATTGCCATAGGAGCTTACCCATATATTACCATTGTAATCCGTAGTAAGTGATGTAATTGCGGCACTCATCCAGCGATCATCTGGAGTTTTTTCGTATGCAAAAATTTTATCTAGTTTTCTGTCATAATAACTAAGTCCTCCCCCCGTAGTAGCAATCCAAATTCTACCTTGCTGATCTTCGCACAACGAAGTAATGTGATTAGATTTTAATCCTTGCTCATTATTAGCATCATAGCGATAGACTTTATAGGTACGTCCATCATAACGATTCAGTCCATCTTCCGTACCAATCCATAAAAATCCGTAGGTATCTCGATATATAGTATAAATGGTATTAGATGATAGTCCATCTTTCGAATAATACCTTTGGAAAGACACAGGCAATTCTTGCCCAAATAAAGGCACAATAAAAAATGTAACTATAAAAAATAATATATATCTCCTCATCTTCTGTTTATAAAAGGTAGCTGTATTGGTTATCACATGTGATCGCACATGGTAAATGTATTCTAAGATATTAAATAAAAAATTGCAAACGAATAATACTCCCTCAAAAACATAATTTTAGCTTATCGATTAAACATTCTTATCCGTCATTTTGACATTCTTGCTAGCTCCCGAATAGCCCCACAAGTAACTTTGATATACAATTATAAACCGAAAATCGGAAAACAAATTAATTAACTTAACCAGCTGCAATGAATCTGCGCCTGTAAGTTTTTATGCCTAAAAACTAAACCGTGTTATGAGAACAAATTATGTGAAAAACTTAGACAGTAGCTAAGGGAATTTTGTAATGATTAGTGAAAAATAGATTTCAAGCTAATCATAGATAATTGACCAATTATCATCGACCTATTCCAAAAAATAACCAATTAAATTTCAAACATAAATGCTATGATGATAAAATTTACTATCAGGTTCATATGGCATTGGAAAAAAATATGGGGATTATCATTACCCTATGTATTTTTTCTGCTTTTCACGATCTGTAACGTTTTAATTCTTAATGCACAACCAAGTCGTACTGTGCAAGGAATTGTTAGAACTGAGAATAATGAAGCTTTAGAAGGAGTTTCTATTAGAGTGAAAGGTGCCAATACGGTGACCACTACCAAAGCTGGAGGATTATTTACGATAACCCTTCCGCAAGGCAAAAATACATTAAACATCTCAATGGTAGGATATCGACCATTAGAATACAAAGTTGAAAATCAATCCACTATCGAGATTTTTCTACAAGAATCAGCTATTGATATCGAAGAAACTGTCGTTGTGGGATATGGTGCGCAGAAAAAAGAAAGTGTGGTAGGCGCTATCACACAGACCACTGGCGAAGTATTAGAACGTACAGGTGGTGTTACTAATCTTGGTATGGCCTTAACAGGAAATTTGCCCGGACTTGTGACCACAACTTCCACGGGTATGCCTGGAGGTGAAGATCCACAAATACTTATTCGCGCGCAAACATCTTGGAACAATAGCTCTCCACTTATTCTTGTAGACGGAATCGAACGTCCTATTGGAACTATCGATATTGGTTCTATCGAAAGTATATCGGTACTAAAAGATGCTTCTGCAACAGCCGTTTTCGGGGTAAAAGGTGCTAACGGTGTAATATTAATTAAAACCAAAGAAGGATCATTAGGAAAAGCAACCATTCGTGGAAGAGTAAATTCTACAGCCAAGGTTCCTTCAAAACTTCCTGAAAAATACGATTCGTATGATGCTTTATCTTTACGTAATCGTGTAGTGGAGAATGAATTAATGATATTACCAACCTCTTGGTCACACATCAGACCTGAAGAAATATTATTAAAATACCGCTACCCGCTCAATGATGAGGAATGGGATAGATATCCAAACACCGATTGGGAAAAAGAATTATTTCGCGAATATGCAACCTCATATGGGGCGAATGTCAATGTACAAGGTGGTAGTGATATTGTAAAATACTTTGCTTCTGTAGATTACGTGGGCGAAGGTGATTTATTCAAGACTTTTGAGAATAACAGAGGATATAAATCCAATTTTAGATACGACAGGTTAAATGTTCGTAGTAACCTTGATTTTACCCTTTCGAAAACAACAAAACTTTCTACCAAATTATTTGGCTCTAATGGCGTAAGACAATATCCATTTGGCGTTGGCGGAAATGATGGAAGATTCTGGACTTCGGTTTATAGAACTGCTCCAGATGCGATGCGTCCAATCTATTCTGATGGAACGTGGGGATATTATCCACAACGTGATTATGATGTACCAAACTCCATGTACATCTTAGCATTCTCAGGCGCCGAAAAAAGTACTCAAACACAGTTAACAACAGATTTCACCTTAAATCAGGATTTAAAAGTTCTTGTACCAGGTTTGACTTTTAGAGCTAATTATTCTATCGACAACTCTTTTAGAGAAAATGGTCGTGGGGTAACGGATCCTAATCAACCTGTAAAGAAATGGATAGATCCGGATTCAGGAAATATAATATTTGATCCAATCGATTTATCGACAAATATGGACCAAATGGATATGATTCGATGGAGTAATCAAAGTGGTTCAGTGGACAAAGGTGCGACTTATAGACGTATCAACTATTCAGGTCAATTAAATTATGCGACCTCCATTGATAAGCATAATATCAGTGCTACAGGAGTATTTCTTCGTGAAAAATATGCACGCGGAAGCGAGTTTGCACATTATCGTGAAGACTGGGTTTTCCGTACTGTTTACGATTATGACAGACGCTATTTATTCGAAGCAAACGGAGCATACAACGGTTCTGAAAAATTTGGACCAGATTATAGATTTGACTTCTTCCCTTCATTTGCAGCTGGATGGGTAATTACGAATGAAAAATTCATGGAGAACGTTAAATTTATCAAAAACCTTAAACTACGCGCTTCTTGGGGTAAAATTGGTGATGATAGCGGGGGTGGTCGCTGGTTATATAATGACCAATGGGCTTTTGGTGGTAATACCCAAATGGGAAGTCCATTACAAAATACACCATATACCTTCTATCGCATTAGTACTTTGGGTAACCCTTATATTTCATGGGAAAAAGTCGAAAAGAAAAATTTTGGTATTGAATACTCATTATTCAATGGGTTGATATCAGGTGATTTAGACTTCTTCAAAGATCTGAGAACTGATATCTTAATTTCGGGTGGCTCGCGAGCCGTTCCATCTTATTTTGGTCAGTCTGCCCCTATCGCCAATTTGGGCAGTGTAGAAGGTAAAGGATACGAAATTACATTAAATCTGAATCATCGTTTTGCATCAGGCTGGCGCGTTTGGGCGAACACCAGTATGACCTATGCAAAAAATACAATTTTGTTTAGAGATGATCCTGCATTATTGCCTGACTATCAAAAGCAACAAGGCACACAGCTGGGACAGTACAGAGCATATTTAAATCATGGCTTTCTGGAGTCATGGGATGATATCTATGGAAGTACAACACGTACTTCTAATGATAACATGAAGCTGGCTGGAGATTATAATATCATAGATTTTAATGCAGATGGTATAATTGACCGTTTTGACTCTACACCTTATGAGTATTCTGGATCTCCAAGAAATACATATAATGCAAGTATTGGTACAGAATACAAAGGCCTTTCATTCTTCTTACAATTCTATGCAGTGAATAATGTGACACGTGAGGTTACATTTCCTACATTCAACACGTATTCTGGCTCCAATGTAGCCTACGTAGAAGGTACATATTGGACAAAAGAAAATGGTGGTGGACAAGTACCATTGCCAAGATACTCATCGGCTATTCCTTTTGGCGGTGAAGGTACACGATACCTATACGATGGATCATATGTACGACTTAAGAATGCAGAGTTAGCTTACACGTTTAAAGGTCAAACCATTAATAGACTTGGGTTAAATGCATGTAGACTCTATTTGAATGGAAACAATTTGCTTCTGTGGACGAAGATGCCTGATGACAGGGAATCTAATTTCGCGGCTGGTTCGTCTGGAGGAGCTTATCCAACAGTAAGACGTTACAACATAGGTCTAGATATTACCTTTTAAAACATGTTAATTATGAAGAATTATATAAAAAAGCTAGTTTTTCCCTTTTTGATTGTTTCGATAATCTTAGGAATAACTTCTTGTAAAAAATATTTAGATAAATCCCCATTAGCAGATATTGACGAAACACAAGCTTTTGAAAGTTATAGAAATTTTCAGGGTTTCGTCGAAGAACTTTACAATTGTGTGCCCTTGGTAACAGCTATTGGTTCTCACAATAACTGGAATTTTGGGGAAGATGAACTATGGGAAATGGGCGATAACCGCTTATTTGCTTATAACGTAGATCATGGTGATTACTGGGCATGGAACACGGCAATATTTGGATCATGGTTCAAAACAGGAGGAAATCCAACAAGTAACAACAGAGGTGATAAAGGAAACTTGTGGGGATTATCTTGGTATGGAATCCGCAAAGCTAATATCGGATTAGCGAACCTGGATTTATTACTTGAAGCGACTCCAGAAGAGAAAAAATTGATTGAAGGTCAATTGTACTTTTTTAGAGGCTGGTTTCATTTTATGCTGATGCAATATTGGGGAGGTTTACCTTATATTGATGTTGCCTTATCACCAGCAGAGCCACCAAGAGTGCAACGCTTAAATTATCAAGAAACAGCTGAAAAAGTAGCCGAAGATTTACGTAAAGCCGCTGATTTATTGCCTGTGGATTGGGATCAAATTGCAGCAGGAGCTGCTACCAGAGGAAATAATGATCGCAGAGCGAACAAAATTATGGCATTAACTTTCTTAGGCAAAAACCTGTTATACGCGGGAAGTCCATTGATGAATGAAGAATCAACCGGTAGCCGTACCTATAATGCTGACTTCTGTAAAAGAGCTGCTGAAGCGCTTGGTGAGGCATTACAAATTTGTGAATCAACAGGAAGATATTCCTTAATACCGTTTGAACATTATTCTAAAATTTTCTACACGTTCGCACAAAATGGAGCTATTCCAGGTGCTATAAGTGTACAGGAAGGTGGTACAGAAAAAAGATACCGCGAAGCTATTATGCTTGAAAATCATGCGGAATCAAATGGTCGTTTCAGATGGAATCAATCTACGGATTACCGTCCTTATACCATTATAGCCAGAGGTATAAAAGCCTATCCTACGGCCAACTATGTAGATAATTACGGCATGGCCAATGGTTTACCGATCAATATGACCAACCCATCTCAACCTGATGCGGAGTCTGGTTATGATCCAAACTTTCCTTGGAAAGACAGAGATCCTAGATTTTATCACGACATCATGATAGATGGGGAGAAAGTCGTTAACAATGGTAGCTACGTAGGTAACGACCACAGAAGACAATATGCAAGTTTGCATACTCAAGGTCTCTTCCGAACCGACCCGGGTAATACACATAGAGCTCCTATTACAGGTTATATGCTCGCTAAATATATCTCACGCCTATCCAACGATTGGGAAGGATATATGGACAACAACGTCATGTATTTAAGTTTCATGAGATTAGCGGATGTGTATTTGATGTATGCAGAGGCAGCTTCAGAAGGTTATAATTCTCCTACAGGTAAATCATCGAATTACAACAAGACTGCTGTAGATGCTGTCAATATCATACGTGATAGACCGGGATTAAATGTAGGTCATGTAGCACCCAAATTCTTAGCCTCACAAGATGCTTTCCGTTCGGAATACAGAAGAGAAAGAGCAGTAGAACTTTCTTTCGAAGGACATCGTTTCAATGATCTTCGACGTTGGCTTTTATTAACTGAAAAACCTTACGTGTACAAAATGGGGATTCATTTTGATAGAGGTATGCCAGATCAGCAAGTGTACGCAGACCCAAGAAACGCTCGAGTACTGAATTACAGACAGTATACAATCTTCGAAAGAAAATATGAAAAAAGACACTACTGGTTTCCATTCATAGTATCTGATGTAAATATTTACGAAGGTTTTTCACAGAATCCTGGTTGGTAAAATTTAAACTGTTGATAAAATGATAAAAAATAACATAAAAGTTTGTTGGATTCTTTTAGCACTCTCTATAAAAGTCTCTACTTCCAATGGACAAGATAAATTGAACATACCACAAGCATCTGAAGATAGTCTTGTCAATGTTGCCTTTGGAAGTATTCAGAAAAAAGACATAGTAGGTGCTGTATCGGCAATAAACATAACAGAACTTCTTAATAAAAGCTTTAGTACATATAGTCTAGATAATCTTCAGAGCTTAATAAGTGGTTACACAGGTAATATTTGGGGACAAGCTCCATTGATATTAATCGATGGTGTAGAACGTCGCGCTTCTGATGTAAGATTAAATGAAATTGAATCCATCTCTGTACTTAAAGATGCGAGTAGTGTAGCACTTTACGGATCTGCGGGTTCTCGTGGTGTGGTATTGATTACGACCAAAAGAGGTACACAAAAACCATTAGGTGTGGATTTCAGGTTGAATACAGGGATTTTTGTTCCAAAATCCTACCCTACCTATTTGAATGCTGCGGAATACATGGGCTTGTACAATGAAGCACTTCGCAACGATGGTCTCGCAGAGAAATATACGCAAGAAGAAATTTACAACACAGCTTTGGGTACTAATCCCTATCGCTATCCAGATTTAAATTTCTATTCGGATGATTTTTTAAGAAAGTTTAGCTACAAGTCCGATCTTACTACCGAAATAAGCGGTGGTAATGAACGCACCAAATACTACACAAATGTGGGCTTATCTTACAATAATAATATTTTGAAATATGGTGTGGCAGACAAAAACAATGATTTTTCACTCAATGTGCGTTCTAACGTGGATATGAAATTAACCGATTGGTTAAATGCATCCACAGACGCTGTAGCGATCATGACTGACCAATATTATGCACGTGGCGATTTTTGGGGAATGGCAAGTAGCTTCCGACCTAATAACGACTGGTTTCATCCCTACGTGCCAATCGATATGTTGGATCCAGAGAATGAAGAGTTGCAAATCATTGTGAAAAACTCGAATAATATTATAGATGGAAAATATCTTTTAGGTGGTCTTTCGACAATCCAAACCAACCAATTGTCCCAAATGATGGCTTCAGGTTACATCAAGAATAAACATAGAACATTTATGTTTAATGTAGCTGCAAAAGCGGATTTGAGTGGTATCACACAAGGTTTATCTTTTAGATCACAATTTAGTATGGACTATACCACACGTTATACCGAAGGTTATAGTGTTCCTTATGCTACTTATCAACCAGAATGGGTGACCATTGATGGCAAAGAGGTGATTAAAAGTCTTCAAAAATTCGGAAATGATGGAAACAGTACTAATGAGTTCATCGGAACGTCATTGTACGATCAAACATTAACATCAATTTCTCAATTAGATTACGCACGCAAATTTAATGATCATCACAATGTGAGCGCTAAATTGGTAGGTTTTGGATATATTTCTCAATATTCCAGTGATCCAGATACGGATGGAGGTAGTGAATACCACCCCTTCCGCAACACCAATTTAGGGATGCATTTTGGATATAATTTCAAGCATAAATACTACTTAAATTTCAATGGAAATGTGGTTCATTCGAGTAAGCTTCCAGAAAATAAAAGAAGAGGTTTTTCTCCTACAGGAACTTTAGGATGGCGCTTGAGCGAAGAAAGCTTTATCAAAGATAATGCTTCGTTTATCAATAATTTAATCGTTACAGGTAGCTACGCTTCATTGAAACAAGATTTAGACATCAATGGACATTATCTGTATGCGGGAAATTTTGGTAATCAAGAAGGCCTTGGTGGTTGGTTTACTTGGAGAGATGGTGCCAGTGGAGGTTATACTACAATGTCTGGTAGAGGTGCCAATCCGAATCTTACTTTTGTTAATCGTGACGAAATCAGATTAGGTTTGGAGTCTTCTTTTTTTGGAAATAGAATTCATTTGAATGCTAATTACTTCAAGCAAAATATCAAGGGTTTATTATCGAGAGGTTCTACCTTATTCCCTTCTTATTTTACTGGACAAGGTGACTTTCTTCCAAACTTCAATTTTGGTGAGGAAATGCGTACTGGTGTAGATTTCTTCTTGAACTTTAATAATAAGATCAGTGACTTCTCGTACAATATAGGAATTGTGGGAATGGTATACGATTCAGAAGTAATTCGCAGAGAAGAAGCGTACGAATACAGTTATCAAAACCGTGTTGGTAAACCATTGGATGCTTATTTTGGATATATAGCAGAAGGTTTCTTTCAATCTCAAGAAGAAATTGACAACCATGCAAGACAAACTTTCGGTGGTACTTTAAAGCCTGGTGATATCAAATACAGAGATGTAAATGAAGACGGTATTGTAGACGCAAGAGATCAAGTCGAATTGGGCCACAATGGCTGGTCTGCAAATCCATTAAGTTATGGTGTCAACCTTACCTTGAAGTACAAAAACCTTACATTCTTTGCTATGGGTTCAGGTATTCATGGTGCTATTGGGTTTAAAAACAACTCTTATTACTGGGTACGCGGTCTGAATAAATACTCTGATGTAGTATTGAATAGATGGACAGAAAGTACTGCACAAACGGCCACTTATCCACGCTTGACAAGTACCAGTAGCGCGAACAATTTCCAAAATTCTACCTTCTGGATGTATGATAATAATCGCTTCAATTTAACAAGAGTACAGTTTACATACGATTTGGGTGAGCAATTTTTCAGAAATTCTTCATTAGTGAAGAAAATGGGCGTTTATGTAAACGGAGACAATCTTTTAGTTATTTCCAAAGAGCGTAAAATGATGGAAACAAATTTCGGTTCTGCGCCGCAAAATCGCTTCTATAATTTAGGATTTACAGCATCTTTTTAGGTCTTATTAAAATTAGGAAATTATGAAAATCAAAATATTTATTTTAGGATTATGTGCTCTCTCTTTTGTTAGCTGTAAAAAGTGGTTTGAGCCAGATCCTGAAAATCTAAAATCGGAAGATCAAATGTATGATGATTCCCGATTTGCACAGGGCTTCTTAAATACAACGTATAGAACGATCCCGACATATTACAACAACAGCGATGTAGCTACCGATGATGCTGTGACGAATGTCCGCACAAATGAATATCTACAAATCGCGACGGGCTCATGGACAGCGTCTTATAATCCTTTGAATTTTTGGAATACAGGTTATGGTTCTTTATTATACCTAAACTTATTTTTGGCCAATTCGGAGAAAGTAAATTGGGCTAATGATCCAGAAGTTGCCAAGCTATTCAATATGCGTCTACGTGGAGAAGCATTTGGTTTACGCGCTTTATACATGTATTACTTAGTTCGTAATCATGGTGGTATTGCTTCCAATGGCGAATTATTAGGTGTTCCTCTTATTAAAGAATACCAAACTTCGACCAGCGATTTTAATATCCCAAGAGCAAGCTTCAAAGACTGTATTAACCAAATATTAACAGATTTGGATAGTGCGGAATATTATCTTCCAATGGAATATAATGATATAAACAATGCCAATCAGATTCCAGAGAAATTCCGAAACGTAACCAATAGTCCAGGAAATTACAGTAGGGTAATGGGTATACACAGCCGCCAATTGTTTAATGGATTAATTGCAAAATCTTTCAAAGCTAGAGCAGCATTGCTTGCCGCAAGTCCAGCATTCCAACACGCAAGTAATAATTTTTCGTGGGAAGCAGCAGCCAATGCAGCAGCAGAAATCATTAATTACAAAGGTGGTGCTAATGCACTTCCAGCAAACGGTCATACATTCTACAATAACCAAGGAGAAATTGATGGGTTATCTCAAGGAAATAACCCACCTGAGATCATTTGGAGAGAGAATATACAAACCAATAACGGAGATCAGGAAGCACAAAACCTACCTCCTAGCCTATTTGGAAATGGGTTTATCAATCCTACTCAAAACCTAGTGGATGCTTTTCCAATGGTGAATGGTTATCCTATTAATCACGCGAATAGTGGATTTACTGCTGCAAATCCTTATGCCAACAGAGATCCTCGCCTTACACATTATATCATTTATAATGGTGCACAAGCTGGTATAAATAATACGCCTATTTACACCACTAGTCAATCTACTACAGTAGATGCCCTAAACAATAGAGAGACTTCTACCAGAACAGGGTATTATATGAAGAAACGATTGAGAATGGATGTAAATAGAAATCCAAACAGTACAAGCAACAAAAGTAGGTATCTGCCAAGAATCAGATATACTGAAATGTATTTAACTTACGCCGAAGCTGCAAATGAAGCTTGGGGACCAACTGGAACTGGCACACATAGTTTCTCGGCTTATGATGTTATAAAAGCTATTCGCAGAAGAGCGGGTATTGGGTTGACTAATAATGATGCGTATCTCGAAGAATGCAAAACGGATAAAGATAAAATGAGACAATTGATCAGAAATGAACGTCGAATTGAATTAAGTTTTGAAAGCTTCCGCTTTTGGGATCTCAGAAGATGGAAAGAAGATCTAAATACTACAGCGCGTGGGATCGACTTAGTTAGCGGAAATTATACGCCTATTACAGTAGAGACTCGTACGTATCAAAGCTATATGCTCTACGGCCCTATACCGCAATCGGAAACGATCAAGTTTAATAATCTATATCAAAATAATGGTTGGGAATAACATTTCAGTTACCAGTTAATGAATATTTATATGAAAAACAATAATATAACAATCACCAAACTTATACTAGCAGTCCTAATAGGCTTAGTATCGGGTTGTAAAAACACTGAAATCGTACATCCTGATTTTGATTATCAGGCAGTGTATTTTGCAAACCAATACCCTATTCGAACGATCGTACTTGGTGAGGATCTAAATTTTGACAATTCATTAGATAATGAACGTAAAGTGGAAATTAAGGCAACATTAGGCGGTACTCGATACAACCAGAACGATGTAGTGATTGATTACTCCATAGACAATAACTTATTATCTAATCTATATTTTGGGTCAGGCGGGGCAAAGCTATTGCCCATGCCTTCCACCTATTTTTCGGTTAATTCTAATCAAATAACTATTAAAAAAGGAGAAATTTTAGGTGGTGTAGTCGTGCAACTTACGGATGCTTTCTTTGCTGATCCGCTAGCGATTTCCAATAATTATGTGTTGCCTTTGAAAATGAACAGCGTGAAAAATGCGGATACGATTTTAGCTGACAAAAACTTTGTGTTTTATGCGCTAAAATTTATTAATCCATGGCACGGAAATTATTTAAGAAGAGGAAAAGACGCAATGACTGGAGATGTATCCCGAAATGTAGTACGTCACAAAGCTTTTGTAGAAAATGATGACGTAAATAATTTAAAAACTAAAACATTAAGTCAAGTCGAGTTCCCGGTGCAATTTCGTGATGCTGATGCAGGAAATATTTTCTCTTGTACCCTACTTTTAACTTTCAACCAAAATGGTGAATGTACCATTAGCACTAATTCAAATGGCTATACCGCTACTGGCTCAGGCAAATACGTAATCAATGGAGAGAAAAATAGCTGGGGCAATAGAGACAGAAGTGCCTTATATCTCAACTATGAAGTGAATTATTCGAATGTTACCGTGGGTAGCGGAGCTAATTCAAGACAGATTAGCGGAAAAATAGTTACGCAAGATACTTTAGTGGCGCGTGACCGTGCTGTTGCTCCTGAATATTTTACGCCATTTCAGAATTAATTAAATTTTAGAAATCTATGAGAACAGTAAATAAAATTACAATGCTGCTAATGTCTACTGCACTATTTGGCGCTTGTACTAAATTCGAAAATAGAGAAATTTACGTTGACAAACCGCAAAGTATCATTGACCAAGAAGCAAGAGACGAGTATGATGTTTTAAAAAGTTATGTCAATAAAGGCAATCAAGCCAATTTTAAATTAGGCGCGGAAGTTAGTCTTGGAGATTTAGGATCAAACAGCCTACTTTACAGATTGTTATCTGAGCATTTTGATGAATTAACTCTGACTGCTGGAACTTTTAATCATAATAATATCGTTCAAGCTGACGGTAGTGTAGTTCTAGAAAATTTAGAAACGGTATTCACGGCTAATTCAACTACGCCACTTCATGGTGGTCATTTAGTATGGCATCAAAATCAGCAATCCACCTATCTCAATCGATTAATAGCCGATATCGTACTTCCAGGAGTTTCTGGCGTGGACAATGTCGTCGATTTTGAGGGAGATGCATTAGGTACAACTTATCGTACTACGACAAGTGATGCCACAGCAACCGTAGTTAATGATCCTGTAGCAGCAGGTAATAGCGGAAAAGTATTACATATTTTAAAAAATCCATCTACGGCTTTCCCACAATTTAGAATCACCTTACCTGATGGGAGAAAATTGAAATACTACAAAAACGTAACAATTGATTTCAAAGGTGATGGTTGTTGTGGCTTTTATGGTGCGGGTATGCGTATGGCTATTACCGCGGATTATGGCAATCCTAGCCTTATTGGATATGGAGGTCCTTCAAGCTTCGGGATTCCTATTAATGCCTGGGGAAGAGGAATGATTACTATGCCAATAGCAGCCTTGAACTTAACAGAAGCACAAAAAGAATGGAATTCCTTTGTACTTACGTTAGGCTCACAAACTGGTGCTCCAGACTACTTGATTGACAATGTTAAGATGAATTATGAAATCCCAGGTGAAACCATCGTAAAATCTGCTGAAGAGAAAAGACACATCCTCACCGCAGAATTGGATAAATATATCAAAGCTGTAAGTGAAGTAGCAAAAAATAAAGTAAAATCCTGGAGTGTGGTATATCAGCCAATTGATAATGATAATCCTACACAATTGAGAAAACATCCAGGAGGTACTTTGCCAGCAAATACATTCTATTGGCAAGATTATTTAGGTAAAGATTATGCAGCTGTTGCAATTAATATGATTAAGCAATATGCAAACAATGATGATAAAATTTTCATTACCGAAACGAATTTAGATGAGTTCCCTGACAAAATCAATGGCTTAAAAGACCTGATAACTTATACCGAACAAAGAGGTGCAAGAGTGGACGGAATAGCTACTGAATTTGCCTTAAATCTCGATGCAGATAAATCTAAAATAGAAACAGCATTAGAAAGGTTAGCAAGTACCGGAAAGTTAATTAAGATTTCAGCTTTAGATATTGGTATCGGTGGCCCTATCACAATAGCTACACCTTCATTATACTTACAGCAGTCGTCCATGTATAATTGGTTTATAAAAGCTTATAACAATAAAATCCCTGCTGCACAACGTGCAGGTATTACTTTTAGAAGCCCTGTAGATCAACTCGAAACATCTTCTTGGCGTCCGAATGAGCCTGTAGGAATTTTCACAAATAAATCTGGTTATCAACGTAAGGATGCTTATGTCGGTATTGTTGAAGCTTTTCAAGGCAAATAAAAAATAAATATTTTTAAAATTCCTAGAAAAGGGAGGTATGAAAAAATTCAACCTCCCTTTTTCTATTTTAAGACTTGCTGTCTTTTCCTGAAATATCACTCCTTGTTACAAGAAAACTTCTCAAATCAATTATTTATTGCAACAGAAATTAGAATATGATTAAAACCCACTAAAACGTGTTCTCTAGAATGTAGAAACTAAGATTAGACATTCTTATCATTCATTTAGACATTCTTATCCTATCGAAAAAATTACTTACTGTAGCTTTGATATACAATTATAAACAAGTAACCAACATCGACATTTATTTTTTGCTATGAGATAGTGTACATATATATGAATAACTATTTTAAATCATCTATTTATAACCATTTATAAACTAAAGAAACTATGAAAAACAAAAAACTAACCTATGATTTACAATAGCAGCTACTAGATAGACTACATTACCTATTAAAGTAATATAGTTTCATAATAGCTAACCAAAAAAATCTTATAGAAGAACATAATTCTACCTACTAAGTATAACCAATTAATTTATAAACTTAAGAAATGCTATGATGATAAAATCTACCATCACACTCATTAGGCATTGGAAAAAACTTTGGGGAATAATTTTCTCATTTGCCTTTTCCTTAGTGTTGGCGCTGAGTGTGCCAGTCGACAGTTTGGCACAAACATCCAGAAGAGTCCAAGGAACTGTCCAAGATCAGAACAATGAAGCAGTAAGTGGTGCTTCTATATTAGTAAAAGGAACAAATGTCCAAGTAACTACCGATGATGCAGGTAAATTCAGTATACAAGTACCGCAGAATAGCAACACCTTGGTGGTGACCAAACTTGGATATGAAAGGACAGAAGAAAACATTCAAAACAGAACTAACGTTACCATTACGCTGAATTCTATAGAAATCGAAATCGAGGAAACCATCGTAGTCGGTTACGGTACGCAGAAAAAAGAAACCGTTGTAGGTGCAGTAGCACAAACAGCAGGGAAGGTTTTAGAACGTGCCGGAGGTGTATCAAGTGTCGGTGCAGCGTTAACAGGAAATGTACCTGGGGTAGTAACTACAGCAAGTACAGGTATGCCAGGTGAAGAAGATCCTCGTATTGTAATACGTGGTCGCAGTACTTGGAATAATACAGAGCCATTAATTATGGTTGATGGTGTAGAACGTCCTATGACCAGTGTGGATATCGGGTCTATTGAAACTGTATCTGTCTTAAAAGATGCCTCTGCCACAGCTATCTATGGTGTACGTGGTGCAAATGGTGTAATCCTAATTACAACCAAAAGAGGGCGTGAAGGACGCGCATCCGTGCGTGGAACTGTAAATAATATTGTAAAGACAGTATCACAATTACCTGGAAAAATGGATGCGTATGATGCAATGATGCTTCGTAACCTGGCTATTGAAAATGAATTAGCACTTTCACCAGACAGCTGGTCGTATTATCAGTCACAAAATATAATTGATAAATATCGCTATCCAGCAAATCAGGAGGAAAGAGAACGTTATGTTAATGTGGATTGGGCAGATGAATTATTTAAAGGATATGCTTTATCCCAAAACAGTAATGTTAATATAGCTGGTGGTACATCCAAAGTAAAATACTTTGCTAGTGCAGATTATTTGTTCGAAGGAGATATGTTTCGACATCGAGACAACAGCCGAGGTTACGAATCGGGGTATAATTTCAACAGAATTAACGTAAGATCTAATTTGGATTTTCAATTAACTCCTACCACCAAATTCTCTACTAACCTAGCAGGATCAACTGGTACGCGCAAAAGTCCACGTATTGGTGTGAATGAATATGATTTTTGGATAGCTGCTTATACTCTAGCCCCTGATGTAATCTATCCACGATATTCGGATGGCTCATGGGGTTATTACCCAAATGATTCGCAAGCTGGTATCAATTCGGCAAGGTCATTAGCTTTAGCGGGTTACCAATTTATAACCACTAATCGAATTACATCTGATTTTACGCTTGAACAAAAATTAGACATGTTTGTGAACGGTCTTACAGCAAGAGGAACTTTTTCTCTCGATAATACCTTTGTAGAGACAGGAAGAGGTATTAACGATGTATTTAATGACCCTCAAGAAAAATGGATTGATCCTGAAACTGGCTTAGCCAGATACAGATTTAATCAAAATAACAGTGGTTTTGATTTCGTAGAGGGAATTGACTGGACTCAACAAGAAGGAAACGTAAACAACGGATCTACCTATCGTAGACTTTTCTATCAATTTCAGTTGGATTACAGAACAACAATTGCTGAAAACCACAATCTTACTGCTATGGGTTTATTTAACCGTAACCAATATGCAACAGGAAGTCAACAACCCTATTTCCGTGAAGACTGGGTATTTCGTGCTACCTACAATTTCAAGAATAAGTATATGATCGAATACAATGGCGCATATACTGGTTCAGAGAAATTTGCGCCTGAATATAGATTTGGATTCTTCAATTCTGGAGGTCTAGGTTGGTTAGTTTCAGAGGAAAATTTCCTAAAAGGGAATTCCGTATTGAATATGTTGAAGCTTAGGGCTTCTGTAGGTGATATTGGGGATGACAATGTCGCTGGTAGATGGTTATATCTTACGCAATGGACTATGGGTGGAAACTCTAAAATGGGGGTAGTAGGTGTGAATCCAGAGACAAGTAGCTACATGTGGTTCAAAGAAAATGTTCTTGGAAATCCAAATGTGCGCTGGGAGAAAGTTAGAAAAACAAACTTTGGAGCTGATTTTGGATTATTTAATAATTTAATTACTGGACAAGTTAACATATTCAAAGACAAAAGAACTGATGTTTTAATCCCTGGAAATAGCCGAGCTATTCCTGACTATTTAGGCGTTGCGGCTCCTGTTGCCAATCTGGGTATAGTTGAAAATGAGGGATATGAGGTAGAAATTAAAGCAAACAAGTCTCTCAATCAAAACTGGAGAATTTGGGGGGACATGAATTTTACACATGCAAAGGATAAAGTCATTGAAGGTGATAGTCCTGCCCTACTACCGGAATATCAAAAACTTGAAAATAAACAAATCAGTCAAACTTATACGCATGTGAATGCTGGTCGCTATAATACTTGGGACGAACTATATTCATCTACAGCGCATGATAACAATGATCATAATAAGTTACCTGGAAGTTATCATATAGTGGATTTTAATGGAGATGGAATTATCGATTCAAGAGATAATATCCCATATGCATATCCATCTGTTCCTCAAAACACATATAACCTTACGCTTGGTTTTGATTTCAAAAATTTCAGCTTAATGACACAATGGTATGGTGTGAATAATGTTACGCGTCAAGTGGTATTTGAAAGTTTTGGCCGCCAACGTAATTTGGCTTATCATGAAGGTACATATTGGTCGAAAGACAATATTGACGCTGACGTGCCTATGCCTAGATGGTTAGCTTTAGCAAGTAGTTACAATAATGCCGATAGGTTTATGTACGATGGATCCTATGTTCGACTAAAAACAGCAGAAATAGCCTATAACCTAACTACTGACCATAACTTCATACGCAGAATGGGGTTACAGCATATACGTATCTTTTTAAATGGGCACAACTTATTGCTGTGGTCTAAAATGCCAGATGACAGGGAGTCAAATTATGCGGGTACAGGTTGGGCATCGCAAGGAGCTTACCCTACTGTAAAGCGTTTTAATTTAGGTGCTAACATTACATTCTAATTGGATTTATTATGAAATATTCTAAATATATTAAAGTGCTTATTTCTTGTGGAGTCTTAGGTGTTACATCCTTAACTTCTTGTGAGAAATATTTAGATAAAGAAGAAGAATCCATTGTCTCTCCTGATGATGCATTCAAAAACTTCGTCAATTTTCAAGGTTATACCGAAGAATTATACCATTGTATTGTGAATTTCACAAACAATTATTGGACAAACTCTTGGAACTGGGGTGAAGATGAAATTACTACTACTGCTGGCGACTATCACTTTATTCATAAAATAGATAATGGGAATTTTTGGGGCTGGCAAGCGCAACACGATGGATGGGGGGCTGGTTGGATGGAGCAAAATGACTTTACAACAACTTGGGGTGATAGAGGTTCTCAAGACCTATGGAATGCTGCTTGGTTTGGCTTACGCAAAATTAGCATTGCATTAGAAAATTTTGACAAAATGACTGATGCCACAGCAGAAGAACGTAACTTAATAAAAGGTCAATTATTATTTTTCAGAGGCTGGTTTCATCACCGTCTAATGGAATACTTTGGTGGCATGCCATATATCAATTATGTACTACCAAGTGATGAAAAATTGACATTACCTAGGCTTAGCTATCATGAATGTGCAGACCTTGCAGCTGCAGATTTTCGTGAAGCAGCAAATCTTTTGCCGCTCGATTGGGACAATACCGTGACAGGAAGAAGAACATTAGGTAAGAATGAGCTTCGAATCAATAAAATAATGGCCCTTGCCTACCTAGGTAAGAATTACCTATGGGCAGGTAGTCCACTAATGAACCAAACTGTAACGGGTGATAGAAATTACCATGCGGAATATTGCAAAAAAGCAGCAGAAGCCTTTGGTGAATTATTGGGATTGGTTGAAGGTGGTCAGACAAAATATAAACTGGTGGATTTCACTAATATTCATACCGTATTCCGTACAATTAATCAAAACTGGGCTTTGCCAGGTAGTACGGAGGCTATTTTTCGAGGACCTTATAATAATGGTAACGACACCCATTATAATACCAGTAAACAATACCTCCCTGGTTTAATTTCTGAAGGTGACGCAATAAAATTCAATCCTACAGCAAACTATGTACATGCCAATTACGGTATGGCAAATGGATTACCAATAAAGGACATTACTAAAGCTGATCCAGAATCTGGGTATGATCCAAATTATCCTTGGAAAAATAGAGATCCTAGATTCTATACAGATATACTATTTGACGGCGTGAAAGTGGTTACTGGAAATATTACGGAAACAGATATGGATCCTAATCTCAGACGCTACGCGCAATTATACACAGGAGGATCATATAGAAGTATTCAAAATGGGTCTCGGACAGGTTATTCTTTACGAAAGTTTACGACGTTGGCTGCCAATAACTACGACAAGCATTTCGATTACTCATACGCTATGAATATTTACATACCTTATTTACGGCTTGCTGATGTGTATTTAATGTACGCAGAGGCTGCTTTAATGGGAAACAACAGTATTAGTGGCAAATCATCAAACTTTAGTAAAACAGCGTTGGATGCCGTAAATGTTATTCGTGAGCGCGCTGGTGTAGCCCCTGTTCATCAAAAGTTTCAGAGCTCGGTAACTACATTCTTGGATGAGCTAAGACGCGAACGCGCGGTGGAATTAGCATATGAAGGACACCGTTTTAATGATTTAAGAAGATGGCTATTATTAATCGAAAGACCATATACCTTAAAGACGTCGGTAGAATTCGACAGAGCATCATTTGACCCCGAAGATCCAACAAATAACCGTATTGTAAATATTCGAGAGAATGTGATATTGGAAAGAAATTTTTCTTCCAAACATTATTGGTTACCACTTAAAGTATCGGATGTGAATTTATATCCTGAGTTTTATCAAAATCCAGGCTGGTAATCCGGAGGATGATCCATTCATTAAATTATGAAGACAATGAAGTATAAAAACATAAAGAAAGCGGTGTGCTTAAGTATTGCATCCATGGGAATATTAGCTTCTCCAGGAATATACCTATTTGCACACCCAAATAATATATCTTTTTCTATTGCCCTGCAAGATAGTTTGTATACAGATAGTACCGAATTGGTTCAAGTAGCTTTTCGTAAAGTAAAGAAAAAAGATGTAATGGGCGAAGTAAGCGCCATCAATATTAATAACCTGTTGAATAAAAATTACACCACTTACAGCTTAGACAATTTGGATGCCTTTATTCCAGGATACAATGGTAATATTTGGGGAACTGGGGGATATCTATTATTGGTAGATGGTTTTCCAAGAGACGCTAATAATGTGATGCCTACAGAGATCGAAGAAATATCTGTCATGAAAGGAATTAATGCAGTTGCGTTATATGGAAGTTTAGCATCTAAAGGAGTAATATATATTACTACAAAACGCGGACAGGAAGATAATCAAAAGATTAATATCCGTACGAATGCGGGTATTAATACGCCAATTAGCTATCCAAAATATTTAGGATCTGCCGAATATATGACATTATATAATGAGGCCCGAAGAAATGATGGACTACCAAACCTATATAGTGAAGAAACTATATATCATCATGCAGCAGGAATTAATCCTTATAGATATCCAAATGTAGACTATTATTCTTCGGATTATATCAAGAACAGCTACAATCGCTATGACGCCACAGCTGAAGTTTCTGGAGGTGGTGACAAAACTAAATATTATACAAATTTTGGCTTTTGGTCGGCCGGATCACTTTTAAATTTTGGTGAAGCGAAGGGAAATACATCTAATAGATTCAATATGCGCGGAAACATTGATTCTAGACTTAATAGCATCATGTCACTTAATGTTGATGCTTCTGCTAGCTTCTACACCCAAAAAGGTGTAAACACGGACTATTGGGCAGCAGCAGCGATTGGTAGACCCCATCGCTTCTCACCACTTATTCCCATTAGTATGCTCGAGGAAGCAGATGAGAACTCTTGGACTTATGTAAATACCACCAACTTCTTAGTAAATGGACAGTATTTATTAGGTGGAAGCCAACTCGATCAAACTAATGCCTTTGCCACTATTTATTCTGGTGGAAGCAGTCGTCATATGAATAGGCAATTTCAATTTAATACAGGATTAGATTTTGATTTGAAAGGAATTACGGAAGGACTTACTTTTCAAACAGCCTTAGCTATTGATTATCAAAATCAATACAATCAATCGTACAATAATACCTATGCCGTCTACCAAGCCGCATGGAATAATTATAATGGAGAAGATTTGATCAGCAGTTTGACAAAATATGGCGAAGACCGTAGAAACGGTGTTCAGAATATTGGAGGGAGTATTTATCGTCAAACAATTGGCATGAATGCTAGGCTTAATTATTTCCGTACATATAACGACAATCATCATGTGTCCGCGATTCTTCTGGCTAATGCATTTCAAATAACACGATCAGCAGAATATCATAAGCAAAGTAATGCAAACTTAGGCTTACATCTGGGTTACAATTTTGCAAACAAATATTATGCTGACTTCAGCGGAGCATTGCCGCATTCTGCAAAATTACCGGAAGGTAAACGTAAAGCCTTCTCCCCTACACTATCCTTAGCGTGGAGATTAAGTGAAGAAGAATTTATGAAAGGAGGCATTTTTAATGATCTTCGATTTAAAGCTTCTGCTGGTATAGTGAATACAGACGTGGATATTGAGCAATTCTATATGTATCAAGGATATTATACCTATCAAGAAGGTGCATGGTACAGTTGGGCAGATGGTCAACTTGTACATTCTTTTGATCGTGTGCGTGGAGATAATAAAGATATGACTTACCCGAAACGTAGAGAGTATAGCTTTGGCTTTGAAGCCAATATGTTTAATAACTTAATCAGTTATAATGCAACTTATTTCTATAATCAGATGAATGGTTTATTGACCCAGCCAAGTACCATATATCCTATGTATTTTATGTCATACTGGCCTGTATATTCTGATTTACCATATGTGAATTATAATATAGATGAACGTAAGGGGGTTGATTTTGGAATTAATATTAATAAATCTTTTAATAGTTCTAGCAGCCTTTCTTTAGGAGTGAATGGACTTTATTATGACACCAAAGCTTCTAAACGTGATGAGATATTTGAATTTGCTTACCAAAACCGTACAGGAAAACCATTGGATGCTATTTGGGGGCTCCAAAGTAATGGATTCTATAGAGATCAAAGCGATATAGATAATTCAGCTACTTCATCATTTGGTGAAGTGAGACCTGGTGACATCAAATACATAGACCAAAACGGTGATGGTACAATTGATACACGGGATGAAATTTATCTCGGCAAAGGAGGATGGGCCGGTGCGCCTTTCTCTTTAGGATTCAATATTACTGCCAAATGGAAAAACTTAACCTTGTTCGCTGTCGCGACAAGTCGTAATGGTGCTAATGCTTTGCGTAATAATTCTTATTTCTGGGTTGATGCGGAAGACAAATATTCAGAAGTCGTTCGTAATCGTTGGACTCCGGAGACTAGTACGACCGCTACTTATCCCCGATTGACTACTAACAATAGTGATAATAATTATAGAGCTTCTGATTTCTGGATGTATAGTACAAATCGTTTTGATTTAAGCAAAGTCCAGATATCATACGATTTTCCTAAATCTATTTTGGGCAAGGGAATTCTTCGTGAGTTAGGCACTTATGTAAATGGTTTCAATCTAATGACTTTTGCTAAAGAAAGAGAAACCATGCAGCTATCAGTGGGTAGTACACCACAAACTAGATTTTTCAACTTTGGCGTTAAGGCTCTATTCTAGAACAAGACTAATAGATAAGACATGAAAAAATTACTATTCATATTAGGTGTTACATCGACTATAGCATTCACGTCATGTGAAGATATGTTTACACCTTCAATCGAAAATTTTCTAGAGATTGAAACTGCATATACAAGACCTTTATATGCACAAGGTATCTTACTCAACGGCTATAACAGAGTACCTACAAATGGTTGGTCATTCAATGATGTAGCTACAGATGATGCTGTAACAAATGATCGCGCGAGCAATTATTTAAAAATTGCTACGGGTCAATGGACTGCCATGAATAATCCTTTAGAACAATGGAGAAACAGTCGTTCAGCAATTCAATACATTAATAATTTTCTATCCATTCAAGATAAAGTGGAGTGGTCATCCTCTTCTCCTATTAATTCGATGTTCAATGATCGTATGAAAGGTGAAGCATTAGGCTTACGCGCATTATTTATGTTCCATTTATTGCAAACACATGCTGGCAAAACAAGTAGCGGTGAAGTATTGGGAATACCAATTGTACTAGAATATGAAACTTCAGAATCTGACTTTAATAAATCTAGAGCCACTTTTGAGGAATGTATGCAACAAATATATGCAGATTTAGATAAAGCAGACGAACTTTTACCGCTTGATTTTGAAGATATTTCAAATGCAAGCCAAATACCCGCTAAATACCAATCCTTAGGTGTAAACTTAACAGACTATAACCAAGTTTTTGGCGAAAAATTCAGACTTCGTATGACCAAAAGAATTAGCCAAGCTATTCGCGCTAAAGCAGCTCTTTTAGCAGCTAGTCCTGCTTTTAATGATGGTAATACAGCTAAATGGGAACAAGCAGCAAATTATGCTGGAAATGTTATACAGCAAAAAGGTGGCATATCTGGTGTTGATCCTCAAGGTGCACTATTCTATTTACCAGCAAGCGTAAATCAGATGGAGTCTGGAAGAAACACAGCAGAAATTATCTGGCGTGTTGACAGAGGTGACCCTTCTTCCTCTTTAGAGGCAGATCACTTTCCTCCGACCTTATTCGGGCGGGGAAGATTAAATCCTACACAAAATTTAGTAGATGCATTTCCAATGGCTAATGGTTATCCAATCAATGATGCGGCGAGCGGCTATAATGTAAATAGCCCTTATGATAATAGAGATCCAAGATTAAAAAATTATATCTTGGTCAATGGGTCTACTTCTGGGGTAAATAATACCGCTATCAATACCGCTGTAAATAGTCCAACTAACGATGGACTCAACAAAGTTGAGACATCTACACGTACGGGCTATTATATGCGTAAGCTTTTACGTCAGGATGTAAATTTAAATCCATCAAATGTATCTGGTCAATACCATGTCACTCCACGATTACGCATGACAGAAATTTATTTAGCTTATGCCGAAGCTGCAAATGAAGCTTGGGGACCTACTGGTCGAGGTTCATTCTCGTTTTCAGCCTATGATATTATCAAAGCTATTCGTACACGCGCTGGTGTAGGAGCTACTAATGGAGATCCATATTTAGAACAGGTAAAAAACAACAAAGATCAAATGCGTCAGTTAATTCGTAATGAAAGACGTTTAGAACTATGTTTTGAAGGATTCAGATTCTGGGATTTGCGCAGATGGAACGAAAATCTAACAATTCCTGCTCAAGGCATTAGCATAGAAAACAATACTTATAATGTAATTACGGTAGAAAACCGTGTTTTCGAACCATATATGCAGTATGGCCCAATTCCTTACAGTGAAATATTAAAGTATAATAACCTTCAACAAAATAATGGTTGGTAACATTTCAAATTTGAACTCATGAAAAGAATAAATATAATTTATGCGACCTTATTGTTGGCTATTACAAGCTGCAAAAATCAAGATTGGGAATTTCCTGATTACGAATATCAAACGGTTTACTTTGCCTACCAATATCCTGTACGTACCATCACATTTGGTGAAGATATTTTTGATACATCTTTGGATAATCAAGGTAAAATCAATGTAATGGCTACTACTGGTGGTGTATACAGTACAAAAGAAGACGTCAAAGTTGATTTCGTCGTTGATAATGCGTTGACACAAAATATAATATATAGCCCTGAGGGAGGCGATGTACTCCCTTTACCATCAAATTATTATACATTAGCTTCTAATCAGATGATTATTCCACAAGGAAAGCCTTCAGGAGGTGTGGAAGTACAATTAACCGATGCATTCTTTGCAGATCCCAAATCCATTAATACCACATACGTATTACCCTTACGTATTACCAATGTGACTAATGCAGATTCTATATTATCCGGTACACCTAAAATTGGAAGCCTTCAACGCAGAGCAGTTGCAGATGATTGGGAAGTTCAACCTAAAGATTATACATTTTATGCTATAAAATATATCAATACTTGGCATGGTAACTACCTTAGACGTGGTCAAGATATAATAGTAGGCAAGAATGGAAACAATTCCTTGAACCAAACATTAAACCGTAGAAATGCTTCTGTCGAAAAAGATGAAGTTAAAAATTTAATAACTGCATCTCGTCAAAACGCAAAACTACCGTTGACCTTCAAAGATGTAGATGGCACAAATATCAACATCGAATTGATGTTAGCATTTGACAATAATAACAATTGCACTATTAGCTCAGCAACAAATGGAGTAACCGCCACTGGTCGAGGAGCTTTTGTCAAAAAAGGAGAAAAAAACAGTTGGGGTAATACAGATCGAGATGGATTATATCTAGAATACCAAATAGAAATGGCACAAATGAGTGTATCCACAAAAGATACATTAGTTATGCGTGATAGAGGTGTTAAGATGGAAACATTTAATGTAGCTCTTAAACCTTAATATTCTAAAATTATTAATCAATTAGAATTATGAAACGTTTACATACAAAATTAGGTTATGGATTAATGGTGAGTCTACTACTCTCCTCCTGCGCAAAACCCGAGTTTCTTGACTACTTTGCTGAAAAACCCGAAAGTGTAATCGCACAAGAAGATATTAATTCATATGACCCTTTAATTTCCTATATCGATCAAAATGCAAATCCAAATTTCAAATTAGGAGTAGCACTTAATATCGATGACTATATCAACAAAGGTGTGATGTACAGATTAGTAAATCGCAACTTTAATGAAATGGTGATGGGCTATGAGATGAAACACTCTTCCATCGTGAAAGCGGATGGAACAATGGATTTTTCACGGGTTGAAAAGTTAATTGAAACAGCTAAAGAAAACAATGTGGCTATATTTGGTCATACCTTAACTTGGCATTCTGGACAAAATGCAGCATACCTAAATAAATTAATTGCACCTATCAAACTTCCTGGTTCAGGAAGCCCTACTTGGGATGTGATCACATCAAATAATTTTGAGTCCGCGGACAATAGCAATTATGAATTTAACACGAATGCTGTGGTATCATTTACAGCCGCTGGACAAGGTGAAGGTGGAGAAGGTCGTGCTCTAAAATTAGTAAATGCTGAAGTAAGAGCAAATGATTGGGATACGCAGTTATTCATTAAATTCCCAGCAGCAACAAAATTGGGTGAAAAATACAGATTCACAATGTATGCAAAGTCGGATGCTCCGGCTGAATTCGGTTCTCAAGCGCATACCGTTCCTTATTCCTATAAACACTGGGATTTCTTCGGTTCATTCAAAACAACAAGTGAATGGGTGAAATTTGAAAGAGAAATTAACATTGGTAGCGACACCGAAAATTGTACCACGATAGCTTTCAATTTAGGTAAAACTGCGACGACATATTATTTTGACAATTTTACTGTTGAAAAATATAATGAAGAAGGTAGTGGCGGAAGTGCTCCTATTGAAAAAGGATTTGCTTTAAAAATGATAAACCCATCGGTGGTAAACACGTGGGAAGCACAGGCGGCCTTTGATATTTCTGGTATTGAAAATAATACAGAATACGTATTGACATTAGCAGCTAAAGGTAGCAAAGCGGGTACATTAGGTGCAGACTTACAAAGCACCTCGGATTATCAAGGCAACAGCTTCGGATCCGTGGCTTTAACGACAGAATACCAAGAATTTGAATTGAAACTGACAACTACCGCTGTACGCAACCGCTTTATTTTCAATTTCGGACATTATGATGGTACTATTTACGTAGACAATGTCAAATTGGTAAAAGCAGGTAGCAATACAAATATCATTGGAAACGGAGACTTTGAGAATGGAATAGATGGATGGATAGGCTGGGGTAACAATTCATCTCGCGTATTATCAGCTGATGGCGAAGGTTTCGGTGGTATGGGCGGTAATGTAATTGAAAAAACACCTGAAGAGAAAAAAGATATCATCACGAATGCACTTGAGGATTTTATCAAAGGCATGATGACGACCACTAAAGAATATGTGAAAGCTTGGGATGTCGTAAATGAACCAATGTCGGATTGGCCAGATCAATATGCTTTGAAAACGGGTATTGGAAAAGCTGAAATGGCGGATGATGAATTTTACTGGCAAGACTATATGGGCAAAGATTATGCTGTCAAAGCTATTGAGTTTGCACGTAAATACGGTAATACCAATGATTTACTTTTCATTAATGACTACGGCTTAGAGGGCGGTGGCAATAAGTGTAAAGGGCTGATTGCCTATGTGGAATATGTGGAAAGCAAAGGTGCAAAAGTAGATGGTATTGGTACACAAATGCACATTGATATCAATACGAACAAAGACAATATTGTCAGTATGTTCCAATTATTGGCAGCTACCGGCAAACTTATCAAAATTTCGGAGTTAGATATCGGTGTAGGTGTAAAAACACCTCAAGCTACTGCCGAGATGTATGCTAGACAAGCTGATATGTACAAGTTTGTAATTGAAAAGTATTTCGAAATCATTCCGAAAGCACAACAATACGGTATTACCATTTGGAGTCCATTAGATAGTCCAGACAATGAATATTCATTCTGGAGAAGAGGTGAGCCTATTGGTATTTGGACAGAAGGTTTCGTAAGAAAACCAGCATATAAAGCGGTTACAGAAGCTTTAGGCAAAATGAAATAAGAACCTTGTGATAAATATAATGACTGAGCCAGTCATTGGAAGGGAGGTAGATTCATGCTCCTCCCTTTTTTTCAACAATTTAAAAAACTTAAGACTTTTCGAATGAAATTTATAAAGCAAATATTTCTTCTGATTTCTATTACAAGCTATAGCTTGGTGAATGCCCAAGATCCAAACTTTCATATTTACCTATGTTTTGGACAATCTAATATGGAAGGCCATGGAAAATTCGAACCTCAAGACACCGTTACTGATAAACGCGTAATGCTATTGCAAAGCGTAGACTGTCCAGAATTAAATCGTAAAAAAGGAGAATGGTATATTGCACAATCCCCCCTTACGCGTTGTCATACAGGACTTACTCCAGCTGATTATTTTGCAAAAACTCTAGCGGAAAACACCGCTCCCAATGTGCGCATCGGCATTATCAATGTATCGGTAGGTGGATGTCATATACAGTTATTTGATAAAGACAGCACGGCTACTTACGTAGAAAAAGCACCGAATTGGATGAAAGGCATGTTGTCAGCCTATGACAATAATCCGTATGCTCGATTAGTGGAAATGGCTAAGATTGCTCAAAAATCAGGTGTCATTAAAGGAATTTTGCTACATCAAGGTGAGTCCAATACAGGCGATAGAGATTGGCCAAATAAGGTAAATAGAGTGTATACAAATTTATTGAATGACCTTAATCTAAAAGCGGAAAACACCCCTATCCTAGCGGGAGAAATGCTTTCTGCTGAGGAGGGAGGAAAATGTGCTAGCATGAATGCTATTATCCAAACCTTACCCCAAACAATTCAGAATGCGCATGTAGTTTCTTCCAAAGATTGTGAAGGTATTCCAGACGGACTTCATTTTAGTCCAGCTGGTTATCGACAACTGGGTAAAAATTACGCTAAAATACTTCTCAATATATATCATCATTAGTTTATTGGAGTGGCTTTCCAGAGCCACTTTTTTTTAATCTTCTAACAAAATATCCTTAATTTTAAGGATATGATTTCAAAGCCAATTTCAGATCCACCAGCTTGTACAGCCGATTTACTCGCCTTACAGGACTCCTTAGAAATTATTGGAGGCAAATGGACATTACTTATTATTCACTACTTGGCAACTAGAGAGCATGAAGTAAATACATTTAAGAAAATAGAGCATGATATTCCAGGGTTATCTGCAAAAGTTTTGAGCAAAGAGCTTAAAACATTGGAAACAAATAGGCTTATTTTTAGAGAACCTCCCCACACAAAACCGGTATCCGTAAAATATGAAATTACGCCTTACGGAAAAAGCTTACAAACGATAATAACACAATTAGTAAATTGGGGCACTAATCACCGAAAAACTTTATTTGACAAAAAATAAGAGGTCTATATTTTTATATATAGGCCTCTTAAATATATTTTGAGCTACTAATTATTTATTAGCTACGATAGTTACTTTGAAATTGATTTCTTTAGAGATCAAATCGTCTTTTTTACCTTCGTAAGTTACGCCCCAGTCTTCACGTGCAATATTGAAGTCTGCAGAAGATTTAACTACTGAATCAGATACTTCATCCACTTTAGCATCGAAAGTGATATTTTTAGAAATACCTTTAATCGTTAAGTTACCAGAGATTACTACGTCATTAGCAGTTGCACCAGCTTTCACTTCAGTAATTTGGAATGAAGCCTCTGGGAATGTAGCTACTGCGAAGAAGTCGTCTGCTTTTAAGTGTCCGTCTAATTTCTCTTTGTATTCACCATCTAAGTCAGTGCTGCTGATTGTATTCATATCCAATACGAAGTTACCACCAGTGATAGCACCATTATCTACAAATAGAGAACCTGATTTGATAGCTACAGTACCTTCGTGAGCACCTGTCACTTTAGTACCTTTCCATACCAATTGCGATTGTGTAGTATCGACAGTATACGTATTACCAGCTACTGAATCAGCAACTGCTACTGAATCTGTTGCTTCTGCTTTTTTACCTTCTGGATTTCCAGCACATGACGCTAATACAAGAGAAGCTACTGCTGCAAATAAAACTAATTTTTTCATGCTAAATAATGTGTTTAAATAGTTAATACGCAAAAATAGAATTCTTAGACATAAAAGAAAGTTATTTGTTGTTTATTAACATTAAGCAGACAATTAGTGACCCATCGGTTGTGCTTCTACTCGTTTGATATCAGCTCCTAAAGCACGTAAACGCTCTTCGATATTTTGATAACCGCGCTCAATCTGTTCAATATTAAAAATAGTAGATTTACCCTGAGCTGATAAGGCGGCGATCAATAAAGAAACACCGGCACGGATATCTGGCGAAGACATCGGAATACCACGTAATTGTGTTTGTTTGTTCAAACCAATTACTGTAGCACGGTGTGGATCACACAAAATAATTTGAGCACCCATATCGATTAGTTTATCCACGAAGAACAATCTACTTTCAAACATTTTTTGGTGAATCAATACATTACCTTTTGCCTGAATCGCCGTCACTAACACTATACTCAATAAATCAGGTGTAAAACCCGGCCAAGGTGCATCAGAAATCGTTAAGATTGATCCATCGATAAATGTATCGATCTCATAGGAATCTTGTGCGGGAATAAAGATATCGTCGTCACGCAGTTCCATCTTGATACCCAAACGTTGGAATACGGAAGGAATAATACCCAATTCTGGATAGGCTACATCTTTGATCGTAATTTCCGAACCCGTCATAGCTGCCAAACCAATGAAAGAACCAATCTCAATCATATCTGGCAACATACGATGTTCCGTACCACCTAATTTTTCTACACCTTCAATTGTCAACAAATTAGAACCTATTCCAGAGATTTTCGCTCCCATACGGTTCAACATTTTGCACAATTGCTGTAAGTAGGGCTCACACGCTGCATTGTAAATCGTCGTAGTGCCTTTTGCTAATACAGCTGCCATGACTACGTTTGCCGTACCTGTCACTGACGCTTCATCCAACAAGATATATGTACCTCGTAATTGCGTAGCATCTACATTGAAAAATTCATTTTCGGCATCGTAGATAAACTTTGCACCTAGTTTTTCAAATCCTAAGAAGTGTGTATCCAAACGACGACGTCCGATTTTATCACCTCCTGGTTTAGGGATTGCAGCCTTTCCAAAGCGAGCTAACAATGGACCTACAATCATAATAGAACCACGAAGACCTCCACCTTTCTGTTTGAATTCCTCAGATGTGAAATAATCTATATTAATATTTTTCGCTTCGAATTCGTAAGTATCCTTATTTAATTTGTTTACAGTAACTCCTAATGACCCCAATAAGTCAATCAACTTATTCACGTCTTTGATGTCAGGAATATTACTAATCGTCATTTTTTCTTCTGTCAACAATACCGCTGACAAAATCTGTAATGCTTCGTTTTTTGCCCCCTGAGGAATAATTTCACCTTTCAAAGGTTTTCCACCATGTATTTCAAATGCGTTCATATATACTAAAAAGGATATTTCATTAAATAAAATAAGTAACTAATTACTGTATTAGTTACTTATTGAAAATACTAAAACAAACTACAAAGATTATTTTTTGTAGTTGTTATTTTGATAATTTTTTTTGAAACCGCTACCGCTATTGTTGTTGTTATTGCTGTACGATTTTCTCTTATCGTTGTTGTTATTATTGCTTCTTGTATTATTGCTCGGCTTTCTATTATTGTTATTAGATTGCGCACTCTTATGATTATTATTCGAAGAACTTTGTTGTGTTTTCACACGGTTTCCTGGAGGCGGAGTACGGAAATCTAATTTTGTCAATACAGTATCCTCTGGCAATGTCAATGCGCCTTTTGACAACTCTTTCAAGTCCTCAATGATCTGCAAGTCATTAACAGAATCTTTATTCCAAGTGGTATAAGCCATTTTCATAAAATTAGCTACACCTAAAGTTAATTTAGCTCTAGTCTCTTCGTTAGATACGGAAATAGCCTTCTGGATCATTTCTTCTACGATATGACCATAGTGTTTGAAACGAATCTTATGTTGAGGATAAGGTAACGTTTCTGGCTTATGATGTATTTCCTCACGTTTTGGAACTGGATACGGTGAATCTACATCGATTTTGAAATCCGAAATTATATACAAGTGATCCCAAAGTTTGTGCTTGAAATCAGATACATCACGCAAATGTGGATTAAGCACGCCCATCATATCAATCACCACCTGAGCCAATCTGTTGCGCTCTTCTTTATCAGGCACCGTGCAAATATAGTCGACCATATTTTGCACATTTCTACCATATTCGGCCAATATTAATTTGGGACGAGTACTGTTATAATCAAAATTCATATAGTGATATTAAACGTATAATACGTTATTATTTTTTAATCTAGTAAAGATATAAGTTCTTATTGAACTATCCTAAGTTTTGCAAATTTAAGCAACAATTGTTTCTGTCCCAACTCTTTGAAGAAAATAGTTGCTTTAATATCAGGTTTGTTTCCTTCTAAGTTGACAACTTTTCCAAAACCGAAACGTTCGTGCTCTACTTCCATACCTACTTGCAAATTGCTTGTATCCGATGGAGCAAACCCTGCGGTCGGTACATGCGCCTTTGGTAAAATAGAAGTCGTCTTGACTACCTTTGGCTTAGGCTTCGAAAAAGCATCTTTTTCTTTAGTTTGCCAAGCGATACGATCGGATTTGAAAGCACCATCCGAAGGTCCAGAAGTGCGCGGATTGAAGTCCAAATCCAAATAGCTTGGATTCAACTCATCGATGAAACGACTTGGTTCGCAATTATTCAATGTTCCCCAACGGTAACGAGATGTAGCATAAGACAAATGCAATTTTTTCTCAGCACGTGTTACAGCCACATAGAACAATCGACGTTCTTCTTCCAATTCACTGCGCGAATTTAAGGATAATTGTGAAGGAAATAAATTTTCTTCTAATCCAACTATAAATACCACAGGGAATTCCAACCCTTTAGAAGCGTGAATAGTCATCAAAGATACCGTATCCGCATTTGGATCCTTGTCATTATCATCGTTTGTCAACAATGCGACATCTTGCAAGAATACATCCAAAGACTTTTGCTCAATATCCTCTCGTTCCGAAAACTCTTTGATACCATTCAACAACTCTTGAATATTTTCGTATCGTGCTAAACCTTCTACTGATTTATCTTCGTACAAATCTTTCAAAATGCCAGAATGCTGCGCAATATGCATCGCAGTATCGAAAGCACTAGAGTTATTACCAACGGCTTGAAAACTTTGAATCATTGTAGCAAAATTCCCTACTGAAGTAGCGCTACGACCATCCAAAAACATCTGCGCATTAGCAACAACATCCCAAAGTCTATATTGATTACGATCTGCAGCCACGATAATTTTTTCTACAGTAGTATCACCAATACCACGACGCGGATAATTGATTACACGTTTCAACGCTTCCTCATCGTTTGGATTGTAAGTCAGACGGAAGTAGGCAATTAAATCCTTAATCTCCTTACGTTGATAGAATGAAGTTCCACCGTACAGTTTGTATGGAATATTTAATTTACGCAACGATTCCTCCATCGCACGTGACTGCGCATTGGTACGATATAGAATCGCAAAAGCTTTGTAAGGAAGCGATTTTAACGTTTTCTCTTGAATAATGGCTTCGGCTACAATCTTACCTTCCTCATTATCCGAAAATGCACGCGCTACTTTGATTTTATCGCCTTCCTCATTATCAGAGAAAACATTTTTCTCCAATTGATTTTTGTTATTTGCGATAATGCTATTCGCTGCGTTTACAATAGTTTTTGTCGAACGGTAATTTTGCTCTAATTTGAAGACTTTCACATCTGGATAATCCTTTTGGAAATTCAAGATGTTTTGAATATTCGCACCACGAAAGGCATAAATACTTTGGGCATCATCCCCTACCACACAGATATTTTCATTTACCGCAGCCAATCTTTTTACGATCAGATATTGTGAGAAGTTGGTATCCTGATACTCATCCACCATCAGATATTTGAACTGATGCTGGTATTTGTAAAGCGTTTCTGGGTATTTATTCAATAACACATTCGTCTTGAACAGCAAATCGTCAAAGTCCATTGCCCCAGCACGGTAACAACGTTGCGCATAGGTCATATAGATTTGTCCCATTTGTGGGCGACCATTTTCACGGTCTTCAGCCATCAAGGCTTCATTTTTATTATACTCCTGTGGAGATATCAAATTATTCTTTGCAGAAGATATACGACCATACACGTGATTCACATTGTAAAGCTTGTCGTCAAGATTCATCTCTTTCAAGATTGCACGCAACAAACTTTTGGTATCATCTGTATCGTAAATCGTGAAATTCTTTGGATAGCCGATCAACTCTGCTTCTACACGTAGAATACGCGCAAAAATAGAGTGAAATGTTCCCATCCAAATATTCTTAGCCTCTGAACCTACCACTTTCATAATACGTTCACGCATCTCTTTGGCCGCCTTATTTGTAAAGGTCAGAACCAAAATATTAAATGGATCTACTCTTTTTTGAATAAGGTGAGCAACCCTATAAGTAATTACACGTGTCTTTCCTGAACCAGCTCCCGCTACTATCATCACCGGTCCTTCGGTTTGTTCTACAGCAGCTCGTTGGGAGGGATTTAATCCTGCTAAAAAATCCAAAATATAATGCTTTATTTTTTCGTTAGAAATAGGTTGTAAAGTTAGGAATTTTGATCCAATGTACCACAGCTTTACTATAATTATTAGCACTTTTGATTACCTTTATGACTTAAACCTTACATCTATGAAGCATCTTTTATTGACGTTATTTTTAATATTAAACCTAATTGTTTACGGACAGAAAAAGTCTACCTTACCAGAAGGATTTGTCTATGTCACTGATTATATTCCACATATTGCAGTGGAATTAAGATATTATACAACACACAATTTTGTGGGTAAAAGAGTGGATGGCTATAACGCAAACAAAGTCATCCTAACTAAACGTGCAACGCAAGCATTACAAAAAATAGAAAATGAACTCAATAAGGAAGGTTTAGGGTTGAAAGTATTTGATGCTTACAGACCACAGACAGCTGTTAATCATTTCAAACGATGGGCGCAAGATATTAAAGATACATTGATGCGTCAGGAATTTTATCCGCGAGTAGATAAGCGAGATTTGTTTAAAAAAGGGTTTATTGCTTCCAAATCAGGACATAGTCGCGGAAGTACCATTGATTTAACTATTATTGATTTAGAAAATAAAAAAGAACTCGATATGGGTGCACCTTTTGATTTCTTTGGTGAAGAATCTGGACATGATTACCAAAAAATCACCACCACGCAGAAACAGAATCGTATTAAGCTTAAAAAAATCATGGAAAAATATGGCTTTAGAGCCTACAGCAAAGAATGGTGGCATTATACGCTAAATAATGAACCTTTTAAGGATAAATATTTTGATTTTAAAATAAACTAAAATTATGAGATTCAGATATGCAAGACATACAACCGACCTTGCTCAAATAATTAAATTCTATACGGATATTGTAGGATTAAAAATGTTGGGAGGTTTTGAAGGACACAGCAATTACGATGGTGTCTTTCTTGGTCTAGAAAACGTAGATTGGCATTTGGAATTCACAGTTTCTCCTGATAAACCAGAATCTACATTTGACGAAGATGATGCTTTAGTTTTCTATTTGTCCTCAATGGAAGAATTAGCACTAAAACAGAATTTCCTACAGCAAAACGGAATTGAATTAATAAAGCCAAAAAATCCACCTTTGGGAAGAGAATGGGATAATGATTCTGGATCCAGATGGATATAGAATTATCTTCTCCGTTAGACCATAATAAAAGAACTCCACATATTAATTAAAAAAATGTGGAGTTCTTTTTATTATTATAACTTTTTAGCATTTACAATATGCGCTAAATGGTGCTCACAATGCCAAGCGTAGATACCGAGATTGGTTTTTAAGCTTATTGTTTTACCACTTTCGGGATGAACAAATTCCTTATCCCATTCTTCTATGCTCAGATTTCTAAGAAGATACACCCACCTCGCATGCAAACCCTCCAACAGTTTTAATGATCCAGCGATTGGGAAATCTTTTGAATCAGGAAGTTCAGCCCACAAGTTTTCAAAGTAAGGCTTAATAGTCGGCTTTTCTTCTGTCAGAGCTAGTTTGAATCGAATAAAGCTGTTGATATGACTATCCGCAAGATGATGTACGACCTGTGCAATCGTCCAGCCATTCGGTCTATACTTTTTTTGCAAATCCTCAGCATTCAAACTTTCCACTTCTTTTCTTAGCCTTGATGGAAACTCTCTAATGATATCAATCCAATTATTAATCTCCACAGCTGTTATTAAAGACGGTTGAATAAATTTTCCAATCGGATATTTCAATTGTTCAATATTCGTTTCCATAGCCTTATATTTAATTCACTCTATTTTTTAATAGCGTAGAGTTATCCAAACCTTTTGTCAAGTCAATCAAGTAACCGTTCATGACTGCATATTTCAGATTCCCACTTTTATCACCAATAAAGAAATTTGCCATTCCTCCAAAATCTGCCGTAATAGGCAAATAAAAATTAGTCTGTGTGAATAAATGTATAGGAAGGTTATGTAAAGCTTTTTCCTTCGTAGCTCCTACTTCTTTTACTTGCACAGCCATAAAACCTTGTTTCAGTAAATCAAATGATTGTTGAGTTGTCAATTGTGCTACATTACTAATAGTTACTGTAGATGTCTTAGCTGGAATAAATTGAAGTCCTTCAACATCGATTTCTTCATAACCGATTGATTCTTTTAAATCTCCGATATCTTCTATTTTACCGCGCACAAAAAAATCTCTTCCTATCGTGGTTTCGTTGCGACGGATAGCTAAATCCGTTTTAAAAGATGTAGAGTCAGAACTTATAGTAATATTACGAATGACAATATCATGCAGCTGTGAAGCATTGAATGGAATATCCTCATATTGCTGTTTATCGAATTGTGCATAACTGCCTTCAGCAATCTGAACTAAGGCGTTCAATATGATGATAAAATTTAGCTTTCGGATTTCTTGTTTCTCTGGATCCCCTTTCATTCCACCCGATTCAATAAGCACCGTACTTGCATCCCACGATTGAAAATTATCCCCAAAACCTCTTGGTGTGTACGTATCATCGTATTTTGCTACAGCATCGGGAATATATTTCTGCAGAATTTCATTCATTCCACCAGCAATCTTCATGGCGTTTTCACGCACTGAATTGATCTCACGTGGCTCATTAAACGCAGGCGCTAATAATGAAATCGTTACGGGATTTTTTGTTCCTGGTACATTGTAATATATGCTTTGATCATGCAGATTAAAACCGTATTGAGGTTTTATAGCTTGTGCTCGTGCACGAAGCAAAGCACCTTCAACGGTCTGTCCAGCACGCGCATCACGGTTCATGTCAATACCTTGCGCGGTGCGACGTTGGTAACGCTCTGCTCCATCAGGATTCAACATTGGGATAAAATGAATTTCCAATTTATCATTTAACAGTTTGCGAATTTCCTCATACCCATCTTGCTTTCCCTCCAAGAAATTAAACAAATCAAATAAAGCCATTGTCGCAGTAGGTTCATCACCATGCATTTGGGACCACAGCATTACTTTCTTTTCCCCTTTTCCAAAAGCTACTTCATAAATTGCTCTACCTTCAAACGATTTTCCGATTTGGTCAATCGCCAATGTGCCGTTATTTTTATGAACCCGCAATAATGAATCTATATCTTGATGTTTAAAACGTCGATGCTTTAAAGCTGGCTCTTTATATGTAGAATAAATGGAATTAAAAGTAGATGTATCGATGTTCATGAAATTAGTGTTTTGTTCAGAATATTTATTTTTCTGATCACAAGAGAAGAATAGTCCGAATAAGAAAAACAAAAAGATTAATTTTTTCATAAGAGTGATTTTTCTAGGTATTCGATTTTGCCCGTATTGGCATCCATTCTTACACGAACCCCCACAGGCATTAAAAACTGATCCGAAATATGTCCAATCATAGCTCCGCTGTAGGCTGGAATCCCCAAAGGTTTGATATAGTCATTCATCATTTGATCTAATGACAATGAACCATATCCGCCTGATGGACCACAGTTGGTACATTTACCGAAAATAAAACCTTTAATTTGCGATAAAATCCCTGCATTCATCAATTGGCAAAACATACGGTCTAATCGCTCGGACTTTTCATCAATTTCTTCTACAAAAAGAATAGCGTCTTTGAAGTCTGGCAAATACGGTGTACCACACAATCCTGATAGTAAAGTCAAGTTTCCTCCTAATATGGTACCTTCAGCAATTCCTGGAGTGATTGTTTGTATTCTATCCTTATATTGGACGATGTGATTTTCCGATTTTTTCGGATTCTCATACACTGCTAATTTATTCTCCAGAAATTGTTCTTTGAATAATTTAGCCACATATGTGCTCCATGTACTACTTCCCACTACACCATGAAACGAAACTAATCCAACTTTTGCATAAAATGCAAAAATTAAAGCGGTAATATCGCTATATCCCAATAGGACTTTTGGATTTTTTCGAATTAAGTCATAATCGATTTTCGAAAGAAGACGAGATGCTCCATTCCCCCCTCGAATACAGAGTATACCATGCACCTCTTTATCAGCAAACATAGCATGTAAGTCTTCCAGGCGCTCTTCATCCGTACCGGCTAAGTTACCATAGCGGGACCGAATATGCTTTCCTTCCTTTACCTTAAATCCAAAATAAGCTAAAACCTCTTTGGTAGTGGTAATAGTCTCTTCTTCGGATAAAGCTCCCGCTGGCGTGATGATACCAATCGTATCACCCTCTTTCAAAACCTTCGCTTTTAATAATGATTTGACAGCACCTATAGCTTCTGATACCGATTTTACAGTATGATCAGAAATGGCGAAGGCCCCCAAACCTAGTCCAATCGATTTTAAAAACGTTCTTTTGTTCATTATCGGTTAAATAATAATCGATGTCCAGAACCTACTTCAATGATTTGACCACTGGAATAAGCAAGATTTCCAGACACGATTGTATGTTCTATTGTAGATGTAAAAGTATGGTTTTCAAAAGGTGACCACCCACATTTTGAAAGAATATTTTGACGTGTGACCTCGTACGGTTTATTTAAATTCACCAATACTAAATCCGCCCAATAGCCTTCACGAATGAATCCACGTTGCTCTATTTGGAAACAAGTCGCCGTATTATGTGCTGTTTTTTGAACCAACTGTTCTAAGGTCATTTTGCCTTGGTGTACCACATCTAACAAAGCTAATAAAGCATGTTGTACCAAAGGACCACCGGATGGAACCTGCAAATAAGCTTGTTCTTTTTCCTCTATAGTGTGCGGAGCGTGGTCCGTTGCTATTACGTCAATATGGCCATCCAATACCGCTTTCAAAATCTGATCTCTATCAGCAGCTGTTTTCACAGCTGGATTCCATTTGATATAATTTCCTTTCGTTTTATAATCTTCGTCCGAAAACCATAAATGATGAATACACGCTTCAGCTGTGATTTTCTTCTGATCTAATGGAATAGAATTATCAAATAAAAATGTTTCTTTACCTGTACTAATGTGCAGAATATGTAAGCGTGCGTTGTTCTTTTTGGCTAATTCTACCGCTTTGGATGAAGATAAATAGCAAGCCTCTGCCGAACGAATTAGAGGATGCATATCTATAGTTACATTCTCTCCGTATTTTTCTTTGTATGCAGCTAAGTTAGCTTTTATAGTAGCCTCATCCTCACAATGAGTTGCAATCAATGTCGGGGAGTTTCGAAAAATATTTTCCAACGCTGTTTCATTATCCACCAACATATTACCGGTAGAGGAGCCCATAAAAACTTTAACGCCACATACGTCACGTGGATTAGTCTTCAATACTTCATCCAGATTATCATTTGCTGCACCCATGAAAAATGAATAATTGGCCAAGGATGAATCTTGTCCAATATCATATTTATCCTGAAGTAGTTTTTGTGTTAATGTATTTGGAACAGTATTAGGCATTTCCATAAAAGAAGTCGTACCTCCCGCCACAGCAGCACGGCTCTCTGTAAAAATATTAGCTTTATAAGTCAATCCTGGCTCTCTAAAATGCACCTGATCATCTATCAATCCAGGAAGAAGATGTAACCCTTCAGCATTAATTTCTTGATCAGCTTGAATATCAATTTGCGGAGCAAGCTTTTCTATTCTTCCATCTTTCACGTAAATATCCAAAACTTGAATCGTTCCTTCATTTACCACCTGTGCATTTTTAATAAGTATTGATGACATTTTATACTATTTGATGAGATATATTTATTCGTATACAAACATAACAAATTGATAAATATTATTTGATTCAAAATGCAGCAGTATACGGATTTAACCAAAGAAGGTGAAATTTTCATTTCACCTTCTTTGAATTTTATTAAACAAAGGCACGGTCACCTTTTTTGTATGGATAATTTCCATCGTATTTTCCTGGAATCTTTACATAGCGTACAGCTTTGGTCAATCCTAGCTCAGAATTAAAATATCCTGTCAAAGTCATTTGTCTGAATAGATGGAACCAATGCTCTGGTTCGTATTCTACATCATCTTTAACCAGTTCATTTTGTTTAGTCGAATTCTTTTCGACTTCATCTTTAATTCTTTCCCAGCGTTGACCATTATATTCCTCTGCTTCTTTGTAAAGTTTATCAGCTACCTCAGTTTTTTCATCCAAAGTCAAGTTTGCGAAATCTTTACCTTTTAGGTCTTTGCTAGTTTTATCTAATGTAGCTAAACCATCTACAATTGCTTTCTGTTGCTTTTCAGTGTAGCAATCGCGAACATATACAGGTATAAAATTACCTACACCAGCTTCTTTAGCGCCTGGTGTTGATGTAGGCGGCAAAATGGCATCTGCCAAATCACCTATTCTGTCAATCATTTTTTCTTCGAACAGCACTTCAACTGTTTTTGTTGCAGATCGAGTACATCCTTCTAAAAACAAGTTGGCTCCAACAATAGATCCTCCAAGGATCATAGCCACGCGCTGTAATGCTTCTCTTCTATTCATCTTTTAGTTTTATTAAAATGTATAGTTTACTTCCCAACCTGGGCGATAGTTGCGTTTCACATATTGATTCACTTCATCAAAATTAGTTACACGCATATTATCATTGTCCCAAATCAATTTTTTACTTCTACCAGGGTATTTATCACCCACTTTCAAATCCACACCACGAATAGCCAAATTAGCCATCAATAATGCTTCAGTCAAAGGACCTGCAATTTCGAATGGTGAAGACATCTCCATATTGCCGTATCCAGCAATACAACCTTCTACCCACTGTGCCCAGTGTCCATTCGCACCTTTTGGTACTCTTTGATATTTTTGCTTTACTTCACGGTAAGTTTTACTTGTTGGCAAAAGACGCGGATTCGCTGCATAAGTATCGGCTAAAATCTTTCCTTTTTTACCAATCAATAAAATACCATTACCGCCATCCCCAAAGATTTCATCTGGCGCTAACTCCTCTGGTCTTGGAGGTTGAATACCACCATCCATCCAGTGTACTTTCACATCGCCTTTTGTTTTAGCTGTTTTGGGGAAAGTCATTGTTACCGAACTTGATGGAGGACAAGATTCTGGGAAGTATCCACGTTTGAATTCATCCACATACACAGAACCTACACTAGCTTGCACATCTTTTACATATTGCAAACCATAGATACTGAATGGAGCTTCCAAATTGTGACAGCCCATATCCCCTAACGCACCTGTACCGTAAGGCCACCAGCCACGCCAGTTAAATGGAACTAACTTATCAAAATACTCTGTATATGGCGCTGTTCCTAACCATTTGTCCCAATCTAATGTCGAAGGAACTTTAGCTTTTTGACTAGGCCATTGGATACCTTGTGGCCATACTGGACGATCTGTCCATGCATAGATTTCCACTAAATCTCCGATTAAACCAGCATCCACCCATTCACGCATTTGACGTACTCCATCACCAGAAGAACCTTGATTACCCATTTGCGTTACTACTTTATATTTTTTAGCGGCGTGAGTCAATGCACGCGCTTCCCATACATCATGCGCTAAAGGCTTTTGTACATAGACATGCTTACCTAACTGCATAGCAGCTAAAGCTTGAATAGCATGGTTGTGATCAGGAGTAGACACAGAAACCGCATCAATAGACTTGTGTTCTTTGTCTAACATCTCACGGAAGTCTGTGTAGAATTTTGCTTTTGGAAATTTTTCAACACTTCCTTTCGCTCTTGCTTTATCTACATCACATAAAAAAGCAATATTTGCTTTACCGCTTCCGTAAATATTGTTTACATCCGAACCTCCCATACCACCAACACCAATTGATGCTACTTGAAGCATATCACTGGGTGCTCTGAAACCAGAACCGCCCAATACATGGCGAGGAACTATAGTAATTCCAGCTGCCGCAACAGCTGTTGTTTTGATAAAATCTCTTCTGCTTTTGTTTTCCATTGGATAGATGATTAATAGATTAAAGATTACCTTTTTTCAACTCATTAACAGCAAAATCCACCGCTCTAGCTGTCAATGCCATGTAAGTCAATGAAGGGTTAACACAACCTGATGAGGTCATAGCTGCTCCATCTGTTACGAATACATTAAGTGCATCCCATACTTGGTTATTACCATTCAATACGGAAGTTTTTGGATCACGCCCCATACGTGCGGTACCCATTTCATGGATACCTTGTCCTAATCCGTACACATTGTTCCAGCTACTTACATCTTTAACGCCTATGCTTTCGAGCATTTCTTTCATCTCGTTTTGCATATCGTTACGCATCTTCAACTCGTTATCTTTGATTTCAGCATCAAATGCAAGTACAGGTAATCCCCATTTATCTTTTTTATCCTTATCTAATTTGATATGATTTTCGTGATAAGGTAATATTTCACCAAATCCACCAAATCCTAATGTCCAATCGCCTGGCTCACAAATAGCGTCTTTGAATGCACCTCCTACGAATTTTTCCTCTTCTGAACGCCATGCTCTCCCGCGATTCGCACCACCTTGGTAACCAAAACCACGTACATAATCACGTTTTTTATCGTCAAAGTCTACGTTTACAAACCTTGGCACATAAATACCATTTGCACGTCTACCGAAAATTGTTTTGTCTAAATATCCTTCTACACGACCTGATGCACCTACACCTAAATGGTGATCCATCAAATTGTGTCCTAACTCACCACTGCTACTGCCTAGACCACCTTCCCATACATCAGTTGCTGAATTCATCAACACCCAAGCCGAGTTCAATGCAGAAGCACATACGAATACTACTTTTGCATAAAATTCATAGGTTTGATTTGTTTCAGCATCAATAATTTCAACACCTGTTGCACGTTTTGTGTCTTTATCATAAAGGATACGTGTAACGATTGAGAATGGTCTAACTGTCAAATTTCCAGTTTTCACTGCCGCAGGAAGTGTAGCAGATTGTGTACTGAAATAAGCTCCAAAGTTACATCCTTCCCAACATCTATTTTGATATTGACAGTTTACACGTCCATTATGAGGTACAGTAATATTTGCTGTTCTTCCCATGATGAAATGACGTTTACCACCGTATTGCGATTTTTTCAATCTTTCAGCGTAGTCCTTTTCAACCACATTCATAGGCATCGGAGGCATGAATTCACCATCAGGCAAAACATCCAAACCGTCTCTATTACCAGAAATACCAGCAAATTTCTCTACATAACTATACCAAGAAGCTAAATCCTTATAGCGAATAGGCCAATCAACACCATGGCCATCCTTTAAATTAGCCTCAAAATCCAAATCTCCTAAACGGTAAGATTGACGTCCCCACATCAATGATCGACCACCTACGTGGTAACCACGATACCAGTCAAATCTTTTGATTTCCGTATAAGGGCTTTCTTTTTCATTTACCCAGTATCCAAGATTCTTTTCATTCAAAGGATAATCACGTTTCAATACGGGATAATCTTGAATCATTTGTTGAGTTCTGCCACCAGCGTGTGGGAATTCCCATGGTGATTTGGTTGGAGAAGTATAGTCTTTGATATGCTCTATATTTCTACCTCTCTCCAACATAATTGTCTTAAGACCTTTCTCTGTCAGCTCTTTCGCTGCCCATCCCCCACTGATACCTGATCCTATGACAATTGCGTCATACTTATTGTTCTCTACCATTAGTATTTAAGCTTATAAATTTGTAAAAAATAATTGTATTATTCTGCGCTTTTGACTTTTTCGTCTTTAAAGAAAACCAAGAAAATTAGCATAACCACAAAGGCAATTCCTGCTGGTACAATCCATGTTTGCTCCCAAAAGCCTGCCAGATCGGTTCCTTTCAAATCTTTGTATTTATTCTCTATAAATCCTGCTACCCAGAAACCAATTAATTGACCCACACCATATGTAGCCAAAGTAATTAGACCTTGTGCTGCTGATTTATACTTTTCACCTGCTTTACTATCTGTATAAATTTGTCCTGATACAAAAAAGAAATCATAACAAATACCGTGTAAAGCAATACCTAATATTAACATGAATGATAGTTCGCCAGCATTACCGTAAGCAAATAATAAATAGCGAACCGCCCAAGCTAGCATCCCTACCAATATTGTCTTTTTAAAACCAAATTTGCTAAAGAATACAGGTAACAATAATAAAAACAAGACTTCCGAAACTTGGCCAATTGTCATTTTTCCAGTAGGATTTTCTAATCCTACTTCAGTCAAAAATAGGTTAGCATTTTGATAATAAAACGCAAGAGGAATACAGATTAGGACAGATGAAATAAAGAAAATAAAGAAATTTCTATCTTTCAATAATTTAACTGCATCCAATCCTACAATAGAAGCAAACGAAGCTTTTTCGCCATCGTTGGATTTTACAGGAGGTGTTTTTGGTAAAATAAAAGAAAATAAACCTAATGTCAATGAAGCTATTCCCGCCATCAAAAACGTATTAGACAATGCGCCTTCAGAAGCTGAAGCATCCCATTTGAATAAGTAACTAATTGACAAACCAGCTGCGATCCAACCAATAGTACCCCAAATACGAATTCCTGAAAATTCCTTCTCCGGATTCAGCATCTGACGAAATGAAATAGAACTTGTCAAAGCTAATGTCGGCATATACAAAATCATATAAGACAAGACATAAGGATAAAATCCAGAATAATCTTGCGCTTGATACATTTGGTACATCAGAAAAGCGCCTACTAAATGTAAGACACCTAAGATACGTTCTGCATTGAAATATCTATCTGCAATCATCCCTACAATAAATGGAGCGATAATCGCACCTAAAGATTGTGTCGAAAACACATTTGCAATCTCAAAGCCTTCAGCCTTAAGATTAATGTTTAAAAATGTACCTAAAGTAACGAACCATGCTCCCCAAATGAAAAATTCAAGGAACATCATAAATGATAATTTAGTTTTTATAAGTGAATTCATGTTTATAAGTGGTTAATCAATTTAAAAGTTATCTGCTTCTCTATAGGCCGCTACTAGTTTATCTTCTCCTTCTTTTCCAGATTTGGACATACCGTGTTCCATTCCTACGATACCTTTATAGCCTTTTTCATGAAGCCATTTGAAGACATTTTTGTAATTGATCTCTCCCGTATAAGGTTCCTTACGTCCTGGATTATCACCTACTTGTATATAAGCGATTTCGGACCAACATAAATTCATTAAACTGATTAGATTACCTTCATTTTTTTGCTGATGGTACGCATCATATAATATTTTACATGAAGGACTATTAACTGCTTTACAAATTTCGTAAGCTTGATCTGTAAATCTTAAAAATAAATCTGGCGTATCACTTAATGGTTCTAATACCATTGTAATGCCATGAGGCTCGAATATTTCGGCTCCTCGTTTTAATCCTTCTATTACGTTAGCAGTTTGAACACCAATAGGCAAGTTTCGTTGATAATCTCCAGGAACAACAGTAACCCATTTCGCGTTTACGCGTTTTGCTACTTCAACAGAATCACGACACCCTTTTAAGAATATATCAATATGCTCCTGTTTATTTGCCGCCAATGTATTTTGACCATTACCACCTTTAGGGACTACAAATACCCCCATACGCATGCCCAATTTGGTTAACAATTCACCAACTTGTTTTTGCTCATCTACTGAACGACCAGGCATTCCATTGTCCTCGATGCTACGGAATCCTAAATCATACATGTAACGTATTTCATCTAAAAAGTTCTTCCCTGCACTCGCAGAAAACATACCTTGATGAGGTGCATAATCTAATTTAAAGGGGGTTGATTTAATCATTTCTTTATTTGGGTTTATAAATTCTGAGGTTTTATTACTTGACAAGAAAGCGCCTGTAACTAGCAAAGTGGAATTTTTAATAAAATCATTTCTTTTCATGCCGTTTATAATGGGTTTTGTACTTTATAAATATAATTATTAAATCCTGAGCTTTGCAATTCTTTTAACGTATTATTTTCATAATATATTATATATGCTTCCACGTGAGGTAAAGTCTCCACAAATGAGATAGCTTCCTCAGGTGGCAAAAACATAAGATAATTGTCCAAAGCATCTGCTTCCATTGCTTTATTGGCAATTACAGTAGCAGAAAGCGTATTATTGGTTAGTGGATAACCTGTTTTGGGATCAATGTGATGAGAAATTGGCTTTCCATCAACGACCCTATATTTTTCATAACTACCAGAAGTTGTTATGGCTTTATTTTTTAAAGATATTTTATAACCACCTTTCGTATCGTTGCCAGGTCTTTGTATTTCTATTTTATACGTTTCACCACTCGGCTTTTCGCCTTGACAGTAAATTTCACCACCAACTTCTACGATGAAAGAAGTAATATTTTTTTGCACTAAATACTTAGACAACACATCTACAGTGTACCCCTGTGCGATACCATTTAAATCAATGGCAACATTTTTATTCCTTTTTTTGAGATATTTCCCGCTTAATACAAGTTTATCTCGACCAATATGTTGAAGTACACTGTCCACCTGACTCTTGCTGGGATTGAACCGAAAACCATCTGGACCAAACCCCCACAGTTTTAAAAGAGGAAAAACGGTTACATCAAAATAGCCATTTGTAACCTTATGATATTTCAAACTTGCCTGAATAACCTTATACATATGCTCATCAAGCTTAACCTTCTTGTTATCTCCCGAATTAAAAGAACTAATTAAGGAATTGGGTTTATAAAGAGACATGGACGCATCAATAACGCTAAATATGCTATCAATATCTTCTTTTGTTACGATTTCTTCGTCAGCAAAATACTTCACTTCGTAAGTCGTTCCTTGGGCTTGACCTCTAATTATATAGGGGATAGTAACAATAGGATATGCTGCAGAAGCAACATATCCCATTAAAACATATGATATAAGAATAAAAAGTTTCAAATATTAAATAAACAAATTGGTATTAATACCAGGTACTGCTACTGGATAAACACCATTAGCATCCGGCAAAATTTTTGGTTTTGCATCCCATGCCAAAGTTTCTGGCATCAAATCAATTTCTGATTTCAATGCATCCTCCCATTTAATCACCTTACCTGTATAACATGCGATACGTCCGATGATACCAGCTAAAGAGCTGTAAGCACCGTATTCTGCATTATTAAATTTATATTCACCTTTTGCAATCGCAGCAAATAGTTCTACGTGCTCTTGTTGATACGGATTTGGATTTCCTTTAGGATCATGTCGATAAATTTCGTTTCCTTTAGCATCCCAAAGAATAGCTCTACCTCCAGCTGAAAGGTAGATTCTTCCTTTAGTACCTTGGAAAGTTTCGTCGACACGGTTGTGTGATCCTTCAAAGTGACAACATTGGCTTGTCACAACAGCCCCATCATCATAAGTCATTTCAATAGAGAAATTATCATAAATCTCCCCATATTCTTTACCAACACGATGCGCTCTCGAACCTACACCTTGGATAGAAACCGGATATTTTCCTTTTATCCAATTCGCTATATCAATATTATGAACGTGTTGTTCTACGATATGATCACCACACAACCAATTGAAATAATACCAATTACGCATTTGGTATTCCATCTCCGTTTGCTCTGGTTTACGCGGACGTACCCATACACCACCACTATTCCAATATACCTGACCTGCTACGATATCACCAATTGCACCATCCAACACACGTTTAATACCTTCGCGATAGTTGAACTGATAACGGCGTTGTAGACCAACTACAACATTCAATTTCTTTTGTTCAGCAATCTTTGCAGCAGCTAAAATACGACGCACCCCTGGTACATCCACTGCTACAGACTTTTCCATAAAAATATGTTTTCCTTGTTTTACCGCTTCCTCAAAATGTTGAGGACGGAATCCTGGAGGAGTTACTAGAAGAACTACATCAGCATCTTTAATAGCGTGCTTGTATGCATCAAAACCAACATATTTGCGAGACTCAGGAATATCCATTTTATCCGAGTATCTTTTGGATAAGTTGTTGTAAGCTGCATCTAGATTATCCCTAAAAGCATCAGCCAAAGCTACCAATTTAATGTTTTGACCTGAATTCAACGCATCCGCAGCTGCACCTGTTCCTCGGCCCCCACAGCCGATTAATGCTACTTTAATGACATCCGAACCCGCTGCAAATACTGACGAAATGCTTGAAGCATTTACAGCAACACCTCCCGTAACTAGGGCAGATGTTTTTATAAAGTCTCTTCTTTTTATATTTTCCATGTTGTTTATCATTGGTAATGTTGTAAAATATATACTAGGTTTAAAAATCTTCTATTGGAGCTTGATCATAATAAGCCATAATTTCTTCGTGTGTCGGTGGGTTTACTGGACGTACTAGACGCAACCCCACGAATGGTGCTTCTGGAAACCACCAATTCGATTTTGGCATTTGTGGATCTAATTGTTTCCATATTGGATCAGAGGCACCTCTTGCTGCTGAACGCAATTCATTAGCAGGGCTACTGAACGACCCACCTCGTACTACATGTGGATACAATTCAGTCGGTACTACCACTGGATTTTTTGCCTTTTTACCAGCAAATTGTTTATAAGTATCAGCATGATATTGATCGTATGTCCATTCAGCCACATTCCCAATAATATCATACAAGCCAAATGGATTAGGTTTCTTTTGTCCTACAGGATGTGTTTTCTGGTCGCTATTGTTTTCGAACCAAGCATAATCATCCAATTTACCTGCATCGTTGCCAAAGAAATAAGCATCCGTAGAACCTGCGCGGCAAGCATATTCCCATTCCGCTTCTGTTGGCAATCTATAAAATACACCTGTACGCACGTACAGCCATTTACAAAACTGAATTGCATTGTAATGCGTCATCGCTAATGCAGGAAACCCTTCTTTACCAAAACCAAAAGTCATATCCAAATAAGGTTTCGTAGGCCGTGTTACCGCATCTACATCAGCTGGTACCTTACCGTCATTTTGCTTGGATTGTTCGTAGTCTTTGTATAGGAAAGATTGAAAAATATCCCAGGTCACTTCGTGTGTTCCCATCCAGAAAGCATCGATTTCAACTTGATGAGCTGGTTTTTCATCTGCTTTGGCAGATTTATCATCACCTCGTGTGTACACACCTGCAGGAATTGCTTCCATAGAAAACGAAAGGGTAGTACCTTTTATTTGTTGAACATATCTCTCGTGAGATGGCTTATTTTGATTCTTCGTTTCTGACTTTTTTATTTGCGCATCGGCAGAATATATACTTCCCAAAAGTAGAAATGAACAAATTGCTTTGTGCATCACAATTATTAATATTTTATTTAAATGTTATAACAGTTATCAAATTCTAAGATAAGCGAATTATAACTTAATAAAGTAATAACAACAGTAACAATTAGATTACAGTAGTGTATTAATTACACTATACCATACAAATGAGAGAAATATGCCAATTATGATACTTATACCAATAAGGGTATTTGCAAATTTTACGTTAAGACCAAATTTTTCAACAACGATACTAGAAGCCACCAAGCATGGCATAGTCATCTCAAAAACAGACACTCTAAAAAAATCACCATGTAAACCCATTGCATAAAAAGTTCCTATAGCGAAAATGGGTATTATTAACAATTTCATAACCACACCTGCGTAAAGCGCATTCAGCTCATGCGAAATACGTTTGAAATTCAATTGCATACCAATCGAAAACAAGGCCATTGGACTGACTGTTGCTGCAAATGATGAAAATACACTATTTAAGGTTTCATTTTCCAAATATGAATGAAATATCAACGCTAAAAAGCAGGCTATCAAAGGTGGAAAAGTAAGGATACGCTTGAATATATACTCGTATTTTTCCTTATCCGAAGCAAAAATATCTTTGCAGCTTGCTGCTAATAATACTCCGAAAAGTGATAACGTAAAAAAGGTAACCTGATCACTGACAATTGCAACTTTCAAAAACTCTTCACCGTAATAAGTGCTTACTAAAGGAAATCCTATAAAAGAAGTATTGGATAACCCTGCAACGATGATCAAAGTATATAATGTTCTTTTGGAAAATTTCGTCCAACGGTTTAGAAACCGAAAGAAAACATACGATAAACCAAAGCCTGCAAAAGGTAAAGCTGCCGTATATACATAATTAAAACTCCAGTTAATTTGAGGGATATACTTAAGTGCAATAGATGGCAACCCCACATAAATCACCCATGTATTAATTGCTAAATGCCCTCCTTTTTTGGTCAGTTTAAAATATCTAAAAAGATAGCCAAACAGCAAACACAAAAAGATTACTATAAAATTAGACATCAGCAAATGGTTTAGAATCTAAGTCATTAGAATTGACTTAGATATTATAAATATTAAACTCTGTAAAAAAGTATTTTCTCTATTTTTGCACAAAAATAAAGCATTAATAACTCAGATCTACGTTTTGAAACACATTTTTTTACTAATTTTTACTATTATTTTATATTCGGAAAAATCTCTTGCAATAGTCATTCAAGATAGTATTAAGACTAAAAATTTAACTTCTTTAGTTATCGAAGCTGAAGTTGAAAATGGTGGGATATTAGCTTTTGGTGAAGTAAAGGAAAAAACTTTTCAGGACGCTTATTATAATGGTGTGAATGTAAAAGTAGGCTGGAAAATTCACAAATCACAAGATCAATATTTTAAATTATATAATAATCCTATCTATGGCATAGGTTTATATAGTAGTACTTTTCACAACAAAGTAGTTGGAAGTCCTTATGCAGTCTATGGTTTTGTACAAACTCCTTTCGGGAATATAGACAATGAAAAATGGTTGTTTGATTACCGTATAGGACTCGGGCTTTCCGGAAATTTCAAACCTTATCACGAGAATGAGAATCCGCTTAATCTGGCAATTGGAACAAAAAATAATGTTTTCATCGATTTCGGTATTCGTAGCCAATATAAAATTAGCTCAAAAATCACGGCAGGATTGGGACTAGCATTTCATCATTTCTCCAATGGAGCCTTGCAATTGCCAAATAAAGGTGTAAACCTTGTACCGTTGACTGCTTCAGTGACATATTATCCTCATGTTATAAATTCTATGAAAGACAGTTCCACCATACAAGCGTATACGGATAAACTATATTACCACGTAAACATAGGAGCTGGTTGGAAACAAGTGCAACGGGACCTGGACAAAAGATTTTTCAAATCAACATTGAGTTCGTATGTCAGCAAGCATATTTCACACAAATGGAGATTGGGGTTGGGAGGAGAAGTATTTTATTCGGCTTCGGGAAATAGTGAAGAAATTGCGGAAGAGAAGTCGGGAAAGTTGAGCTCATATCTCTCAGGAGGTCCAAGCTTTTATGTAGCGCACGTTTTAAATCAGGACTTACTTCTAAACGGAAATATTGGCTATTACATTCATAACCAAGATTTCAATGGTGAAATACAAAAGATATTTTTAAGAGCAGGCTTTAGATATTATGTGTACAAAAATCTCAACGCAGGGGTTTCCATCAAAGCACACAAAGGAAAAGCAGATTATATAGAATGGACAACGGGATATACCTTTAATTGATAATAACCCATTGTCCGCATATTTTAATTTAAGCTTCTTCCTACCGCTTTAGAAATGGATCTTCCAAAATCTTTATCTACAGTAATATATCCTGGATAGAAGTAATTTTTGCCACCAATTTTCACAGACGGTTTTATTTTCAAAGCTAAGAAAGCATCGCTGTTACGTGTAAAAATATCACTTAACACTTTTTCAATACCCTTTTCTTTAGCTACTCCAAACAAATTCGCTCTGAAACTCAAAGGAACAACCATGCTTTGACCCTGAGCCAAATTAATATTTTCATTTACCGATCCTTCAAACAAAGGCTTTCCGCCCATTTCGATTAAATATTTAAATTCATTAATCTTGGTAACTGTTGAAGTTGGATTAGTCATTTGAAGATTAACAGTGGCCTCCAAAGGTAAATCCTTAGTCAACAACGCCATCGCAATTCCTGGAAGACTACTTAATGATACGCCACCATTTGTTTCAAATGAATTGATATCTCTTCCAGCGATTCGCATATTATTTACCGATGTAACATCATAATTGAATTTCCCTAAAGCAGCTATTTGCGCCTTTTGATTCAATGCACAACCGCTCAATATGAAGACGGTTGCTACTATAACTAATAAACCTATTTTTTTCATATGTAAATTTTATTTTCCAAATGTGTAAACTAATCCTAACGTAAATACAGAATTACCCGCTTTCAAATACTCATTGTTGTTTAATCCTATATTAAAGCCATTGGTATATTGTAGTTGCAAACCATTAACCAATTGCATACGGGTATAAAACAAAGGTTCAATAAAGAAATTTTCTTCTGTTGGAGAAGTTGCTCCATTCAACCAAAATTCTTTCATCCCTACTCTACTTAGACGAATTGCGGTACCATAGTTTAATTCTTTTTTGTCACCAAAAATATTTATTTTCTTTTTGCGTGTAGATGAATAGTTTAGCTGTAAAAATATTTTATCAAAATTCATTTCTCGCGACTCCACCAACTCATAACCGTAGATAGAAGCACGCTGCTTGAAATCCTTTGTATTTCCTATACCATAGCCTCCATAGATTTCCAACACCTGTCTTTTTTCTTTTCCTATAGCTGTAAAGTAGCCAATTCCTCCTTCTACTAATTGCTGACGAAAATAATCGTTATTACTTGCGCCAGTGTTGACAGAAGAACCATTTGCAATAACTGCTATATGCTCACTAAGAGCCGCACCAGCAGTAGCCGAAATATTTCCTTTCGCATTAAAATGTCCTGCAACATAGACTTCACCAGCATTTTTAAACATCGGTGTCGCTGGAACGTTAGGCATATATATTGAACTACAGCTTGACAAAAATACTGCACAAAACAGTATAAATAAATAATGATTAGTAATGATTTTTGACATACTCTTTGACACGAACAATCATGCCAAATTACAAGAAAAAGTCCTTGGTAATGAACCAAGGACTTAATTTTATACTTTTTAACGAAAATCTCTTATCCGAATGATTTATTCTGTCTCAGGAGCTTGATCAATTAACTCCATAAATTGATCCAACTTAGGCGTAATAATGATTTGCGTACGTCTATTTCTTGCTTTACCAGCTGTAGTAGAATTATCAGCAATAGGATTATATTCACCACGACCTCCAGCTGTTAATCGCTTAGGATCTACACCATATGTATTTTGTAAAGCCTGTACTACCGACGAAGCACGCAAAGCTGATAAGTCCCAGTTGTTGCGAATATTCGGTTTAGAAATTGGATCCGAATCGGTATTACCTTCAATCAACACCTCGTAATCTTTGTAATCTTGAATAATCTTCGCGATTTTACTTAATGTTTCTCCTGCTTTATCCGAGATTTCATAACTACCTGATTTATAAAGCATGTTATCCGACAATGAAATGTAAACTACACCTTTTAATACTTGTACATCCACATCTTTCAATTCTTCGCGGCTCAATGAACGTGTCAAATTGTTAGTCAACACCATGTTTAAGGAGTCTGACTTATTTTTAGTGTTCACTAAGTGTTGGATGTATTTGTTCGAAGCATTGATTTCGTCCACCAACTTTGAAATGTTAACATTTCCTTGAGAGTTTTGCGCTATACTCTGGTCCAATGTGCCTTGTAATTTAGCATACGCTTCTTTCAAAGCAGCATTATTTTTACGTTCGTACTCTAGTTGATCTTCTAAGCTTTTGACCTTCGCACGGCTTTCTGTTAATTCCAACTGTGTTTTTTGATACAGTTGACCTAAGTCTTTGTATTGACTGTCTAAGGCAGCGTATTTTTTATTGCTGACACATCCTGTCATCATCAATCCGCCAAGCAATATTGTTAGAGGAAGGATTCTTTTTATTGTAACCATAATCTGTTTTTTTGTTTTGATGAAAATTAGCAATTATAATACCTAATTACAATGTTTTATTGTTAAATTATATTAAAAAAATCCTTCAACCGGGGAGATTGAAGGATTCTTAACTAACCAATTATTAACCTAAATTATGAATTACTAAAACTTATTCAATACTTATGCCAAAATTGATCCTGTCAGTTTCTTATTAACAAATTTTAACAATATTTTGCTAAAACGTTATTTCTTTTACAATAATCCTTTACAGATATTACTTACTAATGCTGGGCCTTCGTAAATAAAACCGGTATATACTTGCACTAAAGACGCCCCAGCATTCAATTTCTCTATCGCATCTTCAGCCGAATGAATACCACCTACCCCAATAATTGGAAATGCGCCATTAGATTTAGTATGAATATATTTGATCACCTCTGTCGAACGTTTGGTCAATGGTTTTCCACTCACTCCTCCAGTTTCTTTCACTAAGTTCGGATCAGATTGTAATCCTTCTCTCGAAATCGTCGTATTCGTAGCGATTAATCCAGCAATTTTTGTTTCCGTTACAATTTCAACAATATCATCCAATTGCGAATCTGTCAAATCTGGTGCTATCTTCAATAAGATTGGTTTTGCTAGAGGCTTTTCAGCATTCAAAACTTGTAAAGTATTTAAGATATGCATCAACGGACCTTTCTCTTGCAAATCACGTAATCCCGGTGTATTCGGCGAACTTACATTCACCACGAAATAATCTACATACTCATATAATGCATGAAAACAGTAGATATAATCATTAACAGCTTCTTCATTTGGCGTCACTTTATTTTTACCAATATTTCCACCGATAATGACACCATTACGCTTTTTAAGATGTTTCAAACGACCTGCTGCTACATCCGCACCTTGATTGTTGAAACCCATACGGTTGATTAGCGCTTCATCATTTACCAAACGAAACATACGTGGTTTATCATTTCCTGGTTGAGGTTTTGGAGTCACTGTTCCGATTTCGATAAATCCGAAACCAAAATTTGCCATATCTTCAATGTACTCAGCATTTTTGTCAAAACCAGCTGCCAATCCTACAGGATTTTTGAATTTCAAACCAAACACTTCTCTTTCCAAACGAGGGTCTTCTACCGTGTAAATCGACTTTAATAGCGACTTTGCTCCCCACACTTTCGTGAAGTTGCGTAATCCATTCGTAACGGTGTGATGTGCCTGTTCTGGCTGCATCGAGAAGAAAATTGGTTTTACTAGTTTGTACATTATAAATATGAATCTTTATTCCAAAAATGATAATCCTTTTTGCGTAGCTACAAAGGTAGAAAAGAAGCAGAAATATTCACTACTTTTGCATTCGAAATGATATCAATAAATAACTTAACATTTGAAATTGGCTCAAGAGCCTTGTACGACGAAGCAAACTGGCACATCAAGCCGGGAGACAAAGTAGGTTTAATCGGTGCTAACGGTGCGGGTAAATCCACTTTATTGCGTTTAATCGTCGGACAGTACACACCTACCTCAGGTACCATTTCAATGGCCAAAGACTTGAAAATTGGTTATTTGAACCAAGATTTATTGTCTTACCATTCGGAAAAAAGCATTTTACATGTAGCTATGGAGGCTTTCGAGCGCCAAAATCAGCTGCATACAGAAATAGAAAATCTACTTAAGAAATTAGAAACGGATTATTCGGATGATATCCTAAACAAACTAAGCGACAAACAAATGGAGTTTGAAGCTTTGGATGGATACAACATCGAATTCCGTGCGCATGAAATCCTAGCGGGTCTTGGTTTTTCGGAAGAAGAACAAAAAAGACCGCTTGCGACGTTCTCTGGAGGTTGGCGTATGCGTGTGATGTTGGCACGAATTCTATTGCAAGCGCCTGATATCTTACTATTGGATGAGCCGACCAACCACATGGACTTACCTTCCATCAAATGGTTGGAAAATTACTTACAAGCATTTGAAGGTGCCATTGTCATTGTGTCGCACGATAGATATTTCTTAGATAGAATTATCAAAAAAACTGTAGAATCCCGCAAAGGTAAATTGACATTGTATGCAGGTAATTATAGCTTCTATTTAGAAGAAAAAGCTATGCGTAATGAAATCCAAGCGGGACAATTCAAAAATCAGCAGGCTAAAATCAAGCAGGAAGAAAAGTTAATTGAACGTTTCCGTGCCAAAGCTTCAAAAGCTAAAATGGCTCAGTCTCGTATCAAGGCTTTGGAACGTATGGAGCGTGTGGACGATGTTGATGATGACAATCCAGAAGTAAACTTCAGCTTTAAGTTTTCTAAACCTTCGGGTCGTCATGTGGTGACTTTGGAAAATATTTCGAAGTCGTACCCGAATTTGGAAATTCTTCGCAATACGAGCGCATTAATTGAAAAGGGCGATAAAATTGCCTTAATCGGTGCCAATGGTAAAGGTAAGTCTACCCTATTGCGTATAGTAGCGGATGCAGACCAAAATTTCGAAGGTAAAGCTATAAAAGGACATAACGTCTCGCAAACTTTCTTTGCACAGCATCAATTGGAGGCTTTGCACTTGGAAAATTCCATTATTGCAGAAATGCAAGCATTCGCGCCAAAACATACCGAAACGGAATTGCGTTCTATTTTAGGCTGTTTCTTATTCACAGGCGATGATGCTTTCAAAAAAATCAAAGTCCTTTCGGGAGGTGAAAAATCACGTGTTGCCTTAGCAAAAGCCTTGACTGCGGATGCCAACTTCTTGGTACTCGATGAGCCGACCAACCACTTGGATATGGCTTCGGTAAATATTTTGATTCAAGCGTTGCAACAATACGAAGGAACTTTCATCGTCGTATCCCATGACCGTTATTTCTTGGATAATGTAGCTAATAAAATTTGGTTTATCGAAAACAAAGAAATCAAAGAATACCCAGGTACTTATCAGGAATACGAAGAATGGAATGCCAAACGTGTCATAAAAGCAGAACCTAAAGAAGATAAAAAGGTAGTCAAAGAAAAGCCGAAAAAACAAAAGCAAGCGCCTTCGGATGATACAAAAAGAATATTATTGAAGAAAAATAAAGAGTTAGCACAATTAGAGGAGCAGATTGCTACAAAAGAATCGGAAGTAAAACAATTAGAAGCACATTTAGCTTTAGAGGAAGTTTACTCAGATGCCATCAAATTGCAAGAAGCAACTCGAAATTATAATTCTGCGAAAGCTGAATATGACCAATTGCAACAAAATTGGGAAACATTAGCAGAAGAAATAATGGAATTAGAGGGATAATAAAAAGGAAGGCTTTACAAATTTGTAAAGCCTTCCTTTTTATGCTAACACCATTTCTACATGGGGAATATTATCCTCTAAATAAGGTTCTTCACTTACCCGTACAAAACCTACATTTTCATAGAAAGCTTGTAAATGCGCTTGTGCACTAATTCGGATAGCTTCATATGGAAAATACTTACGCATTGCTGAAATAGCTTGTCGCATAAGTTCTGTTCCTAATTTCAAATGGCGAGCATTGGGGTTAACGACTACCCGACCAATTGATGCATCCGTATAAGATACATTTGGAGGAAGCAATCGCGCATAAGCTACTACCTCATCATTAATTATCCCCATCAAGTGTTTACCTTTCAAATCTTTGTTATCACATTCAGGATACAAACATTCTTGTTCTAGCATGAACACATTGATGCGAAGTTGTAAAATCTTATACAACTCAAGACTTGTCAAGTCAGCAAATTCTCGAACTATCCAAGTGGTGCTCATGAAGGTTATGCTAAGCTTGATTTTACGATTTCAGAGATCGTCTTACCGTCTGCTTTACCAGCTAATTGTGCATTTGCAGCACCCATCACTTTACCCATATCTTTCATGCCAGCAGCACCAGTTTCAGCAATGATATTTTTCACCACTACCTCGATTTCTTCACGAGATAATTGTTTCGGAAGATATTCTTCGATTACTTGTTGCTCTTCAAATTCTGTTTGAAATAAATCCTCACGACCTTGTGCTTTATAGATTTCACCAGATTCTTTGCGTTGTTTTACTAATTTTTGTAACACTTTTATTTCAGCATCTTCTGTCAATTCCTCAACTCCAGCTTTCTCGGTTTTTGCTAACAAAATAGCAGCTTTCACCGCACGTAATCCTCTCAAACGCACAGCATCTTTAGCGATCATTGCCGCTTTGATATCTTGATTAATTTTTAATTCTAATGACATAATACAATTATTTTCTGTTTACAATAGTTCCATTTGCTTGCGCCGTAGGCATAATCAGCAAATCATTAATATTCACATGTTCAGGACGAGACAATACAAAAGCAATTGTCTCCGCAATATCTTCACCACTCAATGGTATCAAACCATTATACACCGATTTTGCACGTTCCTTATCTCCATGAAATCTTACTTCCGAAAATTCGGTTTCAACCATACCTGGATTTATCGCTGTCACTTTAATACCAAAAGGCAACAAATCGATACGCATCCCTTTATTTAATGCATCCACAGCATGTTTTGTGGCACAATACACATTACCGTTTGGATAAACTTCCTTACCCGCGATTGAGCCCAAATTAATGATATGTGCATTGGAGCTTTGTTTCAGCAAAGGCGTAACAGCTTTTGTGACATATAACAAACCTTTAACATTCGTATCAATCATACGATCCCAATCATCTGTATCACCATCTTGAATAGGATCCAATCCCTGACTAAGACCAGCATTATTGATTAATACATCAATATTTTTCCATTCTTGGGGTAGAGTATCTATAGCTGTAAATACTTCTTCCTTATTGCGCACATCCAACACAAAAGTATGTACTTCAACCTCGACAGATTGTTGCAATTCTTCTTTCAATTGCGCCAACCTATCTTCGCGACGCGCACATAGAAGCAACCTATAATTTCCTTCTTTTGCTAATACCTTAGCACAAGCAGCGCCTATTCCCGAACTAGCACCTGTAATAAAAACTGTTCTCATTTTTATTGAAATATGAGGCTAAAATAGATATTGCGAATTAATCCTCGATCTATTGGAGCCATAAATTTGTTTTCCGCAGATAAAATATGATTTGTACTCAATACATTATTGAGACTTTGACTGAATCTCACTTCTGGTGAAACCTTAAAGTAAGATAAATAAAAATTAAACCCCAACCCTGCTTCCCAAGACATATATTCAGGTCTAAGGATAATAGCATCGGATATTGGTCTTTTGTTTCTTTTCTCAACAATAAGGTCAGAATACTGATTTAAAAGCCCCGTCCATCTTGTAAGTCGAACTCCACCCAACATATAGGCTCGATATTTGGAATCGGAATTAAAAAATCTTTTTTCTTCCGAACGATAATTCAGTCCAATAGGAAATTCGAACGAAGTAAAATTATCCCCTCTTAAGTCCTGTAATATATGTTTGGATTTACGAGAAATAATAGCTTTCTCCACATCTAAAGGCGTGTAGTCAATGCTGTGAGAATTAAGAATATTAAATGAAGGCGAGAAATTTATCGAAAGTCTCTCACTCCATCTGAAATCCATAGGAATACCTATAGCAAATCCATGTGAACGTTTGCTATTAACAGATTTTATTCCTCCCAGATAAGTAATATCCTGCGGATCATCATCGAAATTGTCAAATAATTGCTTCCAATTATCCTTTAATTTCAATTGATAGTTTTGATTTATATAATTATACTGAAACCCAATCTGAATTACGGCATCTTCATCATAACCGCTAAATGGGAAACTCACAAAACTCTGTGCCAACGATGTGGAAATTGTTAGCAGAAAAGATATAATTATAGTAAAGCCATATTTGATCATTTTGAAGCTTCGTAAATCGTACAGAATCCAAAAGTTTGGGGTCTTACATGAGTAGAAGCAAACCCAACTTTATCCGTAATTTTTGCGAAACGCTGTCCATCCGGAAATTTCGCCACAGACTCCGGCAAATACGAGTACGCACTTGAATCTTTAGAGATCAATTTACCGTATGCAGGTACAATTTTGTGGAAATAAAAGTTATAGAACTGTTTGATTGGAAAAGCCGTTGGATTCGACAATTCCAAAATAATAGCTTTACCTCCTGGCTTCAAGACGCGATGAATTTCAGAAAGGCCTTTTTCCAAATCTTCAAAATTACGAACCCCAAAGGCAACGGTTACCGCATCAAATGAATTATCCGCAAATTGAAGATTTTCAGAATCACCTAATTGCACTTCAAATACTTCTTGAAGCCCTTTCTTTACAATCTTTTCTTTAGCAACTTCCAACATTCCTTGCGAGATATCGACCCCAATAATTTTCTTTGGTCCCAAAATCTTAATTGACTCAATTGCAAAATCACCTGTTCCTGTCGCTACATCAAGGATGGTTTGTGGCTGAATAGCCTGAAGTAATTTGATTGCTTTTTTACGCCATATAACATCAATACGCATCGTCATAAGACGATTCAAAAGATCGTATTTCTTCGAGATATTGTTAAACATATCTGCGACTTGTTCTTTTTTTCCTCCGTCTTTCGACTTATATGGTTTTAGTGTAGAAGCTTCATTTGACATACGACAAAGATAGTATATATTTTATGTACTATAAAAAAGAAAAAATTGCTCTTTACGACACGAAATTTTCTTAAAGTACTGATAATGAAAAACTAACTTACCTTGGTATAATCAAGCAATTGATACAACAACCAATTTCAGGTTATTAACACAGCAGAGAGTTTTCCACATATTTTTAAAGGATTGTTTTACATTATATTAACAACCCAGTCCACACATATTCCACAATAGATGTTAATAATAAACCGTTATAAAATAGAACAAAATGCATTTACAAAAATTACTTCACAAAGGAATGTGAACAATTAAAAATCGCTATGGAAAGTATTTTTACTACTTTTGTTATACGATGATTTACTGGTATAACACAAGAGTGAATCTATTGAAAAACAGAAATAATCAACGGGATAATGGAGCAAGAATTTTCGGGTCAAAACACAAACTTTAACAGAGCTAATGTCAATAAAAAACGTACTAGTCTGAATAACATGATTAGTGGTTTAGGTAAGCTACCTCCTCAAGCTGTAGACTTGGAAGAGGCAGTACTTGGCGCATTGATGTTGGAGAAAAATGCACTGAGTGAAGTCATTGATATTTTGAAGCCAGATTCATTTTATAAAGAAGCACATCAAAAGATTTTTGAAGCAATTTTTTCTTTGTTTCAAAAAACTTCTCCTATAGATATTTTGACGGTCACTGCCGAATTGCGCAAAATGGGTGCATTGGAAATGGTGGGTGGCGCTTATTATATTACGCAATTAACAGATAGAGTTGTTTCTGCAGCTAATATTGAATACCACGCACGTATCATCTCGCAAAAATATATTCAACGTGAGTTAATTAAAGTTTCAACAGAAATTATCAATTCCTCTTATGATGAGACATCTGATATTTTTGATTTATTAGATCAAGCGGAGAAAAGTCTATTTGATATTGCTCAAAACAACTTAAGAAGAGACTCACGTAAAATGGACGACATTATGCGTGAAGCGATCAACAACCTTGAATTATTACGTGATCGTACGGACGGTCTTACAGGGATTCCTTCTGGATTGACCGCATTGGATAGAATGACTTCTGGATGGCAACCATCCGATTTAGTTATTATCGCGGCTCGTCCTGCGATGGGTAAAACGGCCTTTGTACTGTCGGTAGCGCGTAATGCAGCAGTAGACCACCAGAGACCTGTCGTTGTATTTTCTTTGGAGATGTCATCGGTTCAGTTAGTTAATCGTCTTATTGCAGGTGAAACCGAAATCGAACAAGAAAAATTAAAAAAGGGTAACCTTGCCGATCACGAATGGCAACAGTTACACTCGCGTATTGGTCGCTTGACAGAAGCTCCAATTATTATTGATGACACGCCTGCGTTGAACGTATTTGAGTTCCGTGCAAAATGCCGTCGTCTAAAAGCGCAACACGATATTCAAATGGTTATTGTGGATTACTTGCAGTTAATGCATGGTAAATCGGAAGGAAAAGGCGGCGGTAACCGTGAGCAAGAAATCGGTAGTATTTCGCGTGCATTGAAATCTGTTGCGAAAGAATTGAACGTACCTGTATTAGCCTTGTCCCAATTGAGCCGTGCCGTAGAGTCACGTCCTGGAAATAGTAAACGTCCAATGTTATCCGATTTACGTGAATCTGGTTCTATCGAGCAGGATGCCGATATGGTATTATTCTTATACCGTCCAGAATATTATGGTTTGACAGAAGACGAAGAAGGTCGTTCGACTGCAGGTGTAGGTGAAGTTATCATTGCGAAACACCGTAATGGTGAAACAGGTATTGTTCCGTTGAAATTCGTAGGTAAATATGTGAAATTTACGGATTTGGATGAAGACTTTGGTGGAATGGGTGGAGGTGATTCATTCGGAAGTAATGATTCTCCTTTTAGTGGTTCAGCGATGTCGCCTTCATCCTCATTTGATGATTTCATGGGTGGCGGTGGTATCACCATGCCTTCTCGTATGAACGATATGCCTGACGACGCTCCTTTTTAATAATATTTAAATAATAATATCCTTTAATAATATAGCCTTTTATCTCATCGATAAAAGGCTATATTATTTTACTCACAATTTTATTAAATTGCATATAAAAAATATGCTCAATCTTATTACTAATCAACAGATGCGAATGGCAGATGCCTACACTTGCGAAAACTTAAAAATTCCATCTGTCGACTTAATGGAAAAAGCAGCCATAGCTTTTGTAAAAGCTTTCATAAGCTATTGCAATCCGGAACGAGAAGTGTACATTATTGTTGGTAAAGGAAATAATGGTGGAGATGGCTTAGCAATTGCAAGACTTTTGCATCAAACAGGTTTTAAAAATATTAAAGTCTATATATTAGAAAAATTCAATTCCGAATCTAATGACTTTGTAATCAACTACGAGCGACTTAAACAAACAGAAGTTCCTATATTACATTGTACTGCACTAAATGATTTACCTCCAACGTTTGATGTAGCCATAGATGCAATTTTAGGATCAGGATTTAATAGAGAACTGGATTTATTTTTTACGTCTATTTTTAAACACATCAATACAAACAGTAATTTTATTGTTTCCGTAGATGTACCATCAGGTTGCAATGTTGATTCCTTCAATTACAATTCCTACAATGGAATTCGAGCACAGTTAACCATTTCCTTTCAAAGACCAAAGTTTTTCTTTACTCTTCCCGAATCTCAAATGGTTACTGAAGATTTTGAAGTTGTAGATATTGGTTTATCACAAGAATATATACAATCTATTACTTCGGAATATTTATGGGTAGATAAAGAAGCCGCAAAATCATTGTTGCCTAGACGAAAGAAGTTCACACATAAAGGCACCTACGGACATGTATTGGTCTGTGCGGGAAGTCCACACATGCGTGGAGCAAGTTTATTATGCGCGAAAGCAGTCTTAAAAACAGGAGCTGGGCTCATAACATTATTGACGAATTCTGATTTTTTCCCTTTCGTGAATGTTTTAGCTCCTGAACTGATGACGAAGAACATTAATCAATTCAAAGATATAAACCTTGAAAAATTCTCTTCTATTGCTATCGGTCCAGGCTTAGGCACGGATGAAAAAGCAAAAGAACTAGTACATTATTTTTTAAGGCAAAACACCCCATTAGTCTTAGACGCTGATGCATTGAATGTTTTGCAGTTGGAAGATTTTCCAAAGAATCCTCATGAATCCTTAATAATAACCCCACATGTAAATGAATTTGACCGATTATTCGGCCAGCACGAATCATGGTATGAACGTTTACAAACAGCCAAAAAGTCTGCAGAAAAATTAAAGATAATCATCGTCTTAAAAAATCAATACACCTATATATGCACACCTAATGGCAAAGTATTCATAAACTCCACTGGCAATCCTGCAATGGCTCAAGGCGGAATGGGTGATGCACTCACGGGATGTATAGCAGCTTTGTTGGCAAGAGGTTTAAATCCACAAGAGGCTGCAATTTTAGGCTGTTTTATACATGGCTATACAGGAGATAAATTAGCCCAGCAATACGAAGTGGTCTCCCCATCTTTATTAATCGATAACTTACCGAAATCTTTATTGGATATTTCAAAGGGTGAATAAAGAGAGTCGTTGTGACTTTCTTAATAAAAAAACCTTTTATCTCATCGATAAAAGGCTCTATTCTTTATAAAATTCTTGCAGTCTTATTTCTCTACAAATACTTTGTCTCTTTCAAATGTACTGATATGACGTTCTTTTTTCGGAACATAAATATCTTCTAAAGTAATTAATATACCCGTTTCTTCGACTTCACCAAATTCATCATTCAAAGCCGTACCGAAGGTCATCATAGTTGGCGAAAGATTCATATACGTATTGATCAAAGGAGGAATATTTTCGCCTAACTCACGAATATGTTTATTTAGGACCTTATAACCATCTTTATAATTCAACCCATCGAATAAGCCGATATATTTAGAAATATCTGTCTTATAGCCTAAGTTAAGATGTGGTAATGGTTTCACCAAATTTTTACGATCTGGGAAATATGTTTCCATAAAATACATCAGCAAGTCACGAGCTTCAGCATTAAAGTGTGGATACATGGTCACCTTTCCAAAAAGATATTTAATATCAGGATTGATTACTACTAATGCTCCTAATCCATCCCAAAGATTATCCAATGAAAATAAACCTTTGCGGTTATCTATAGAAGGCTGATACTTGGGTTGCACCCATGAACGACCTAATTCAATCGTATAAGGTAAATACTCTTTATTAAATTCTTCTGAAAACTGAAAATAATGCGAGGTGGACAAATGAATATCTCCATTCTCATCTACAGATTGATCACAACGAATAGTTCTATATCCCGCAATAATCTCTTCATCATCTGGATTCCATGCTATTAATTGATCATAATTATGCGTACATGTATCGTTTTCATCAATATCCAATGCTTGACCTGTGCCTCCTCCCGCTGCTCTAAAAGTTACCTCTCGCAAACGACCTATCTCACGCATAATATTGGGCGCTGTATGGTAGTTAACCAAATACACTTCGTTGTTGCCGTTATTAGTATAACGTAAAAAAGCTTCTCTCGTCAACTCTGCCTTAATCAATTCTCTCTCAACTGGAGCAATAATTTCTTCCATATAATTATTTCTGCGTCTTCAAATCGTATACCAACTGCTTCACTTCTGCAGCCCACTGTTTTTCATTCCTTGAATTATCAAATGTTGTATAAGGAATACGCTCCCCTACACGAATGGTGACACGCTGATTGCGTTGCGCAAAAAACTCATCCACTAAATACAACATTTCTAAATTAAATTTTACGCCTAATCTATTTCTCCAATTAGAAAGGTTGTAAAAAAAATTGGAATTTCTTCCTTCAATATATACTGGAATAATATCCTTTTTATATTTTTTGGACTTGGAAATAAAACTTTTTTTCCATTCCAAATCTACTATTTGTCCTTTGATCTTGCGGGAAACTAGTCCTGCAGGAAATACTAACAAAGCATGATCAGCAGCATAAGCTTCTTCAATCGCCGATACTGCACTTTTATTTTGTCCCCCGATCTTATTAACTCCCACAAACAACGGTTCTAAATTAACCACATTCATGAGTATATCGTTGACTAAAAATTTCACATCCTTACGTACACGTCCTATTGCTTGCATAAATGCAATACCATCTAATCCACCAAGCGGATGATTTGAAGCAAAAATAACACTATCGTCTTTCGGAATGTTTTCCTCCCCTTCCAATACCACATCAACTCCTAAATCATTGATCAGAGCATCTACGAAATCTAACCCTTTCAGATCTCTAAAACGGTACATGATGTCATTGATATCATCTTCATGTATAGTTCTTTCAAGATAGCTTACTAAAGGACTTGGAATCCATTTGGCCAAACCTGGGCTTTTCTTACGTATTACTTCTCTTATCTGTATAAACTTCTTCTTGTCTTCAGCCATATGATACGATCTGTCACGGTTTTCTCTACAAATCAGGACGCGTAAAAATAAAAAATAATGCTCGAATATGGATATAAATTACAATATTTATTCCGTTAATTTTGCTTTTGCTACATTTTTTTTCAATATTTATTAAACGATTTGCAATAATTAAAGTTTAACTTAATAAAGCATAGTCATGTTCATAGGACAACACATATCTACTGATTACCACGAAGTTTTACTTTCTGACAGCATTGACTTTGCCTTAAACAAAATGATGGACAATCACCTGAAACAATTGGCGGTTGTCGAAGATCAAATTTTTTATGGTATCATCACCGAAGATGTCTTATTAGATCAAATTGATCCGTACGCTTCTCTTGAAACTATAAAGATTCTTTTCAAATCAGTTTACCTTTTTGACTACCAACACATCTATGACGCGTTGCAAAGTATGGTCGCATTTGACTATTGCTTTATTCCTATTTTGAATAAAAACCATGAGTACCAGGGTGTGCTGACCAAGCAAGGATTGTTAACTGCCTTGAATAGTACCCTGGGTAATGACGAAGGCGCCATTATTGTACTGGAATTAGGTATGCGCGATAATGCGCTCTCACATGTAGCACGTATCATAGAAGCCGAAAATACTTCCATTCTGAGTACGGCGGTTCATCAAATTCCAGATAGTTCAAAATTGGAAATGACCATCAAAGTAAATAAAACAAATATTTCTTCAGTTATAGCATCGTTATGGCGAAATGATTATGTCGTCAAAGCTACGTTTAGAGATGGTGGTGCACAGTCTGATATACAAGACAGATACGACCTTTTGATGAATTATTTAGATTTATAAGCAATTCTTCGCACCTTTGTAAGGAATATCAAATCTGCAAAAATGCAACATCAAAAGATTGCCATATTTGGAAGAGTATTTAATACATCTATCACTCCATTCATTGAGACACTATTCAATTATTTGGAAAGTAAAAAAATTGAAGTCGTCATTTATCGTGAATTTTATGATTTCCTATTAAATACTAGCAAATGTCCTTTGAATCTTACGACTTTTGATACACATCTTGATCTTCCAAAAGACATTGACTTTCTGTTGAGTCTTGGAGGCGATGGCACCATGTTGGCGGCTGTTTCGGTCATTCGAGATTCTGGCATTCCGATAGCAGGTATCAATTTGGGACGTTTGGGCTTTTTGGCTAATATTCCGAAAGAAAATATCGAATCTGCTTTAAGCAAAATTTTAGAAAATCAATATACGATTCAAAAAAGAACACTTCTGAGTGTGGAAAGTGATCAAAAAGAATTATTTGGTCAGGATAACTTTGCCCTGAATGATATTACTGTTTTCAGATTTGATTCTTCCTCAATGATTACCGTAAATGCTTTGCTTAATGATGAATTGTTAAATTCTTATTGGGCAGATGGATTGATCATTGCAACACCAACAGGTTCCACCGCCTATTCCTTGAGTTGTGGAGGTCCAATTATTATGCCCGGAAGTGGTAATTTTGTGATTACCCCTATTTCACCACATAATTTAAATGTACGCCCTATCGTGGTTTCAGCTGACATGACGCTCAAGCTAAAAATTGAAAGCAGAACGGACAAATATATTTTAAGTTGTGACTCAAAAAGTGAAACACTATCCACAGATATTGAGATTACTATTCGTAAAGCACCATTTGAGATAAATTTGATTAGACTGCAGAATGACAGTTATTTTGGAACTTTACGAGAGAAGTTGCTTTGGGGAATCGATGTAAGAAACTATTAATAGAGTTTTCCTACTTTAAATCATTACAATTATTCCAAAAATTTTATCTTTACAACCAAAATAAACGACTTTGAGTTTTTTACGCTTAACCATATTAACCCTCTTATCGTTGTTGTCGCTAGAAATCTATGCGCAACGGTACGAAATTGGTGCTAATGGTGCGGCAACAGGCTACATGGGTGACATCAATACTTCTAATCCATTCTATTTTAAAAATTATGGAGGAGGTCTTTTTGTTAAATACAATCTTGATCCTACATGGGGTTTAAAATTAAGTGCTAACCACTTACTTATCTCAGGAAATGATCAGGATTTTGAAAATGACCATCAGCAAATCCGTAATTTAAAATTTAGAAATCAAATTACAGAAGTAGCATTGGGATTGGATTTTAATTTCTGGACCTACTTTGATAGCAGACATAAATCAAAATTGACACCTTATGTTTCGGTTGGTGTCGCAGCAATTAAACATGACCCATATATTTATTACGACCAAAATAAAGTCTTGCTAAGACCGTTAAAGTTAGAGTACGACGAGCAATCTAATGCTCAGGTATATCCTAATTGGAATATTGCAATACCTTTGGCTGTAGGTATCAAGTATAAATTAAATAGTGCTTGGGCAATTGGTATCGAAGCAAACTATCGAGTGGCTTTTACGGATTATTTGGATAATGTGAACCGCGACTACGCTACCAGTTTACCGACTGATATCAGTTTTCCAAATATCACGGTAGGCGGTGCCAATCCTCGTCCTTTTGACACCAATGATTGGAGATATTTGGCTGATCCTTCTGAAAATTTGAACGCGAATGGTGGCACGGCACGTGGCGATGGAAAAAGTAAAGATGGGTATATGACAGCAGGAATTACATTAACGTATACTATATTTGACCGTAATTGCTACTGCTGGATAAAAAGATAAGAGAATGAGCTTGAAGAATAAGATAGATAGATCAAAACTACCTCAACATATTGCTATCATCATGGATGGTAATGGCAGATGGGCGAAAGGATTGGGTAAGTTGAGAGTTTTTGGACACAAAAATGGGGTGACTGCTGTACGCGAAGTATTAGAAGGCGCGATTGAAGTTGGTGTAAAACACCTTACCTTATATGCTTTTTCTTCCGAAAATTGGAGTCGACCAAAAATGGAAGTACAAGCTTTAATGGAATTATTAATCAATTCGTTGAATAAAGAGCTTCCTACTTTCCAAGAAAATGGCGTACGTGTAAAAGCTATAGGTTCCATTACCAATCTACCTTCAAACTGTCAAAAGACATTGGCAGACACCATCGAACTTACAAAAAATAATACCACCTGTGTATTGACATTAGCATTGAGTTATGGCTCACGTGATGAAATAATCGAAACTACCAAGAATATAGCACAAAAAGTTGCTCAAGGCGAAATCAAGGTTGAGGACATCAATGACAATCTTTTTTCTGAAAATCTTCAAACTGCTGGAACACCTGATCCTGATTTGATGATTCGTACCAGTGGAGAACAAAGAATAAGTAATTTTTTACTTTGGCAATTGGCTTACACTGAATTGTGGTTCTCTCCAAAACTATGGCCTGATTTCACAAGAGAGGATTTATTTGGTGCAATTCTCGATTTTCAAAACCGCGAAAGAAGGTTTGGAAAGACCAGCGAACAGCTTTAATGACTATTTAAACGCCGTTTTCAATAATTTATCTTTTAACAAAAATTAACAAGAGTTTGATGTACTTTAGCATCCATAATTAGAAATAAATGAAGCAACTATACATTCTGACATTAGCATTTATATTATTCACTTGGTCCAATACTTTTGCTCAAGTTCAAGGTCCTATCAATCTTTCGGATCCCGATGAATTTAGCTACTTACAACCAAAAGAGTATGTCATTGCCGGAGTGACCGTAAAAGGAGCTCAATACCTGGATACGGATGTTTTGATTACAATTTCCAAATTGTCTGTAGGACAATATATCGAAGTACCCAGTGAATCTACTTCCAATGTGATCAAAGATTTGATGGCTCAAAACTTATTTGAAGATGTGCAGCTTTGGGCGACACGTATCGATGGAGAAAATATATTTTTCGAAATTCGTGTACAAGAAAGACCTCGTTTGACACGCATTGACATCAATGGTCTTAGCAAATCACAAACCGAAGAAATCAACAAAAGATTAAATGCAAATGCAGGTCGTATTGTAAATGACAACTTGCTTCAATCTACAAAAAATACCATTACCAAATTCTTACGCGAAAAATCATTCTTGTATCCGGATATTAAAATCCAGACATTGAAAGATTCTGCTCAATCGAATAACGAAATTGTTGTTGTAGATGTAGATAAAAACAAAAAAATCAAAGTTAATAGTGTTCACTTCTCAGGAAATGAAACATTCAGCAACAGTGAACTTACTAAATACCTTAAAGGTGTAAGACCTCGTAAATGGTACAGAATCTTTGGCCCTGGCAAATTCAAAGATGATAAATACAAAGAAGCAAAAGAAAAATTAGTCGCTAAACTGCAAGATAAGGGTTACCGTGATGCACAGATTATACGTGATTCGGTATACCGTTTTGATAATAATGAAGTTGCTATCGATATTGAAGTGTACGAAGGTCCTCGTTATTATGTAGGTAACATTGATTGGACGGGTAATACGAAATTTACAGACTCTGTTTTGAATATCATCTTAGGTATAGAAAAAGGAAATATCTATTCTGAAGAGAAATTGACAAGTAAATTGATGGGGCCTACACGTAATAGTGACGATATCAGTGCTATTTACCAAAATGATGGTTATTTAACATTCAATGTTAATCCAATTATCAAAAGAATATATAACGATACTATTGACCTTGAAATTCAAATTTCAGAAGGTAAACAATACACGATTAACAATGTCATCGTAAAAGGTAACGACGTAACAAACGACCGTGTAGTGTTGCGTTCTATTTATACAAAACCTGGTCAAAAGTATTCTAGAGAATTGATCATGCGTAGTATTCGTGAGATTTCTCAATTGGGTATGTTTGACGAACAAAAAATCACTCCAGATATCCCTTCTTCTACGATGAACCACGATGAAGGTACTACTGATGTGGTATTCAACGTAGTGGAAAAACCTTCGGATCAAGTAGAACTATCGGGCGGTTACGGTGCTGGACAGATTATCGGTACATTAGGTTTGACATTTAACAACTTCTCTACAAGTAATTTCTTTAAAAAAGAAGCTTGGAAGCCACTTCCTCGTGGAGATGGACAAAAGTTGAGTATTCGTGGACAAACATCAGGTAAACGTTACCAATCCTATAGTTTCTCATTCTCAGAACCTTGGTTAGGTGGTAAAAAACCAATTTACTTTGGTTTGAGTGCGTATACTTCGAACTCTTCTTATGGTGGTTTCAACTACTATACGGGAGAGCAAATGGTTGCGGATAGAGAATTACAACGTATTTGGATGTCGGGTGTGACTGCTTCATTGGGAAAACGTCTACAATGGCCAGACAACTATTTCCAAATTAATAGTTCATTGTCTTTCCAACGTTATAAATTACAGAACTACGGAAACTACTTCTTGTTCTCTGACGGTACTGCTTATAACATCAACTTTACACAAGAGATAAGCCGTAACTCTATAGATGCGCCTATCTACCCTACTTCGGGTTCGAATATTCGATTCTCTGTATCATTGACGCCTCCATATTCATCATGGAATGATATCAATTACAAAACCGATCCAGATCCTGTGCGTTACAAATGGACAGAATACCACAAATGGAAATTTGATTCACAATGGTATACAAAGATTGCTGGTAAGTTGATCTTAAAATCTCAAGCTCAATTCGGATATTTAGGTAATTATACTAACAGAACAGAAACATCAACATTCGAACGTTTCAAATTAGGTGGTGACGGTATGCAAGGTTTTGACTTCTTACAAGGTTCTGAAATCATTGCAATGAGAGGCTATGCAAATGGTACAATTATTCCTGCATCTACAGGTAATGGTTACCAAAATATTGCGATCAACTCAGGTAGTCCTATTTACGCGAAATATCAATTAGAATTGCGTCACCCGATTTTATTAAATGATCAAGCAACAGTATTTGCATTAGCATTTGCTGAAGCAGGTAATACTTGGAATAAATTCTCCGAAGTGAACCCATTCAAAATGCGTCGTTCGGCAGGTGTTGGTGCACGTATCTTCTTACCTATCTTTGGTATGTTGGGTATTGACTATGGACACGCCTTTGACCCTATTCCTGGTATGCGTACAGACTCTTGGAAACAAAGCTTTACGTTCAGTATTATCCAAAATATGGGAGGTTTTTAATAGATTAAACTTTTTAGTATAATTGTTGTCTTATAGTAAAAAAGTAATTTGTAGTATATGAAAAAGATTTTTGCAATTTTAACATTCTTAACATTAAGCATCAGTGCTACGTTTGCGCAACGCATGGCTTATGTTGATTCTGAATATATCCTGAGACATGTACCTGAGTATACTTCAGCCCAAAAACAAATAGACGACTTAACTAAAAAGTGGCAAGACGAAATTGATAATCAATATGCAGAAATCGAAAAATTGTATAAAGCTTATCAAAATGATCACGCACTATTAAGTGAAGACATGCGTAGACGTAGAGAAGATGAAATCGTAAATAAAGAAAAACAAGTAAAAGATTTGCAACGTCAAAAATTTAGCTACGGTGGTGAGTTAGAAAAAGAAAGAGCTAGATTATTCCAGCCGGTACAGGATAAAGTATCAAAAGCTGTACAAGATTATGCTAAAGCTCAAGGTTTTGATTTTATCGTAGATAAGGGAAGTCAATTAACATTCCTATACGTTAACCCTGCTTTAGATAAGAGCAATGATGTCATCACTAAATTAGGTTACAAACCTAATCCTTCATTGCTACAAGGAAATTAATAGTCGAATAAAACTGATTTATTAACATATAAAATATAGTATAGAAAAATTACTTTTGTAATTATTGAGATTAAAATGAAAAGAATGAAAAATTTATTAAAAGGAGCAGTATTATTAGTAGGTATGTTTGCAGCTACTTCTGTTGCAAATGCACAACAAAAAATTGGACATATCAACGCTGACGAAATATTTCAACAAACTGCAGAGTTTAAAACTGCAACAGCTACACTTAAAACTTTAAGTGAAACAAAGCAAAAGGAAATCGAAGGCATGATCACGGAGCTTCAAAAGAAAGAAAAAGAAGCTAACGATTTGATGTTGAACCAAAGCGAAGCTAATAAAGCGGAAACACAAACTAAATTGCAAACAATTGGTCAAGAATACCAACAAATGCAACAACGTGTGCAAGAGGTTCAAAAAGTAGCACAAGAGGAAGTTGCTAAAAAACAACAAGAATTAATGGCTCCTATTCAAACAAAAGTAATGAATGCGATTACTTCAGTAGCTAAAGAAAAAGGTTATGCTTATATCTTTGATATTGGTTCTGGTGCTGCTGTTTACTATGCTGGTGGCGAAGATGTATCAGCTGACGTAAAAACTAAATTGGGTATTAAATAAGAATAACGATTTATATGTAGAAAAAGGTGACTTTGTAGAAAGTCACCTTTTTTTGTTTATTTATTTTTAATTCTTCTAAATATTATATTATGCATGCATAATATTAATTAGATTATTATATTTGTTTATAAACCTGAATAAACATTATGATAAGCCAACTACTATTTGCTATCGTATTTATTGCTGCTGTCTTGTTTTTTTATAAAAACGCAAGCAAGATCTATCGTAATATTCGATTGGGGAAATCGGTAAATAGATTTGACAATCCTTCTGAGCGACTGAAGACTATGCTTCACGTTGCTTTAGGACAAAAGAAAATGTTCAAAAGACCTATACCTGCAATTTTACACTTATTTGTGTATGTAGGATTTTGCATCATCAACATTGAAATGTTAGAAATCTTAATCGATGGTCTTGTGGGCACGCATCGTGTATTATCTTTCCTAGGCGGCTTTTATGACTTTTTGATCGCTTCATTTGAAGTACTTGCATTTACAGTATTCGTATCCTGTGTGGTATTTTTAATTCGCAGAAATGTATTAAAATTAAAACGTCTAAATCAGCCCGAATTAAATAATTGGCCAAAATCAGATGCCAATTACATTCTGATCACAGAAATCCTATTGATGACAGCTTTCTTATTAATGAATGCTGCTGATTACAAATTACAACAACTAGGTACCGATCACTATAGCACTGCGGGCTCCTTTCCTATCAGCCAATATATAGTAGGAATTTTGCCAGAAACTGTTAGCAGCTTGGTTTTTATAGAGCGTTTTGCTTGGTGGTTCCATATCATAGGTGTTATGGCATTTTTGAACTATTTACCTATTTCAAAGCATTTGCACATTATTCTAGCTTTTCCAAATACCTACTTTTCAAATTTGGAACCAAAGGGCAAATTCAATAATATGGAGAGCGTTACTGCTGAAGTAAAAGCCATGCTGGATCCTTCATTACCTCCTCCATCTGGAGAAGTAAGCCGTTTTGGAGTGAAGGATGTTCACGATTTGACTTGGAAAAATTTGTTGGATGCTTACACCTGTACAGAATGTGGTCGTTGTACCGCATCTTGTCCCGCAAATATCACTGGAAAGTTATTATCTCCACGTAAGATCATGATGGACACTAGAGATCGTATTGAAGAAGTGGGCAAGAATATAGATAAAAATAAATCTTTTGTAGATGATGGTAAATCCTTATTGGATTCCTACATCAGTAGAGAAGAAATTTGGGCATGTACAAGCTGTAATGCTTGTGTAGAACAATGTCCTGTGAACATAAATCCATTGGAAATTATTATGGGTTTACGTCAATACGCCATTATGGAAGAATCACAAGCTCCTTCCAGCATCAATAATATGTTGGGAAATCTAGAAAACAATGGCGCGCCTTGGAAATATGCACAGGCAGATCGCGCTAATTGGGTACAAAATTAAACTGCAAATTCTATGGAAAATCGTATACATATCCCTACTGTAGCTGAATTGTTAGCGCAAGGAGAAGCGCCAGATTTATTATTTTGGGTGGGCTGTGCTGGTTCATTCGATGAGCGAGCTCAACGCATCACGCGTGACATCTGTAAAATATTACAGCACGTAGGTATTAAGTTTGCTATACTGGGCACAGAAGAAAGTTGTACTGGAGATCCTGCCAAACGAGCAGGTAACGAATTTGTCTTTCAAATGCAAGCCATGATGAATATTCAGGTATTGGATGGCTATGAGATAAAAAAGATAGTTACAGCTTGTCCGCATTGTTTTAATACTATCAAGAATGAATACCCTGCTTTAGGGGGGCATTATGAAGTCATACATCATACGCAATTAATCCAGTCCTTAATTGATGAAGGTAAATTAAAACCTAATGATAGCAATGAATTCAAAGGAAAAAGAATCACATATCATGATCCTTGTTATTTAGGTCGTGCAAATGAAGTGTATGAAGCTCCTCGAAAAGTGCTGGAAACATTGGACGCAGATTTAGTGGAATTAAAAAGATGCCGAAACAATGGTCTTTGCTGTGGCGCAGGTGGTGCTCAAATGTTCAAAGAGCCTGAACCAGGTAAAAAAGATATCAACGTCGAACGTGTGAAAGACGTCATTGAAAGTAAAGCAAATATCGTGGCAGCGGCTTGTCCATTTTGTATGACTATGCTTCGTGATGGAGTAAAAGTCAAGGAGAAAGAACAGGAAATACAGGTATTGGACATCGCCGAAATCACTGTTAGAGCAAATAGGTTGTAATAAATGAGAAGAGGAAAGTTTACACTTTCCTCTTTCTTTTTTGTACCTAGGAGCAGATTCGAACTGCCACGCCCTTGCGAGCGCCACCCCCTCAAGATGGTGCGTCTACCAATTTCGCCACCTAGGTGTTTATAGGCACAAAAATATATCTTTTTTCAATACTTGCAAGAGTTAATCGGATAATATTTTTGCATAATTCTTTTGAATCAATTGCTGAATAATACCATCCACCAAACCCACACGTGGAGCCACAACATTCTTTAAATGTCCCGCCTTCATAATCGTTAAGAATATTTCAGCAGCTGGAATAATTACATCGGCACGATCAGAACGGAGTCCTAAATCATGGATACGATCTTTTAGTGAAAACGAATTTAAATGATCATATATCGCCTTTAATTTGGCATAGCTAAACGGCTTGTCTTCCCCTTTGTTGGCTATTCGCGAAAGTTTATTGATGTTTCCTCCAGTACCGATTCCGTATATTTCCTTATACCCTTTCGTCATCTCTTTGACCCAAAGTCGCAACTCCTGCCAAGTCTCGGGTGTATCCTGATTATCCAAAACACGAATAGTACCTAAATTAAATGAACGAGAACCTTTTAATTCGCCATTGGCAAATAAAGAGACTTCAGTACTACCTCCGCCTACATCGATATACAGATAGACTTTATTCTTATCCATTATCCCACTCAAATAAGCGCTATAAATGATTTTAGCTTCTACACCTCCATCGATTATACGTATATCAATTCCCACTTCTTTACAAGCGGCTACGACTTGAGCCCCATTTTCGGAATCACGCATGGCTGATGTAGCGCAAGCGATATAATCACTTACCTTATAGACATCCAACAGATCTTTGAAGGCACGCATGGTCTTGACCATATCTTCAAATTTGGGTGGAGATATCTTCTTCTCTACAAAAGCATCATCCCCCAAACGTAGAGGAACGCGTAAAAGAGTATTCTTTGTATAATATACTCGGCTATCTTTTCTTAAGATATCGGCAATAAGTAAACGTACTGCATTGGAACCGATGTCAATTGCTGCAAATCTCAATAGATTGATTTATAAGTTATAAGAATATGTGCGTACAATCCAAAGCAACGAATTAGTTGCGAACAAATGGTTAATAAACCGTTAAGTTTAAATTTAAGAACTTATTAAGATATTTAAGATAATATTATTGTAAAAAATAAAAGCAGCGAATGTTGTTCGCTGCTTTCACATATAGTATCTTTTTGAAAAGATTTAGCGTATGCTATCTTATTTATTTCCGAAACCTAAAATTTTGAAAACTACTTTGAAGGCTACAAAAGAAGCAATCACGATTGCAATGTTAGCTAGAGTAGAAAATAAAAATGTATATTGATTCAACGCGGTCACTTCATCTGGCACGAATCTTACAAACACACCAAATAAACCAATGATTATAGCAATAGTCAACGTCACATAGTAATGCGTTTGATTAGCATTGTTATCAGTTTTTTTCGGTTGTCTTTGTGCTGCTGTATTTTCCATAATAATATGCTCTTTTTTAACTATTGCAAATGTACAAAGTATATCTACATTTCAAAAATATTTTGTCCATTAAAAACATGGAATATTGCTCTTTATCCCTGAATAATTTAGTAATATTGCGATGAATTATTCATATGAGAAAATTTTTAATCACATCTGTACTTTTGTTGATTTCGATTGTCAGCCAAGGACAATCGAGTTACCAGCGTATTGACAATTTTATTATTAAAGAAAATCTCACTTCGAATGGAAAAGTAGCTATCATCGCTGTGGATTCTTCGGAGGTAGCACAAGATTATATTCATGGGACTTTCAAATTCACTATTAACGGTTTTGAACAGTCATTAGCTTTTAATAATGGTGTTGCCGTTCCTTCGCACCCAATTGAAAGTTCTACATTTGCACTATTTAAACACAAAAACCAGGAGAAAACAACAAGTAAACTTTATTTCCTGTATAAAAAGGAAAACAAGATCACACCTGTTAAAATCAATGGTCTGTTGCTGTTGATTATACCCGCAATAATTTTGTTGATTGCTTATACAGCAAAACGTTTATTTAGTACGTTTATCATATTAGCAGTTGTTTATGGATATTTTTCATTTAGCAAAGGACTTTCCATTTCACAAATATTGGAAAGCGCCTTTCATGTATTGAAAAATTTGTTTTAAAAAGGTAATCCTACCCCAAAGTTGTATTGAAATAAGCCATAGCGATCTGGTTTATGAGATTCGTAATAGCGATCTTTAAAGTCGGATGAAGTGAACAAATGTCTAATGACCCATTGGTCCTTACCGACAAATTGCGGATCTTTTATTTTCAATCCTGTATCCAAACGAATCGTGAAATAATCCATATCAAAACGTAACCCAAAGCCTGTTCCTACGGCAACTTGAGAAAAGAATTTATTGAACTTGAAAACCCCACCTTCATTCAACTGATTTTCACGCAACAACCACACATTCCCCATATCCAAGAATGTAGCCCCATTGAGCTTCGCTCCGAAAAATCTATTCAGAATTCGGAATCGATACTCTAAGTTCGTTTCCAATTTCATCTCTCCCAACTGATCCAGATTTCTCAAATTTACTCTAAGTTCTTCTCGAATAGAACTACGATTGTAGTTACCTGGCCCTAATGTACGAGCTTGCCAAGCGCGAATACCATTCATACCTCCTGCATAAAAACTTTTTTCGAAAATCAATAAACTAGAATTATTGCCATAAGGGACAATTGCTCCACCATTAAACCTAAAGATAAACTGTTGGTTTCCGCCTAAATGTTTATACAATCTATAATCGATTTCCCCTTTAATATACTGTAAGTACGTCACGCCAAAAAGCGTTTTTGTGCCGTCTGCATTTTTTTGGAAGTTGAAAATATTACTTAACAGTCCCAACGAGTTTCCGCTCAAATCTATAGCTCCTCTAAAAAACTGAAAGTTATCAAGTGATTGCAATTTCTTCGCGTTATAGGTTAACGCATATTGTGCGCCTAAACCAAAGTACTGCCTGTCATTGGAAGCTATATATAGTTGATACCCCTCTTCTTCCAATTGGCGTCTGAAGCTTTCATCAAAACGTCCATCCCTGTATTCAACTACAATTGGGGTATAACTGTGTTGAAGATTGGGTGTCTGCCACCAGGAATAATTCAGGGTATTAATAAAATACGTATTGGAATAGGTACGGTCTTGGTTGAAAATTTGCACATTAGAGGAAAAAGTCGTGCGTGGTAATCCATACTTTCCTTCCACATTCCATCCGAAAGGAAGAATAAGTCGCGGAATAATCAAATTGACCCCAGCTTGAAAATCATTATTAAATATCTTATCAGACAAACTTCCAGTTAGACGAGGATCAAAAAGCACACCGTATTTAAGTTTCAATTCGAGCAATTCAGAACCACCAAAAATATTACGGTGGGAAAATGTATTACCAATATTGAAACCACTCATACCTGAGCTAAAAGTATATTCGCCTTCGATTTGGTTAGACATCAACGAACGAGGAGTTAATTCATAATTGACATTCAGTAAACTATCATTTTCCTTTTCGTAATTGATTTTTACACTTCGGAACCCATTCATTTCATACAATCTGTCGTAGGACAAATTTTCATTCTCTAAACTATATCTATCTCCTTTTCGTAGAAACATATAGCGAGAAATAGGCCGTAATTTGTACTTAGCATTCTGATCTATAAATTCTATTCCTTTCGATGTATCCGTTATGACAGATAGATTCGCCGCATTATTACCGCTATAATGATTTATTTTTAGCGAAACATCGTTAATGTCATAGGCTTGAAGCCTTTCCGAATCCGGCAAATTAACTTGAATCTCAATATCCGCTGTTTGAACCTTTCTATTCGTGTCCACCGCAATACGCATATATTGACGTAGATAATCATAATATCCCTCATTGCGCATCGCATCATACATGGACTCTCGCAATTCAGCGAAAACTTTCACATCATAAGGTTGGCCAGATCTCAACTTCGAATCTTCCACTACGTTTTGTTGATATACTTCTTCTACGAACGAGGTATCAAACTTTGTTTTGACATTTCCAATATGAAACAAGGAATCCGCATAGGCTTCAAAATTAATTCGCGATCTTTTGTTATTGATGAATATTTGTGGATTTACCTTGGCTCTGAAATAACCCTTCGTTTGTAAAAAACGCTGTATCTGCAAAGCGGATAGTTCAACCAAAGAGCTATCCAGCACCCTCGGAGCTTCACCCACAGAACGAATTTTTTCGGTCTTATATTTACCATTTTTGGTATTGAAAATATTATAAATGGTAAGATTTAATGCAGAATTGGGACGTATCTCGTTGGAAATATATTGATAAGCTTGTTCTTTTAGATTTGATGGAAAGCCTTCTAAATGAACTTTTGTAACTAGAGCTTGATCTTCTTCCAGATATTTTGCCGAGCGGCAAGATTCAAAAATTAGAAGTAAAAATGTTATACTTGCAATAAAAAATAATCTACTCTTTATATTCATTAATCCAATGTTATCAAAAGCTCAAATAAGTTTAATCACATCCTTACAAAACAAAAAGTTCAGATTACAACATCAAATTTTTGTCGTAGAGGGAATTAAATCTGTATTAGAGTTTGTCAATTCTTCATACAAGGTACAAAAAATATATGCTACCCCACAAGCCCAGACAAAGTTGGAGAAAATACCGCATAATATAAAATTAGAAGAGGTAACAGAAGGAGAATTTCAAAAAATATCGAGCTTAAAAAATCCACAAGGTGCTTTAGCATTAGTAGAATTACCGCAAAACAATAAGTTAGACATCGCCCAACTACGAGGCAAGCACCACATCGTCTTAGATGATGTACAAGATCCAGGTAACTTGGGAACAATTATTCGTACCGCTGAATGGTTTGGAATCAAAAATATTATTTGTTCTATTGGAACAGTAGATGCTTTTAATCCTAAAGTAGTACAGGCTACTATGGGGTCTTTATCTCGCGTACAGATTTATTATGTGGATTTGGAAAAATTTATTGAAGAGACTACCTTACCAACCTTTGGTGCCTTGCTTAAGGGACAATCCATTTACGAAACTGCTTTTGGTTCAGAAGGACTAATAATAATGGGAAATGAGGGCAATGGTATTCGTCCTAGCTTGATTCCGAAAATCGACAAAACAGTAACGATTCCGCGTATCGGCGAAGCTGAATCTTTAAATGTAGCCGTAGCTACCACTATATTTTGCTCTGAATTGAGTAGACAAAAATTAAAATAGCATTCCTCACTCTTTCTATGGATTCCGAACAAAACCGATCAATCTATACACTCCCTTTCTTTTTATTGTGCGCAAGTACTTTGCTTTTTTCAGCAAGTTTTAATATGATTATTCCCGAATTACCAAACTACCTATCTTCCTTAGGTGGTGCGGAACATAAAGGATTAATTATTTCCTTATTCACGTTGACTGCAGGAATATCTCGACCTTTTAGCGGAAAATTAACCGATCAATGGGGACGTGTACCTGTTATGGCAATAGGCTCCATTGTGTGTGTGATCTGTGGTTTCCTCTACCCTATTTTGAGCAGTTTATCGGGATTTTTTCTTCTGAGATTGGTTCATGGTTTCTCTACAGGTTTCAAACCTACGGCTACTTCCGCTTATATAGCAGATATTATTCCTTCGAACCGATGGGGAGAAGCTTTGGGGATGCACGGGTTGTGCTATAGTATTGGGAGTGCTGTAGGACCTGCCTTAGGAGGCTTTGTAGCGCAAACGTATGGAATCAATACAATGTTTTACTTCTCCTCGCTATTTGCTTTTCTTTCTATCATTATTGTTTTCAATATGAAAGAAACTCTGAAAACCAAACGACCGTTCCATACTTCCATGCTAAGCATCTCCAAAAAAGATATTCTGGAAGTTCGGGTATTGCCAGCTGCTATTGTGATGCTTTTATGCTACAGTGCTTCTGGGGTAATCCTGACGTTGATACCAGATTGGAGCGAAAACCTTGGTGTACTCAATAAAGGATTATTTTTCACAGTATATACTGTTGCTTCTGTAGCTATCCGATTGTTATCACGAAAGGCAGCGGATCAATATGGGCGCATCATTATGATGCGAATTGGTATTGTTATAATGGCTCTTTCCTTGTTTGTATTGGGTTTTGGTAAAAGCGTTAATTACCTTATTCTTGGCGCAAGTATTTTTGGAATCGGAAGTGGTATTTTGTCGCCTGCACTGAATGCTTGGACAATTGATTTGTCAGAACCATCGCATAGAGGTAGAGCGATGGCTACAATGTACATAGCTTTGGAAGCAGGCATCGGATTTGGCGCATTATTTGCAGGTTATATTTACCAAGATATAATGAATAGAGTGCCGCAAATCTTCTACGCGAATGCCATTGTAGTATTTATAGCTTTACTGTATATTTATTATTGGGAAAAAACTAAAAAATCACAGCACTATTAACCCATATAAATTATGGATTCACCATCTTCTAAAAAACCGTATTCCATCAATTTGGCTTCGAGCCTCTTTGCTTTGGTATTAATATTGGCACTCATGTATGTGTCACAAAGCTTATTGATTCCTATCTTATTTGCCACGCTTATTTCCATTTCGCTGTTTCCTTTAGCTCGACTTTTCGAGAAATTAAGGTTAGGAAAAGCATTCGCAGCAATCTTAGCTGTTACGGTTGCCATAGCTATTATTTCTGGAATTATTTGGTTTATTGTACACCAAAGTATCATTATCGGTAAAGATGCTTCTTCTATAACCGGGAAGGTACTATCGGTATTAGAACAAGGACAAACTTGGTTACAAGAGAAATTTGGAATAGAAAGAAATCAAGTTATGGACAAATTGCGTGAACAAGGCAACAAGTCCATGGAAAACGTAGGAGGATTAATCACATCGACATTTGGTTCTCTTGGTAATACACTAGCGAATGCCATCTTGGTACCTTTGTACTGTTTCTTTATGCTGTACTATCGTGATTTCTTCCGCGAATTTTTCTTTAAAGCGTTTAAATCTACACCGCAACGTAAAGTCAACGAAGTTTTGAACAAAATATACGAAGTTGTTCAAAGTTATTTGGTTGGTTTAATCACCGTAATGGGGATTGTAGCAGTCTTAAACACCGCTGGTTTGATGCTTATGGGAATTGAGTATGCTTGGTTCTTCGGCTCTCTTGCTTCTCTATTAATGCTACTACCTTATATAGGTATTGCGATTGGCTCCATCTTACCTGCATTATTTGCTTTGGCGGTGAAAGATAGTGCTTGGTACGCTGTAGGTGTAATAGCTTGGTTTCAGGTCGTACAATTTCTAGAGGGAAATATCATTACGCCAAATATTGTGGGCAGCAAAGTCAGTATCAATCCTTTGATGGCAATTGTCGGTATTTTAATTGGTGGCATGTTATTTGGTTTGGCAGGTTTAATTATAGCCTTACCTTTTATAGCGACACTGAAAGTTCTTTTTGATGCAATTCCTTCAATGGAAGCTTTCGGTTTCTTAATTGGTGAACCTGAAAAAGAACATTTGAAACGCAACTCGACTCAAGAACTCTTAATGAAATGGGGTATTGTACGCATGCCGAAAAATAAAAAGAAAATTGAGGTCGATGTCCAAATAGAAACGCCTGATGGTGAAAAGCCTGAAGCTACTATGACTTATAAAGAAATCAATGAAAGTGAAGTCAATCCCTATGAGGATTTGAAACAAGATGACGAGAATAATCGGATAGGAGGAACGGGATTAATTCCCGTTCCGACCTTCCACAGCACCGCACGTACCGTTCGGTATACGGCGCTTCCCTAAGTTGTAACACAAACTCGCTTGTATTCTGCCAGTAAAGAT
>PJUJ01000058.1_pt1 | contig 136469 bp, 120 predicted proteins | sample 1512321 | NCBI WGS metagenome assembly PJUJ01 (sample SAMN08177669, study PRJNA422409) | Feces metagenome, whole genome shotgun sequencing project. | isolation source: Chicken feces enriched on filter paper: beechwood xylan treatment | host: Gallus gallus | place: USA: Madison | collected 2015-01-15 | reverse complement strand
GCGTCAGGCCAGAGATTTACCGCCGGCTTCCTTCAGATTCCCCCTCGCGAAGGACACCCTTGCCTTAAGTTAACGTTTCCCACTATCAAGGCACGTTCGGGACTTACACCCTAGAGTTCACGCACATGCCGGGCGCAACATACAAGAAGATTTTAAAGGTTATACACATTTAAAATCTATTTCTTCTAAGCCTTTATATAATTCCAAATATTTAGAAATTGCTTCTCTTTTGTCATCATCCAAATTGAAATCCAAATAAGCCGTAAGATATTCTTCATAGTCAAAGTTTGGATATGCTTTTAAGCCAGGAATTACATCCTTAGGATGAGAAACTCCATCTTTTAATGCGGCATTAAAATCATGAACAAAGTCTTCGGAAAGCTTTTTGTTCGAAACCCAAACCGCATATGCAAAAGGTAATCCCGTAAATTGTTTCCAAATTTCACCTAAATCATACACATAAGGTACAGTTTCCTTTTGTCCAAACGTACGGTCTCCTATTAATACATAGGCATCAGCCACACCTTCCATGGTCACTGAGACTTCTCGCTTCCAATAATGTTTTAAAAGAATCCTTGCTAAACCATTGGATGTTCTGGACTGATGGTCTAATCGTAAGCTTTCAATTTCTTCAATAGGTTTAGAAGAAAAGATAAATACAGAATCCACCGGACCGTCAGATCCTATACAAAAATCTGTTACAATGTGATATTCTGACATTTTGGATAATGCAGCTACCGGAATAATCCCTAAGTCAGCTTCGTGATGTATTACTTTTCTAGCACATTCTGCAGGAACATCTACACTTAAATCAATTTGTTCTAAAAGCTTTTGAGAAGCTTTTATTCCTTGTAAGAACGGTAAAGTATTGGTATAACTTACCGCTGAAACTTTTATTTTTCCCATTCCAACCCCTCTAAATGCGCTGTATTATAGTGATCTATGATTTTAAATTTTTTATTCTCGTATTCTAGTACATACAAAGAAGTATTAGTATGAGGAAAATCTTCCATCATCGTCACTGGCGTATCCGTCAAATGACATAACATGATGCGCAACGCTCTTCCATGCATACAAACCAATACCGTTCTTTCCTCCTTTTTACTCAACATATAATCAACGGCTTCCTTTTGACGTTTCACCAATTGATTTGGCGATTCACCGTTTTCGATATGAACATCCAAATCATTATTTCGCCAAGAGTTCACAAGCTGCTCAAAACCTTTCATGATTGTTTCATCTTGCACCTGCCCTTCATATATTCCCCAGCTTATCTCATCCAAACCATCCAACTGTTCCTTAGGGATGCCTAATTCCAATTCAAAACGTTCGATAGTTTGATGCGTACGAACTAATGTAGAAGTATATATTTTATCAAAAGGAATGTGTTTGTAAGCATTAAAAAAAGCATCCGCTTGCTTTCTGCCATTCTCATTTAAAGAAGTATTAACTCCTCTTCCCTGAACAATCCCTTTGAGGTTAAGATCTGTCTGCCCGTGTCTTATAAAGTAAAAAGTCTTCTTCACTAGAATAGTTTGTTTAGTTTACGACAGGCAAAGCGTAATATTTCTTTGACTTGTCTTCTTCAAAAACAACATCCTTATAATCCGTAACCACATTATACAAGGTGTCACGTTCAATAGGATGTCTTCCTACATTTTTAATTAATTCAACCAATTCTTGTGTACTCATTGCAGGAGTTTGTTCTTCTGCTCCAGCCATCGAATAAATCTTAGTAGTATCATCCAATGTTCCGTCAATATCATCCACTCCATACGCTAAAGACAATTGAGCGGTATCGCGTGAAATCATCGCCCAATACGCTTTAATATGGGGGAAGTTATCCATATAAATACGAGCTATAGCATAATTTCTTAAATCTTCTATAACTGTAACCTCAGGCACATGTGCCATTTGATTGTCTTTATTTCTGAATTTTAATGGAATAAAAGTTTGAAAACCTCCTGTTTTGTCCTGTAATTGACGCAAACGTTCCATATGATCTACACGATGCCAATATTGCTCAATATGGCCATAAAGCATTGTTGCATTGGTATGCATATCTAATTTATGCGCTTGCTCATGAATATCCAACCATTGTTCAGCTGTACATTTATCATGGGCAATTTGTTCTCGAATCTCAGGATGAAAAATCTCCGCTCCGCCTCCTGGCATAGAATCCAAACCACATTCTTTCAAATATTTCAAACCATCATAATGCGAAAGTTTAGCTTTTTTGAATATATAAAAATATTCTACAGGTGTTAATCCTTTGATATGTAAATCAGGGCGGTGTTCCTTACAACGCTTGAAAAATTCTGCATAGAACTCCAAGTTTTGCTTAGGTACAACACCTCCCGTGATATGAACTTCCGTGACTGGTTCATTATCATACTTCTTAACCACTTCCAACATCGCGTCTACATCCATTTCCCATCCTTCCTCACGCTGTTTTATCATACGTGAGTACGAACAGAATTTACAATCGTATACACATACATTAGTAGGTTCGATATGAAAATTGCGGTTAAAATATGTATAGTCGCCGTGCTTTTTCTCACGTATATAGTTAGCGAGAACACCTAGGTAATTCAGGTCTCCCTTTTCGTATAAAACTACGCCTTCGTCAAATGTGATACGCTCTTCTGCTAGTACCTTCTCAGCTATCCTTTTCAAATCAACATCCAAATTCGGATTATTTATTAAAAAGGTTAGCTTTTTCTCAGCATTCATATATTACTCCCTTCTTACTCAAATATATTAAAAACAAATACAATTTTATTGCCAAACACTTTATTAAGCTTCAACAAATTGTTGCATGTCAATTAATCGTTTATATAGTCCATTTTGATTAACTAATTCAGCGTGCGAACCTACTTCTACAATTCTTCCTGCTTCCAAAACCACAATTTTATCTGCATTCTGAATCGTACTCAAACGGTGTGCAATCACTACAGTAGTTCTATTCTCCATTAACTTGTACAACGCATCCTGAACCAATCTTTCGGATTCTGTATCTAAAGCCGAAGTTGCTTCATCCAACAACATAATTGGAGGATTTTTCAATACGGCACGTGCAATACAAATACGTTGACGCTGACCACCCGAAAGTTTGGCACCGCGATCACCAATATTAGTTTGATAACCTTCTGGAGTTTGCAAGATAAATTCGTGCGCATTTGCAATCTTTGCAGCCGCTTCTACTTCTTCTTGTGTTGCATCCACATTTGCAAAAGCAATATTATTGAAAATAGTATCGTTAAACAGAATAGATTCTTGATTTACCGTACCAATCAAAGCACGCAAAGAATCTTGATTCAAGGTCTTAATATTCTTACCATCAAAAAGAATCTCTCCTCCCGTCACGTCCATAAAACGCGGAATCAAATCCACTAAAGTAGATTTACCACCACCTGAAGGACCAACTAAGGCTACTGTCTGACCTTTTTTAATCTCAAGATTAATATTCTTTAATATCTCTTTTTCGCCGTAGGAGAATTGTACCTCATCAAATACCACACTTGATTCGAACGATGAAATCATCTCGGCATTTGGGGCATCTTTCACTTTATTTTGTTCATCGATAAGCTCTAACACACGCTCACCTGCCGCAATACCATTATGCACATTTGAGAATGAATCTGTCAAGGCTTTTGCGGGACGCATCACCTGAGAAAATATCGCAATGTAACCGATAAATTGTGAAGCAGTCAAATCACCTTCACCACTCAATACCAAACTACCACCGTACAATAAAATAATAGCTACCATCACAACCCCTAAAAGCTCTGAGACTGGGGAACCCATTTGCTGACGGCGAACCATTCTTCGCATTATCTTCGAATAGTTTTCACTTTCTCTGTTAAATCTATTTTTTATAAAATTGGATGCATTGAATGCCTTAATGATTTTGACACCAGATAAAGCTTCATCCAAATTCGATATCATTTTGCCATAAGACTCCTGTCCTTCCTTAGCCTGTGATTTAAGTTTTTTCACAATTCTTGAAATAACAAAAGCCGACACCGGAATTACTAACATGGAGAATAAAGTTAGTTTTGTCGATAAGGAAAACAAAACAACAACATAAGCAATTAACTGAAGTGGCTCTTTAAACACAACTTGCAAAGTTCCTGTAACAGAAAACTGTACAACCTGAACATCTGATGCAATTTTGGAAATAATATCACCCTTACGTTGATTAGAAAAATAACCTACATGCAGATTCATCACATTATCAAACACTGCTTTGCGAAGATTCAACAAAGTATGAATGCGTAAGTTTTCCATGATACGCTGCGAAAGGTAACGGAATAAATTACTAATGAAAACTGAAACAATAATTACTACACAGACATATTTCAACGCCTCGTAAGGTCCTAAATCGTAATACAATCTATCAGCATGATAGGTAAACCAATCCCCAAAATCTAACCAACTTCCTGGTTTCTCTACAATACTTGGTGCTTGGATGTTTACATCCCCTGTGCCTTTAAATAAAACTTGTAATAATGGTACTAATAAGGCTAAGTTTAATGTCCCGAAAACAACAGTTATTAATGTACAAATAATATAAGGTATAGCATATTTCTCAATAGGCTTTGCAAAGGATAATAATCTAAAATATGTTTTCATTCAATAATTCTCAATAAGCAAAAGTAGTAAAAATGACGGTCAATTAATTGCACATCGAAATTTACGTTCAAATTGTTGCATAGCAGTGATAAAATGAAAGTATACAAAAAATATAGACTTTTATGCTTTAATAGTTCAACAAACCGATTAAGTTTTTATAAATTTAGCACCAAATATTTATTTTGATGGAAATTCAAGTAGCGAAAAGATTACAACATACCGAAGAATACTACTTTTCAAAGAAATTAAGAGAAATCGATGAGATGAATAAAGCGGGTGCTCAGGTTATAAATCTGGGAATCGGAAGCCCTGATTTGCCACCTCACCCTGAAGTAGTAAAAGTTTTGAGCGAGCAAGCTGCGCTTAGCAACACACATGGTTACCAAAATTACAAAGGAGCTCCTGCCCTTCGTCAAGCCATGGCAGATTGGTATGCGCGATATTACGCGGTAAATCTAGACGCAAATACAGAGATTTTGCCATTAATAGGTTCTAAAGAAGGAATTGTACACATCTGCATGACCTATTTGCAAGAAGGCGATGAAGTATTGATTCCAAACCCAGGCTATCCAGCTTATACGAGTGCGGTGCGTATCACAGGAGCTACGCCCGTTCCTTATATATTGACACAAGAAAACAATTGGTTGGTGGATTTTGAGGCTTTGGAACAATTGGATTTGTCTAAAGTAAAAATGATGTGGATTAACTACCCGCACATGCCTACCGGAGCATTGGCAAATAAAGAATTCTTTGAAAAGGTAATTGCTTTTGGTCAAAAATATAATATCCTCATCTGTCACGATAATCCATATAGCTTTATCCTGAATGACTCGCCAGAAAGTATTATGGCTATTGAAGGTGCCAAAGAGGTAGCGATAGAATTGAATTCGTTGAGTAAATCTTCGAATATGGCAGGCTGGCGTGTCGGTATGCTTGTGGCTAACGAAACACGAATTGGCGAGATTTTGCGGTTCAAAAGCAATATGGACTCGGGTATGTTTTTGCCTTTGCAATTAGCTGCCGCAAAAGCCTTGAGTTTGGATAAATCTTGGTACACTCAATTGAACGAAGAATACGCTCAACGTCGCAAAAAGGTTTTTGAAATCATGGATTTACTGAATTGCCAATATGATTTAAATCAAGTAGGTTTATTCGTTTGGGCAAAAGTTCCTTCAAATTATAAGGATTCGTACGAGCTAAGTGATAAGATTTTGTATGATGCTAAAGTTTTCATTACTCCTGGTGGGATTTTTGGTTCTGCTGGCGAAAAGTTTATCCGTATCAGTTTATGTGCTAATAAAGATACTCTAGAAAAAGCAATCACACGCATTAAAGAAATATTTAGGTAGAAAATAGTAAAATACAATATATGAACGTAGCTATTGTCGGAATAGGTTTGATAGGTGGTTCTGTTGCTATCCGACTAAAAGAAACTAAATTCGCTGATAAAATCATTGGCGTAGATAAGAATGAAGCCAACCAAAAGAAAGCTATACAATTAGGTTTGGTGGATGAGATTCAAGATTTGGATGAAGCCATTGCTTCTTGTAAAATCATTGTGTTGACCGTTCCGGTGGATGCGATTATGCAATTGACACCGTATATCTTGGACAAAATCACGGACCAAGTTATCATTGACATGGGGTCAACAAAGATTAATATCTTACAAAAAATAGCGGATCATCCTAAACGTGGACGCTATGTGGCAGCCCATCCAATGGCAGGTACCGAATATTCGGGTCCAGAAGCAGCTGTAGCAGGTTTGTTCAAAGAAAAAAACATGGTCTATGTAGAAGCATTCAAATCTGACGAAGATGCATTTGATTTGGCAGATGCGTTGACTGATGCGCTGGAGATGAAATCTTTGTTTATGAATGCTGAAGAGCACGATATGCATACGGCTTATGTGTCACATATCTCGCACTTAACTTCATTTGCTTTGGCTTTGACAGTTTTGGAAAAAGAAAAATCACAAGGACGTATTTTCGAATTGGCGGGTTCGGGTTTTGAATCTACGGTACGTCTAGCGAAATCTTCTCCTGATATGTGGACTCCTATTTTTAAGCAAAATCGTGAAAATGTATTGGAAGTATTGGAAGAACATATCAAACAATTGCAGAAATTGCACAATAAACTAGAAAAAGAAGATTACGAAGGCTTACATAAGCTCATCAAGAAATCCAATAAGATTAAACGAATTATAAAATAACCAAAAGAGCGATTCGTCGCTCTTTTAGTTAATATAGTATCCTTTTCTCTTCCTCATCACCCCTTTATATTAAGTCAATTTTTCTTATTTTTATAATAGCTATATTCATTTTACTACACTTAAAAACCTATTAGTTTGAAAAATCTTATTGACAAATTTATTAAACAGAACGAGATTATTCTCTGCTTTTTGGAGTCCAAAGGTCATGATTACGAACAAGTAGATACCATAATTCCAGCGTATGTTGACTTTTTAAACCAAACAAGTTTCAATGTTGCCTTGGGTACTGAATTTGCCAATCTACTTCAACTTTCAAATGATAAAAACATTTATGAAAAATTTGAATTAACTGACATTAAAAACTTATTTCTCAGCTGCTAAAAGTACAGAATTATAATTTAGAAACTTACTTAGAAGCTGCTTGTTTCGAATGGAATGTTATGGATAACAAAGAGATAGCAACATCAATTGCAAATGAAAGTATTCAAAGAGCAAAAGATAAGATTGAAGAATTACAGCAACTTCTCAACTCTATAAACAATGAGTAAATAAGATTATTAATGAAACCTTCGAATTTATTTAATGAATTAACTGAAAAATTGCGATTATATGGCTTTGAAATTGTAGATGAGCCACGAATGACGAAAACTTCACGGTTATGAAACAGCATCTCTCGATCCTAATACTTTTAATGCTTGTCAACACAACATTTGGTCAAACCTATGCGAACCTTCATCAGCTAGATGATTCAAAAGTATATTATAGTTCCGACGCCAAAGAAAGGGCTATTAAGATTTTAGATAATGTCGCTAAAGCTGAACATTTTTTTCAAAGCGAATTTAACGTGAAAGCCGATTACACGTTATTAGTTCTGTCTCCTGCGGATTGGAAAACATATGCTCATCCAAATGCTATTTATGGAATTCCACACTTTCTTCCCGATGGAAGACTAGTCGTAGCTGCAGAAAATAACGACTTTTGGAAAAGGAACGCTCCTTTTATTGATAAAATCCCGAACGAACTTGCGACCATATTGAAAGAAACTTACACAGATAAAAATGGAGAAATAGCGCTCACCGATTTTTTTGATTTACTTGCTGTACATGAGCTAGGCCACGCTTTTCAACATGCCGCAGGAATGCTCAAACAACGTACTTGGCTCAATGAAACCTTCTGCAATGTTTTGCTTCACACTTATCTTGCCGAGAAAAATCCCGCCCAACTTCCATATCTCACTGTATTTCCACAGGTTGCGATACAATCATTTCCTGCGGAAAGACTAAAATACAACACACTCGAAGATTTTGAGAAGTATTATAACGAAATTGCCACAAAACATCCTGACAATTATGGTTGGTATCAGTGTCGTTTCCATGTTTTAGCAGCAGAAATTTATGATTTGGGTGGTAAAGATGTGATGAAAAAAATGTTGGATATACTAATGAATCAAAATGAAAAGCTAAATGATGATGATTTGACAGACTTATTGATTAAAGCGCACCCTGCATTAGAGCAAGCTATAACAAATTGGAATAACCAATAATCTTCCCTAATTCGCATAAATAATATTCTTCTAGTCGCACTTTAGGTGCTAATTAGTATTATTCACGAAATGAAGATTTCACTAAAGTAAATAACAGTGATGCGTTGTTTCGGAAAGAAGTCATAATAGATGAGATTTCTCATTTCGTTCTTCTTCATTAGAAATGACGTAATTATTAACCTCTAATTTTTTGATTACTCCTATCGTCGAAATAACAATTTATATAATTCGCTATCCCCTACTTCGTTCATTTAATACCATCAATGCTAAGCTTAATACCATCCTTTCTTCGTTGACTTCTTTTTCTGTGATCTTATGTACGGTAAACTTTCTCCCGAAAAAAGAAGGTTCTTTGTTTAACTCAAAAAGCTCTTCCCCTTCGTTTGCAGAAAGTATATAGGATGGATTAAAGACATAACCAGAAAGCATTCCTATAATTGGAATTTCGCCAAAAATCCCATCCCATAGTTTTACGAAGGCATTCTTCTCTTGTATAGTATGATCATGGTTGTCGTAAGTATCCATTAATTTGAACGTTGATTTCCATAAAGAACGAATGCTTTTGCGTCTTACTTTTCCTATTATATTTCCTTGTGGATTGGTAATAGTAAATGTCTGCTGAAAATCAATAAGTTTATTAGACTTGATCTCATAGAGCAATTCTGATTTTGAAGAATCACTATACACTTTCATTTGATCTCTCCAAGTCAATATCTTTTCCCGAACATAAAAAATAGTATTTCCTAAAGCATCTGTTGCTTCGAAATCGTTCGAGAAGGTGGTGATTTTAAATTTAAAATGAAGTGGATAATTATATAAACTCATTATTTTTCTAGTTTTACTTATCACAAAATATAAAAAATCCCGAATATTTTGCTTTTCGGGATTACAATGTTTATATAAAGATTAATATTTTAGCTTAAGTTTATCAAAAACTTTTGACCATAACCAAATCGGACCGAGCGTTAAAAGTTGCCAAAACATCTTCCCTGAAAATTCTTTTTCTTTTTTGCCCATAAACCACAAACCTAACAATCCTACAAAAGCTATGATTGCGCTAACCAAATACACCGCAGGACCTCCATCTTTTTCTACATATTCTAACTGTACGATAAAAAAGCTCATAATTCCAATGCTAAACAACATGGCATAGGATAAGGTTGGAGCCAATTTGAGATAGAGATAAATAATGATTGCAATATAAAAAGATCCCCAGTTTAAAAATGTTTGCGCATTCATCTTTTGTAAGAAATCTAACTGTGGAAACGGTATCATCCACACCAATCCCATAACTCCAAAAAATGCCAACGTCATAAAAAAGGTATAGCCTAGCTTTGATCCTAAAATTTGCTTATCCAATTCTTCGAAATATACTTCAACTGGTCTTTTCGGCTCAGTTTTAACGCTTTTCTTACTCGATTTATTCATGCTGCAAATCTAAGGAATATATTCAAATTTCTATTGTATGCAAATTTTTACAAAAGCGACTTCTAACCGATGTAAAATAATTTTTAAAAATACTATAGAGTCTAAATTACTATTTAAAAACATGAAAAAGCAATGAGACTAATATCCTAATAAAATATTTTATACATGATCAAAATATTACATTTACCTAATGTTAATTTTATTTTTATTCAGCAAATATCAATTCCAAATTTGGACAAAATGCGCTAACATTAGGTATATTTGTGTACCAAACACTACCAAATATGTCTATTGAAATTAAAAATGAAAGATGGAAGGATTTATTCCATAAACAGAATTCTATTACAACAAAAGAACAAGAAAATAAATCCCTAGTTGATAGCTACTATTTTATATTCGACTGCGATTTAAATGTAATTTCATTTATGAATGCTGCATTTAATACTATAACTGGCTACGACGAGAAAACTTTTACCGTGGAAGATCTTATTGAGATTATTCACCCTGATGACAAAGATTATTTCTTTGAATGTGAAGAGAAAGATTTACTATTTAAGAACAAATTAAGATTCAACGAACACTTTAATTATCTCTACTCTTATACTTATAAAATAAGAACAAAAGAAGGAAATTATATTACTATAAAACAAACTTGCCAGGCTTTAGAAGTTAGTAATACAGGCGATTTAACCAAGACTTTAGTCATTCACCAACGAATAAATGATTATCAGGAGCGTCCTATAAATGACCGTCGAATATACGATAAGACGCGTAACATTTATTTAGATATGGAAAACTGTTATAAACTAACAAAGCGAGAGCTTGAAATTTTGAAATTGGTACAAGAAGGATTGAACAGTACAGAAATTGCAAATAAACTTTGTACAAGCAAGTATACAGTGGATACGCATAGAAAAAATATTTTGAACAAAACGAACTCAAACAATTTTATTGATTTGATTCGTAAACTGTCTCAAGCGTAAGAAGGTGAAAATAAAAAGAGTTCTTGAAATTTCTTTCAAGAACTCCACTAACCCCAAATTACATAAATTTTATGCCCTAACATCACGAATATCGATGTCCTTGTCGAATACCGATTTTGCAAATGGACATAACGGAACTATCTTAATATTACCTTCTCGAGCGAAATCTACCGCTTTCGACAAAAGTATTTTTCCTACGCCCTTACCTTTTTGATTCTCATCTACTTCGGTGTGGTCTATTATTATTTTATCTGTTCCCGCCTTTGAATAGGTCATCTCTCCTATCTTTACTCCGTCTTCCAACGCAATAAATGCACCTTTGTAACCACTATCTTCATGTTTTACTATCATATCTTATTACCTAAATATAGATAAGTAACAATTTAGTATTTTGAATTGTTTTATTAAACTATATAATCGTGATTATCATTTGTTTATTCTATTTTTACAGATTGAATAAACATGCACAACGCTTATAATTTAATGTACTTGGAAAATCTACTTAAATATTTTATCTGCTTACTTATATTTTTTTTAATTGGTTTTAATACGTCAGTAGGGCAAATTAATGGTACTCATCATGATTTAGATTCCTTAAAAAACACTTCTGACACAAAATCATCAACCTCACAACACACTGACTCTCTTTATGATATAGTCGATCTTTTAAAGGATATAAATCCGTTTAAGAATAAAAGTAAAGAAAATTTTGCAAAAAAACGTTCTCCAATTTCATATTTACCAAATATTAATTATAATCCTAGCATAGGTTTCCAGATTGGGCTTAAAGCTGTAGGCGGTGTTCACTTTGGAGAAAAAGAAAACACGAGCATGTCTGTGTTTGCAACAGCGCTAAATTATACAACTAAAGGAATTATTATAGGCTATCTTTTTCACGACACTTATACCAAAGAAAATAATTGGAATCTCAAAGGAAGTCTTCATATTGCCAAAATGGTCGGCTTGGATTATGGATTAGGAATCGGTGTTCCATTGGAAAATCCTTCTCCAGAAGAATACATTTTGAATAATCCCGACAGAATAAGATATGTAAATAATTATACCGTCTATGGATTGAGTGAACGAATTTATCGCCAGCTTTCAGAAAACTTATTTTTAGGTGCTGGGGTATACTTTGATTTGAAAAGAAATATTACCACACTTGGTTCGGATGAAAATAATCCATTAGAAATCTACAGCCAACAAAAAGGTTACAGTTCTACCATGAACAACAATAATGGATTGATGTTCAATGTGCAATATATGACACGAGATAATCCAAATAGCGCATACAAAGGAACTTACACTGATATCGTACTAAGAGCTAACCAAACCTGGCTGGGAAGTTCTCAAGAAGGTTTTCAATTGCTTACTGACTTTCGTAAATACTGGCAGTTATCAACCATGAGGCCTAATCATGTACTTGCTTTTTGGTATTACGGTTCTTATAACGTGGGCGGTGATTTAGGATATTTAGATTTACCTGGAACAGGAAAAGATCCATACGCGCGATCTGGAAGAGGTTATACGAATGGTTATTTTCGTGGTAAGTCCTATGCTTATGGTGAGATAGAATATAGATTTCCTATTCTCCGCAACCAATTTTTAAGTGGTGTTGTATTTGGAAATTTACAAACTATCGATGACGAAATCGGAAGTAAAATGTTCAGGCAATGGCAGCCTGCTGGAGGTGCCGGATTACGTATATTGTTTAATAAACTGACACGAACAAATTTATGTGTGGATTACGCCTTTGGTAAATTTGGCCAAAGAGGTTTATTTTTAGGTTTAAACGAAGCTTTTTAATTCTTATTTATTTATGAAATATTGTTTTTTGTTAGGACTCATTTCCTTTTCAAATGGATTATTTGCACAATCTGATACCACTTCTACATCTCAAATTAGTTTGCAACCCGTCGAGGTTAAACAATATTTTACCAATCAATCTATTCTAGAATTAACAAGTAGCGCGCATACTGTTTCTTCCACTATTATCCAATCACAAAGTCCCACTACACTTACTTCGGCTATGAATAGTGTTCCAGGAATTCGTATGGAAGAACGCTCGCCTGGCTCTTATAGACTGGCTATGCGTGGAAGTTTAATTCGCTCTCCCTTCGGAATACGTAATACAAAAGTTTATATAGATGAATTACTTTTTACCGATGCAGGAGGTAATACCTATTTTAATATTTTGGATCCGCTAGCTATTTCGCAAGTACAAGTAATAAAAGGTCCAGATGGTTCTCTTTTTGGGGCAAATTCAGGAGGGGTGATCCGTATTCAGCCATTAGGCCTTACGAATGCACCTAATGATATTTCATTACAGATAACAGCTGGTTCTTTTGGTTTGTTTAATCAAAATTTAGGGATTACAAGAAAGGTTTCCGATAAATATCAATTTGCGTTCAATCAATCGCTGTTATCTTCGGACGGATACCGTGAGAATTCTGCTTTTAATCGGAAAACATTTCAAACGGCTCATCAAATAAATTATAATTCGAAAGGCGTCTTAAAAGTTTTTGTATTGTACACTGATTTAGACTATCAAACACCAGGAGGATTGACCTTAGCGCAATATGAAGAAAATCCTCAATCCGCACGACCTGCCGCAGGACCAAATTCGAGTGCTACAGACCAAAAAGCAGCCATTTATAACAAGACTTTTTACACTGGTATAGGACACGACTATCAAATTTCACAAAAACTCTCTCACTTCTTGGGCATTTTTGGTTCGTATACGGATTTCGAAAATCCCTTTATTACGAATTATGAGTTCAGAACAGAAAAGAATATTGGATTAAGAACATTTTTATCTTATCAAGAATCAAATGCAATAATACCTTTTCAAATACAAGTTGGCGTAGAAGGAACGAAAGGCTGGAATAAAATTGACAATTTTGATAATAATAAGGGAACAGTTGGCGATCCGCAGGCTAATGATTTACTAGACAATGATCAACTCAATTTCTTTTCTCGTATTCAGCTTAATTTATCTAAAAACTGGCTGCTGGAAGGTTCTCTTGGTTTGAACAAAAACAGTATTCACTTCGAAACACTATTTCCAGAAGATGCTGCCAGTAAAGGTGATATCGATTTTGAAGATGTGTGGATGCCTCGCGTAGCCACATCCTATCAAATCGGAAATCAAATGGCTTTTCGGGCGTCTGTATCCAAGGGCTACTCCACACCTACACTAGCAGAAGTGCGATCATCTGATAATATGATTAATCTATCCCTGCTAGCAGAAAGTGGAATTAATTATGAACTCGGTTATAAATTAACGCCTACAAATAAAAGTTGGCTAATCGACTTGGCTATCTATAACTATAATATGGATAATGGTATTGTACGAAGATTGAATGAAGCTGGTGTAGAATATTATGCAAATGCTGGTGAAATGCATCAAAAAGGCGTAGAATTATCATTTTGGTCATATTGGAATATAAGTGATAATTTCCTGAAATCCATCCAGTTCAATACAGCCTTTTCCTACAATCATTATAGATTTGGAAACTATAGTAACGGAACGAATGATTATTCCAACAATAAAATAACTTCGGTTCCGGATTGGACGCTTACAAATTCCTTAATTTTCAATTTTGACAAACAGATTCAATTAAACGTATATCATAATCATACAGCAGAAATTCCTTTAGATGATGCAAATATCGTATTTGCGGATAAATATGATTTGGTTCAAGCAAAATTAAATTGGACAACACCACTCTCTAAGTTGGCCACAACGCTTAAACTCTTCGTGGGAGTTGACAATTTATTAAATCAAATATACAGTTTAGGAAATGATATAAACGCATTCGGAGGAAGGTATTTTAATGCCGCTTCTCCACGAAATATGTATTTTGGTGTAAAACTTTCATTTTGAAATAATTAATTAATTTTAAATACAGATTATTTCAAACCTTTTCATTGGTCGTTTGTTCTTAAATTAATCAACTAACGGTCCAATGTCTTTAGAAATTCTATATCAAATTAAAAATGAAGAAAGCCCATTTTGGGCATTTGCAATTCATGATGGTCACCAAATCTGCGAAGAACTGATTCCCTACATCGCTCTTACGGATACGGAGCGTTTACGCGAGGAAGACCCTTATACTGCCGCCATTGCAGATTTACCTATCAATCAATTTATAGTGGACACCTCACGGTTTCAATTAGATTTGAACCGTGATCTGGAAAATGCAGTATATTTACATCCTGACCAAGCGTGGGGATTAAATGTATTTCGGGCAAACCTTCCCTCTAATTATTTGTTAGAATTATACAGAGAGCATCAATCTATTTATTATATCATTGAAAGACATTTATCGACAACGATTAAAAAATTCGGGTATTTTATAATTTTTGATATTCACAGTTACAATGCAAAAAGAAAAAGTACTTCAGAAGAAGTCGACGAACAGGCGAATCCTCAAATTAATCTGGGCACCTATTACAACCATGAAAAATGGAGAGGATTAATTGACGAAATGAGTGCTTCTTTCCAAAAATTGAAACTTGATAATAAAAAAATTGATGTGCGTGAAAATGTAAAATTCAAAGGAGGTAATCTTGCTCAACACATCATCAACCAATATGGCGAGTTGGGATGTGTGATCTCAATTGAATTTCGTAAAGATTTCATGGATGAGTGGACTGGAAAAGTTTATCCAGGAAAAGTTGAGGTTTACAACCAACTTTTGAAAAATGTCTTGCAATCCATGAATTTGTACCTACAAAAAATTCAAGTGTAAGCACGAGTGGAAGAAAAATTATTAAAACATATCAAAACATCGATCCGCAATAGGGAATCTTTCCATGAACAGATTCCCCAGGTGGGCAAAGTAGTATTCAACAAAGTAGTTCCTTATTTCTTTTTATATCGTATTCCATATTCTGAAACTAAGCAAAGCATGATTTCAGATCTTGCAAAATCGCAGCTTTCCAGCATTATTTTTAAATATGAGTCCGATGCGGTAGATCAATGGATTAAGGATATTGCACTTACAATAAAAGAAGAGTTCGGGAGCTGCCTGATTGTGGAGATTTGGACAGAAACAACAAATAATGATGATATATCTATCTACGTAGCCCAAAAGGTCGCTTTGCCTTTAGTGGAATACATCCATAAAAATATCAAGCTCGAAGCCCCAGACCTGTCCTCAAATATTATTAAACAAAGAAAAACACCGAATAATCCGCACTACAAACCCTTATTTTCACTTAATCAATTACAAGAGGATAATATTTACCTCATTGGATTAGGAGTTAAAAATTCATTTATCAATGCCGCTGGAGATATTTTTCCGTTATTGGAAAGACATTTTCGAGAGTCTATGAGTAAGACTCTTTCACGGACATTTTTCGAATATCTCCGCTTGTACACTAATTTGAATCCAGCAAAGTTCAAATTAAATGTTCATAAGGAAATAACACCTAATATTTTTGAGATTGACAAAGCACTATTAGCGGAAAGTCAGCGTTTTGATTTCTTAATGTTGGTTACACCTACGAATGTGCAGGAAGCTTGGCAAACTTTCAAAAACAATCGATATGCTAAAGCTCCTGTATTTCAATATAGGCCAATGCCTATTGATCCAGATCTTGTGAAAAGAAATCTATATAATCTACCTATTGAAGATATTCACGATCCGAATATAGCATACTTATTTAGAGATAAACGAAGAGAATTGGATGAAATGATGAGTATGCTGGATGACAGAAATACTCCTGATTTTGTTCATGGAAGTTTACAAGTTTTTGGAAACGTGAGTGACAAATTAATGCATGTTGCGGAGGCTCTCATCACTGTCATAGAAAATAACAATGTAAAATCTATCAAAAGTGAAGATAAAATCAATGCTCAACAGTTCGCGCAAATGGCGACGGCAGAAATTGAATATTTAAAATCACAACATCCTGAACTAAATACCTCCGTACGTGTTCGTAATGATGTATCAGGTGTAATGGTAAATCGCGGGGTGCTTAATATAAGTTCAAATTATAAAATCACCAAAGAGCGAGCCGAAGCACTGATACAGCATGAGGTAGGAACACATATTGCAACTTATTTTAACGGAAAATCACAATCCCTACAGTTATTTAGTTTGGGAGTGCCTGGATATGAAAAATTGCAAGAGGGTTTAGCTGTATTTGCCGAGTATATGGTCAATGGATTGAACAATGAAAGATTAAAAATCCTGGCTGCTCGAGTAATTTGTGTGCGACATATGTTGATGGGAAATACCTTCATCGATACATTTTCGATGTTAGTTGAACAATACTGTTTTACTGAAGATGTAGCTTTTCTGATTGCTATGCGCGTATATCGCGGAGGAGGATTGACCAAAGATGCTGTGTATTTACAGGGATTAATAGAGCTTATTGAATATATACGTGAGGGACATGATATTAATATTTTGACAATTGGGAAAATCCGAAAAGATTACATTCCAATTATCCAGGATTTGATACAGAGAGGATATTTGAGACAGCCAGCAGTCACCCCGCGTTACTTATCAAAAGCTTACGCCTCACGCTTAGACATGATTAAAAAAGAAGGATCTATATTTAAACTTATTAAATAATTATATGAAAATAGCATTTCTAATAAATCAAACGCATAAAGAAGAATCTTATTTTTCGACAACATGGATGGCGTTACATGCCCTAAAACGTGGTCATATAATTATGTATATAGGTTTAGCAGATTTTGTTTACGTTGATGATACGCACATTGATGCCCATGTTCGTCAAATAGGGCCTGAGGTAAATGTATCGGATAATGAAGAACTTTTAGAAAAATTGAAAAAACAACCTAAAGAAAGAATTTCTATGATGGATGTGGATATATTGTGGTTACGATTTGATCCTGTCATGGATATGCTGAACAGGCCGTGGGCAGCATCTATGGGACTACAGTTTGCACAATTGCTTAAAAAATTAGGAAGATTAGTTATTAATGATCCTGATGAATTGATTCAAGCGAGCAATAAATTGTATTTGGAAAATTTCCCGAGAGAAATTCGACCAAAAACTGTCGTAACACGCAATTACAGTGATATTTTAGATTTCATGAATAGTCAGAATGATAAAATAATTCTAAAACCTTTAAAAGGATCTGGCGGTAAAAATGTGTTTATGATAAGTCCTAATGAACTACATAATCTAAAACAAACTGTAGAAGTAATTGCAAGAGATGGTTATGTTATCGGTCAAGAATATTTGCCAGAAGCGACCAAAGGAGACATGCGCTTTTTCTTGTTAGATGGGGAACCGATTGTTATTGATGGAAAATATGCGGCATTGCAGCGCGTACAACCACAAGGTGAAATTCGCAGCAATATTCATCAAGGAGCTACAGCAGAGGTTGCTACTGTGACGGAAGAAACTTTAACTTTGGTCAAAAAAGTAAGCGATAAACTTCGTTCTGATGGTATGTATCTGGTGGGATTAGATATTGTTGGAGATAAAATCATGGAGATTAATGTTTTTAGTCCTGGCGCTTTAAGTGCAGCAGGACAACTAAATGGAGTTGATTATATGGAATACTTGATAACCCATTTAGAACAAAAGGCAAAAACCTTCTACGGTAGTTAACATCACACCTATTATTTTGATACCTTTGGAATAAGTATTATTCGAAAATCTAACATGAAATTATATACTATTGACACAGGTTTCTTTAAACTGGATGGTGGGGCGATGTTTGGTGTAGTACCCAAATCATTGTGGCAACGTACAAATCCTGCTGATGCCAACAACCTTTGTACATGGGCAAATAGACTGTTGCTAATTGAAGATGGGAACAGACTAACACTAGTCGATACCGCATTGGGTGATAAGCAAGACGCCAAATTTTTCGGTCATTATTATCTGCATGGAGACGATACATTAGATAAGTCATTAGCTAAATTTGGTTTTCATCGGGACGATATAACGGATGTATTTTTGACCCATCTTCACTTTGATCATTGTGGTGGAGCTATCAAAATGCAATGTGAACGTTTTATTCCAGCTTTTAAAAATGCCAAATTTTGGAGTAATGAAAAGCATTGGAATTGGGCAACAATAGATCCTAATCCAAGAGAAAAAGCTTCTTTTCTAAAAGAAAACATTCTTCCAATTCAAGAATCGGGTCAACTTAATTTCATCCAGGAAGGTCAATCGTATGCCGATGATATTCAAGTTCGTTATGCATACGGACATACAGAAGCCATGATGTTACCGCAAATTCAATATAAAGGGAAAACAATTCTCTATATGGCAGATCTATTGCCTTCAGTGGGTCACATTCCCCTTCCCTATGTGATGAGTTATGATGTGCGCCCTTTAGTCACGATGGAAGAAAGAAAATCCTATTGGCAAGAAGCGGTCGATAATGAATATATATTGTTTTTTGAGCATGATCCTGTAAATGAATGCTGTACTTTACAACAAACCGAAAAAGGAATTCGCGTAAAAGATATTTTTAAATTATCTGACATATAAAAGGGAGCTAGATCTAGCTTCCTTTTATATATCTCCATTATACACTTTATTCAACCATAAAAATAAAGACTCCTTAATATTTGGGATTATTATATTCTCGTCCTTCATTGCTATATCCCATACTTTCACAATATACATATCATCACGATTTGTAAACAAGACTATGCTTAAATCATGCTGCGGTTGAAAAAGCATAATATTATGAAAGCCAATACTTTCGCCAGAATGAAATAAAGTTAAATTTCCATCTTCAGATTTGGTAAAGAAAAACCCTAAACTATAATATACCTCATCTTTTACTGGAACTTTGTATGTTTCTAAGTCCTTAAAGAACCTTGCACTGAAAAGCGGATTTTTTTTATCAAGCCATTTCCCAAAATCATCTGCAGAAATGTATACGCCTCCATCCCCAAGCGTTGCAGAAGTAATACTTTGGTCCGCAAATTGAAAAACAGAATCTTTAGGATGATATCCAAATGCTCTTAGTTCAAACCCCTGTGGGGCAGATATTTGAGCATCTTGCATTCCTAAATATTGAAAAATTCGTGTTCGACAAAAATCTTCATAAGATTGTTTGCTAATTCTTTCAACGACTAGTGATAATAGACAATATGCCGTATTACTATATTGAAATTGAGTTCCAGGCTCAAAATATACCGTATCCAAATTTTGAATCAATTTTAACACATCTGCATCAGATAATTGCGTCTTTTGCGAAGTAGGGATTACATTTTCATAATCGACCAACCCCGAGGTATGGTTTAGTAAATGTTGTATTTGAATCTTTTTACAGGAGACTGGAAGTTCTGGAAAAATATTTCTAATTGGAGTATCAAAGTTTAATTTTTCATCTTGAATCAAAAGATACACGGCCATTGCCGTGAATTGCTTGCTGACAGAAGCCATTCGAAATCGAGTTTCGTTCGTAATAGGAATACTCTTTTCAAGATGAGCATAGCCCTGTGCTATTGTTCTGAATTCTTGGCCTTTCTTAATGAATAGAATTCCTCCAGGACTTTCATTCATTGATTTTTGCCCGAAAAGCAAGCTAAATAAAAGTAAACTCATTGCGGTAGCTATAATACTTCTCATACTAAAGAATAGAAATTAACTCCATTTCGAATATAAGTGTACAGTTCCCTCCACTTGTAGGAGTCAAAGCTTCAAAACTATATGCTAAATGAGCTGGTATAAATAATTTCCATTTACTTCCAACGGACATTAAAGTCAAAGCTTCTTGCCATCCTTTAATAAGTTCATGTACAAAAAAAGATTCTGGACGTTTTCTTTTGTAAGAACTATCAAATACTTCACCATTCAGCAATTGACCTTTGTAATGACATAATACTTTATCTTTTTTGGTTGGAATTTTTCCAATTCCTTCTTGTAAAATTTCATATTGCAGTCCTGATGGCAAACTAATTACGGTTTCTTTTTCCGCATTCTGATTTAAAAACAGTTCACCTTCAGCTAGATTTTTAGCAGCTAGATCTTTTATTTTCTTAAGGTAGGCATTTGACTTTGACATACTGTAAAAATAAAAGAAAAAGCCGTATAGTGTAATATACGGCTCTAAATTTTAAGTTTTATTATTAAATACTTGCTGTCTCGATTTTGTAGCGTTTGAGCTCCTCAGATAATTTGCTCAACGCATATCCGACAATTGTCACATCATCCAACCAGCCTAATACAGGTATAATATCTGGAATCGCGTCTATTGGTGAAACCACATAAATAATGGTTGCGACGATAATAGAAGCATTCCAAGCATTGACTTTATATTTACCAGCCATGATATCTTTGGCCATATTGACCAAAACCTTGAAATCATTCATCTTATCATTCAAGTGCAGAGCTTTAGCGTCTGCCTTGTTCAAATCGTCTGAAGTCAATTGATGTGCTTTGTAAGCACTGAATAACTTAAACGCTTTTTTTAAATAAGTTTGTTTCATTTACAGATTTGTTTTCGATTAGACAGCAGGGATAACCAATAGTTTAAATTACTAATCTTCCTCCTCTAATTCTTCAAATTTAGCGAAGTCTGCCTCCGCTCCTGCTCTATCCCCAACTTTTTCGAGCAATGTCCCACGATATTGGTACAAATCTGAATAATAAGGATTTAATTGAATAGCAGAAGTGTAATCAGCTATGGCTTCTTCCCAATTTTCTGTTTTTTCGTAAATATCGGCACGCAAAACATAGGCATAAAAGTCATCTGCATTTTGTGAAATAATTTGCGAATAATCCGCTATAGCTTTATCAAACTGTTCCAATTGTTCGAACAATTGAGCTCGCTCTTCATAAATTGCTGTATTTTGATTATCCACTTGCAACGCTGCATCAAAATCTTTTAAGGCCGCATCATATTCCTTAATAGCAGCATATAATTTTGCACGATATAAATAAGCATCTAATGAGGGGTTCGTCTCCAAAACTAAATTCAAATCTGATAGTGCTTTATCATACTGCAACACATACATATATATAGCTGCTCGTGATATTAGAATCGTCGTATCATTATTCAAAACAAACCCTTTAGAATAATCGCTTATTGCTTCGGCATAATTAAAATGTTGCACCTGTAGCATAGCCCGATTAATAAGTAGTTGGGCATTCTCAGGCTGTACTACCAAACTTTTTGTAATCTCCAAAAGTTCTTCTGATTCCAACATCTCACCTTGGTTTTCTAACCATTCTAAATAATGATGATAATTGAAGTCCATTCTTTTAGCGACTTGATAATCGTAAAAAGAACTTTCGTCATCGCCATTGAATCGATGTAAAATAGAACGACAAGCGTAGAAGAAAGGTTGTTCTGGGAATAAGGAAATAGCTTTGCTATAGCTTTGTAAAGCCTCGGTATATTGTTTGTTTAAGACAAAGTCATACGCCTCTTTCGCGATTTTAATAACATCCGATTCTTCAGGTGAAGGATTTACAGCTGCGCTGAAAGGAAATAATTGTGAACTTGCTAGTATATAATAGTTATTCGCTTGTAAAGTCATGGAAATATAAATTTAAAAGTAACGTTTGACAATGCGTAGGTTGTGTGTATAACGATTCAATTCAGCATTGAATATTCCTTGGCTATCCATTTTGTCAATTCTGACACGTCCTGAAGCATGAATAATAGTTTCGCTGTCAATCATAACACCGACATGAGTTATTTTACCAGCTTCATTATCAAAGAATGCTAAATCTCCAGCCTTAATTTCTGTCAAAAAATCAACTGTTATTCCGCTTTCAGCTTGCTGATAAGCATCCCGAAGCAACGATACTCCAAAATGTCTATAAACAACCTGACTAAATCCTGAACAATCAATTCCGAAAATAGATCTTCCACCCCACATATAAGGTGTATTTACGTAGTACTGAATAAGTTTTGGAAATTCCGTTTCAAAATCAGCTAAGGTAGTTTCGCGCAATGCACCTACAATAGTATAATGTTCTTCACCAATATTAAGGGTATTGCCGGTAATTGCCGTTCCATGCAGTAGATTTACTGTTCTGGAATCGCTTGTTGCTTTAGCTCCATAGATGTCTACAATCACATTTTTATTGACTCCAGCTAATATTACTGGTGCAAATTGATGCTTTTGAATCCATCCTTCATATTTTGATTCCAAAAGCCGAATGCGTGTAAAGTCTATTCCCTCTTCTAGTATTTCAAAATTCTCTCCAAATAATACCTGACTAACTATTTCACTTCGATGCGAAGATTCAGCTCTTAATGGCACTATACTGAGGTTGCATGCGTAAATACTCATGTGCGTTTATTGTTTAAAACATTAAGACGTTTTCAATTGTTTTGATACTACGAAGATACTTTTAAATCAATTAAATATTACAGATATGAAAAAATTTCGTCGAATATTGTTGGCAGTTGATGAATCACCTTGTACAGATAAAATTGTTAATTACACAAAAGATTTGATTGCTAATGAAGAAGTTTCTATTGCTCTTCTTACCGTTATACCCCCAACTAGTCCTTCCACATACGGTGCTGACCCGCTATTGGGACAGCAACCTATATTAGTGCCAGAAATTACCGAGATTCAACAAAATACAGCGGAACAGTACGTTGCTAAAGTGGCTAATGAATTCCAATCTATTGCTGAAGTATTTACTTACACTCGCATTGGGAATATAAAAGAGGAAATACTTCTTTTAGCAAGCGAATGGTCTGCTGACCTTATTGTCATGGGAACTAATGGCAGATCAGGTTTCGATCACTTTATATCGGGTAGTGTTTCAGAGTCTGTAATCCGAAAAGCTAATGTCCCAGTACTAGTAGTTCCGATCAATTGCAGTTAACGCATACGAATTAAGCGTGCAGCAAACATACTATCGGCTTTATTTTCATATCCTTTTATCAATTCCATTTTTTCAATTTTGAAACCAAATTGATCGACTAAATAGTTCACGACTTGTTCATTTTCATCTGCATAAACGGAGCAAGTCATATAAATTAATGGCTTGCCTATTTTCAGATGTTTTACCACATTAGAAGCTATTTTCTTTTGTAAATCAGAAAATTCTTGCAGTTTTTGTTTAGAAAATTGCTGAATCATTTCGGGAGTACGCCCCCAGGTCCCTGAACCAGAACAAGGTACATCTAAAATAATTCCGTCAAATTCCTCTTTACCTAATATAGTTGTAGTATCTAATGTTAAGTCTAATACTTTTTGACGTTTCGGTGAAGCGAGTTTAGCTTTATCAAAACGATCATTTAGATTTCTTAAAATGGAGAGTCTAATATCAGATACCAAAAGGTCTACTTTAGGGTATTTATCTAAAAACATCAACGCTTTACCTCCTGATGCAGCGCAGGCATCCCACCATTTTTCAGCAGAAGAGGCTTCCATGAAAGATATAGTTTTTTGTGAAGACAAATCTTGAACTTCATGTTTTCCTTCCAACTTCGGAAAATCTTGCAAACGAAATCCATTGGGAAGAGCTAATGTATTAGGATTAAGCTCTTTGAAAGCTATCCCTTTTTCTTTCAAAGAAGAAGAAACTAAGAGTTCATTTCCGCGCTTAATTCGAATAAATAAATCAGGCTGTACAAAATGACTCCTCACAAAACTTTCTTTTTCTACACTTTCTGATAAATGGTCTAACAGCGGAAAAACTTCTTTCCAATCCAAATTGATTTTAGATTGAAGATGGTTTAATTTATATTCCAGGGATTCTGAACTGAATTCAGCCAAGCCTGGATAATGTAATGCCAATAACGAAGACTCTACTTCGCAAAGATATTCTGCAAAGCATAATTTATCTAAAAGATTAGCATCTTTTAATGCATTTCCAAGACGAAAATAATTGTAAATAAAACGAGAGGTCATCTTTCTATCAGATGACCCCATTTGTTTATTTTCTTTAAAAAATCGTGTCAGATATCGAGATAAGGGCTCGTTGTAGTTATATCCACTCAGTGCTCTTTCGAAATTGCGAAAATGTTGAGCTACACGTTTTTCATTTATTGCCATAGAATTTATTGTAATTGGAATGTACCGTGCATGTATTCTTTATAGTTTACAGCTTCGTTGGTAAATCCCCAATTGTCGTGATATTCGAATTTATACGTATTGAACAATCCGTTATAAGATTCTCCAGTTAATTTTGACTTCAAATTGTTTACACCATATCTGTCAATAAGTTTACCGAAGTAGACTGCGACATCATATCCTTTATATGATTGATCAGATGGCAATACACCAAATTTTTGTCTGTAAGATTCTCTAAAGTTACGCGCTGTATTCGTCCACGCTTTAAAATTACTTTCTGTCGTAATAATAGGATGCAAACTATAGAAATTGCTGTGATTACTGAAATCAAAACGATCCCAAAGCGGATGACCGTACAACTTAATTGAATAAAAAGATTCAGCATTTTTTCTAGAAAGATTACTGATTAAATTATTCAACTGCGTTTTGTCCGTAGTACCACTTACCACCAAATTAGAGCCTGTTTGTGAAAGTTTCTCATTCAGCTGCGCTAATGTAGAAACAGAAATAATATTTACATTCGGCTTTTGCTCTTTAATTGCAGACAACATACCGTTCAAAAATTGTCTGCTATCATTGTCTGGTGTGTTGTAAATAATAATAATATCGCCCGTCATAAAATCATTTGCCACGCGTTTGGCTATTCCATTGGTATGTGATTTTATCGATGGTGTGATGGTCACCAGATTTTGCAACCCAAACTCGGAAGCGGGTGATGCCGCCAAAGGATTGATAATTAGCTTGTCCTTATTTATTAAATTATTACCAAAAGCTTTGATTTCTATTGGATAAACAGGGCCAACAATAATACCCGATTGTTCAATTTCTTCAGATGTAGCTAAAGTTGAATTGAAATAAGCATTATCCTTTGAATCAATAACTTTTAATTTATAAGGCTTAGAGTTTTTAGAGATTTCTTGAAGCCCCAATTGAAAACCTTGATAGAAATCTAAGGCTAAAGCAGATCTTTTTACATCATTCTCTTGAACGCCTAGAGCATTGATATTATCAAGCTGAAAAGGCAACAATAAAGCGATGCTTCTTTCAGCTGCAATTTTCTTTTCTTTCTCGGAAGCTGCTTTTTCTTCTGCTGCAGCTTTCTCTTCCGCAACTTTAGCTGCATTAGTATCCGCACTACTTACCTGACCTGTATTAGAAGGCGCACGCAATACAGTACTTTTAGGAGCACACGCGGACACTCCTAAAAGTAAAGAAACAGCATATATAAAATAAGATTTTCTCAATTTCTTATTCCCACTCAATTGTTGCTGGTGGTTTTGAACTGATGTCATATACAACTCTGTTGATTCCTTTAACATGATTTATTATTTCATTCGAAATCTTAGCTAATAACTCATATGGTAAGTGAATCCAATCTGCTGTCATTCCGTCCAATGATCCTACAGCTCTCAACGCTACTACGTGTTCGTAAGTACGTTCATCGCCCATTACACCAACTGATTGTACAGGTAAAAAGATTGTTCCTGCTTGCCATACTTTATCGTACCAACCTGATTCCTTCAGATTACGGATATAAATATCATCAGCATCTTGCAAAATTCGTACCTTTTCTTCTGTGATATCACCTAAAATACGAATTCCTAGACCTGGACCTGGGAATGGATGTCTATTTAAGATATTAGGATCTACTTCCAAAGTTTTACCTACACGACGAACTTCATCTTTAAACAAGGTCTTTAAAGGCTCTATTACCTTCAATTTCATGTAGTCTGGTAAACCTCCTACGTTGTGATGAGATTTGATTGTAGCAGAAGGACCTTTGACAGAGATGGATTCAATAATATCAGGATAGATAGTACCTTGACCTAACCATTTCGCTTCAGCACCTTCTGGTAATTCTTTTTGAATATCTTTTGATGCCTGATCGAATACATCGATGAAAGCAGCACCAATAATTTTACGTTTAGCTTCTGGTTCTTTAACACCCTCAAGTTTGCTATAGAATAATTCTTTAGCATTCACACCTTTGATGTTTAAGCCCATATTTTTGTAAGAATCCAATACCTGTTCGTATTCATTCTTACGCAACAAACCGTGATCTACAAAGAAACAGTGTAATCTCTCACCTATTGCATGATGTAATAATACAGCAGCAACTGTTGAATCCACACCACCAGATAATGCCATGATAACATGATCATTACCTAATTGCTCTTTAAGTTCTGCTACAGTTGTCTCTACAAATGATTCAGAAGTCCAATCTTGCGAACAACCACATATATTTACTACGAAATTTTTGATTAATATCTGACCATCTGTACTATGAGTTACTTCTGGGTGAAATTGAATACCATAAGTTTTAGTACCTTCTACGTGGTAAGCTGCTACACGTACTTTGTCTGTACTTGCTATTACCTTGAAAGTGGCAGGAACTTCTTTAATAGTGTCTCCATGAGACATCCAAACTTGTGATTGTGCTGGAATACCTTTCAACAATTCATTAGAATCATCGACAAACTGTAAGTTTGCTCTACCATACTCACGAATTTCAGATGGCAAAACTTCGCCGCCCGATTGCTGTGCTAAATATTGTGCACCATAACAAACACCTAATAAAGGGAAACGTGATTTAATAGATTTATAGTCAATTTGAGGAGCATCCTCTTGACGTACGGAGTAAGGACTTCCAGAGAAAATAACGCCTTTTACGTTATCATCAAAATCAGGAACATTATTAAAAGGATGAATCTCACAATAAACATTCAGTTCTCTCACACGACGTGCAATCAACTGCGTGTATTGCGAACCAAAATCAAGGATAATAATTTTTTCAGACATAGTGCAAAGTTACAATTTAGATATTAATATTCGGAAAGCTATTTTTTACTAATTCCAATAAAGAATCGAGCTATATTATCCGTAAATTTCATTTAATTCTTTAGCAAGACGAATACCTGCTTTCAACAAAGCTTCTTCCATCGGATATTTGAAATCGTATATGTATTTATAGCTTAAGTTTGCATTATTCTCTACGTCAGCATAGATTTTATTAGATAATTCGTGGGTTTCGAATAAGGCTTGCTCAAAAGATACATCGTATTTTTTGTAGTAATCTTTAGCATAAACATCCAATACCGAAGCATACTCTGTAAAGCTGTATTTTTCATTATCTACTAAATCCGAATCCCAAACGCGGTGAATATTAGTTTTTCTACCAAAAAACATCACTTCAATCTTATTACCGCCTAAGTCTTCTGCTCTACCAACATGCATTGGCTGATGTGCGTCCGCGAATAAGTGAATGATATAGTAGAAATTATGCTGTTGTTGTTTCAATGGTAATTCTCTAGCATTTTTAGCTTCAGCTTTTACACGTAAATAAGACTTGTATAAGTTGTTTTCTGGTGAATTTTGCAATTCTTGGTTGAATTGTTCGAAAGTCAAATTACCTGGTGTATTAACAAAATGCCATGAACCTGTCGTATTCAAAGCGGGATCTGGATCTGACTTAATAAAATCTCCCCAGTTAGACCAATATGCAATCTTTTGATTACCTATTATTTTTTGAATATTCTTTTTAGCTTTTTTTGTTAAATGCTTTTCCGCAATTTCAGAAATAACACGGTGACCAGTCATACCCCATGCGCTTGCTTTTTCAATTTGACCGAAAATCAAACTTGCTGCTACGAGTAAAACTGCATTTATTTTGTTTTTCATATGATTATTATTTAAAAATTTCGAATGAATATTTTGCCATGGACCAAAACTCGTCCAATGCTATAAGACGCGGTTTGAAAAAACTAATCAAATCTGGCCATTGATCTTTATTAAAAATAGATATTTTCTGATTGTAGGAAGTTGAAATTCGTGCCGTTTGCTTTCCGCTTTCATCATAATACACTTCGTCCCACTCCCATTCCTCTTGAAGCGTATCGTGTAATATATGGCTCAATTCTTTAAATTGATCGAATATAAGTTGTCGTATGCTAGAATCAGGATGTGTGATTTCAATCAAGATATGCGCTGATTTATTGGTAGCATCCATACGAAAGTATAGATCTTTAACTCCAGTTTTGTAATTCACCCAGTTCACCTTATCGCCATCAGCTGAGGGCACTGCTGACATATATTGACCAAAGGTAGTCCAGAAATTTTCTTTTAAACGCTTAGCTTCTTCTTTTGAATACAAAACTTAAAATTTTTACAAAATTATAAAAATGGTTAAACTTTTGCAGTCACTATTTTGTTAAACTTAAAAGCTTACAAATTCATGGACAAGAAAAAATCATTGCTATTACTCACAGCAGCCGCCGCCGGCACAGTTATATACAACATTTGGAAACCCGTAAAATCAACTCTACCAGTTATTAAAGATTTTGAATTGGAAAAATATCTGGGAGAATGGTATGAAATTGCTCGTTTAGATTTCTTTTGGGAAAAAGGTTTGAAAAATGTGAAGGCTAACTATTCTTTGAACGAAGATGGAAGCATTAAAGTGATTAATTCAGGAGTGAAGATAAAGGATAATAAACTTAAACAAAGTGTTGGAAAAGCTAAATTTTTAGGGGAACCTAACGAAGGTGCTTTGAAAGTATCTTTTTTCGGTCCATTTTATTCAGGTTATAATATTATGCATATTGGGGGAAATTACGAATACGCATTGGTTTTCGGGGAAAATCTAGATTATATGTGGATTCTTTCTCGCACTAAAACGATTACACCTGAACTGCAAGCTAAATATTTAGAATATGCTAGAACAGCAGGTTATGCTGTAGAAGAATTAGTTTGGACAATTCAAGAATAATTAACTAAATATCTCTTGTACAATATTAAAATCCACTGAAGAATCTGAAGCTATTGCTTGGGAAATAAATTGAAGATGTTCTTCAGTAATTCTGTTACCAATTCCTTTGTTGTACAATGAAGTTAGAAAATAAGCATATTCTTGCTTTGTCTTTGCATCTATTAAATGGTTTTGAACATTGTAATTAATTAATGTAGCTGCAAAAGCACCAAAATCTTCTATAGAGAATCGCTTAAATTTAGCATAGAATTTAAACATATACTTCTCAAAATCATTTTCTAACTGTTTACTTACTTCAAAATCCATCATATAAAAAAGGCATATCATTTTTGATGATATGCCTCAAAAGTAGTAAAAATTATACTATTTTATTTTCGAACGCTTACCGCTACTCTTCTATCTTTAGCTCTTTCGGCATCTGATGCACTAGCTGGGACAGATGCAAATTCCGAACCGTAACCTTCAGCATCATCTACTTGACTACCCAAACCTTTACTTTCCAAAAACGTTTTTACGGCTTCCGCTCTTTCTTCGGAGATTCTTTCATTGACCTCTTCATCACCAGTCTTATCCGTATAGCCTCCTATTTTTATTTTTGCGTCAGGAAATAAACGTAAAATAGCCGCAAGATTTTCTAATTGTTGTTGGCTTTCTGGTAGAACATTCGCGGTTCCAGTTTCAAAATTTAAATTATCAAAATCAAACCATTTTTCTTTTAGCTCATCCTCTGACAACGACTTATAGCCTGACTGTAGGAAAGCAATTAAATTCTCTTCTATTCCAGCTGGATATGCTTTCAACGAAGCTCCATCAGGAAGTTTAACATCTACATACGTACGACCTTCCTGAGCAAGAGGCTCATTAATAGCTGAAGTAGTATCCACATTATCGATAGAATCTCTTAAAATAGTCTCTCGTGTATCACCATCACAGCTTTTTCCAAAAAGCAACCACAATGCAATTATAATTATGGGAATTAATAGCCACCAATATCCTGCGCCTTTTTTCTCTTCTTCAATTCGTTCGGGTGTATGCACCACATCGGGTTGGCGAGGAGGAAGATTCACCGGTTCCCTAGGTATTGGTTCTGCAAGAACTGTTTCGTCTGACTTATCTGTTTCTTTTGGAATCTCCGTAGGTTTATCTGCTTGCGCAAATAAAGATCCAAATGCACCTAATCCTAATCCTGTAGGTAATGCAGCTGCAAATGCGGATTTATTTGCATTAAGAAGACTGCCTATAGAACTAGCATTCCAGTCCGACCCTTTATGTGTTAATCCCGAGATAACCGCAGGGAGGCTGGCTCCTAATAAACCGCTTACAGACTCACTTCGCAATCCAATATAAGATGCTATGGATTCTACAACCGTAGTCAATCGATCTCCAAATATAGAGGACAAAAGATTTTGTGTTTCAAACTTAGAGTTATCCGTACCAGAAGGTGTTCCAAAATAGTTTCCAAATAAATTATTAACATCGAAAGAACTAAACAGATGTTTAGCTGATGTTAAAATACTAGTTAATCCATCTCCTCCTTTACCTTGTAATCCTAAAAGTAAAGAAGGAACGGTCAATTCAACACCCTTTTCGACTTTTTCCGGCGATTCACCTAAGTTTGCACTTAGTTTGTTAATTACTTCAGATGTGAAGTATGACTTAACATTACTCAATAAATTACTTTCCATTTCGATTTAAATAGTTAACAGAGTAAACAACAAGTTAACTGAGCATTTGTTTGTTTTTAATATTTCTGTTACTTAACTTCTTATTAATATTACATCGCTTATATTTGGTTTATACAATTCAATTATTTAGTTATGAACTACAAATCTACATTTGCCTCTATCTTTCTCTTTTTATTTGTTATTGCATCTGGGTTTGCTCAGCCTAAGTACATTTTTTATCTTATAGGTGATGGAATGGGCCTTAATCATGTGAATTTGGCTGAAATTTATACAGCTGAAACTCAAGGTCGCATAGGCTACCAACCTTTAGTTCTTACACAATTTCCGCATGTGGGATTTGCATCCTCTAACTCCCTTACTCATGGCGTGACAGACTCTGGCGCAGGTGGTACTGCTTTGGCAGTGGGAAGAAAGACTAGAAATGGAAATATTGGTACGGACAGTCTTGGCACGACGCCTTATAAAAGTATTGCATTTGCGGCAAAAGAAAAAGGGCTTAAAGTTGGAATTACAACAAGTGTTAGTGTGGATCATGCTACGCCAGCTGCTTTTTATGCCCATCAGCCCAGCAGAAACAATTATTATGAAATCGCCTCAGAAATACCAAAGTCTGGGTTTGACCTATTTGCTGGAGCAGGTTTCTTAAAACCAACCACAACTCATGATAAAAATGAAGTCACTGATATTCATACTCAACTTGAAAAACAAGGGTATAAAATTGTACGAGGTAAAGATGCTTTATCAAAAGATATCTATGAAGGGAAAAATATTGTTTGGTTGAATAAAGAGTCTGAAGCCAAGGACGCGTTAAAATTTGCTATTGATCAAAAAGAAGACGATATGTCTTTAGAAGATATAACACGTGGTGCAATTAAGAAATTAAGCTATAAAAATGACAAAGGCTTTTTCTTAATGGTGGAAGGTGGTAAAATCGACTGGTCCGCGCATTCTAATGATGGCGCTACCACTTTGAAAGAGGTATTGGATTTTCATAAAACTATCAAAGCAGCCTATGAATTTTATTTAAAACACCCCAAAGAAACGCTGATTGTTGTTACTGCAGATCATGAAACAGGTGGGCTCTCTTTAGGAAATGGTTCATCTACTCTAAATACCATAGCATTAGGATACCAAAAAGTTTCACAAGGTACACTATCAACTTTAATTGGAAAACTACGTGAGACAAACTCTAATGCAACATGGGAAGATGTTAAAAATTTAATAGCAGAAAATACGGGATTATGGACAAAACTTAAGGTTCCAAGTTCAGATGAAAAGGAGATTAAAGAAGCTTATGAAAAAAGTTTTATCAATCATGAAAATGAAACTTCTAAAAGCTTATATGCCAATGATGATAAAATTGCATCACTTAGCGTAAAAGCATTAAATAAAATTGCAAGCTTAGGTTGGTCTTCTACAAATCATACGGCAGCATACGTACCAGTATTTGCGATTGGAGTAGGCGCTGAAATATTTAATTCCAAAATGGATAATACAGATATCCCTAAGAAAATAGCACAAGCGGCGAAATTGAATTTCTAAGGAATCTTTAATGCAATAAGAAAGGCAATGGTTTTAAATACAATTGCCTTTCTTATTTTAATATTTTACCAAAGATATTACATTCTCGCTAAATCGATGTAATCTTCCCTCTCCCTTCAAGAATTCTAAATTGATTACAAACGAAAATCCAGCAACTTTCCCCCCTAATTTCTCAATCAATTTTGAAGCGGCTACAACAGTTCCACCAGTAGCTAATAAATCATCATGAATCAAAACATGGGTTCCCTCTGCAAATGCATCATCGTGAATTTCAATAGTAGCTTGACCATACTCTAATTTATACGATTCTGAAATCGTTTTTGCAGGCAACTTACCTTGTTTACGAATCGGAACAAAAGGAATGTTTAATTTGTTGGCAAGCATTAGCCCAAATAGAAAACCTCTACTTTCTATACCTGCAACAACATCAATTTTTAAATCCTTGACTTGTTCAGCGAAAGCCTCTACTATTTCTGTACACAAATGAGCGTCTTTAAGAATGGGTGTAATATCTTTGAAGATGATTCCAGGCTGAGGAAAATCTGGTACGTCGCGAATTACCTCTTTTAACTTCTGTTCTAACATTTATTTAAACTCTAAATATGGCTCAATTTTACGCAAAAAATCTTTATCCAAGGCTTTGTTTTGTGTTAAATTGTCAAAATCTCTGAATGGGCCGTGTTCATTTCTAAAATTTACTATTACTTGAGCCTGTTTTTTAGATATGTAAGGATGTTTTGCCAATTCCTCCGCGTTTAAATTATTGACATCGAGTTTTCTGACTTGGGCGTTGGACAATTTAAGATTACCTTTTATTAAATCAAATGTTTCTTCGGTCAAGCCATACACTTCTTTTAATTGTTCTAACTGGTGAAATCCACCCAAAGCATCGCGAAATTTTATAATACGCGCAGACAAAACTATTCCAATACCTTTTAACCTTTTTAATTGTGTAGTATCTGTTGAATTCAGTTCTACCACCAATACTTTATCATTTGCGATTTTATCAGTTTTCGGAATGGTCCTTTCAGGAAATTTGGGATACTCATTAGCTTTACCCTCAATGACGATATACGGATACAATCTATCATAATCTTTTTCATAAATAGAATAGATTTTTTTCAAATCCTCTTTCTTGTAAAACTTTCCTCCTTTTGATATATAATTCTGAATTACTTTTATTTGCTTAGCAGAAAGTCCTAAGCGCTCCCATTCTTCTGGACCAATTGTATTTGGATTGAATTTGAAATAATGAATAGTTCTACTTGCAGCAGATCTTCTGGAATAATCTGGTTTTGAAAAATCAAATTCAGATTCCTTATCGTTTTCAATTTTTGTGTTATTCTCCTCTAACGTATAAAGTCGATGTTCAATTGGCTCCTCGGATTTAAAAGATCGGAAAAGAAATAATGTCACATTTACGAAAAGAACGAGCAAGCTTAACAATATAAAACCATTACGTTCTACTGTGGTAAATTGGAAATATTTGAAAAACTTAGCCATTAAAGTTAGAGTTGATTTTGCTAAAGCTTCAATTGATTGCCCTATTTTAGAATGATTACCTTAAATTTGCAAAATATTAATGTGATTTAAAAATGTATTTTGTCAACGCACCTTTTTTCCTAAGATGGTATTATCCGCAAGTAACTTGGAACAAATCAAGGGCATACAAAAAGCTTTTTCTCACTTTTGATGATGGTCCTATTCCCGAAATCACACCGTGGATTTTAGACACATTAGCCCAATATCAAATTAAAGCGACATTTTTTTGTGTTGGGGAAAATATTACGAAGCATCCTGAAATCTTCCAAAGATTGCTCGATGAAGGACATCGAATTGGTAATCATACCTACAACCACCTGAAAGGCTGGAAACACAGTGATGATGAATATGTAGACAATGTATACAAATGTCATCAGCTCACGCAATCCAATTTATTTCGTCCTCCTTATGCACGTGCTAAGAAGTCTCAATTGAACTTATTGTCCAAAGATTTTGAATTTATCTATTGGGATGTCTTGTCTGGAGATTTTGATCAAAGCATTACGCCTGAACAATGTTTTAGAAACATTATAAATTATAGTAAAAATGGCTCTATTATTGTTTTTCACGACAATATTAAAGCCATTCCTCGCGTGCAATACGCCTTACCTAAATCTATTGAATATTTTTTGGAAAGGGGCTATACGTTCGATACCCTTTAGTTTCCCTCTTCTTTAAACTTAATTCTAAATCCATATCGCTTTGCACTGCTGACGCTGAAATATCCTAAGGCGCCATTTGTTATATTGGATGTAGGATTTGCTGGAGCAGCACTTCCAGGATTAATAGAAAGCACTTCATTCCAATAATTGAAAACAGGTTTATCGATTATTTGTCTTTCGACAACTACCGTGTCACCCAAGAGAATCTCACTTTTGCTATCCGAAACTTGGTGTGTAACATACAAACCGTCATTGAATTTATCACTAAAAACACGACTAAATTCAAAATCCTTACCGTTTACAGAAATGTTGTACTTGTAATAATTAGGTGTATTTCTTGGATCTTCAAACTTTAATGTAACCGAATAAACTGTGTCAGAGAAGATTACATCTTCCATTATTCCTAAAGAGTCTACATCTACGTACGAATTCATATAAGATGACGATTCAAAAACCTCACCCTCAACCGAAACCTTTAGATTATACCTAGTTTTTGCTTTAGGCTGAAATGATGATTTATACAAACCATTTCCTACAGAGTTAAAAGTATACACTTTTCCTTTATCATCACTAACAGTTACGGTAGCGTTATCGATCGGCTTACTACGCACTGGCGCATCAAAAGCTACAGTTTGACTTACTCTAATGAATTGTTCAGAAGAAAGATCATTGAGATCCCCTTCTATTACATATTTTGGATTAGCTTCATTCAAATTCACTTGAATCAATTCCTCACACGAACTAAGTACAAAGAGTGTTAAAAGGGAATATATATAGAGAAATCTCATTTTTTAAAATTTAAAGTTCCAAGTTACCGACGGAATAATACCAAATAAAGCGATTTTGTAAGCTTCTGTAATATTGGCATTATTTTCATTTTCTCTAAAATCTATGATATAAGCATTTTTGCGGTTATACACGTTATACAAACCAAAAGACCAGCTCGACTTAAAGCGTTTATTTTCTTTCAAAGGTTCATATGTGGCGGACAAGTCTAACCTATGGTAGTCTGGCATACGATAACCATTTCGTTCGGTATAATAAAATAAAGTGCGACCATCTACGGTGTATTTGCCACTTGGAAAAGTGATAGCATTTCCTGTATAATACACAAAATTAGCCCCTAAGTTCCATTTATCGGTCAATTTGTATAATCCTACGACCGAAATATCATGTGTCCGGTCTTGTCTGGCATTAAACCATTCGCCATTGTTGATTTGATCAAATTGTCTTTCACTTTTTCCCAAAGTATAGCTCACCCATCCACTCATTCTGCCTTTGGTTTTACGTACATAAAGCTCCAAACCATACGCTCTACCTTTACCGAATAAAAGTTCGCCTTCTAAGTATTCATTTGCTTGCAAATCTGCTCCATTCCTGAAATCTATCTGATTTCCCATGTGTTTGTAGAAACTTTCTAAAGAAAACTCATAGGTATTGTTAGCAAAATTTCTGAAATAACCTGCTGCCACTTGATCTGCAAATTGGGGCTTTATATTTTTACTGCTTAATACATATTGATCAGTTGGTAAAGATGAAGTCGTATTTGTCAATTGATGCAAGTTTTGTACGATACGGTTATACGAAGTCTTGATACTTTGTTTATCATCTAAAATAAAGGACGCCGACAGACGCGGCTCTAAATTTAAATGATGTTTGATGACTTTAGAACCACTAAATTTCTCAATAGAAATTGCTTCACCATCGGCATCAAAAGTATAAAATGTCCCAGGACCTTGCACCATAAAATCTGTAGCGCGTATTCCATACAATACCGATAACCAATAAGTAGGATTCCATTCATGAGAAAGATAAGCCGCTAATTCGACCCCATAACGTTTTTCAATATTAATAGAGTTAACGGCAGAATTTTCTTGCGCATTGAGACTAGCTGGTGATATTTTTTGTTTTAATGCATTTAAACCAAATCTCCATGTACTTTTATTATTTGCGTAATAGGAGAAATCTTGTTTAAGGCTAATATTTTCAATTTTGGACGCAATTACAAAATCACTATTTTCATTGCTCACATTTACATTGTAAGTAAAATCGCTATAAATTAAAGATGTATTGCTAAATAACTTTTCACTGAAAATATGATTCCAACGGACAGTAGCTGTGGCATTTCCCCAATCAAAACTAAATAGATCTCCATACCCTAAGTCGTCTTTTCCGAAGTAGCCAGAAGCATATAATGTGTTTTTATCGTTAAATCTATAGTTTAACTTAGCATTCAAATCATAGAAATATAACTTACTGTCATTAACTGTTTTATCATTCGAAGCCTTAAGAAACAAATCAGCATATGTTCTACGACCACTAATCATAAAAGAGCTTTTATCTTTTTGCAAAGGACCTTCCAATTTCAACCTAGAAGCTATCAGCCCAATACCGCCTTCACCAGCAAATTTCTTGTTATTGCCATCAATCATATGGATATCCATAACAGAAGAAATTCTTCCACCATATTGCGCGGGAATGCCTCCTTTGAAAAGTTCTACATCTTTGATAGCATCCGAATTAAAAGTCGAAAAGAATCCAAGCAAGTGAGAAGCGTTGTAGACTGTCGCCTCATCCAACAAAATCAAATTCTGATCACCACCACCACCACGCACAAAGAAATTAGATGAACCTTCCCCTCCCTTGCCTACACCAGGTAGCATTTGAATAGTTTTCAGAATATCACGCTCACCAAAAAGCACAGGTACATTCTTAATCTCTTCAATCGTAAAATTTATTGCGCCCATTTGGGGACTAGTCACATTTTTATTTTGCTTTTTACCCGAAATTACAACTTCTTCTATCTCTCTTCCAATTGGCGATAGTTCAAAATTGAATCTTTTCTGTGTAGTTGTGTTTATTTGTTCTTCGATTGGCTGATAGCCTACATAAGAAATAAGTACGGTAGATTCACCTGCATCTAATTCTAATGAGAAAAATCCATAACTATTTGTCCTTACAGTCCGATTGGTTTCCTTAGATTGCACCGTAGCACCTATCAAAACCTCTCCTGAAGAACCATCTTTTACATATCCACTGATATTGACTTTAGTTTGTGCAAAAAGACTAGCATGAAACAATAAAGCAACAACTAATAAAGCGTACTGTCGAAACATATTTTACGAATAAATCTCCTAATTTCTAAAAAACTGATCAAAAAATGCCATCTGGAATGCAATAGATTGCGCCCAATAATTCCAGTCGTGTTTCCCTGGCATGTTTAAATAGGAATGTTGAATGTTAAGATAAGACAATTTTTTATGCAATTCTTCATTTACTCCAAAGAAAAAGTCGTCATAGCCACAGTCTATAAATATTTTCAGGCTATTAGGTTTGATTAGATGCAATTGCTCCATTACCGTATGCTCGCTCCATTTTTCTTTGTTGGCTGCATATTCACCAAGACGTTTGCTCATATCCCAATTATTTGGAAACGGGCGAATGTCAACGCCTCCAGCTGTACTACCAACAGCTCCATAAACATCTTGATGACGAATAGCCAAATATAAAGCGCCATGACCGCCCATACTTAATCCTGTAATGGCTCTGCCTGTACGATGTTTACATACATTGTAATTTGATTCTATATACTCCACTAATTCATTACTCACAAAAGTCTCATATTGAAAATCTGGCGTAGTATCCCAATACCAGCTTCCATGTCCACCATCAGGACAAACTACCATATAATTGTAGCGATCCACCAAAGCTTTGATATACGGGACCTTTTCTACCCAATTCGAATAATTTCCACCGTACCCATGAAGCAAATAAAGAGTGGGTATGACTTTTGATTTTTGATCATCTGGGCGAATTACCACCGTTTTAATTTTTTTATTCATGCTTGCAGAAAACACTTCAACAGTATCTACTCGCGAAGCAAAAGCCTGATTTGAGCTAATAAAAATAAATAGTAATAGTAATGAATATAGGTTTTTCATAGTTTTAAAAATCGTATCTGTAAAGATAGGAATCCAATCCAAAAGGACGCTCAGAAATTGTATAGAAAAAACGTTTTTTTAGATCAAAACAAATAGCCTCACCTTGTGGTTCGATCTGGTATGGAATTATTTTTGGTTCGCTTTGGAATGTTTCAATTATTGACTCTTTATTTTTTCTTTCCCAAAAATAAATATGCGTCAAATTTTTGGCTAAAATATACTTCCCATCAGAAGAAATATCAGCTGCTGTAGTAAATGTAAATGGCAATGTTTGCAAAGGTTTTACAACATTAACCTGATCACTTTTCAAATCTATAGGAAAGCTAAAAACTGTAGATTCAAAATCTCTTTTCGATAAAATATAAACCTGAAGATCTAACGGATCCACAAATAAAGCTTCTGCATCTCTTCTCTTGTCGATGTATCGGAATTTTAATTCTTTAACTAAGGGAACTTTGATTGAAGATACATTGAAATTTACTTTTGGTTCTTCAATGATATACAAGGATAGAATTTCCCTATCTCTCAAATTATTTCCCATATCTGCAAGCAAAAGATATTTTTTATCATTCAATTGAAATCTGCCAATATCTTCAATATCTAGAGCTTTAACACCCTCTATCTCTACTCTTACTTTAAGTGATGCTTTAGAATCTATCAGATAAATATTTGGGCCATCACCGCTATCATTATGAACCCAAAAATATCCTTCTTCATAACCGTAAGGTACAATTCCAGAAATTTCTGTAATCGCAGCACTTGTCACTTTTCCTAATCTTTGAGGATTTTGACCATATAGTTCAGTAGAGCCCACTGTACCTAGAATAAGAATAATGATAGTGAAAATGGTAATTAAGTTATTTCTATATCTTATCATAATTTATTTCTCAAACAATAAAGCTCCACTTACGTTCCAAAAACTTTGACTATCTCCTTCCGCAGGCCCCTGTGGAATATGAACCCGAATTTTATGCTTCCCAGCTTTTAAATTTCCTAAATCAATATAATTTGGATAAGTAATAGTTCCGGGACACCAGTTTGAACGACTTAAATCGGAAGAGGACAAACCGCTATCAAAATTTCCAGATACAGGATTATACAGCCGATAACTACCACAATCCACGCGCCATGGTGTAAATTGAAATTTCAACTCTCCGTCTAAATAAATAGAATTTAATTTCGGCACAAATTCGTCACCATTCCACCAGCCGCCATGTCCAGTAGTAATATAACGTAATCTTGCCTTTGAAATATCTTCTTTAAGTTCAAATTCCACTTCCAATCCTTTTTCTGAACCAAATAAAGTCGGATAAGTTTGGCCTCCCATCTCCATTACATTAGTTGTATTAAATAAGGAAAGGGCTTCTGTCTTGTGTGCGTAGTTTGAATTTCCTGGATGGATAGTCAATTCCAAATTCACCATATGTCCACCTTTGTCATAATTACCTATATACGTTCCAATGTAAATTTCCTTTCCAGACATTACACTTAAAAACTCAGAAACATCTTGTCTATAAGTCACAGAATCTTGCCAAGTTTTGCCTTTTAAAGTCAATCTATCATTGAAATGTGAGACTCCAAATGGTGTGAAAAATCGCATTAATTCAAATATGGGTGAATAACCATTTGTTCGAACCATGCCCAAATAATCTTTCCCATCGCCAACATCATACTTAGGTAAAGTTGACATCCCTTTATTCATCCCGTCTAAAAAAGTTAACGGTTGATCGTCTGTAATTAAAAAAACGGATCCTGTTCTATCGTATGCATCACCATTTGATTTTTCAATCAATTCTATAAAAGCCTGACTATCCTCCAATAAAGCTGGCACTTTAACTTTTTTTAGTAGGACTGTTCCAGCAGCAAATCGTAATATAGAATCTGATTTAACATTATCAGGGTCAAAACATATTTTCTCATTATTGAAAATAGGAATCTGGATAAATTTGCTTTTCCAAACTTCATCACGATACGTTAATATATCTAGGACATTTTCTTCTTTTGGAATGGAATATCCCGCAGGAAAATCATTAATTTTTTCAATTTTGGTGGCAACTAATCCACTATTTCCATTCCGCACATATTCCAAAACCACTCCTTTTGCCAAACCAACTTCATTAGGAGCGGCTTTTAAAGGCAATTCATTTGTATAGTAAATATCAATCGTATTAGAATTAACGGAAGTAGTCGATTTTTTGACCTTTTTTGCTAAAATAGTTTTTTGTTCATCCTTGTCAATGAATCTGTAGCGATTATAGGAGGCCGAATCTGCCGAAAAGATATTCCTTTTATTCTGAAATGTAGATTTTTTATAAATAATTTTGGATCGATGATCTACAATACTTTCTTCGGCAGTTTGCTTGAATGTATTGTCCAGAATACTTTGCTTTGTAATGATGGTTTTGTTTTGATCGGCAAAAACAATAACCGGATCACTATTATTTAAAACTTGATTGTTGCGCGTGACATGATAGGTAATTTTATACACTTGCCCATATCCAAAATACACTGCAAATGCAAAAATGAAAAGCAATAGATATTTTTTCATCAAAATAGATTTAAATTCGTTTTACATTACTTCAATTATTGTCCCATCCTCTGTTGGGTGAGATACACAGATAAGACATTTTCCTCTTTCCACTTCGCTGTCTGTCAATACTTCATTATAATCCATTTTCACTGCGCCTTTCACTACTTGAGAAATACAGGTACTACACATACCTGATTTGCAAGAATATGGAAGCTTGATTTTTTGCGATAGTCCAACATTTAATACAGTATCATTGCCAGGAACCAATAAATGATGCTCCTGTCCATTGAATCGCAAGATGACATTATATTCGTTGGTGTCCACTTCCTCCTCTTCATGTTCATCATCATCCTCTTCCTCTTCAGGAAAATGAAATGTTTCTTTTCGCACATTCTTATCAGGAAATCCCATCCCTAAAAGGGTAAACCGTACTAAATCCATATAAAACAATGGACCACAGGTATAGAATAAGGCTTCGCTAGAACTCTCCTCTAAATAATGATTGACCAATGAAATCAGATATTCCCTATTCAAACGAGCTTTAGCAAGATTTTTAGAGTTTGACCAAATAAATTCAATATGCAGCCTTGTCGGATAACGTTGTTGCCAAGCTAATAATTCTTCATAGAAAGCGGTTTTCTCTTTGGAACTATTGCTATATATTAAGACAATTTGTGTGTTTTTCTCTTTTAATAAAGCTGTTTTGAGAATTGAATATAAGGGGGTAATTCCCACTCCAGCCGCAAAAAGGAATACAGTTCTTTCTGAATCTATTTCAGGGTCATAAGTAAATAATCCTTGCGGTTCAAGAACATTAATCCTATCTCCAATATTCAACCTATGATGTAGTAATCGAGAAATTTCGCCATTTTCTACACGTTTTACTGTAATCTCAAGAGGCTCATTTACCGATGGTGAGCTACTAAACGAATAAGAACGTCTTACTTCACGTTCCCCAAATTGAAAATGTAAGGTTAGAAATTGACCTGCTTTATATGTTGGAAATTTTCCTGATATATCTTCAAAACGAATGGATATAATATCATGCGGACGCTTTATTATTTCGGAAACCTTGAATTCATACATAGACTTAAAGATAAAAATAAAAAGCAGGACAAATAAAAAATCCTGACTTTGGAGGTCAGGATTTTACAATAATATTATGTGTAAGATTATAACTTACGTTTAACTTCTACTTGTTCGTAAGCTTCTACGATATCACCTACTTGGATGTCATTAAACTTGTCGATGTTCAATCCACATTCGTAACCGAATGATACTTCCTTCACATCATCTTTGAAACGTTTTAACGAAGCTAATTTACCAGTATGGATTACTACGCCATCACGAATAATTCTAATATCATTGCTACGAGAGATCTTACCACTTGTAACCATACAACCTGCGATCGTACCCACTTTAGAGATTTTGAAAGTCTCACGAATCTCAACCTCTGCAACGATTTTCTCTTCGAACTTAGGCGCCAACATACCTTCCATTGCCGATTTAAGTTCATCGATAGCATCATAGATGATAGAGTATAGACGTACATCTATTTGCTCTGTTTCAGCTAATTTACGTGCATTTTGCGTAGGTCTCACTTGGAAACCGATGATAATCGCATCAGATGCTGAAGCTAACAAAACGTCTGATTCAGAAATAGCACCCACTGATTTGTGAATAATATTTACCTGAATTTCGTCTGTTGACAATTTCAACAAGGAGTCTGATAACGCTTCGATAGAACCATCCACGTCACCTTTCACGATTACATTCAATTCTTTGAAGTTACCGATAGCCAAACGACGACCGATTTCATCCAATGTAATGTGTTTAGTAGCACGCATACCTTGTTCACGTTGTAATTGTAAACGTTTATTTGCTACTTGACGAGCTTCAGATTCACTCTCTAGGACGTACAATTTATCACCTGCTGTTGGTGCACCTGACATACCTAAGATCTGAACTGGTGTCGAAGGTCCAGCTTCTTTCACCCGTTCACCACGTTCATTTGTTAAAGCTTTTACTTTACCTGAGTGTGAACCTGCTAAGATCGCATCTCCTACTCGCAATGTACCACCTTGTACTAATACCGTAGTTACAATACCACGACCTTTATCTAAAGCTGATTCAATTACAGAACCTACAGCACGTTTTTTAGGATCGGCTTTCAATTCTAACAATTCAGCTTCTAATAATACTTTTTCTAATAATAAATCAACGTTCTCACCTGTTTTAGCAGAAATCTCTTGTGCTTGGTATTTACCACCCCAATCTTCCACTAAAATGTTCATTGCTGATAATTGCTCACGGATTCTATCCGCATTCGCTCCTGGTTTATCCACTTTAGTAAAAGCGAATACAATTGGAGATCCTGCTGCTTGTGCGTGATTAATAGCTTCTCTAGTTTGAGGCATCACGGCATCATCGGCAGCGATAACAATAATAACGATATCCGTTACTTTAGCACCACGAGCACGCATCGCAGTGAAGGCTTCGTGACCTGGAGTATCTAAGAATGTAATCTTACGACCATCATCCAATTTCACGGCATACGCACCGATGTGTTGGGTAATACCACCTGCTTCACCTTTAGTTACGTTAGCTTTACGGATATAATCCAATAATGAAGTTTTACCGTGATCGACGTGTCCCATTACTGTTACGATAGGTGCACGAGGAACTAAGTTCGCTTCGTTGTCAGCTTCTTCTAATTCAGCAACTTCCTCATCTTCAGGTTTGATAAATTCAACTTGGTAACCAAACTCATCCGCTACGATAGTTAAAGTCTCCGCGTCTAAACGTTGGTTGATAGACACGAACATACCTAAACTCATACACGTAGCAATAATTTGAGTTACAGGAACATCCATCAAGTTTGCTAACTCATTTGCTGTAACGAATTCAGTTACACGCAAGATTTTAGCTTGCAATTCTTGTTCCAATGCTGCCTCTTCTGCTGAATGTGCTATATCATCACGTTTTTGACGACGTAATTTCGCACGTTGAGCAAACTTACCTGATTTACCAGCACCACTTAAGCGAGCAAGTGTTGCTTTGATTTGATCTTGAATTTCTTTTTCTGATAATTCTTCTTTAGGAGCTTCATTTCTTCCGCCTTTACCTTTATGATCAAATCTACCTCTTCCTCCAGTGTTGTTATTACCTCCTGGACGATTATTGTTATTTCCTCCAGGTCTGTTTTGGCCTTGACCGTGTTGACCTGCTGGTCTATTTTGGTTTTGACCGTGCTGACCACCACCTTGTCGATTTTGACCATGTTGACCACCACCTTGTTGATTGTTTTGGTCATTTGGAGACACAGGAGTGCCTGGTTTATTCGTACGCTTACGCTTACGTTTATTATCTTGATTCGAATTAGAAGATGAAGCTACAGGCTTTTCTTTCGGTTTGAAAGTTGGTAATTCAATCTTACCAATTACCTTAGGTCCTTCTAATTTTTCCGAACGTGCGCGGATAACATCATCAACCGGCTCTTCTTTTGCTTTTGGAGCTACTGGTTTTTGCTCTTGTTTCTCTACTGGTTTAGGGTCGATTTTAGGAGCAACTACTTGTACAGGTTTAGCTTCCTCTTTAACTGGAGCAGCCTCTACTTTTTCTACTTGTACAGGCTTAACCTCTACTTTTGGTTCTTCTTTCACCTCTTCTTTAATAGGTTCTGGTTTAGGTTCTTCCTTTTTCTCGACTACCGGAGTTACTGGAGCCTGTTGTACTGGCTTTCGTTCGACAGGCTGTTCCTCTACCTTTTTAGGTTTTGGTTTATTTAAACTATCTAAATCAATTTTACCAACTACTTTTAAAGAACCTGTATTTGATTCCTCTTTCTCTTGTTTTGCAGGTTCTTCTTTTGCTGCAGGCGGAGTTACTAAAGGATTCTTAATTAAAATTTCATTCTCAATATCTTCATTTTTAGAAGAAGATGACTCTGGAGAAGGAGCAGAACTTCCTGATGAAGGAGCTTCTTCACGACGAATCTTGCCAATTACAATTTGTTTAGCTTCATCTTTTGCGATTTTATCCCCTTGAAATTTACGCAAAAGAACATCGTACATATCTGCAGATAATTTTGTCGTAGGCTTAGCTTCGACATCGAAACCTTTATCCTTTAAAAAATCTACTGCAGTACCAATACCAATATTAAGCTCTTTTGCTGCTTTAAGTAAGTTTATGCTTTTACCTTCTGTCATCTAATATTAACCTCTAAAAATTCTGTTCTTTACAAAAATATGATTTTTTCGCACGCATTTAACAAATATTTACATTTTATATGTAAGATATTTTAGCATCTGAATTTTATTCAAATTCAGATGCTAAGATGCGCACGATTTCTTGAATTGTATCTTCTTCTAAATCTGTACGACGTACCAACTCTTCTTGTGACAACGCTAACACGGATTTCGCACTATCCAAACCAACACGTTTTAATTCGTCAATGATCCAGCTGTCGATTTCGTCTGCGAATTCTTCGATATCCACATCCTCCTCTACTTCGTCATTTTCGCGATATACGTCGATTTCATAACCTGTCAATTTACCTGCCAATTTGATGTTGTGACCACCACGACCAATAGCTAATGACACTTGATCAGGTTTCAAATACACCGCTGCAGTTTTGTTTTCATCATCAATTTTGATGGATGAAATACGTGCTGGACTCAATGCACGTGTGATATATAATGAAGCATTTGTTGTAAAATTGATCACGTCAATGTTTTCATTACGCAATTCACGAACGATACCGTGAATACGAGAACCTTTCATACCCACACATGCTCCTACTGGATCAATACGATCATCGTACGATTCTACAGCAACTTTAGCACGTTCTCCTGGTTCACGAACGATTTTCTTAATCGTAATCAAACCGTCAAAGATCTCAGGAACTTCTAATTCAAATAAACGTTGCAAGAATTCTGGTGCAGTACGTGAGATAATGATTTTAGGATTACTATTCATCATATCTACCTTGTGTACTACCGCGCGAATGCTATCACCTTTTTTGAAATAATCCGCAGGGATTTGCTCTGTTTTAGGTAATAACAATTCATTGCCATCTTCGTCTAAAACTAAAATCTCTTTTTTCCAAATTTGGTAAACTTCTCCGATTACCAATTCACCTTCGCGATCTTTATATTTTTTGAAAACTTCATCTTTCTCTAGTTCTAAAATTTTAGATACTAAAGTTTGACGAGCAGCCAAAATAGCACGACGTCCAAAGCTTTCTAGGGTAATCTGCTCGATGTACTCATCACCTACTTCTAGGTCTGGATCATATTGATGTGCTTCAGCCAATTCGATTTCTAAATCGTCATCTTCTGAGAAGCCATCTTCCATGACAACGCGAGTTCTCCAGATTTCTAAGTCACCGTTATCTGGATTGACGATTACGTCAACATTTTCGTCTGTACCGAAACGTTTACGAATCATACTACGAAATACTTCTTCAAGTACTGTGATTACCGTTGGACGGTCAATATTTTTGAACTCTTTAAACTCCTGAAAAGAGTCAATCAAATTAATATTGGTACTGCTCATTTTATTTAAATGAAATTAACACTCTTGTTTCCTTTATTTGATCTACTGGTATTGAAGCTTCTTTTAATTCAGCCTTTTTACCTTTTTCTTTTACTTTTTCTTCAATAGTAACTTCGCTTTCTGTAGCAGCAAGAAGTTTACCTTCTTTTTTGTCACCATTTGCTAGTTTAACACGAACGTCTCTACCAATGTTTTTGGTATACTGACGTAAAAGTGTCAAAGGAGAATCTATTCCCGGAGAAGAAACTTCCAAACGGTACGCATGTTCGATTACATTTTCTTCTTCTAGATGAAATCCCACATGTCTACTTACACCCACACAGTCATCAATCGAAATCCCTTGATCACCATCTAATAAAATGGATAAAATTCCATTTTTAAGCATAGTAATATTAACGATAAAAAGGTCGGGACGATCGGCGATTTTTTCTTCTACTAATTCTCTAACTCGTTTTTCAATCTGCATAATTTTCAAAATTGAATTAAAAAAAGGGGGCATTCCATGCCCCCTTCCTTTCAGATAATGCAAATATACACAATAATTATATAAGCAAGAAATTTTGTCATACTATTTTTTCGTTTCTACTACAGAATTTATAGTTTTTTGCATTTGAGCCATCATCGTAGTTAACGATTCAATAGTTGGCTCTGCGCTAGGCTCAGGGAATTCCGTAGAGATATAGGCTTTTGCTTTCCATACTTCTAAGATATCCTCAGGTTGCACCCAATAGGGCTCATACACTTTATTATCTGACACCAATTTTAATCCTTTGTCGTCTTTATATTTGAAAGCTATACGTTTGTACACCACTCCATCATCTTTAGAAATTACCACGTATGTCTGACCAGCTTTGATATCATGCCAATCATCTACGTATTCGCCTATCACAATCGAACCGCTTGGAAGCGGCAACATTGAATCACCTTTAATCTCAAATGCACGATAAGTTCCTTGATTAAACATTGGCAACGAAAATCTCGGTAATTCTTTTACATACTCTGGATCTCCATAACCGTTCAAATATCCAGCACTAGCTTTTACGGGTACTAGTTCGATATTTTCTTTATCCTCCTTATCTACCGTAACCGAAAGCACTCGAAGATTAGAAGAATTACTTTTTGCAACAGGTTTCCACTTCTCATCGATCACATCATTTGCTAATTCATCCATACTTAACCCATAATGTTCTGCTATTTTTTTTAGCAATTCATATTTAGGCTCAGCACGATCTTCTTCATACGCACCTACAGAAGCACGTTTAATCCCCATTAAATCAGCAAATTGCTGCTGTGTTAAGTTATGTTTCTTACGCAGAAACTTCAAATTGGAAGCAATATTTGACATTATATTTTTTTCAAAATTATTTGTTAATACTAAAATTATTAGTAATATTGTGCCAATAAAATTAGTAAACATATTTTGTAAACCCAAATATTTTAGTAAAAACTATGCAAAAGCACATCGTATATATCACTACAGACGCAAACAGAGTTTATGTTGAGGCTGGTTATTGTCAAGACATTACCCTAAAATTATTTGAATTACAAAATTCGGCTACCTCTTTTATGTTGCGTGGACCAAAATTTTCACGGATAGTACACACGGAAGAGTTTGATAGTTTTGAAGCGGCAGAACGCAGAAAAAATGAATTGAATAGTTTTACACGTATGCAAAAAGAAAAATTAATTCGTAAATACAATCCGAATTGGTTAGGAATCCACAACATGGACACCTCTATAATGAAGAAAGCTGCTGCTTATGCCTAGACATAAACAACAGCTTTTTACAACCTTAACATATATCGCAATGTATGGTATATAGACTACCAGCCAGGCGTGAAGTTTAATCCAAATGTTCCAATTTTTGATTTCGTTTTTTGGAATGGAATTGCATAATAAGGTTCTAATATCATAGCGCCAAACAAATTAACACGTAGCGAAACCCCTGCACTAAATACTGGAACACGCACATTTTGGTTATAGATCATTACAGGTTGATTGTTTCCATCAACTACTGGCTGACCATCTTTATCTACGGCTTGAACTAAATCCGCATCTGTACGATTCATTTTAATGGTATTGCCACCATACCACGCCAAACCACCATCAACAAAGAAATTCAAGTCAGAGAATAATAATCCTGATTTGACTAGAGCTAATTTTTCAGGACCTGTAAAAGGTATACGCACTTCAAAATTACCAATTGCCATTCTTGAACCAGAAAGTTCGGAGAATCCTATATTACCCGTCACATCTACATTACCACTTTCATATCCACGAATCAAATATGGATAACCAATATATAATGGATATAATGCACTTTCATCTTTTCCTACACGCATATATGAATATAAACGAGCAGCAATTGTCACCGGCTTATAACGATTATATTTTCGAAGATCCACATTAAGTGCTGTAAAGTTATAATCACCGAAATATTGTTCTGCACCTAAACGGTATCTAAAACCCTGCAAGGGTGCAGTAATTCCAAATACAGCATTATCTCCTACAAAACCAGAATTTAATTGTTGGATAACGAAAGGTTTAAAATTACCACCTAACAATTGAGAAGCTTCTTCATTTGTAATTTTTTGTCTATCACCATAGCCGTACCAATAACTTTGTCTCCATTTATCCACACGGTAACCATATCTAGAAATTGCAGCTCCCACTTCAAAACGATGATGACGATTAAATGGATAGGCTACAAAAGCTTCAGCCTGTGTTTGAAAAGTCCGTATAATATAAGTACTCACCGCTAGCTCTGGCTGTCCTTGATAAAATTCTTCGTAACCATATTGTGAAAAACCTGTCATATAAGGAATATGGGATAATGCACCTCCCCAATTCCAACGACTACGCTGATTAATATAGGCAACCTGACCTCCAAAATCATAAATTTCACCATTGATATTCAAGGCAGCGAAGATTTGGTTATACCCAAGAATATCTGAAAATTGACCTTGCACTCCTGAGTTAATCCCGGCACCATAGCGCGATCCAACAGACATTCCAATACCAGAATTAGCTAGATAATCTAACTTGAATTTTGGGGTATAAGCTATATTGCTAATCTGCGCATCGTTGATACGTTCAAAAACATTGAAATTACTTAGGTTACGATTTACAACATTCACTCCACGATCTACATTTGGTGGCAAAATAGCCGCAGTCATATCGATTTCCTTTGCTGAAACTTGTACAGGTTCGAATTCAGAAACATTCGCTTTATAAATGTTATACTTTTTCTTTTTAAAGAAGGAGTACACTATTTCATCGTTTGCCGAAACGGATATAGCAGGAGAATATTCTGTAATACCTGATATACCCGTGAAGTAATCGGTCAAACGTTCAACCGTATTTGAATTTAAATGATAACGATATAGGTTACGGAATCCGTCACTATTCGATAAGAAAAAGATCGATGTTCCATCACCCGAAAATTGTGGATTTAAATTGTTAGCTCCTGGGAATACATCAATATTTGTGATTTTTCCTGTAGTAATTTCATACAGCGCCAAGTTCATTGGAATACTTACCGAACGGCTATTGCTTTCTAATGCCACACGATCTGTACTGAATACTATATATTTTCCGTCACGAGAATAGTTTGGTTGATAATCCGAATAATGGTCGTCAGTTAATTGCGTAAGTTTTTTAGTTTTTATATTATAGGTATATAAATCCGATCTTCCTTCTTCTAATCCTGAAAAGGCCACTGTTTCACCATCTGGTGACCATGCTATATTCGCAAATTCTACAATATTACCCATAGCTTCTGTCAAGATAGGATTACCACTTTCGACATCCACAACCATCAACTTGTTCTTTCCTTGCGAAAACACAGAAAAAGCAAACTTTTTAGAATCTGGAGAAAAAGAACCCGCAGATTCCAAGAAACTAAATTCGTCAATATCCTTATTGGTTAACTTACTGCCAAGCTTACGTATTCGCTTGCCTGTTTTGGCATCAGCGAGAAATAAATCAATACTAAATAAATCCTGTTCGGATAAGTAAACGAGATATTTTCCATCTGGCGAGATGGTAGGCGAAAGGTTCATTTCTCCCGCATTTGTTTGATTGATTAGATTAATGCCTAGGGGACGCGTAGTCGTATCCTTTCCTAAATTACGATACGCTTGCTCCATACTATTTTTCCATAAAGTAGACATGGTTTGCGAATCATAACCAAACACTCGGCGCATCGCAAATTCATACCCATATTTTGCTGTTTCGATGAACAGCGGCATGATGACTGTATCCCCATAAGTGGATCCAATGAAAGACCAAAAAGCCTGTCCGTAACGATAAGGAAAATAATTGTAGGACTGCTCCGTCATTTGTTTTAATGAAGGAATATCTTTGTGTAAATAGGCATCGCGCATCCACATAGAAGTAAAAGCATCTTTCTTACCTATAGAAAAATATTCCGCCATTCCCTCAATCATCCATAATGGAATATTTCCGATATTTTCCAGACGCGTAGAATCCCCTCCTTCCATGATCACACGGTATTGGAAAGCGTGCACCATCTCGTGGCCTAACACGTGTCGAGTTTGTTGATTAATCTGCATAATAGGCATAACGACACGCTGTTTAAACGCTTCAGTTACACCTCCGGTCCCAACGGATATTTCGCCAGAAATGGCAGTTGTTTGTTGAAATTCAGGATGATTATTGTAGATAATAATTGGATTTTTGCGCGAAAAAGTATCTTGAAAAACCTGTTGATGCATATCATACCAGATTTCGGACTCTTTGGCTAACCAACGCATCATGGAATCATTTTGCAGGTAATAGTAAATATTGAAATGCGGAGTGTCGTACACTTTAAAATTCAACTTTTTGTACCGCATTTTATTCTGCCCAAAATACTGCGCATTTACCGATCCCCCAAAGACAAGCATTAATGCTAAGCAGCACAAAATCTTATTAAAACACTTTTTTGCCAACAAACTCATAATTAAATAGTTAATACTATAAATTTTGTAATTTTTCTTATTGTTCTTCAGTTGTAGATTCTTCCGTTGAATTTTGATTTTCTTGCAATGGATCTAATTCTATGTCCGTATCTAAATCCGTATCTGTACTGTCCACCGGAGCTACATACTGTGCTCTTGGCGTTGGACATTGATATGTTTTGGTGATCTCCACCGTTGGTTCAGGGAATTTACCAAATGTAACGCCTAATTCCGGATGTTTGTAAACTTCTTCCATAAACATGGCATATATTGGCAAAGCTGTTTTTGAACCTTCACCAGAAGCTGAATTCTTAAAGTGAATACTTTGTTCATCACAACCAACCCAAACACCTGCAATTAAGTCTTTTGTTACCCCCATGTACCACGCATCCACATAATCAGATGAAGTACCCGTTTTACCACCAATTTGATTATTCTCTTTAAACAAGTCCCACTCCCATAATGCCTGTGAAGTACCTCTTGGTTCTTCAATAGTACCTCGCAACATATAGGTCATCAGCCATGCATTTTCAGGACTGATTACTTGTTTGTGTTCTGTTTCAAAAGAAGCGATAACATGTCCTTCTTGATCTACAATTTTAGACACTAAAATAGGTTCTGTGGTTTTACCTGCATTCATAAAAGTCGCATATGCTTTCACCATTTCATATACAGACACATCATTTGGCCCTAACCCCACAGAAGGCACAGCTTGCAATTTACTATCAATACCACATTTATGCGCGGTCTCTACAACTTTGTTTGGACCTACCGCTTCAGTTACTTGCGCCGTGATGGTATTCAATGATCTGGCCATTGCGTGACGTAGTGTCATATCACTATATGATACTGACCAGTCCGCATTTTTTGGTTCCCAAGCTTCCATCCCATCCTTACCCATAAACTCAATTTTCACAGGCTTATCGGTAAATTTATCACAAGGTGACATTCCCGATTCTAAAGCCGCTAAGTAAGCGAAAGGTTTGAATGTTGAACCCGCTTGTCTTTTGGCCTGGTTTACATGGTCAAACTTATAGAACTGGTGATTGATACCTCCCACCCAAACTTTAATTTCACCATTATATGGATTCATTGCCATCATACCCGTATTCAACATCATTACATAATGCTTTAAAGAATCCATCGTAGAATAGTTTACTTTTTCCATACCATCCCAGGTAAACACTTCCATCTCTTTCTTTTCATTCAGCACTTGAAAAACACTATCCTCATTGTTATTGAAACGCTGCATTAAGCTAGAGTAAGCAGGCAATTTGCGTGCTTGATTTTCCAAAAACTCAGGAATCACATTTCCTTCCTTGTCACGCCAAGGCTCACTACTTCCCCAAGTATTTTTCAATCTACGTTGCAATTCTTCCATTTTCTTAGCTACAACATTTTCTGCAATTTTTTGCATGCGCGAATCAATTGTAGTGTATATTTTCAAACCAGCTTTATTGATATCAATCTCATTGTCCTGACTCCATTTGTCTAACCAGCGATACACAGCAGATCTCAAATATGAATCATTCGCATCCGTATTATCGTGAAAGCTTAAGTCTAATTTTAACGAGTCTTGAGCTAATTTCGCTACCTGTTCATTATCCAAATAACCAGCTTTTTCCATTTGAGATAATACCACATTACGTCTTTGCAAGGCATTTTTCGGATTACGAATTGGGTTATAAATGGTCGTTCCTTTCAACATACCTACTAACAAAGCACTTTCATTTGTGTTTAGCGCTGAAGGTAATTTATTAAAATAGCGTAAAGATGCAGATTTAATTCCATATGCATTATTACTAAATGATACGGTATTCAGGTACATTGTAATAATGGATTGCTTCGAATATTTGCTTTCCAACTTGTAAGCAGTCATCCATTCTTTGTATTTAGTAATCAAAATACGGACACCAGGAATTTTACTTAGATAACCTTGAGAATGTGCATATCGCGTTTTGAAAAGGTTTTTTGCTAGCTGTTGTGTAATGGTACTTCCTCCACGTTGATCGCCTTTAAGCGTGGAAACAATACCAGAAGCCAAACCAAGAAAGTCTACTCCATTGTGTTTGTAAAAACGAATATCCTCAGTAGCAATCAAGGCTTCAATAACTTCGGGAGCAATACTATCAAAAGAAACTGGATCGCGATCTTCGTCGAAATAACGACCAATCAACACGGAATCAGCGGTATATAATTCTGAAGCTACATTAAGGGTTGGCAATAAGATGTCTTTCTGTGTCGGGGAATATCCAAATAGACCCAAAAAATTTAGTTGAACGGCACATGTGAGCAATACAATAGAATATATTCCTATAATAATGTATCGCAAGAATCGATTTTTAACACGTCTAAACATAGAGTAAATATGACAAAAATGTTTGGTAAAAATCGCATAGAAAACGATTTTTAAAATATCCTCCGCTATAAAATTAACGAATTTTAACAATTGTTTGTTTTACCCTAAATAAATCGCTTACAAATACTTCAGTAGTGAACTATTTACAACATAAAAACATCTGTATAGAGACACTAATAAAATTCATATTATTTGACTAAATTTACCAGGCATTTAACTTACGATATGTTAAAACAGACACTACAACAAAAGTTATTACAAAAACTATCCCCGCAGCAGATACAATTTATTAAGCTTCTGCAGGTTCCTACAGCTTCTTTGGACACACGTATCAAAGAAGAGCTGGAGGAAAATCCTGCATTAGAAGATGGCAGCTTGGCCAATATGAACGATTCCATCGAAGATTATCCAGATAAAGATCCGGATGATTATGAAAATAAAAATGACGATGGTTTTGAGGAAGAGTTTTCTCTTGAAGAATATATTCAAGAAGATGACTACAAAGATTACGGTGGTAATTACAATAGTGAGGATGACGAGGATCATAAAGAAATTCCTATTGCCATTCAAGATTCTTTTTTCGAAAAGCTGCAAAATCAACTTGACTTATTAGCACTTACGGATAAACAATATCTAATTGGCAATCAAATTATCGGTAGTTTGGATGATGATGGGTATTTAAGACGTCCTATCCTATCGTTGATTGATGATTTGGCTTTTTCCCAAAATGTAATGGCTGAAGAATCCGAAGTCGAGGAAATGCTTGCTGTGATACAAGAGTTTGAACCAGCTGGTATTGGCGCACGTGATCTGCAGGAATGTCTGTTAATTCAACTTCGTAAGAAAGACCAAGATAATACAATAGTAAAAAAGGCTATTGAAGTAGTTCGTAACTACTTGGATGAATTCACTAAGAAACATTACGATAAAATCGAGAAGCAACTGAATGTAAATTCAGACGAGCTTAAAGATATTATCAATGAAATTTTGAAGTTAAATCCCAAACCTGGTGATTCAGCAGCTGTAGCTGGAAAACAATTGCAGATTATACCAGATTTTCATATTTCAAACAATGATGGCGTTCTTCATTTAACCTTAAATGGTCGTAATGCTCCAGAACTGCGTGTATCCAGAACCTATCAAGATATGTTTGAGCATTATGAAAAAGCCGAAAAGAACGACAAAAAAATGAAAGAAGCCGTTCAATTCGTCAAATCCAAATTGGATTCGGCAAAGTGGTTTATCGACGCCATCAAACAAAGACAGCAAACGCTCCTTAAAACAATGAACGCCATTATGAAATACCAATACGAGTACTTCTTAACTGGTGACGACCGTATGTTGAAGCCCATGATCCTAAAAGATATTGCCGAAGAAATTGATATGGATATTTCTACAGTTTCTCGCGTAGCTAATTCAAAATATGTACAGACAGAATTTGGGACTTTTCTATTAAAATCTTTCTTCTCCGAAGCTATTCAAACGGATTCGGGTGAGGAAGTTTCGAACAAAGAGGTGAAGAAAATCTTAGAAGAATGTATTGCCAACGAAGATAAACGCAAACCTTTGGCAGACGAAAAATTAACAGAAATACTAAAAGAAAAAGGCTATACGATAGCGCGACGAACTGTAGCAAAATATCGGGAATCCATGAATATTCCTGTAGCGAGATTAAGAAAGGAATTATAGCAATATAATTCCTTTTCTTTTTTAGCTTGGGATCAAATATCCTATACACAAAAAAGTCAATCCAAATGGATTGACTTTTTATATTGTGCACTACACAATAATTACGCAGTAGTTTCTTGCTGTAATCCTTGTTTGTAGATAGCTTTCTTAATTTGTGTACGACGAGTTACAGACTTCTTCTCGTATGCTTGACGAGAACGTAATTCACGTAAAACCCCAGTCTTCTCAAATTTCTTTTTGAAGCGTTTTAATGCTCTATCTAGAGATTCTCCTTCTTTAACATTTACGATAATCATAATTCCTGTATACCTCCTTTCGTTTGTAAAATTCTTTGTGGTGCAAAGGTAGAAATAAAACTTAATTATGCAAACTCTAATTACAATAAATCTGATTTATTTTCCTTTGGGAATGATACTACAAATAATCGATCAATTTATTTGCTCGAAATTAAAGTAAATTCCATTTTTCTATAAGTTTTTCTAGAGGTTCCTCTTTCGTGCATAAAGCTGTATGCAAACCCAAAGCAGCTGCTGTACGCAAATGTTGAGGACTGTCGTCAATAAATAATGTCTTATCAGGCTCCAAATTGTGCTTTTCCAAGACGTATTCAAAAATATCAGCATTTGGCTTACGCATACTCATCAGATGCGAATAGTACGCCTGTTCAAAAAATCCAGTATTATCCTCTACTCCATATTTATCGTGAATATGCTTCATACAATAATCGTAATGAATAGCATTATTATTACTTAGCAAAAATGTTCTGTATTTATTATTCAACTGAATCAATAATTCATGTTTACCTTCTGGCACTCCAAGCAACAAAGCATTCCATGCTTGATCAATTTGTTCGTCTGTAAGGTTGTTGTTTTTCGTTAAATCCCGAATTCCATCGCGAAATTGTGCGGGGCTAATAATTCCTTTGTCAAAATCATCAAAAAGTTCGATTTGGCCTGAATGTGCAAATATTTCATCTACATTTGATATACCTAATTGAGTAAAAGCTTGTTGCGATTTCTGGAAGTCAATCATAAAAATCACGTTGCCATAATCGAGGATAATATTTTCAATTTTTTGCATTATAAATTTGGTTTTTTCAGTACAAATATCAATATTTGCATCGTCAAAACGGAATAAAGTTCACTTTTGACACCAACAAAAAATCGCTCCTATAGCTCAGTTGGTTAGAGTAGAAGACTCATAATCTTTTGGTCACTGGTTCGAGCCCAGTTGGGAGCACTGAAATCCTCACAGAAATGTGGGGATTTTTTGTTTGTAAAACACTCCAAATACTGTCTAATCACCAATTTTTAATCTTTTCTTCTTACGAGTGATTAAAAAACTTGTTAATAATATCTATATCAAGTATACAGTAAAAGCGGCACTTTTTGATGAATTTTATCTAGCTAGTGTCTCGCTGTTGTCTCGCAAATCATTAAGAAATTTATTGTCTAAAAATTATTATACAGCTTCACTCCTATTCGCTCGCCGACCCGCGAGTTGAGCGAAGGTCGTTGAAGAGGAATGCGCAAGCATGATTTAATGACATATTTGAAGTACATAAAAGCTACCTGTGAGGATTTTATTTGTCCTCTTCTCAACAAAATCTTTCTGACTCTTGTTCATCCTGAGGTTATCTCATCCATGGATGAGCTTAAAACATTCAAGACTTACCGGAAATACTATGAAAAATTTAGCACATCGATTAGAAGAAATAAAAACAGAACTAAAAGATAATTTGGGAAGAATATTTTGGTCTATGAAGAATAATCCTGTTTATCGGGTATATTTGCATCATGCCATTGTTGACGATAAACCCGAAGAATTTGAACAATTTGTACAAGAATATTATCCTGAAAATCGGAATGCTGCCTTAGATGAACTGCATGCTTTAAAAGAGAAAATTCGAAAGGTGAGTTCAGATGAAGCGAGGGAAATTTTCGAGAAAAATGGTGTAAATCTATTGCGCTCTGATATTCATTTTATGGAAGAAGATGCCATCTTCACTATGTATAAATTAGATGCGTATACGAATAGGGAAAAATATATCCAAGAAGAGTCTGTGGACTATGTAGATACTTTCACAGATACCGATTACATCTTACAAACTAAAAAAGATATATATCTAAACACTGTAGAGGTGTATCAAGAAAAGATAGAAACTATCTTTGTAGTGGATAAATCTAAACAGTAAGATTTCAATTTGTTTAAAATTCATATTTACTATACGATTAGGGGATTTGTCCCCTTTTCTTATGTAAGTCACATTCTATAAGCAATAAATACTTTATCATCAACTTTCTTCATGCTCTGATGGTTCAATATTCGCTAGATTAACTTAGATCACAACAATATGCTAAGCACAGAAAAGGAAAAACAAGAATCGACAGCATTTTACAAAGAAGCGTTGGAAATGCTTCATGCTAGTGGTTGCCAATTTATGTTAGGAGGCGCTTTCGCGATGTTTCATTATACGGGAATTTTTAGGGACACGAAAGATTTAGATATATTCTGCAAAAGCAGTGAATACCCAAAAATTCTTAAATACTTTGCCGAGCAAGGATACCGCACCGAAGTGACTGACGCGCGTTGGCTTGCTAAGGTATTCCATGGAGACTATTTCATCGATATTATTTTCGACACAGTCAGCAATATATGTACGGTGGATGAAAGTTGGTACGAACGCGCCAGTGATGGCTATTTTGCGGATGTACCCGTAAAATTTATTCCTGTTGAAGAACTTATCTGGTGCAAAATATATGTGCAGAATAGAGAAAGAAATGACAATGCAGATATAAATCACATCTTGTTGAAATACGGCAAGGAAGTGAATTGGGAAATCCTCTTGTACAGATTAGACACGCATTGGCATTTACTGTTGGCACAGATTCTAATTTTCCAATTTGTGTACCCTTCAGAATATAGAGAAATCATTCCAAAATGGCTTTTTGATGAATTGATGCGTAGGGCTAATGAACAATATGATCTCCCCTCACCTGTTGAAAGAGTTTGTAGAGGTCCTTTGATTGATCAAACTCAATATCAAGTGGATGTGAAAGAATGGAATTATAAAAGTTATACGATCACAACCGTTTAATTATGGCGAATAGAAAGAAAATAAGAATAGCCGCTATGGCGGATATACATACTAAAAGTAGCGACAAAGGGATTTTGAGAAGTACGTTTAAAGAGATTAATGAGAAGGCAGATATTTTGCTGATTTGTGGTGATCTAACCGATACGGGCGATGAAGAAGAAGCTCGCATTTTAGGTGAAGGATTGGATGTGTTACAAGTGCCCGTGATTGGTGTTTTGGGAAATCATGATTATGAAAAAGGTCGTCAAAAGATGATTAAACAAATTTTAGCGGAGCATGATATGACTATCCTTGATGGAGAATCCATTGTTATTCACGATGTAGCTTTTGCTGGGGTGAAAGGTTTTGGTGGAGGATTTGAACAATATATGCTTTCTCTTTTTGGGGAAGAAATGATGAAGCAATTTGTTCATGAAGCCGTAGATGAGGCATTACAATTGGACCGTGCACTGACAAGATTGGAACAAGATAATCCGCAGATGCCTAAAGTAGTATTGCTGCACTATTCGCCCATCAAAGAAACCATTATCGGAGAACCCGAACAGCTTTATCCTTTCTTGGGGTCATCACATTTGGCGGATACTATAAGCCGTAGACAGGTTACGGTAGCTTTTCATGGGCACGCACACGCGGGTTCTCCTAAAGGTCAGACTTCCACAAAAATTCCTGTTTATAATGTTGCTTTACCCGTACTAAGAAGAGAGAAAAAAGACCAATCCTTTATTATAGTGGAAGTATAATAAAGGATTGACAATATAAACTGTGGTCAGGAATTAATTTAATTTAACGGTAGGCCATCCCTGCTTATCCCAAGTAATTTTTTTGATAAGCAATTTTGATCTTCCTGCGTCTTTAGCATCATAACCATGAAATAGAATATAATCTTGGTTTTCTGTATGGACGACAGCATTATGTCCTACTCCATGCCAATTTTCGTTTCCCGCCAGAACCAACTTTCCCCCTGCCTGCGCTAAATCAATTCCTTTTTCATCCAGATATGGACCTTTTATATTTTTTGATCTTCCTACAATCATTTTATATGTGCTATTTACACCTTTACAACAGTAATCTATGGAAACAAAAAGATAATAATAGTCTTTATGCTTAAAAATAAATGGTGCTTCTATAGCATTTCCTCCCGCATCTTTTGGATTGTCATCCACAGAAGGCGGATTCGGATCTTTGGAGGACTTTTTTCGACTTGCTATAGTTGGAATATTTGTAATGTCATCTTCTACACGAAGACCATCTTTAGACAATTTCACTAATTTGATTCCATCCCAAAAAGAACCAAAACTCATATACGGCGTTCCTTTTTTATCTAAAATAATGTTTGGGTCAATAGCATTCCAATTCGTCTGCCCTGGAATAGATTGAATAACTAAACCATGATCTTGCCATTTGAAATTAGGATCATCCTTGTCCAAAGTCACATTGGTTGCTACGCCGATGCCAGAAGTATTTTTTCCAAAAGCAGAAACGCTATAGTACAAATAGTATTTACCATTAAAGAAAGCGATGTCTGGTGCCCAAATGTGCCCTTTGAACGTCGGCACTTTTTCAACAGTCCATTGCGGAGGTACACTAAAAACTGGTTTTTCTCTTTTCCAATTTATCATATCTCTAGAACTTGAAACCGCAATTCCATGCCCCGTGGAGAATAAATAATAAGTATCCTGATGCTTAATCATAACGGGATCATGCACTGCTAATTTACCCGTGGGTTGCGCAAAAACCGAAATGGAAATAGAGAAAGAAAAGAGTAGATTAATTAGTTTAAGTCTCATAATTTGTTATTCAAGTAGGTTGATGTATTGCTCTACCTTACATAGCACAATCCCATAAAGATAAGCATCTTACTTATAAAACAAATTGATTTAGAGTCTTAAAAATAAACTTCTATTAGCTCACTGTATTAGTTTTTCTTTTTAGCTTGAATAGACCATTTACCACCCTCCAATAGTATTTCTTTTCCTTCTTTCACAAAATCTTTTAGTGACTTTCCATTTCTTTTTATCACCAGATTATCCATATCATATTCCTTTGGCAGACTAAATCGAGCTTTTGTCGAGTTTGGAACATGAAGTTTTAAAGAAAGCAGATTATTTGTATTCCTAATATCCAAGATAATGTTTCCTTTAATAGATGGCACCAAAGTGTGCAGATTTTTTATCCCTTCGACGTTTGGACTTACTATGAATTCATCGTACCCTGGTTTATAGGGGCGGATACCAGCCATATATCCATGTAAAATACTTAGCCCTCCTCCACTCCAGGCATGATTAACCGTACCACCACCAAAACCTTCTTTGCCAATCCCCCATCCCTCAAATAAAGTCGAAAAATAATTGTTATTGACCATCTTTTCAAAACGTTGTTTATGTCTTTGATTTGCTTTTGCAGGGATTCCCATTATATACATCGCTTCAAAAACATATTTTTCCATATACGGACTTGCATGATGTTGTGTTTCAAAAACCTTTTCTATCTCTGCATATTTTTCTGGCTCTGCTATGCCCGAAACGACGGCTAAGGCATGTGCTCTATCATCTGTCAATCCTTCATACTCTGTAGATCTATATTGACCATCTTTCCAAAACACTTGATTGAACGCAGCTTTTAATTTAGCCATTTTAGAGGCAAGAATTTCCTGATCTTTTGAATATCCTAATTCTATAGCAATGGCATGCTGACTTTTTAAAGCTAGATAATACCACAAATTATAGAGCAATGTTATATCTCTATTCTCCCCCCAGTCTCCCCAATTCCATTCGCCTTTACGAACTTTTACTAATCCATTGTCCTGAAATTCCCACAAATCCAAATATTTTTGGCTTTTTGGATAAGCAAATTCAATCATTTCCTTATCTCCAGTATGAAGATAATAGTTCCAAACACCATAATGTCCGATAGTGGCCAGAATCTGACCGGGTAATTCTCTACCCCAAATCACACTAGGGATGGGAGAATGTAAACTTCCATCCTCTCTTTGCCAACCAAACATTTCTAAAAGCCATTTTTTTGATAATGCATGTGAAGATGGAGATAATGCATAAAAAGATTCTTCACTCTCCAAAACAGCATCCCCCGTCCAAAGTGAACGTTCACGATCTGGACAATCCATATAATTGTCGCGCATGGTGACATACAGCGTTCTTCGTGCCTTCTGCCATAGCTTATTGAAAAACTCGTCCGAACAGTGAAATTCTCCAGCAAATTCTGTATTATATCCTGTCTCTCGATATCCAATAAAATCGAATTCAATATCATTAGAAGCCACTACATACATGTAATGCCCATTCATCCAGCCTGGACTTTCATACTGCTGTTTACCCTCTTTGGTGATATATTCAGCACGAATTATATCATCATCGCCATCATAATGGTAGAAATTATCTGTAGCCAAAGTTATTTTTTGACCTGCTGGAGCCTTTTTTAAAGCAATCACCGGTGTGAATTGCATATTATAGGGTAGTTTACATTTTAATGTATCCCCATCACGTATTATATCTTTTTTGTGGATTTTTTTTATTCCAAAGTCTTTCCATTGGGGAATGGATCTTTTCACGAGTTTATTCCATGGTGCATCTCCTGCTTTTGCCACCACAATAGCATGTTGAGAAGCTTGTGATTCATCATTAATATGCATTGATCTTTTATCAACTTCTCTCGCATCGAACAATAAACTTGATTCAGGTAGTCTAAAATTAGCGTGCGGTTTATCTGCCATTTTATAGGATAAAATTCGATTAACGTTCCAGGTCTCGTCAGACAAAATTGTTAAACCATTGCTTTGAAGATCGAATAACAAACCAGCTTTTCCGCTGTCGTGATGTGAAAATCCTTGCTTGCCAAAATACCACAGATCCACTGCTATGATATTTTTTCCTGTTTTTAAATAGGGAGCTATATTTACTTCATCATAATAGGTATCATTAATATTTGGCCCGCGTTTTACACCTCCTTCAAATACGACCAATTTTCCATTGATATATAGCCAGTATTTACTATCCACAGCAATTTTAGCAAGAGCCGATTTTGGAACATTTTTTACGTTTACTTCTTTTACAAAACCAATCCAGACATTTATTTTATCTGTTTCAGGTAAGTCCATTGAAATCCATTTGGCTTTCCATTCTTGTGCAAAAGCAGGATGAGTAAATCCTATAAAAAATAAAAATACAACAGATAAATTCTGAATAAGTCTAAATGGTCTTATTGATTTCATCATAGATAATTGGTAAAAATATTACTCTTTCGAGTAATGCTGTTTATAATAGGTGATATAATTGACCGAATATAAACTAATTTTCCAAAACGAATCTATGGAATAATCTCAATTATAGATCATTTTGAATCATACTATACATTAAGGATTTGATAGCAACTCATTCAATAAATCATCTAAGTTAATGATGGCATAAGTAGACGCGTAATCAGACATTGCATATGGAATTATTAAATGACCATTATGAATGATTTGCCCACATGAATAAACTACATTCGGAACATATCCCTCACGTTCTTCTTGATTGGGGTAAATGAGCGGTTCTTTTAACCTTCCGATAATTTTAGTAGGATCATTTAAATCCAACAAACTTACACTTATACTGTATTGACGCATAGGTCCTACACTATGTGTCAGTACTAACCAGCCTTTTTCCGTTTCGATAGGTGAACCACAATTTCCTATTTGGATAAATTCACAAGGATATTTTGGCTCCCGAAGCAAAATTACATCCTGATGCCAATTAATTAAATCATCTGAAAAACAGATATAGTTATTTTCTCCATCGACCCGGCACAGCATAGCGTATTTTCCATTAATTTTTTTGGGGAAAATAGCAGCTCCTTTATTGGCGACTTTACCATTAATAGGCTGAATTTTGAAGGTGACAAAATCCTTGGTAGAAAGTAATTTGGGCATGATAGTTATTCCATCATAAGCAGTATAGGTAGCATAATAAATAAAAGAACCATTTCCTTGATCAAATTTCAGAAACCGTGCATCTTCAATGCCATTTCTTTCGGTATCGCTAATAGGAAAGATTACGCGTTCGGAAATAGAGGTATTCAATGAATAAGAAATCTGATAATGCGAAGAGGCTAGCCAAAGTATATGATTCAAAAACTGGTTATAAATAGGATTGGAGCCATATTCAGCATTCAATTCTTTTATGAAACGTCTGAGTTCTTCATATACAAATGTTTCTGGAAATTTATTATATACAATAGTATTGAATGCATCATCCACCGAATCGATATTGGAAAGCTTCTCAAAAAATTCGTGCTTAATGTATATATGATTTTTAAAATTCTTAGGTTTTTCTAAAAGACGTCCGACTTCATCCAATTGAATATTTAGATCTTTATCGATAATACCAGAACGAAAAACAATGGATGATACATGACCTTCTCCCGTAGCTCTAAAACTTAAAATAATTCGTTTTTGACCATCCTCTAGCTGCGTTTGATCGGGCGATTCCACGATAGAAGGATTGAAAAAAGCGGCCGACTCTACGGAATATTCCATCGTAAAATAGGCTCCTATTAACAACTTATCCTTGTAAGTATAGGGGTATTCTAAAGTTTCTTTACTTAGAGGTGCTTCCATTGCTCGCTTAAAATTTCTTTCCCATATCTCAACAACACTTCTATGTCTATTAGAAAAATTACGAAGTATCTGATTTAAAAGCACTTCTTTTTCACTTTTATACAAAGAAATAACTCGTTTAATAACTTTTTCTTTTCGTTCATTACTTAAATTAAAAAACCGAGCTAAGACACGAGTGGTATCAGGTTTAAAATATATATTCTTGCGAGTTAGTACTATTCCCATTTTTCTTAGATTTTAATTAGCTTATTAACAAAAAAACTCTATTTTTGTTGACCTCAAAGCTCGCTTAACGTGGGTTATCTCTTTTAAATAACAATAAAGTACTAACATTCTACTTCTTAAGTACTGAAATATCTCTCAATAAAATTTAATATTCGTAAAAAATTGAATTAATACAATATTTAATTGTTATTTACAATCTTTTATTGGTACATTTGAAATACAAATACATTTTTTAACCTATGAAAAAAAGACTTCTACTGTTCAGTTGCCAAATTGTGGCAGCCGGATGCTTGATGGCACAAACGGACACTCTATCCTACCCATCAGGATTTCAAACCAATAAAATGTCAATTCAATTGCAAGGAGGAACTAACGGATTTGGAGCGGGTGTACGCTATCAGGTCTTAGAAAAATTAGCAGTTCGTTTGAATGGTACATTTTTCTATTACAAAATGAATGATCCATTAAAAGGTCGTAATATTAATCTTGCAGCTTTAGGCGATTATAAAGATGATGTTAAATATGTACAAGGTAGTGTAAGCCAAGTTGGATTACTAGGCGAATACAGTCTTTTACCTGTTTTAAGAGTTGTTGCAGGTGGTGCTGTATTAAACAACACAGAAGTGGATGGTTATTTGAACCCTTCAAAAGGCATTGATGTTGGCAATTTATCTATCACTCCGGAGCAAATTGGAGATTTAAAAGCTCAGGTAAGTTATAATGGTTTTGCTCCTTATATTGGTTTAGGTCTTGGAAGAAGTACTCCATCTAAAAGATTTGGTGTAAATGTTGACTTAGGATCATACTACATGAGTCCAGCAAAAGTTAATATTGATGCGACTAAAATGTTAGCTCCAAATAAGCAACAAGAATCAACTTTAGAAAATAATTTATCTTCTTTTAGATGGATGCCTACTATTCAACTAAATTTAAACTTTAGAATTGCAAAATAAACCCAAACCAATCATGAAAATTTCAACTAAATACATATTATTAACGCTAATAACTATTGCCTCGGCAGTATTTTATACGTGTAATAATCCATTCAACGGTATTGAGATTATTACAGATGGAAATTTATATGGAAACACCCCTACAGGTGTTATTTTTATAAATGCCAACGATAAAAATCCTACTCCAGTTGGAGATTTTACAGTCACGATTTCAGGTTCTAATGCGGATAAAGTAATCAACGATATTGGTAAAAAAGAATTTAAAGTCGTAGGTGGTATGTTGAGTTTAGCTCTTGAAGAAGGAGTAAAACCCACAAAATCGAATCCAATTCAGTTTCATATTAACGGTGAATTAAACGGATATGTACCTGTCTCACAAACAATCACGTTGGATAAAGATTCAGCATCTGTTTATGTGGTGAAAATGGTACAATATAAAAACTTACCTGAAGGTACAGCTGCTGTGGTAGGTAAAAATACAACTTTAACTTCGGGTGCAACAACTGCTCCAACGACAATTGCATTACCAAGTAGCGCATCAAAGCCAGAGCAAACAAATATTCTTGTTGAAACTGGTACACAATTCTTAAATGCTAATGGAGCTCCTATTACTGGTGGTACTTTAACAAGTAACATTGTACAGTACAGCCCTTCTTCTGAGAAAGCGTTGGAAGCATTTCCAGGTGGATTATCAGCTCAAAATTTAGTAGATGCTAGTGGAAATAAACTAAATGCTGGATCATTCGTAACAGCTGGTTTTGTTGCTATTGATATGAAAGTGGGCAATCAAGCTGTGAAACAATTCTCGAAACCATTAAAAGTGGATATGGAAGTGAGCAATCAAATTGTAAATCCAAATACGGGTTCAACAATAAAAGCTGGTGATCAGATCGCAGTATGGAGTTTGGACGAATCAAAAGGTGTTTGGAAAAGAGAAGGTAACACTACAATTGCGAATAACGGAGGTAAATTAATCGCATCTTTTGATATTCCTCACTTATCCTACTGGAGTTTGAATTTCTATTCCGAAAACTGTACGCAATCTACTAAAATCACTGTTAATGCTAATGCTGGTGCGGCAAATAGAACTTATACTATCAACTTATTAAATGAAAGTGGCCAACCTGTATCAACATCAGCGGATATTTCTCATACTATGACTTCTGGAGCTAATACAATTACGTTGGACAAACTACCAAGTTACAAATTAAAAGTGGTATTAGTGGATAAAGCTACAGGTGAAAAAGCAGCGGAATCAGCATATTTTGATCCTTGTTCTAACCAAGGTGTAAGTGTAACATTAAATGCAGCAACTATTGATCTCGTAAATGTTAATCTAGATCTTACAGGAAAATGTCCAGCTAAGAAAACAACTGTTTTACCGAGTGCTAATGCATCTCTTTATAGAAATGTTAATAATAGTAAAGTATTTGTACAATCGATACGTGTAGAAAATGGCACAGGTTCATTAAAATTAATTAACAATACGAAATACTATATTGAAATCGTATATGATGGAAGAAAATACTCTACAGAGTTTGACTTCAATAAATCAGATACTTCATTACCAGCAAAAGATGGTCTGAAAGGAAAAATAACTTACAATTCAGCAACGAATTCCTCCGTATTGACAGCAGAATTCAACATTCCAAATTGTAAATAATTATTTAATAAATAATAAAATAAGGCTCTTATGTTCACGCATAAGAGCTTCTTAGTTTTTATAGGGAACTACACCTTACAAAAATCGAAACATCAATATGATAATAATAAGTTAAAGAGATATAAATATTTATATAATTTATATATTAGTATTATTAATTATTTCCAATGCATACTGCCTTTATTAAGAAAATAATTTTTACCCTAATCATTTGCCAATTATTTTTACTTCTTGGTGTCAATATTTCCTGTTATGCGGGCGAAACTACAGACAGCTTAATCTCAGTTTTAAAGAAGGAACTTAAAAAGAAAGATCAATACGATATCGCATCAAGATGCTTTAAAAACTATTTCTGATCTATTACAGATTAAAACTGGCAAGATAGTATCAACAAGATTGATACAGAATTAGACAAGCTTATTCTTGAATCTGTTACATTACTACAATATAAAGCGAATGAAAAAAGTCAACAACTCATAACAGATCTTAAATCTGTCCCAATTCCTATTAGCCGCGAAAAAATTCGGCGAGTCTTAGACAATTTATTAAGCAATGCTATCAAATTTAGTTCACCGGCTAGCGAAATATCTATACAACTGTTGGACTCTGATGAAAATACCATTCAAATTAGAATAGCAGATAATGGGATTGGTATTCCTGAAGAGTTTAAAGCTAAATTATTTGACCTTAATCCACAAATTAGACGTGAAGGAACTTTCGGAGAAGAATCTTTTGGATTAGGATTGTATATCTGTAAACAAATCATCGATCAACATATAGGAAAAATATGGATTGAAAATAATATCAATCAAGGAACAATATTTATCATAGAATTACCTAAAAAATAATTTTTACACTATTTAACATTTTTTATCCTTTATAATAAATCTCAGCTATTGACAGGAATAGCTGAGATTAGTATTTTGGCGCATTATTTTTTAATAAAAATTGGTAGCGATAACCAATTGACATTCTTTGAACACTATCATTCATTAATTATAAATTTTAGTATTTAGATTATGTTAAAACAATTATTAAACTCTAAAAAGTGCCTAATATTAACCAAAGGACTACTGCTTTATTTATTTTTATTAACAACCTCATCTTTTGCGCAAAGCAATTCTGTCAAAACTAGTTTCACTGCTAGGCTATTGAATGTAGAAGCCCCTACGAATGAAACTTTTCGCTATAATAGCTTACTCACAAACGGAAAATCCGAAACTGTAGACTATAAATTATCAACCAAATTGCCTGCAGGCTGGCAAGTTACGTATCGTGTAGAAGGTATTTCTGTAACTTCCTTACAAGTCGAATCAGGAAGCACCAAAGATATCAGTATAGAAATCACCTGTCCTATTACCACCAAACCAGACACATACAAAATTCCAGTTCAGGCTATTTCATCTTTTGATACGCTTAAATTAGATCTTGAAGCTGTAGTGCGAGGCTCCTACGCTGTAGAACTTACCACTCCTACGGGCAGATTAAGTGATGAGATTGTCGCTGGAAATAGCAAAGAGATTCTATTAGTGGTAAAGAATACAGGAACATTACCCTTAAACGCTTTAGAATTATCTTCTCAACTGCCAAGCAAATGGGAAACTAGCTTCTCGCCTTCTAATATCGAACAATTACAACCTGGTCAAAGTGCTGATATCAAAGTAACTTTAAAAGTTCCTGAGAAAACAATTGCTGGAGATTATGTAACTAAAATGACTGTAAGGTCGAATAATGGAACCTCCGAAGCGACTATCCGTATGATGGTAAAAACTTCCATTTTATCAGGTTGGGTTGGAATAGTAATTATTGCTGCAGCTGCAGGTTTAATCTATTATTTAATTCGCAAATACGGAAGAAGATAATCGATAAACTAAATCAGAAATAACATTACACATGAATAATCCAATCATACAACTGAAGGATTTAAGTAAATGTTATGGCACAAAAAAGGCTGTTGATAAATTAAATCTTCATATAGCTTCAGGAGAAATATTTGGTCTATTGGGTCCAAATGGGGCTGGAAAAACAACCAGTATTCTTATGATGTTGGGTTTGACGGAACCCACGGAAGGGACAGCAACTGTTTGTGGATATGACGCAACTAGAAATCCTTTAGAAGTCAAAAAACTTGTCGGGTATTTGCCCGATAATGTAGGCTTCTATCCAGACATGACAGCGCTAGAAAATCTATGTTTTATCGCGCAGATAAATGGTATTGAAGAACAAGAAGCTAAAAAATCGGCTATAGAATTATTACAGACTGTAGGTTTAACTCATGCTACCAACAACAAAACAAACACTTTCTCTCGAGGAATGAAACAACGTCTTGGCTTAGCTGAAGTACTAATTAAAAAACCACAGGTTGTAATTCTGGATGAGCCCACCCTTGGAATTGACCCAAGTGGAGTTAATGAGTTTTTAGAACTCATTCAAAAATTGAGTAGAGAGCAAAATTTGACGGTGTTGATGTCATCACATCATTTACATCAAGTACAACGGGTGTGTGATCGTGTAGGAATTTTTGTGGACGGTAAGATGATTGTTGAAGGGCCTATTGAAACACTAGCTCACCAACTCCAATTGAACGAAGGATTTAAAACAATCATTCAGCTTGATAACAATAAATTATCATCATCAGATATTACAGCAGTATTATCTGAAATAAGTGGCTATAAATCTTGTGAATTGCAAAATGACATATTAAGTATCTATTCCGATCTTGATATCACGGCCGATGCTGTAAAACTATTGGTGCATAAAAATGCCAATATTATATCTGTACAACGAAATGGCTATTCGCTTGATGATATATATGCCAAATATTTTGAAAATCAAACAGTAAAGATGTAAAATGGAAAAAAAAATAAGCATCTTCAAAAGTAATAATACGACAAATAAAGAGAGTAACTCGAGCTTTATCCCTATTGCGATGAAAGTGTTGATCAAAAAAGAAATTACATCGCACATACGAAGCTGGCGCTTTATCATCTTGCTTGCTTTAATCGTATTGACTTTTGGAGCTTCTCTATTTGTGTCTTTTTCGGGGCTAAAAGACACAATTAATAATGCACAGGATCCTGATAGTACATTTGTCTATTTAAAATTACTTACCACCAGTGACAATTCAATTCCTCCTTTTCATGTATTTTTGAATTTCTTAGCACCTTTATTGGGGATAGCTTTAGGTTTCGATGCGATTAATTCAGAGCACAATGGAGGAACTTTAACTCGGCTTGTCGCACAGCCTATTTATCGGGACAATCTATTACTTGCAAAATTCTTTGCACCGCTAATCATAGTAAGCGTGTTATTTACTTCCTTAGTTATGCTTATGATTGGAGCTGGCATAATGTCCACAGGCATTCACATTGAATTTCAAGAGGTCGTAAGGATTATTGGATTCATTGCTGTTAGTATTATCTATGTAGCTTTCTGGTTAAGCTTAGCCATATTACTATCGATAATATTTCGTCAAGGAGCAACATCAGCTATGACAGCAATTGGTATATGGCTTTTCTTTACCATTTTCTTTCCAATAGTCATTAATTTTATAGTTAGACCATTTATTCCCAATCCGAATTATATTTCAGAACAGGAATACTTAGCTTGGCATGAACTGATACTAAATTTGATGCGATTATCGCCTAGCCAATTATATACGGATGCGACTACAAGCATTTTAATGCCGTCAGTACGCAGTCTTGGACCTGTTTCTATGGAACAAATGGTCGCAGCAATTCCTTCTCCGCTATCATTCAAAGATAGCTTGATGATTGTATGGCCACAGCTTACAGGAATCACCGCTGCAATGATGGTATGTTTCGCACTGTCCTATTTCGTTTTCATGCGTCGAGAGATAAGATGCTAATTTCTGACATGTATAAAATAAGAAAACGCTACCTAATCAGGTAGCGTTTATTGTTTGTGTTATAGAATATGCTATTTAATTTTTTGAAGTACTAATTGAATATGGAAAATCAGCGGCAGAAGTTCCTCTCGATTTATTAGGAACCTTATCCATAGTAAAATTTAATTTCGCACCTTTTATTAATTCACTGTGTTTTAAATAATTTTTGCTGTAATTCTTTCCATTCAATTGAAGGGATTTAATATATCTATTTTCTGAATCATTATTAACAGATTGAATTTGAATAGTATTACCATTTTCCAAATGAAGAATTACTTTATCAAATAATGGCGAGCCTATTACATATTCATCAACAGCAGGAGTCACAGGATAAAATCCAAGAGCAGAAAATACATACCACGCCGAAGTTTGTCCATTATCCTCATCACCACAATAGCCATCAGGATTTGGCGAATACATCTTGTCCATAGTTTCGCGTACCCAATATTGTGATTTCCATGGTGCTCCAGCATAATTATACAAATAAGTCATGTGTTGAATAGGCTGGTTTCCATGCGCGTATTGTCCCATATTGACAATTTGCATTTCTCTAATCTCATGAATGGGAAATCCATAATAGCTATCATCAAAAATAGGCGGAAGAATAAACACAGAATCCAGTTTATTTTCGAATGCTTTATTGCCCCCTAATAATTTAGATAAGCCTGCGAAATCTTGAAAAACAGACCAGCTGTAATGCCAACTATTACCTTCTGTAAAAGCATCGCCCCATTTGAATGGATTAAAAGGAGACTGAAAAGTCCCATTCTGCAATTTACCACGCATCAATCCATTTTGAGCATCAAATAGCTTTTGATAGTTGTAGGCTCTATTTTTATAAAATTCTATATCCTCCTTACCTTTTCCTATCGACTTTGCTAACTGATAAATAGCAAAATCATCATAAGCATATTCCAAACTACGTGCTACATTTTCATGTATATTCACATCATATGGTACATATCCTAGTTCATTGTAATAATTTGCTCCTGCTCTACCAACAGCTCTTAATGGACCTGCATTTTTGGAACCTTTTACGACGGCTTCATAAAGCGTTTCAATATCTTTTGAACGCACGCCTTTAATCCAAGCATCAGCAACTACCGAAGCTGAATTGTTACCGACCATAATGTCACGATAGCCAGGACTTGCCCATTCAGGCAACCAACCACCTTCGCGATACGCATTGGCCAATCCTTCCTGCATCTTAAGATTCATCTCAGGATACATCAAATTCAGAAATGGAAATAAACATCTGAAAGTATCCCAAAACCCCGTGTCAGTAAACATATAGCCTGGAAGAACTTTTCCATTATAAGGTGAATAATGTACAACTTGATTATTTGCATCATATTCATAGAACATGCGAGGGAACAACAACGAGCGATATAAGCAAGAATAGAAAGTACGAATTTGATCTATTGTTCCTCCTTCCACCTCAATTTTGCCTAATTCCTTATTCCAAATATCTTCACCTTTTTGTTTTACCTGATCAAAAGTCAAATTATTCAATTCGCGAAGATTCAAACTTGCCTGATTATGAGAAATAAATGAAGAAGCAACTTTTAGCAATACTGGATCATTCTTACCGGAAGTTTTAAATTCTAAAATAGCACCGACATGATCTGCTTTTACCATAAAGCGACCATCCTGTAAAACTGAATCAGCGAAAGTAGAAACATTCTGAAATGGCTTATTAAATTCCAGCACAAAGTAGTTTTTGAAATTTTCAGGTACACCGCCACTGTTTTTAGTCGTATAGCCAATAATTTTATTCTCCTTTGGAATTATTTCTACATAAGAACCTTTATCAAAAGCATCAATTAACACATATGCTTTATCTGTTTTTGGGAAAGAAAATCTAAAATAAGCGGCTCTTTCGGTTGGCGTGACTTCTACATTGGTATCATAATCTGCTAAATAAACCGAATAATAATGAGGTTTTGCAACTTCAGCTTTATGTGAAAAGTAACTTGCTCGTTTGTCTTGATCAAAAGTTTTATTATCAACCATTGCCATGATGCTGAATTGACCGTAATCATTCATCCAAGGGGAAGGTTGATGGGTTTGTTTTATTCCTCTAATCTTCTCTGCCGTGTAAGAATACATCCAACCATCTCCCATTTTTCCAGTCTGCGGACTCCAAAAGTTCATCCCCCAAGGCACGGCCACTGCGGGATAAGTATTTCCGCTAGAAAGAAAATAAGTCGATTGTGTACCTACTAATGTACTGACGTAATCAACAGGTTTTCCTACATTCTGAATGCGCTGGGCAAACGAAGCGGAAACAAAAGAAACAAATGTTATTAACGTGAAAATAAACTTTGGTTTCATCTTGGTTATAATTTTTGTTGAATTTAAAGATGACAATAAATTACGATATAACCAAAGCTAAATTATTTTAGCACACTAAAAAACCAACACTAATTTTCCTAAGAAAGCTCCTCTTTCCATTAAAGAATGTGCCTTGGAGGCTTCATAGTAGTTGAATTTTTTGAAAATAGGAATATGAAATTTATTATCCTCAAACAATGGTAAAACTTTCTTTACAATCTCTTGCGTTAAAGATTGTTTGAACGAAGCTGATCTATTTCTCAATGTACTTCCCGAAAGTGAAATGCGCTTTTGCATTAATTTGAAGAGATTCAATTCCACCTTTGCTCCTTTCATTGCATTGATGTAAATAAGCCTTCCTTCCTCTCTCAACACATTTATATTTTTATTGAAGTATTCTCCTCCAATATAATCCAGGATTACATCGACCTTTGAAGAAGATAATACCTCTTCAAAATCTTCATTCTTATAATTAATGACTTTATCCGCTCCTAAACTTAATACAAAATTCTCTTTTTCTTCAGAACTAACCGTTGTCACGACTTTAGCTCCAAACAATTTGGCTAATTGAATAACCGTTGAACCAATTCCTCCAGCCCCTCCATGAATCAATACAGTTTCGTCCTTTTGGAGATTGCCTCGCTGAAATAAATTATGCCAAACTGTATACAATGTTTCTGGCAATGCAGCAGCATTTTCAAAACTTAACTGAACTGGAATTTGTATAGCAGCACCGTAATGAACTTTGACATATTCCGCATAACCAGCACCAGGAACTAAAGCCATTACACGATTTCCCACTTGGAATCCTTCTACATCTGCTCCAATATTCTCTATAACACCTGAGACTTCCAAGCCAGGAATATCTTGCACTACCCCTTCAGGTGCAGGATACTTACCTTGTCTTTGAAAAATATCTGGTCTATTAATTCCTGCAGCTTTTACCTTTATTAATATTTCATCGGCATCTATTTTTGGAATAGGTCTTTCCTGTACTTCTAAAACTTCCGGTCCTCCAAATTCTGTAATCACTACGGTTTTCATCATCTTCTATTTCTGCATTCTAATATTTAGGGATAACATAAAATATCTTCCCAATCGATTTTTTCTTTCTTCAAACACATCATTTCCAATGTATTCGGAATACATACCCATTTGCGTATTTTGATCAAATAAATCATACGCTTGCAACCGCAATAGCGCAGTGCGATTATGTAAAAACGTATATTCTAGAAAGGCATTCATCAAGGTTTGGTTTACATTCATAAACTTATTAATGTAACCATCATTATATCGTTGGGACATTTCAAATCCCATAGAAAAATTATCGTTCAAATAGCCTTTAGCCCCTAAACCCATAAATAAAGTTTCTACGTTAATTTTTGTGCGAAACGGAATATCATAACTCGCTTTATTACGAGAATAATTCGCATTAAACATGCTTTCTAAATAATTCCCTAACGAATATTTTAGTTGTAGAGTTTGCGCTAAAATAAATTGCTTTGTGGTACGTTCTCTATCTTCAATGTAGGACAAATTATTGTAATAATCCAATCCACCAGTCATTTCAAGCATCCAATCATCATTTTCGAAAGGCGTATTGAAAACATAATTCCATCTCCAATCATAATAGCCTTTTGCATTTCGGAAAGTCGTTTGTTGAATCGTACTATTTTCTACTGGTTTTTTGTCTGTTACGATCTTATCCTTTACATAATTATAGGCAAAATTAGTCTCTATATATTGCACGCGTGAAGGTATAAAAGCCCTCATTGTAGTGACGAAACCGTGTGAGAATTCAGACTTTAATTCGGGATTACCGAGTATAATATTTCTGGAATTCGTATTATTAAATACAGGAACAATTTGGAAGAAACTTGGCTGATTATTCCTTCCTCTATAACTGATTTGAAAATCAACGTTATTAGATAACTTATAACTAAAGTTTGTCGTAGGTACTAAGCTGATATTGTCATAGTTATACTCCAGCGTATCATTCAAAACTTTACCATTCATAAAGATGGGCTGAACGGCAAATCCTACATTAAACTTTAGTTTTTTATTCGGTGTAAATTGATAGATGATACCGACTTTATTACTATTAAATTTATAACCATAATCTACTGTCAACGAATCTACGGTATTGGATGCACGAGCATCTAACCAATTGTATACATAACGTCTAGCATCAATATTGCTATGATCATATTCATATTTAAATTCAAAAACACTATGGTTCAAAAATGGTTCTACAAAAGATAAAGAGAGGTTTGCAGAGCCATTTTTATTTCTTTGATCGATGAATTGATTATTTAGTTCATCCGAATAATCTATTACATTTTTGCTATAAACGGAATACTCTTCATTTACGAATTGATTATTCTTTAATGTATGTGACCTTGCATTAAATTTTCCCACCAACTTCCGATCTTTCTTATTGAAATATTTAGAATAAAGGATATCGATATCTGCAATAGGAATTTTATGAATAGCAGAATCTCTATTTGTACCTTTATTTATTTCTTGGTAATTACTAACATTGGATTCCTTATTATTAAAGATTGATTTTAAATTATAAGTCAGATTCCCTTCTACCTTCAGAATATCCTTGTTATCCAATTTTCCATCCAGAAACAATCTTAATTTATGATTATCGTCCTCTTGTTCTTCATCATAATCTTCATCTTTGGTAATGGTATTGCCAATATAAGTAGACTTCATCCGGGAATATCCACTAATCGACGTATTCTTTTTGACATAGTTATATGAGGAATTCAGACGAGATTGCTTCCCAACTTTTTTGGCTATATTAATTCCAACCGATGAAGTAGTATTAATACCATCAATAGGATCTATAAATTCATCAATATCCAATGTGGTTTGGCTCCTTTTTCCTCCCGAAATATCACCATAGGAAAACAAATTTGTATTAGTATTATTGAAGGAACCTAATATGGATAATTCATTTCCATCGTTAAACCTGTTAATACCAAAACTCCCCAAATATCGGCCATTAGTTCCCGAACCGATAGTCAATTGACCAAAATGTAAAATCTTCTTATCTTCCTTCAAGTTGATGTTCAATAACTTTTCTTTCTCTTGGTAATCAGCAATACCTGTTTCGGTATTTTCACTTTTATTATTCAGTTCAATGAGTTGAATATTATTGATATAATCCACAGGAAGATTTTTCGTCGCTGTAATAATGTCACCTCCAAAAAATTCATTGTTGTTTACTTTTACTTTCTTGATATGATATCCGTTAAAATAAACTGAACCATCACGCGTTATCTTAAAGCCAGGTATTTTTTTCAAACCATCTTCTAGCAAAGTTTGTTTTCGGAAGGAAAAAGCGCCCAAATTATACTGTATAGTATCTCCATTTATGACCATCGGAATCACTCGAGTCACTGAAACGTCCTGAATAGCATAAGTACCACGGCGGAGAACAACTTCTGGTAATAGCACATAATCATCTCCATTTTCTTTGACATAATTATTAGATTCAACCAAATAACCTAACATATTATAGGTAAGCTGAAATTGTCGAGCTTCCACATTTTTAAAATAATAAATTCCTAAGGAATTGGTAATACTGATAGAAGTATCATGATCAGTATGTAGGCGAACAATAACATCTTTAATGGGATTTCCGATTGTGTCTTTGACCACGCCGCTTAGTTGAGTCTGTGCATATGAAGAATGTGCTGTTATGAAGATAACAAACCACACAAAAACGATTATGTTTCGCTTAAAATAAGACACAGTGTAAACCTGAAATACCGTTTCTCAATATAGTAAATAAAATACATTCAAAGAATGTTTACGGCTACTTTTATATAAAACGATAAATTTAATTTTATAGTATAAACAAAAAGGAAGATATTGCAATTCAATATCTTCCTTTTGATTTTTATTTGTTTGTCTGAACTTTTGTTTCTAATTATTCACCGTCAAAACAAACTTTTACCAAATGTCTATCAATTTCCCAACGACCTGTTCCTTCTTCACCGATTACATCGAATAATTCAAGAATTCTACGTGCTACATATTCTTCTTCAACTTGCTCTTCTAAGAACCAGCCTAAAAAGTTAAAAGTCACGTAATCTTTCACTTGTTGACATTTTGCAGCAATATTATTGAATTGCTCAGTAACGAACATTTCTTGTTCCAATGTTTGTTCATATACACCACGGAAAGACTCGAAATCTTGAGGAATATTTGTCACTTCTGGTGAAATCGGTTTACCACCACGGCTGCTAATATAATTGAAGATTTTAAGCATGTGCTCACGCTCTTCGTTCGATTGTTTAGCAAAAAATTTGGAAGCGTTGTCTAAGCCCTGATCATCACACCACGCAGACATTGCTAAATATAATGCTGATGAATGAGCTTCTACTTTAATTTGTGCGTTTAATATATTTTCGATCTCTTCTGACAAAGATGATTTTAATTTCAATAAATCTTTCATATGTATAAAGTTTAATTGTTACAATTACCGTTAATAATTAATAAGCAATAGTTATACCACTTACTAACTAGAACAAAGATAAGTGCAAGAAAGATGAATTGGATAAAAAAAGTGTAATACAAATTAAGTCTAAATTAGACTTGGAATTTGTAAGTTATTTAGAATCAGTACAATTAAAATTAAAAGGCAAAAACCGCTCCGCGACGTAAAAAGCTCTTCATTTGGCCATTAAACTCGATCATAAATTTAGCGCCATCTAAAATCTCGCGAAGATTGAGAATATCTTCTACGGAAAGAAGAAAACAACGTTCAGTACGGAAAGGCATTACAATTTCAAAATCCGAACTTCTGGAAGAATCACACAGCATATTTTCGATGTCAATGCTATCAATACGCTTTTTGAATAAAAGGAAGTCACTAACACTAAAAGATGTCGTTGTATCCTGGAATTCCAACCAATAGCAATTTTTTCTGCTACATTGGTAAACCGCTCCTACTTCTGTTTTGAATACCTCTTCTACGTTAGCTAATGGACAAATCATGTTTAATACTACCTCTGTTCAAGTTGACAGGACAAATATATACGTTATTAAGAATTAATCCAAATAAATTTATCACATAAAAAATTGTAATTAATAATTTTATTTCCTCATACAATATTGTAGATTTGCCACGAATGAAAACTTGGCTGTTATATATCCTAATCCCTATCATGTTAATACAATGCAACATGACTTTAGTGATATGTACTTCATTCTATTATAATCAGAATTATATCGAGAAATATTTGTGTGTACAGCGCAGTATGGAAAATAATACTTGTCATGGGCAGTGTTATTTGATGAAGAAATTAAAAAGCCAACAAGAAAATGAACAGCAAAGCTTCAAAATTAATTTTCAAGAAGGCCTAGCTGTAAACACTGATTTCTTTTCGTTTGAATTGACCTCATTGTTACCAATCCAAAACAAAATTTACAGTTTATATACTTCTAATCTGAATCCTAAGGATTATTCCTTTACTTTGGATCGCCCGCCGCTCTTTGGATAATAACATTCTTTTCTTTTAAAAAAAAATCATTCTGCCAAGCCATTAATGTGCATTAGACAGAATACAGTGTTATTTATCTAATTAATATTTCATGAAAAAAATTTTAATGGGTGTACTATGCTTGAGCACCCTATTGTGCGGTTGTACAAAAAATAAGGATATCCAAATTGATGACAAAAAAGTCGGACAAGTAAAACTAAAGTTCGACCATATTGTCGGCGCAAAAAAACTAGTATTGAATGATGGCACCTATTCGAATAATAGTAATGAAACCTTCAATATTAATATTCTTAAATATTTTGTCAGCAATATCAAATTCACCAAAACTAACGGCGAAGTATTTACTATTCCTAAAGAAGAGTCATTCTTTTTAATAAATGCCAGTCAATCGGAATCTTTACAACCTACACTAAACATTCCTGAAGGCGAATACCAAACTTTAGAATTTAATTTGGGAGTAGATAGCCTCACCAATACATTACCTGTTGAAAAGAGAGCTGGTGTATTGGATGTAGCTACCAATGGAATGTATTGGGATTGGAACTCGGGTTATATCCACTTCAAAATAGAGGGCACTTCTGCTGCCTCTCCGAATGCTTCCAAAAGTTATAAATATCACATTGGATTTTTTGGAGGGTATGAAACTCGAACCGTCAATAATAACCGTGTTATTAAAATTGATTTAACAAAAGCTGGAATCAGCAAAGTACAAGAAAACCTTTCTTCAGACATTCATTTAATGGTGGATATCGGTAAAGTCTTTGATGGTCCGAACAGTATGTCAATTGCAACTACCCCTATGGTCATGCATTCGGGACCGCACTCAGACATAGCAGATAATTATGCTACAATGTTTACGCATGATCATACGCACAATTTTCAAAAGATAGCAAATAATGAAAAATAAGCAAAAGCTATTGGTATTGCTTTTCGTGTTTTGTGGGATTTGAGCTTGTAAAAAGGTGGAAGATTTGAATCTTAGCACATTTATAGGATTTCAAAAACCGATACATTTTCCGGAGCCCACTTATAGTTTTGCTATTACTCCATTGAGTAAAGAGACTTTTGAATTGGGAAAGAAACTCTTTCATGATGGTATTTTATCACGTGACAATACTATTTCCTGCGCAAGCTGTCATGTTAGTCAAAATGCTTTTACTCATCACGGACACGATGTGAGCCATGGAATTGATGACCAATTGGGAATTCGCAATTCCAGTGCGCTAATTAATTTAGCTTGGTCAAATTCGTTTTTCTGGGATGGTGGTGTACAGCAATTGGATCTGGCGCCAATGGTTCCCATTCACAATCCTATAGAAATGGATGAAACAATGGAAAATGTGGTGAAGAAACTGCAGGCGCATCAGCAATATCCAGCTTTGTTTCAAAAAGCGTTTGGAACATCAACAATAAATTCTACACAAGTATTCAAAGCACTCTCACATTTTATGGTAATGCTCGTTTCAGTTAATTCGAAATACGATAAAGTACAAAGAAAAGAGGCGTCTTTTACTACAGCGGAAGAAAATGGATACAAAATCTTTCAGTCCAAATGTAATTCCTGCCATCGTGAACCATTATTTACAGATCACAGCTTTCGAGATAATGGATTAGGGATCAATATCGTAAAAGATTTGGGCAGATATGAAATTACACTGCGCGAGGAAGATAAATTAAAATTTAAGGTGCCGACGTTGCGGAATTTAAAATATACTGCTCCATACATGCACGATGGGAGCATTTATACATTGGAAGGTGTGTTAAAACATTATGCAAAAGAGGTACAACAAACAGCCAACCTCGATCCTATTTTGAAAGAAAACAACGGAATTCCACTTGATCAAAAGGAAATGCAAGACTTGCTCGCTTTCCTCAATACGTTGAATGATGAATCATTCGTCAACAATAAACTATTTATGCAGCCATGAGAAAAATTATACTATTAACAGCGATTGCAGGAATGAATTTCACGAGTCTTTTCGCTTGTGAAATTTGCGGTGGCGGATTAGGAAGCAATTACACGGGATTACTTCCCAATTTTAATAAACGTTTTGTGGGAATACGTTATCATTTTAACTACGTCAATACGCAATTGGACGTTGATGGCAAAACCACAGCATTAAGCAACAAAGAAAAATACCATACCGCAGAATTATGGTCTGCTTGGAACATTGGTTCGCGTTGGCGTGTAATGGCGATTGTTCCTTACAGCCATATCGAAAAGTTTAATTATGGAACTGACTCGAAGTCTAAAAAAGATGGCTTAGGCGATATTAATCTGAGCGGTTATTTCAATTTACTGAATAAAGAAAGTGTATTTACACAATCGATTTGGGTTGGCGTGGGCGCAAAATTACCTACTGGTCAATATAATAAAGATGAGTTTACCAATATGAACTCCCCTAATATCTATCAATTGGGAACAGGAAGTGTAGATTTTACAGGTTCAGTAAACTACGACATTCGATTGAATAATATAGGTTTGAACACAAATGCAAGCTATAAGGTCAACACAAAAAACAAAGATGACTACCAATATGGCAACAAATTAACACTTAATGGAAGTGTGTATTATAATACCGCACTAAGCAGCGATATAAAGCTTCGTCCGAACGTGGGCCTGCAATATGAAAATCAAGCCAAAGATCATACTATGGATTATCAAATCGATGAGACTGGAGGATATAACACGAATACAAATTTAGGATTAGAAGCAACGGTACGTGGTGTAGCTTTTGGGTTTTCTTATCAAACGCCCATTGCACAAAATATCAGTAAAGGCCGAACAGAGCTAGTGAATAAATTTTTAACGCATCTCACCTTTACGTTCTAAAAAAACAAAGGCTTCAAAATTAGAGTTTGAAGCCTTTGTTTTAATATGTTAAGTAATCAAAGATTAAGATTACCCTAGTTTTTCTTTTAATTGACCCGTTTGATGATCCACTAACTTTTTCAATGGTCCTGAAGCCATCATCTTCATCATCATATTCAATTGAGCTTCGATGATAAAAGTAGCTTTTGTTTCATTCGCTGAAACTTCCTCTACTTGCCAAGCTAATTTCACTTCAAATGGAGCCTCTTCTGAGGGAACACAAACTATTTCTTTATTCTCTACACGTTCACTAATTTTAAGTGCCAATTTAGCCATGTTTTTGATTGTAAAACGAGCTTCATCAGCTGTTGAAGACCAGTTATAGATATTTTCAGGCATTAATTGTTCGTGATTATTTAAATCACTTAAAAAATCATAAACTTCCTTAATAGGCTTGTTTATTACAACACTGTTTTGAATAATAGTCATAGTTAGTATATATTGATTATTGTGCTGGAGACCAGTTTGCTGGATCTTTTCTCCAAGATTGTAAAAATTCTACATCAGAATCCAATACATAACTATTATCTACCGCTACTTTAATCAATGCATCATAGTTACATAATGAAAACAAAGGACATTTCGCATCAGCAAAGTTTTTAGCTGCTTCGTCAAATCCATAAGTAAATATCGACACTAATCCTACCACATTACATCCTGCATCGCGCAATGCTTGTACAGCTTGTAATGAGCTTTTGCCAGTAGAAACTAAATCTTCTACAACAACTACACGTTGTCCTTCGACTACTTCACCTTCAATCAAATTTTGACGGCCATGATCTTTTGCACTGCTACGTACATACGTGAATGGTAAACCTAAATCTTGTGCTACTAATACACCTTGTGGAATACCTGCTGTAGCAACACCAGAAATCATTTCTACAGAACCAAATTCTTCTTGGATAAGTTTTGCTAATTTCTGACGAATGTAAGTACGGATAGCTGGATGGGAAAGTGTGATACGATTATCACAATAAATTGGAGACTTCCAACCGGAAGCCCATGTAAAAGGACTTTTAGGTTGTAATTTTATTGCTTTAATTTGCAATAAGGATTCAGCAACTTTTTGTTCAACCTCATTTAAATTATTCATGGCACAAATTTATAAAATTTATATGAACCAAAGCCTGCTAATTTTAGCAGATTTTGCTCCTAAGATCAAAAAAAATGTACAAACGATTGGATTACAAGAAATTGACTTAGAAAAACTTTTTAACATATCCACTAAAAACCAACAAATTACCTATTTGTTTGTACATCCTGAAATTACCTCTTTTTTTAAGAAAATTATCTCTGACATTAAAATTATTTACGCAGCAGGTGGTTTGGTGAGAAATGGAGAAGGTGACTACTTATTTATTCATCGTCTAGGTAAATGGGATCTGCCAAAAGGGAAAGTAGACGAAGGTGAAAAAATGCGTGAAGCTGCTGTCCGTGAGGTAGAAGAAGAATGCGGTATTAAGGTGGATTATTTAGGCGACAGAATTGCGACCACTTACCATACTTACATCATGCGTGGCAAATTTGTCCTTAAGCAAACCAAATGGTACGATATGGGCGTAAACAAAGTCCCTAAATTGGTTCCACAGACCGAAGAAGATATCACTGAAGCCGTATGGTTAAACAAAAAGGATCTGAAAAAAGTAAAAGAAAATACTTATCCTTTAATCTTAGATATTTTGGAAACGATATCCTAACACTTTAAAAAAGCGAACTACGAATCCTAGTTCGCTTTTTTTGAAACTTTTGATGGCATCTAATTGTTTGCTTCATACAATTAAAACAAAAACGTTATGAGCAAAAGAATTGGAATACTAGTAGGAAGCTTGCGCAAGGAATCCTTCAACAAGAAAATTGCTAAAAATCTAGTTGAAATATTAGATAAAAAATACAGCTACGAATTCATAGAAATTGGCGACTTACCTTTGTACAACGAAGATATTGACCAAGGAAATCCACCAGAAAGCTACGCCAACTTTCGAAATACCCTTTCCTCTTTTGATGCCTTTTTATTTTTTACACCAGAATACAACAGATCCATTCCGGCAGTATTAAAAAATGCCTTGGATGTAGGTTCTAGACCTTATGGCAAAAGTCAATGGGATGGCAGACCTGCGGCTATTGTTTCAGTTTCTCCGGGAGCTATCAGTGCTTTTGGAGCCAATCACCATTTGCGTCAATGTCTTACTTTCCTCAATATGCCTTGTCTACAGCAACCTGAAATGTATATTGGAAATGTAACCAAAATATTGGACGAGAATGGAAATATTAACTCAGATGGAACCAATGAGTTATGCAAGAAATTCGTGCAAGCTTTTGAAAATTGGATAGAGAAGTTTTAAAAACTTACGGCAATTCTTCTTGTTGTTTTTCCCAAGCGACAAGAAGAGTTGCCATCATACTGTAACGATCCAATCCTTCGGGTTGATTATTATGTTTTAAAAATTGGTTGTAAAACACGCCTGAAATCTTATCTATCCAACCGCGATACGATTGCCAAAACTCTCTTTCTTGACGAAAATCAGCTAAAACCTTAGAAGATAATTTAGCTTTATAGGTTTCAAATAACTCTTTATTACCATACAGAGGTTGCAGCAAATATTCAACAGCGGAGTAATAAGCCGAATATTTATACCACAAATCTTCATTATCCTTCAACGTCAGGAAAGCAACAAAATTACATTCGTCCTCGAAGCCCACACCCATTTGATGTGCCATCTCATGCACATTCACAAAAGGATAAGAAGCATTTGGAATCAATTGATTCACCTGAACTTCTAAGGTAAACGGATTGAAATAGCCTGAAACCGTAAAATAAGATGACAGTTCACTTGAAATTGGGGTTTTCACACAAACTTGAGTTTTACAGAGATAATCATTTAATAAGGTGTCTTGCAGAACTATTTCTGTCAAATCTCCTTTCACTCCTTTTTTTGTTTTAATATCTACATCTATTTGCTCGCGTAAATCATTAGCAATAGTGATGTATTTATTCAATACTTTAAGATGCTCTTCTTTGGTTATTTTATACCCATCAAGATCTAATTTATTCGCTATAGGAACTCTGTAATAATTCAAGCCCCAGTTGACATAAAATAATGTATAAATACCTGAAATAATTGTTATTACGTAAATAAGATGACTTCTTAATTTAAGTATATTCCATTTAATTAAACTTCTTAAGATTTGAATAATCTGATAAAAAATAGTTATCCCTGCGATAGCATAAAAGAGGTCGCCTACACTAAATGGAATCCATGAAAATAAAATAATGTAGAGGTAAGAAATGGCTGGATAGAATAGTTGCGAATAATATTTTTCTATCCATAAAGTGTTTGGTTTTAACACTTCCATCAGAAGAATCAAAACCAAACAAATGCCTATGGTGTAATAGTATTTTTTGAACTTGCTATTTCTAGCTTTGTGTCTCATTTTCGTAATACAGCTTATAATAGTTCATACCTTTATCCTCATCAAATCCCTGTTCCAGGTATTCACGTTTTCCATGAACGTAAATATGGAAATTTTTATCCAATTTAATGACAGACTTGTACGAACTAGCCATTTTTTTGACAGCAGGAGTCGCTATCTCAAAATTTACTTGAAAAGGCATATCAAATTCATCTTCAAAGTTCTGTTTGTAATCGTTGAATAATGAAACCGCCTGTGGATTACCAATCACCTCTTCTTCAAATTCGGCACTATCAAAAGTTTCCTTGCTTTTGAAATAATTCATTGAACGATTCAACAAATCGATTTTATCCGCCGTTTCCAACTCAAAAACTTCATCTAATTTTTCGTTCACGAAGTTTTTGTACACTTTCATTAGATTTCCCGTCTGCTGATAAGCGTCATTACGCGATTTCAATTTCAAGAAATTGTCCTTCCAATACACAGCCTCTGACTGATTGGTCTGATCGACCACCAACACTTTAAATCCTTCCTCTTCCTCGGTATTGACAATGACAACACCCTTATCCAGTTTATTGATATTAATTGCTTCCTGCTCATAATTCAATTGAAAACCACCTTGCTCTGGATAAACTTTTAGATATGCCTCTTTATTTTCAGACTTAAAAATTCCCACTGCCGCATGGTCCTCTCCTTCCATTTGTACGTTCTTCAGTGCCACCACATACACCTCACCAGATTTGATTTTTGGGTGATCCGACACTTCATACAAATGCTTCGTTACCTGTTGCGAAAACTCATGAAAACTCAAATCTCCCGAGAAGAATTTCTTAGCAAAATGGTAAACTTCGTTTAATTCTAATTCCTCATTGGGATGAAAAAAACGATAAACCTCCGTGATCTTCGCAAAAGGCTTCATAAAATATTGCATCAATAAATCGGGCAATATTTCATCTTGAGATAAATCAATAGGATTTTCGGATAGTATATAAAACTCATCATTGGCTTTGTTGCCCACATGATGAATCGACAAATTCTCGAATGTTGCGTCTTGATGAAAAAACATAGATTAAAGTTAAAGAAACAAAAATATAAAAGTATTTCGGCTAAAAATCAAAAATATCAATTGCCGTTTTATAAGTCGATACGTGCGCATCCACAATATCCTTAATATGAATGGAATAGCCTCCACCCATCGATATTTGCACGGGTATACCAAGTTCAAAACATTTATTAATTACCAGAAAATCACGATGTTTACAGCCTTCTTTCGAAACTTTTAGTTTACCTAATTTATCTGAAGATAGAATATCTACTCCAGCTTGGTAAAATACAAAATCGGGTTTTACTACAGCAAACAATTCTTCCAAATTACTGATTAATAAGCGCAAATATTCTTCATCTGAAATTCCATCAGGCATTTCTACATCCTTATCTGATTTTTCTTTTATAAAAGGAAAATTTTTCGCGCCATGCATAGAGAACGTAAATACGTTCGGATTATCTAGAAAAATATGAGCCGTTCCATTTCCTTGATGCACATCCAAATCAATAATCAAGATTTTCTTTGCATGACCGTTTGCCAAAAGATAATTTGTAGCTACCGCTTGATCATTCATCAAGCAAAATCCTTCGCCATAATCGAATCCTGCATGATGCGTGCCTCCTGCCGTATTAAAGGAAATACCATATTTCAACGCATAAAGCGCAGAGTGAATCGTTCCATCCAAAATATATCGTTCCCGATCTACCAAAGATTGGGATAATGGAAACCCTATGCGTCGCACCATCTTGGCATCCAAAGTCAAATCGAAAAGCTGTTGCACATAGTCTTTATCGTGAGCCAAACAGCAAGTTTCAAAATCAGCTAACTGTGGTGCAAAGAAATTCTCAGGCTGAACAATCCCTTCGTACAGCAATTGTTCGGGAATCAGTTCGTACTTGATCATCGGAAAACGATGTCCTTCACGCAAAGGATGAATATAAGCGGTATGATGAGCGATCTTAAGCAATGTATTTTTTTATTAGCACACGAAAATACGAAGAACTAAATAATTCTTATCTTCGAAAAGTACTAACCTTTAATTTGAATATGGAAACACAGAAACCAATACCAACCTTAAATGCAGAACAAATTCGTGTTTTAGGATCCTTATTAGAAAAATCCAAAACCACGCCTGAATATTATCCCATGACTATTAATGGATTACAAACCGCATGTAATCAAAAAACTTCACGTAAGCCAGTGGTAAACTACGATGAGAGTACCGTAATCCATACGTTGGATACGTTAAAAAAGCTAGGTCTTATTTCTACAGTTGTAGGCGGAGGTTCGCGAGTAACCAAATACAAACACAATATTGCTATCCACTACCCTTTGGTGCCAGCTGAATTGGCGATTCTGTGTCTTCTATTTTTGCGTGGCCCATTGACTGCAGGAGAAATCAACTCCAATTCGGGCAGGTTATACGAATTCGAAGATATGGAAGAAGTACAATCTTATCTCAACAAACTTACTGATGGCGAACAACCTTATATCAAGCTTCTGCCAAAACTTCCAGGACAAAAAGAAGCACGTTATGTGCATTTGTTTACAGAATTTAATGAAGCAGATTATGAAAATTCAGTAGCTGTAGCATCATCAAACAGTAGCGGTCAAGTGCAACAACTGGAGGAGCGCGTAGCAACTTTGGAAGCGGAGCTTTCGAAATTACGCCAAGAGTTTGATAACTTGCTTGCACAATTAACATAAAAACTTCATAATGCTATCGAAAATCGTATTTACCCTTTCCTGTTTACTAATCAGTTTGAGTCTTTATGCGCAGACTTTTGTTCCTCTGGTAGAAAATATTCCGGCAAGCTTTCGTGGCATGTCGACAGTTGGAAAAAATACCGTTTGGATTAGCGGCAGCAAAGGAACAGTAGGTTATTCCAAAGATCAAGGCAAAACCTGGAATTGGGTAAATCCTGCGGGATATGAAACATACGATTTTCGGGATATTTACGCCTTTTCGGATAAGGAAGCTGTTATTGTCAACGCTGGTTCACCAGCCGTCGTACTTCGCACCAACAATGCAGGAAAAACTTGGCAAATGGTGTACGAAAATAGCCATCGCGACATTTTCTTAGATGATTTGGATTTTGTAGGCAAAGTTGGGTACATCTTAGGTGATCCCATCGAAGGAAAATTTCAATTACTAAAGACGAGCAATAAAGGAAAAACGTGGACGGATGTAAGCAACGATTATTACTTAATAGCGGACGAAGGAGAAGCTGCTTTTGCCGCTTCGGGATCTTCCATGAAACTATTCAAAGATCGTTTGTATATCGGAACAGGTGGAAAATATTCCAGCTTCTTCAATTACAATCCAAAGGGATTGAAAATAGATAAATATGATGTTCCTATTTGGTCGGGTGAATCGTCCACAGGAGTTTTTGCTATTGATTTTTGGAATTTAAATACAGGAATTGCTGTGGGTGGAAATTACTTAGAAGACAAAAATAACCAAAATAATATCTTGCTTACCAAAGATGCAGGTCTAAGTTGGACTAAACCAAATTCTCCAGTCCTAGGTTTCCGATCAGATGTATTATATATTTCCGAAAATATAGTTTTAGCAACTGGTACTTCAGGTACGGATATTTCTTACGATGGTGGAGAAAATTGGAAAAATATTTCTACACTTAGTTTTAATACGCTTGTTAAAAGTTCTGATGGTCAAGTGATTTATTTGACAGGATCTAAAGGAAATGTGTATAAATTGGAGTTGTAAATCTGATAATACATTGATAAATTATTATTATTTTGCAAGCCGCTATTTAACAATAGCGTATTTTCGGTTCTCTAATTAGCCGCTATCCAATACTCAGTCCGCTGGCCATAACTATTGCAAAAAAACTAAACACATGAGACCAATCGAAACTGATAAAATATTCTATCTAGCAATTGACACATACACTTGCTTATGGGGCGGTATCATTGCTCCAAGACTTTGTCTAAATGAATTAAATTCGAAGATTGGAGATACTGATCTTTTACTATCTATGGAATCTTCATGTAAGGAAGATACTCACCTATCAAAAAGTAATTACTTTAATATAAGTTTATCGGATGATAGATCAGCTGAAGTTGCAAGTATTGCATCATGCATGTTAATATTGTTTGCCTATGAAAACATTAAAGATCTTCCGATTTATCATGAAATTAGGAATATTGATGACATTAAATTCCTAAGGCATCTTAGAAATGCGGCTGCTCATGGAAACAGGTTCCATTTCATAGATAGCAAATTAAAGAGATTTATCGATCCAGGAATTGTAAGCTGGCGAAACAAAACCATAGACAAAAATTTACAAGATCAAAAGGCTTTTCCAAACTTTATACCCCATGGTGATTTGCCATATTTGCTCGAGGATATAGCAAAAATAATTAAATAATACTGCTAACTAACATAGTTATAGACCTTTCCATACCATCTTGCTACTAACATAAACTCGTTGTCATTATTGCTATGTAACCCGAAAGGCAAATCCCTGACCAGATACAAAGCATACAGGCGAAATTGATATGCAATTTTATTGAATTGTTATAATAATAGAATATTGATAAAATCATCTCATAAATTCAAATAATCTTTAATCACAAAGTTAGAAGTATGATAGATGTTCATTATATGAGATATTTCACTACGTTCAATATGACGAAATAAAATAGGTAAGACACGCCCTTAAACAAAAAAAGCCGTAACAACTCAATGCTACGGCTTCTCTTCATATTTCTAAAAAAGGATTACTTTCCTAATCTTGTTAAGATAGCTTCCATTTCGGTTATTACCTTATTGATTTTTGAAATTGTCAAATCAAAAGGTTCTTTTGAATTCATATCTACCCCAGCATCAACCAATAATTCTACAGGGTATTTTGTACTTCCTGAAGACAAGAAATCCAAATACTTTTTACGATCATTATCCGAACCATTCAACACTTTCTCTGATAATGCTGCAGAAGCAGTGTAAGAAGTTGCGTATTGATACACGTAGAAATTGTAGTAGAAATGTGGAATGTAAGACCATTCGGATTTTACATTTTCATCAACAATACAGATGCCTTTATCGTGACCGTAATATTTGCGCGTCAAGTCCAAATACATCTTATCAAAGTCTTCTCCTGTCAACGCCTCTCCTTTTGCTACTTTGTCGTGAATCATCAATTCAAATTCAGCAAACTGCGTCTGACGGTACAATGTACCTTTAGCACCTTCCAAATAATTACCTAGAATCGCTAAACGTGTTTTATCGTCTTTGATTTGTTTCAACATGTAGTCATTCAACAATTCTTCATTCAACGTAGAAGCCACTTCAGCCACGAAAATAGAATAGTCTGCATTCGCTACATGTTGCTTTTTGTTTGTCAAATAAGAGTGCATTGTATGACCCAACTCATGCGTCAACGTCGACATATCGTTGTACTTACCGTTGTAATTCATCAAAATATACGGATGTACATCGTAAGCTGAACCATTCGAATACGCACCAGAACGTTTACCTTCATTTGGATACATATCAATCCAACGCTCGTTGAATGCTTTTTTCGACACATCCACATACTCTTTACCAAGCGGTTTCAAAGATTTTAAGATATTGTCGATAGATTCTTCTACCGTATAGGACAAATCTACTTTATCCACTAATGGCGCATACAAATCGTAATAATGCAATTGGTCAACCCCCATCATGCGTTTACGCAGATTCAAATAGCGGTGGAAAGTTTCCAAATTGCTATTTACGTTCTTCACCAAATTATGGTACACATCCGTAGGAATATTTCCAGCATCCAACGCTGTTTCTAATGTGCTGTTGTAATTACGCGCTTTAGCATAGAACAAAGCGGAATTCAAATTGCCATACAATGTAGAACCTAAGGTACGTTGAAATTCATTTAATTTTCCGAAATAAATATCAAATGCTTTTTTACGAATATCACGGTTTTCACTAGCGCGGTACAAAGAGAAATTAGAAGCATTTAATTTCACTGTTTTACCATCTACTTCGATATCGCCATATGGAAATTCGGCATTCGAGAATGTACTGTAAATATTAGCCGCATTTCCCGACATCAGCGAGGAATATGCCAATACTTTTTCTACATCTTCCGAACCTTTGTGTGCTCTTTTGCGCAAAAGATCCGTTAAATAGAATTTATAGGTAGCCAAACCTTTCTCTTGGTTCAAGAAACTGTTTAGTTGCTCATCTTTCAAAGTCAGCAATTCTGGCTCCATATAAGAAACTAAGGCTCCATATTGAGAGAATAATTGACCCAACTCTTGTTTCATTCCTGCGTATTTGGTTACGCGTGTATCTTGATCCGATTTCATAGAAGCATACGAATACAATCTTGTCATTTCTTTACCTAGATTCGCATTGAATTCCAAAGCTTCCAATAACGTTGCAGGAGATTGCGTTAACTTACCTTTATACTGCGCGACCTTTTGCATTTCTGTCTGAAGGCGGTCTTTCTCTTGCTTCCAAGCCTCATCTGTCGCATACAAATCTGTCAAATTCCATTTGTATTTGTCCGGCAACTCATCTCTTACCTTCATTTGGCTCATAGCCATACTAGAAGAAAACAATAGCATAGCTGTCATCAATTTAGTTTTATTAAGCATAATTCATAAGAATAAATATCTAGACGAAATTAAAAAAAAGTTATTGGGTATTGAAGTATTCCTATAAACTTATATTTTAAAGGCAAATTCTAGATAAATGTTTATATTTTAGATAAAATATTATCTGTGTGTTAGGAAAGTTCTTACTACTTGAAAATTACAATTTTGTTAGTATGACGAATCTCTAATGGCATTTAAATAATTACAGCAATTGATTTAATTTTTAATCCAAATATGAAAAGACTTTTCTTTTTGTTTGTTTTATTATGGACTGGATATTCATGTACTAAAACAGTAGAAGTTTACCAGGAAGATAAAACTCCATTAAATATAAAAATAGAGAATGAATTAACTATCCTAGCTAATAATAAGGAGATTATATTAGCTGCGACGGTATCTTACCTACCAGAAGGTCTGGAAATTGTAGAGCATGGTTTTGCAATCTCTAAAAATGGTCAAGCTTTTGATTTTTCTTTAATGGAAAAATATCCAATTAAAGAAGCTCCAAAACCAGGAAAAATAGAATACAAATTACCAGATATAAGTTTTGCTAAGTTCAATGAAACCTATAGCTACTGTTATTACATTACGACCAAAGACAAAAACTATGCGACAAATATTAAGTCTTTTCAGTTGTCGAAATTCATTGTAAATTATAAAAACCTACAAGCGACTGCTGACGAAGAAATCAATTTGACGGGGGATTTTTCACAACTGAATAATGAGTACGGTTTGGTAGATAGTAAAGAGAGAGATATTTCATTCACAAAGAAGGATAATTACACGCTAACATTTAAAATGCCTGACTATTATTCACATGGCGACAACATAAATTTTTATTTTAAAAATCTAAAGGATAATAGTGAACCTTTGCATTATTGCACTGCAGTTGAAGTGCTTGGTTCAATCTTCGCGCCTGCTAATACTATCTATAAGCTTTCTGATAATCTAAAATTACAAGGTAAAAATCTTGGCAGAGGTGTTAGAGTTATTGTAGGAAATCGAGAGATGAATTATTACAATGAACTTTCACTACATGATTTTATATATGATCAATATGGAGATAATTTTTCCATAGGTTATGATAATGGAAGAGATCGTGTTATTTTTCCGAAAAAAATCGAATTGCAAAAAATACCAAATGATGCAATCATTTTTGCAGAACAAATAGCACATCCAAATTCTTATGTGAAGATAAAACCTAGTACAGTTTACGAGTATGTTTCCTATCCAGATTGCTTATTAGGTGGCAAACGTTGTGTGGTAACTACAACGTGGGATGCTCAAGATAATGTACTAATCGGTGATATTGAAGAAGATGGAGAATACCCGATCATATTACAAAGTCCCCATCTTAAGTATCAAAGTAATTCACGTTTAAAAGTAGAAACTTTAAAATTTAAGGAAGTAAGCGCATCGGAAGTGTATAATAATGAAAAAATAATGGTAAAAGCTAACTTCATACCGAATAAGGAGTACTTTGCTTTAGTTGGAGATTTTCATGCTGATATTACTGTAACCAAGCCAGGAGAAGGATATTTCAATAATCCACAAATATCTGCAGGCACAAAACCACTGTATATAGGCTATAATTTGAATAACTTTTTAAAACAAGTTAAAATACCAACTGGGGTTTCCATAGTTACAAAAGAACAGCAAGCAAAAATAGAATTTAATCCCAAACGTGCTACCGCAAATGATAGAGTTAAAGTGAATATAACAGGAATTAATAGCAGCATTCTTTTTATAGGTAGTGTGTCGGTTTTAGCGACTCTTGAAGGTAATAGTCTTTACTTCTACATTCCACCATCCCTTCCTAAGGGTAAGTATAAATTGAGTATGATATCCTCCTTAGGTTATGAATTAAAATTAGCAGAATCAGATGATTATATTGAAATATATTAAGAGTTTTATGAGACAATATTTAAACTTTTGTGTGCTATTCTGCTTATCGATCGTAGTATTGCTTTCTTGTAAAAAAGAAACTGTGGTAATAGAAAGAAATTATGCTGCGCCATTAGTTATGACACAAAACGCATCCATTGCGGGAGACGATACTTTTATATTAAAAGGCGAAATCAAAAAATTAAATGATATTGAAGTTATAGAACATGGATTTGTGTTCCAGAAGAAGTTGAGCAATAACGCTTATGAGCGTGAACAAACTATTATTCTTACGGATAAAGTGGATATAGGAAGTTTTAGCAAAACGTATAAGCTAACGAGCAAACCGAAAGAGGGTGATAATTATCGGTATTATTATTATCTAAAAACAAAATTAGGAGTTTATAAAGGTGAGTATACGAGCATAATTATAAACAATATAACTCTACCCTATTTAAACACTGCTGCAACGGTTGGTGAGGTAATTTCCTTAGAAGGTGATTTTTCTAAAATTAATACCGATTACATCTTAGTGACCGAAGAGCACCAAGCGGTGATTCCTTATACCATTTCTGCGGACAAGAAGAAGTTAGATATTAAAATAGCTAATTTAAAAAATGCATACCACGGCAGAGTAATTCAATTCACACTGAAGTCTAAAATTGATGCATTCGGACAAACCGAAAGAAGAATAGCATCTGTAAAAATTTTAGGTAAACTAGATAATCCTAAAAAATTAAGCTACCAGCTTAAGGATCAATTGGTTATTTCAGGGGAAGCTCTTCCTGAAGATGATAATAGTGACTTTCTAATTTTAATTAATGATCATCAAATTCCTTATAAAAAAGTGATTAAGCTTATGGAAATTGGAGGTTTGGATTCAAAACCGTTTAAATTAGGGTACAATAACGGAAGAGATATAGTTCGTTTTCCGGAAGAGATAAGTATTGATAAACCATTAGCAAGCCAAATTGTATTCGATAAAAAAGCAATACATCCTAGATCAACATTCTCAATCAAAGGTTATGATTTTGAATACAAGGATTTTGAATATCATTATTTGGGAACATTTTCAATTATCCCAAACTATAAATATGGTGACCAGTATACTTTTCGCATAGCAGATTTCAAAGATGGCCATTATTCATATAAATATGTATCAGAATTTTATGAAATTGAAACTCCGACAACTATAGAAGTTCGCAGTCTCAAAATGAATAAACCTACTCAAGAAGAGTTCTACATAGGTGAAAAAATTCATCTAACAGGAAGTTTTATCAAAGGTGAAAAATACTATATCAATTTAAATGACGGGGATCTAATGCAAGAGTATGCTTGTGAAGAGGAAGGAAAATTGACCGTTGAAAATTTAGCAGGGAAAAAGGGAAGATATAAAATCGGTGTTGGGTATGAAGGTATTGGAGGTGCATACTTTCCGCAATCTTTTGAAATTACAAGTTTAGGCTATACTATATATGACTTTTTTCCGAAGATGGGATATCAAGGTCAACTTATTACCATAAAAGGAAAAGGTGTACATCAAGCAAGTAGTGTGCACGTCGGAGAAATATCCATTAATTACAATATCCAAAGAGAACAAGATTTAATAAAATTTATTATTCCAAATACCTTTCAGAAAGGTAAAGTAACAATTGGTGTTACCTTGAATAATGAATATTATCAATTTGATGAGAAATTCGAAATTCTATAAGTTAATTAGCAACATACAACTGACCTTAGCTTGTATGTTGCTAATAGCATATTTAAACGAGCTGAGATTCCGAAGTTATCGGAATACTCAGGATTTTAGAGACAAAACAGTTTTGTTCTGCATTCTTAACAATACTGTCAAACTCTTCAGATTCTAAATTAGACACATCCCCTACTATAGATAGATGAACTGCCGTAATTCCTTTGTTATCCATAGAAACTGTTGCTTCCGTATCCAAAGAAGTTGGATTAAAACCTTTTTCGGTAAGAGCCAAACTGATTGCCATAGTAAAACATCCTGCATGCGCTGCCGCTAATAACTCTTCTGGATTGGTTCCTGCTTCTCCGCCATCGAAACGTGTTTTGAAGCTATAATTGGTTTGATTTAAAATTTCACTTGCGGTGGTCAGGTTTCCCTTTCCTTCTTTGAGTGTACCTGACCAATGTGCTTTTGCTGTTCTATTCATTTTAAATGTATTAAAAGTTTAAGAATTCCATTTTTAAAAGAACAGCATGACGGTTGTTTTGTTCAGTTAGTAAGAATCAACAAGATGAGAAAACCCAAGTTTTTACATTGGATGACTAAGAGACAATACGAAGCTTTGATTTGGTTCTTTGTCTTACCCTTGAGTATAATTCTATTGGGTAGGCTGATCATGCTTATTGTACTCTTGTTTTTTTAGCTTCTCAATAATGTTATAGAATTCAACCGAGCTCAGATTTGATTGTTCTACGGTAAAAACAAACTATTTATGGCAATCATTGGTGAGATTATAAAACGAGCAATTGGTGTTACTGGGATTATTAGTTCAGATCCAGAACCTATTAAAGCACAACAAGAAGTTTTAATTTCTTTGCTGCAAAAGGCAAAAAACACAGCTTTCGGCAGAAAATACAATTTTGAGAATATTCTTTTGGAAGCGGATCCCATCAAAGCATTCCAGGAGCAAGTTCCAATCTATGATTATGACAAGATTCACGAAGAATGGTGGCATTATCTACACGAAGGACATGAAAATATTACTTGGCCTGGTGGACAGCGATATTTTGCATTAAGTAGCGGAACGACAAGTAACAGCAAGGCTATTCCCGTGACTGATGATATGCTGGAATCAATTAAAAAATCTGGTATCCAGCAGATTCTCTCGCTGAAAAACTTTGATTTACCCGCAGATTTCTTCGAAAAAGATATTATGATGTTGGGAAGCAGCACCCAATTGCGTCAAAACAATGGATTTTTAGAAGGAGAGATCAGTGGTATTTCTGCCGCTAATATTCCGTTGTGGTTTAGAAAATTTTATAAGCCTGGACGGCAAATTGCGAACAGCAAAGAATGGGATGAACGTGTAAGCAAAATAGTTAGAGCCGCTAAAAATTGGGACATTGGCAGCATGACTGGAATTCCTTCTTGGTCAGAAATTCTACTGAAAGAAATTATAAAATTCAACAAAGTAGAAACGATTCATGATATTTGGCCGAATCTTCGTGTGTACACCACAGGTGGTGTTGCCTTTGGGCCTTATCGCAAAAGTTTTGAAAAACTCTTTGCACAACCTATGATTTACATCGATACTTATTTGGCTTCCGAAGGATATCTAGCTACTCAAAAAAGACCCGATACGAGTGGGATGGCACTCATCGTGGACAATGGTGTGTTCTTTGAGTTCGTTCCTTTCTCGGAAGACAACATGGATGATAATGGTTGTGTAAAACAGAATGCCCAGGTGCTTACTGTCGATCAAGTGGAAGAAGGTGTGGAATATGTCCTTTTGATCTCAACGGTATCGGGAGCTTGGCGTTATATGATTGGCGATACGGTCATGTTTACGGACAAAGAACGCGCAGAAATCATTATCAGCGGACGTACCAAGCATTTTCTAAATGTGGTGGGTGAACAGCTTTCTGTACATCAAATGAATAATGCTATCCAAAAGCTAGAAGAAAAATTCAACCTGCATATCAGTGAATTTACGGTGGCATCGATAAAAGACGGCGATAAGAATATTAATCGTTGGTACTTAGGAGCAGATCAAGTTCAAAATTCTGCTGAAATAAAAGAGTTTTTAGATCTAGAACTACAGGAAAACAATAAAAATTATAAGGTGGCTAGACATCAAGCGTTGGATGATGTGCAGGTCAACGTTATTCCTGTCACACACTTCTACAGTTGGAGTGAAAATTTCAAAAAATTAGGTGGGCAAACAAAAATTCCTCGCGTAATGAAAGAAGAAGACTTCGAGGAATTCGAAAATTATATTAAAACTCTATAATGAGCTACAAGCCGATATAGTGCTAGGAATTACTTTCGGTATTGATTTCTTCCACTATATCGGTTTCTTCTTTAATAAGCTCTTCTTGTTTCTCTGTGGAGTTTTTCTCTTCCAATTTAGCAACCAATTCCACTATATCATCGGGAGATAAATATAATCTTGCTATTTTGTCTTTGTATTTCTGAGGCAATTCGGCATGACTCAAAATGTAATCCTTGGTAGCCAGAATGTATGACCCCATTCCACGATTCACTGCAAAGGTATCTGCTACACGTTCCGCCTTGCGGATATATCGTTTGGAAAGCCAATATAATAAGCCAAATTTCGCTACTCTTAATGTAGTTCTTTGTTCATAGTCCATGATATGTCCCAGTTCATGACCTATCCATCCAATCAAGACTTCATCGGAAACCCGATGTATTGGTTGTATACTATGTCTCAATTTAAAGACAGGCTTAATCAGAATCTCGTAAGTTCTTTGATGTCGTGGACCAAGCAAAGTCTGGACTACAGGCCGTGCAGCCATAATAGAAGATTTCAACTTTCGGGTAAAGACAAATCGGATATTGGTATTTTTTAATTCTGGATAATGCGCTAAAGCCGTTAGAATTTGATTTTCCAGAATTTTAGGTATTCGCTTATTTCTCGATAAATGCTTAGGAGCTGAAAGTAATGTGTTGTTTGTAGTTGATTGTTGTATTCCCATTCTCAATCCTTTCTGTTTTAAGAATCTAACAATTGCTTATGAAAAATGTTCCTTTTTAAAGCTTGGAATAATAGTAAAAGCCGAATATTACTATTCGACTTTTAAATAAATTTTTTAAAATAACTACTTAGACCACTTATCTAGCACATTAATTAGTAGTGGATAGGCTGGATAATCCATGTTATGCCCATAACCTTCCAATTCATATAATTCCACATCTGTATTCCCATGTAATTTGAGCATTCTCAACAAGTAGGCATTCTCTTCATAACGTCCCATCATTTCCAAATCGCGACCACCTGTCAACAACAATAATCTGGGAATATCTTTTCTCACCCAATATAGCGGAGCTAGTTCGTCTATCGTAGGATGTAATTCTTCTAGACCTTTTTCCTTTCGCGCTGTAAAATGTGTAATAGTCTGCGCGCTAAACGATACCAAACCAAATAAATCTTTTGGATCTAAACCTCTTTTATTCAAATATTGTTGATTTAATCCCAGCATTAAAGTAAGATAAGCTCCTGCAGAATAACCTGCCACAACAACCTTCTTTTTACTTCCTCCCATTTGCTGTATATTATCAAAAGTCCATTTGACCGCATCAGCAGCATCTTCAATAATATCCGCGACTTTAGCTTGAGGTGAAAAGCGATAGCCCACACCCACCACAGCAATATTTTTCTCTTTTAAATAATTCGGTATCTCTTTATTTCCACCAGTCAAGCCCCCCCCATGAAACCATATTACAGTAATGAAATCTTTTTTATTTTCTGGATAATACACATCTAATTTACACCGCTCTTTGCTGTAGCTATCAGTTTGTTTAGTATAACTAATGTTCGAAAGTGTTTTATACTTAGTTTCTTGAGCCTGGCTAAGGAAAGAGCAAGCTAAAAAGGCCAGTAAAATAGATAGAATTTTTAAATTTTGCATAGATAGAATTGTGAATATATGTTATAATCGATATAACTTAAAAATACAATTTATATTACTCAAATACAGGAATTTTCCTATAAACTTACGCTTGCATAACGAACTATTTACATTGTCTATTGTTCTATTTTAACAACAATCAAAAACATTATAAATAAAAAGTTATGGGAAAACTAGAAGGAAAACGAATTGCGATACTAACAGAAGATGGTTTTGAACAAATTGAGTTAACGAGTCCTAAAGAAGCTTTAGAAGAAGCTGGGGCACAAGTTGACATTATCTCACCAAAAGAAAACACCGTGCGTTCTAAAAAAGGTGATGATTGGGATCAAGATTATCCTGTAGATATCAATTTATCAGAAGCTCAAGTTACCAATTATGACGGTTTATTAATTCCAGGAGGTGTTATCAACCCTGACAAATTACGTGTCAATGATAAAGCTTTAAGCTTTGTACGTGAGTTTTTTTCAGCAGGCAAACCTGTAGCAGCTATTTGTCATGGTCCTCAAGTATTAATTGACGCTGAAGTAGTTGAAGGCAGAAAAATTACTTCTGTTGCCGCTATCAAAAAAGATCTAATCAATGCACAAGCCTTATGGGAAGATAGTGAAGTGGTAACTGATCAAGGTTTAGTTACAAGTAGAACACCTGATGATTTACCTGCTTTTAATAGAAAAATAGTCGAAGAATTTGCGGAAGGAAAACATGATGCTCAACATGCCTAATGAGTAGTTGGAAACTTCATCCTAACGTCTTTCATTTTTTTAAATAGCTGGTTTTTCCTTGTGGAAGTCCAGCTATATTTTTTTGACATAAAATTTATCTATTCCTTACACTGCTAGAAGATTATTACTTTTAGGCCATGATTCATAAGCACACATTTAAAGCTACACTCTCTTGGGAAAAAATAGAATCTGCACAAGAAGATACCAAAAGAATCTTTCTTAAATCGCATACCATTTCGATAGAAGGAAAAGAGACACTTTCTGTATCTGCAGCAAAAGCTTTCAAAGGGGACCCTGATTTACATAATCCAGAAGACCTGCTGTTGAGCAGTTTGATGTCTTGCCATATGATGTCCTATCTTTATGTTTGTGCTAAAAATAATGTTGAAGTTTTGCAGTATAATGATCAAGCTCAAGCTATATTAGAAACTTACGCTGATGGTTCTGGAAAGATTGTTGAAGTACAAATAAATCCTCAAGTAATTATCCAAGATGCGTCACAGCTAGAACTAGCTTTATCTTTACATAAGGAAGCGAATAAACTATGTTTTATAGCGAATTCATGTAATTTTCCAGTCCTTCATGCACCCCATTGTAAAGTGAATGTAGAATAAAGTCATTTAGAGGTAAAGGAACTAGGAACACTTCTTGTCCTAATTTGTATTCCCTTAAATTCGTAAAAAAAGAAAACTATGAGTATTGTATTTAATCCTTTACAATTAGAAAAACATACTTTAAATAATAGATTGGTAGTCTCTCCGATGTGCCAATATAGTGCTGAAGATGGCTTTGCTAATCATTGGCATTTAGTTCATCTGGGACAGTTTGCTATTGGACAAGTGGGCACCATAATTCAAGAAGCTACTGCTGTTGTTCCTGAAGGTAGAATATCTTACGGTGATCTGGGCATTTGGAAAGATGAACATATACCCGCACTGAAGCAAATAGTGGATTTTGTACATGAACAGGGATCAGCTATTGGAGTCCAACTCGCTCATGCAGGGCGTAAAGCATCGACAGATAAGCCTTGGTTCTCGAGAAGCCAGTTTCCTCCTATTCATCCCAATGGATGGCAGACGGTTGCGCCATCTCCTATTCCATTTAATGAATCAGATGTTCCTCCAGTTGAATTATCTATTAGCGAGATAAAACAGCTCGTCGAAGCTTTTAAAGAAGCGGCAAAAAGAGCAGTAGAAGCTGGATATGATATTATAGAAATTCATGCGGCACACGGCTACTTAATCCATCAATTTCTGTCTCCATTAGCTAATCAGCGAACAGATGCATATGGAGGTTCTTTCGAAAATCGAATTCGTTTCTTGATCGAAATTATTGAAGCTATAAATTCGGTATTGATGAATCAATCACTTTGGTTGCGTATATCTGCCACGGATTGGGCTGAAGGCGGCTGGGATATCGAGGAATCCGTACGTTTAGCGAATTTGGTTAAAAATTTAGGTGTTGAAGTGATGGATGTTTCTAGTGGTGGATGTGTACGTCATCAGCAAATACCCGTGATGGAAAATTATCAAGTCCCTTTTGCGGAAAGAATCAAAAAGGAGACGGGGATAATTACTGGAGCGGTAGGCTTAATCAAAAAAGCTACACAAGCCGAACTAATATTAGAAGAAGATAAGGCGGATTTGATATTTATAGCGAGAGGATTTCTACAGAATCCGCATTTGACTAAGCAATTTGCTAAAGATTTAGGAGCAGATATCAAATGGTTGCCACAATATGAAAGAGCTAAAGAATAAAAGTAGAAAGCAGAATTTTATGATTCTGCTTTTTTTGTTCACTTTTATCAAATAAAAACCACCTTTAAATAGAATGAAAATGTAAATTAGCGCTGACAACTCTACTTGAAAAGAAAAATGTATAGTTTTAAAAACGATTATTCCGAAGGAGCACATCCTAATATCCTACAGAAACTCATCGAAACGAATCTCATCCAACAAAATGGGTACGGTCAAGATGAATATTCTATTCAAGCGAAAGAGCTATTATGGTCAAAACTTCTTAATCCCCAAGCTTCAATTTTCTTTCTTTCTGCCGGAACCCAGTCTAATCTTATTGTGATATCTTCTTTGTTGCGTGTTCACGAAGCCGTTATTAGCGCACAGACTGGTCATATTTTCGCCAATGAAACGGGTGCGATTGAGGCTACAGGGCATCGTGTTATTACTGTTGATACTGCAGATGGAAAACTCAGTCCAGATTCTATTACTACAGTATTGAATGGTTATACATTGCGTCCTCATGTTGTAAAACCTCGTATTGTATATATTTCTAATTCTACAGAAATAGGTACTATCTACCAAAAAGAAGAATTAGAAGAACTGTATACTTTTTGTCAACAACATAATCTCTTGCTTTATATGGATGGAGCACGCTTAGGTCATGCTCTTACTGCAGCCAATAATGACCTGACTTTAGCTGATATAGCATCTCATACGGATGTTTTTTATATTGGAGGTACTAAAAATGGAGCATTATTAGGCGAAGCGGTGGTTTTTAATAAACCACAACTTGCAGAAGACTTTGATTATGTGTTAAAACAAAAAGGAGCGCTTTTGGCAAAAGGCAGACTTCTAGGTATTCAATTTTTAGAATTATTTAAAGACGATCTTTATTTCAAATTAGCTACACATGCCAATTCCATGGCGCAGAAAATTGCTTCGGCTTTTTCTAAGAGAGGATTCTCCTTTCTTACTGAATCAACAACAAATCAGATTTTCCCTATACTTCCCCCAGCAGCAATTGAAAAACTCGCTAGGCGCTATGATTTTTACGTTTGGAAAAATATAGACGACAATAATTCCGCTATTCGAATTATCACTTCTTGGGCTACTCCAGAAGATATTGTAGAGGAATTTATTAAAGAGATTGATGGATTATAAGCAAGAAGTATTATTTTTTTACATAAACCCAAATTAAAACCTAAAAACACCAACGATGAGCAAAAACATTTATAAGGATTTGTCCAATGAAGATTTACTAAAGAAGAAAGCACAATTTAAAGGAATAAGTATTGCCTTTGGCATTGGGTTTATAGTGATTGCAGGTGTATTGATCTACATTTTAGTCAATAAGGCCACCACAAAAGTATCTTTTGCCACACTTTTACCTATGTTTACTCTACCTATAACTTTTCTTCCTGTTCTTATTAATATAAGTCTTTTGAACAAAGAATTGAAATCAAGAAATATCTAAGAAAAAATGAAAAGAGCTTGATATTCATCAAGCTCTTTCACAAACATTTACATTTATTATATATTTAAACAACCATTATAAATCTCACTTATTATTCATTCGCTCTGCCAGCGTTTTCATAAAAAATCCGCCCACTACGCTCCTTGCTTTAAAATTTTCTCGCACACCAGTCTCACCGTTATAAAAATCATTTAGCGGAACTCTAGTAGGTCCATTCATTGCATGGAAATACACTCTATCAACTAATGCGTCAAACTGTTCTTTTTGTGGAGCGAATGCCGCTGTCCACATGATCCAATCATTCTTCGTAAAAGCACTTCTATTATCGAGTGGCACACCAAACTTCATTTGTTTGGTCAAATAATACTTCATCTCTTTGTCGTAAACTTCTTCTGGAAACAAATCCAAACCTAACACTTTATCCCACACTAAATTGTATTTCAAGCTCCAGGTATTTTTGTTATCAAAAGTCAAAGCATAATGATCTCCAGCATCCGCCATTTTTACCCAATTCTGAACCATCTGTTTGGATATAGCTTTATATTTTCGAGCCGTCTCCTTCTCTCCTAACGCTTCAGCCATCTGCGCATAACAGGCTATTCCAACAATGGCTTTCACTGATAAATTTACATTACGTGCAAGATGACCCGCAAAATCATCCGTACACAATTGTGTTTTCGGATCAAAACCTTCTTTTACCAGATAGTCTGTCCACATGGTCAACGTCTTCCAGTGCTTTTTGGCATAACTCAAATCGTTTTGCACTTTGCTGATTGCCGCCGTAAGAATGACCATATTACCAGATTCTTCTACAGGCATGGGTTCTCCGTAAGTCTGTCCATTAGCTAAAGGATAAGTTCCTAAATCATGTGCAGCCCATGGATAAGGATATTGACCACTTTCCGTGAAATAGAAAATACCAGTCAGCATGCCTTTTAATAGATCTGGATTATACAATAAGTACAAAGGTGCTGAAGGGTAAGTCACATCCACAGTATTTATAAAACCACCACTATTGTTTTCTTTGGACAACCATAATAATTCATTGTCAGGACTTTTCACCAACGTATGTGCAGCAATACTTTGTCGATAAGACAAAACATTCAGGTGGGCATATTTTTCTCCACCAGCTTTCAAAGCTTCAGCGTACATTTCTTTATCAAAAGCAGCACATCTGGCCATTACGGATTTGTACTCTTGTGCAGCTTTCTCCAATTGTGTATCGAACACTTCATTTCCAGTATTATTCCAATACGGTCTAAGATTTTGTTTAAAATATTGAATCGCCCAGATCTCATCATAACCCAACTTGATGAATTTGCTGGTTTCACTCTTTGTTACCTGATCAAAAGGTAACACTGTATTCAATGCTAACGTTTTTCCATTTAATACCGAAGCACTCTTCGTATTCCCCTGCCGGAAATCACCTATAGCCTCTGCACCTGAAGAAATATATTGTATAGCTTTATCCCTCTTTTGAGTAGACACATAGAAATACCCCCAATCAATACGCATATCATCAGCAGCTTTTTGTAAGAAGGGCTGTTCTACTGTCCCTACCTTTAGTATATCCAAACTATTGGTAGTGTACTGCTTGGCTTCAACTTCTTGACTCGCTCTGTAAACCGCGATATTCGAGGAAGCAGACAAAAGAACTTTGGCTTTATGCGATTTGCTGTCATTAGATTTTAAACTATACGTAATATAGGAAATAGGTCTTGCTAACAAATTCAAATCGTCCATCAATAATGGCGATGTAAAGGTCACCTTCAAATCCACTGCCCCTGCCTTAAAATTATAAATTGTACTGGTAGCAGTTATTTGGACATTCTGTTGAATAGCTTCCTGCATGCTAGGACCTTTCACTTTAGGTTTGTCCACCAATCCAAAATCCAGATATCTGCCTCCAGCCGTATTTTTTAAAGCAATAGCAATACTGTTATTTCCTTTTCTTAAATCCGCTTTATTTAACGGGATATAAGTAAAACTATTGGTCCAACCATTCTTCCGGTAAACAGACTTTCCATTTAAAAAGACTTCTACATTATCGTCATGATTCAGTTTCAGAAACAACTCATTAATACTATTTGGATTCTCCACAGTAAACATGCGACGTACCCATATTTGGTCCGAAGTCCATTTCGTTCTGTAGTTACCATTATCCCCTATAGGCGCAGTACCTTTCTTCCAATCTTTTGCATCATACGATAAATCTTTCCAATCTCCTTGAGGTGCACTCAGCGTATAATCTATTTCAAATTCTTTCTCTTCAGCCGTATGTAAAACGGAAGTATAATAAGCAGGCTCTTTGCCCATAAAACGGTATAACTGTCCGTCCACCTCTACGACTCCCAATAAAGAATGCTCTGCATCCGTCCAATGTTTTGTAACCGATCCGTTCAATTGGTCGGTCATAGACCAAATACTGAAGTTAGGATTGTGTGTAATAAGTGGATAAGCTGGCGCAATGCGCTCCTGTGCTTTTAATTGATGTACTTGAGAAAGCAAGAAACCTCCAAAAATAAGGTAGATGTAAAAGGTAGTTAGTGTAGGGATCTTCAAATGCGTCCAAGAATTCTTATTCATGCGGAAATGAAATTTTATTTAGTCTATAATTTGTTTGCTTTTATAAAATATACAGTAGGTTTATTATCCACTTGTATATTGAATTATCATAAAACAAAGAAATAAGGATTTTTTCAGATTAAGCCTCTTCTTTGTCTCTATCTTCAGTCAATTCTTATCATGTGCTACATAGAACTTCTTCACAATTTGGTAAGCATAGACTTTTCCTTTCAAATAGCAACTACTTTAAAAAAGTATAACTAATATTTTAAATAAATTGCAACCGATTGCAATATCAAATTGCATTTGTTATATTTATATATGAAACAACCTAAATATGGAAAACAAAGAGATAACCATATACGATATTGCTAAAGCACTTAATATCTCGCCTTCTACGGTGAGTAGAGGTTTAAGTAATCATCCTGCAATCAATACAAAGACTAAAAACAAAATTTTGAAAACTGCCCATGACATGGGCTACCAAACCAACAAATTCGCTAGTAATCTCCGTAAGAAAACAACCAACACGATTGGGGTAATTATCCCAAGATTAGATAGTCTTTTTATGTCTTCTGTAATCGCCGGTATCGAGAAAGTGGCTAATAATGCAGGCTATAATTTAATTATCAGCCAATCGTTGGAATCCGAAAAAAAAGAAAAAAACAACGCCTTGACGATGTATAATAGCCGTGTAGATGGATTAATTGTTTCCCTAAGTAACGGCACCCGAGATTACAGCCATTTTAAAAAATTTATAGATAAAGGAATTCCTTTACTGTTCTTTGATCGTATAGCCGAAGAACTTCCTTCTACCAAAGTTGTTATTGATAATTTCAGAGCAGGTTATACAGCGACACAACATCTTATTGAACAAGGTTGTAAAAAGATTTTCCATATCACCAATGACATGCACAGAAATGTTTATCGTGATCGTTTTGAGGGATATAAAAAGGCTTTAATAGATTATTCCATCGCTTTTAAGGAAGAACTATTTGTGATTAACGACATGACCGAAAGCGCTATTGTGAACTATATAGAAGATGAAATCGTAAAAAAACAGAATGTGCCTGATGGGATTTTTCTCACAAGCGATTCTTCAGCTGCGGTAGCCATAACCACCCTTCGCCATCATGGTTTTAGCATTCCACAAGATATTGCTGTGGTAGGATTTAACAATGATATTATCTCCAAAGTCACGGAGCCTCCTATTACCACCATCAATTATCCGGGTGTAGAAATGGGCGAAACAGTTGCGCGCATATTGCTTAATCATTTTACTGGAAATGGCAATCTTAATTTAACCAATACAGTAGTTTTAAACACAGACTTGATTGTAAGAAAATCAAGTTTGAAATCTTAACTTTTTTTGCACTTGCAAAAGCAAATGCCCTTTATCTTTTGGATAAAGGGCATTTTCATTCAGATACAGCTAGACAATAGGGTTAGTTTTGGCTGTATCTGTATTGATACTGTTAGCAGAATTAGTAACCAGGATTCTGATAACTCTTTTTCTCTTCGTCGGACATCAGCATAGATTCGATCTGTCCTTGTGGAATGGGACGAAGGTAATGATGTGGTAATATTGTACGATTAACTGTCACCGCATTATGATCACCTTTTGCGACCCCTGCGATTCTATATGAAGAAGCTAATTCATTCCATTTTTGTGTACGCACCAGGTCATACCAACGGTACCCTTCTCCAAAATATTCACGTGAACGTTCGGCTAAGATATAGTTGATCGTAATAGTAGCAGGAGTCTGACTCAGTAAAGTAGCACTATTATCTGCTACTTTTGCTGCATTGCCACTATTGCTCCACTTCCATTTACCTGCTCTTGCCCGTATCACATTGATAAGGTCTCTAGCCGATTTGCCTGCTTGCACATTTGCACCTTTTACTGCAGCTTCAGCGGCTACAAAATACAATTCAGAGAATTTAGCAATATTATATGGTCTTGTACTGGCTGCATTCGGCTGACCTAGACCTGTTCCATTGTCCGTACGGTAAGGACCCAACTTCCAAAGGCCTGGATAAACTATTCTACTTATACCTTGAGGACCCACTACGTAATCTGCTCTTCCAGGAAGTGTACCCGCGCCTATATTGCTACTTCCAGCTCCACTTGGATAAGTAATTGCTGTAGCAGGCTCTTCATTTAAGAAAGATAATATGGGAGCGCCAGGGGTTACAGGAAGATTGTTGGCATTATACAAAGTCGCATTATTAACCCCTCCTTTTGGCCAATTGCCGCGATATACGGTTACGAAAGTACCATCATATCGGGAATCATTTGTTTTATCGGCAAATGTATTGGTAATAGCGCCAATTGTCGGTGCCATACGCGTCCAAGGTCTTCCCAAATGTTGCGCTGCTTCACGCTGAACCGAACTTACAGGGCCTGAACCATCAGGATTCGTTCCGCTTCGGATATCAGTATAGTTCCAAGTCATCATCCAACCCGCAAAGTTATCTGGAGCACCACCATTGGCATAGGTCAAGCTACTACCATTGTAAAATTCGCTACTTTCTGTATGGTCAGCATACAACAATATTTCGTTGTTGCGGTCATTAGGACCAAGATTCACATCATAAAATGTAGGCTGTAAACCAAAAGGACCTGGGTTGTCAATAGCTTGTACCGCGATATCATAAGCTTTTTGGTAATACCATTGTGCATTATGTCCATCCGGATCAACACGATCAGCTTGTGGATAAGTAGGAATATTATTCGGGTTCTCTAGCCACCAAGCATAAGTGAGATAAGCTTTTGCTAAATACAAGCGCGCTAAGGTTTGTGTCGCTCCACCTGTGACACGTGGCGTCACAGGCAATTCATTGATAGCTTGCACTAAATCAGGAAAAATACCTTGCGTATACACTTCGGGCACGGTATTACGTACCGAAGTTCTTACTGGACTGGTATTAAATTTCAATACACCTGCTCCCAAATCCAAAGGCACACCACCGAATGTTTGCACCAACTGAAAATAGTCAAATGCTCTAAAGAATCGAGCTTCTGCAATTAAGGCATCCGATACTCCCACATCACTGGCATTCTCAATAATACCACTTGCTGTATTGATATTAGAGAATGCTGTTCCCCACAAGACATCCGCTCTACTGGTTGATGGCGTGATCTCCCCTACACCCGACAAGTCCATGTCCTTGAAGTTTCCATCAGCACTTTGTCCCCAGGTCACCTCATCCGTACCTGTTAGTGTAGTATTGTAGAAATACGCCTGACCATAAATATATCTCAAGTGTGCATACATCGAAGTCAACCCGCCATGTACCCCCTTTTCGGTCTTAAAGAATCCCGGCTCGTAAATACTACGCGGCTGTTCATCCAAAATATGTGTACAACTTGCTGCACTAAGCATCAAAAATGCTGCACCTAATATTGTTTTTGTACGTATATATTTCATTTCGTTATCTTTTAGAATGTTAAATTAATACCCAGTATATAGCTGCGCGTAGCTGGAGCATTCGTACCAATTGTTAATAATCTTCTCAAATTTTGTGAATACGCTACAGCCGCATTCTCATTACCATAAGAATTCGTTTCAGGATCCATACCTGATTCATCCTTATACGGAGAGAATAGCACAAATGGATTCTGCGCAGTGAAATACATTCTCAATCTATTTACACCCATATCTTTTATCCACTGATTATTATCCAGATTATACCCCAATGAGATCGTACGGATTTTTAAATAAGAGGCATCAAAATAACCGAGTGTACTACCATATTTTGGATTGTCACCACTCATGATGCCCCCAGGTTTAGGATATTTAGCGTCAGTATTTTCTGGCGTCCAATAATCTACCTGTACGTTGTTACGACGGCCACTCATCATATTCAAATAACCCGAAGAAGAATACAAAGTACTTATTAGCGTACCTCCGCTCTTGAAGGCTACCACTGTCGACAAATCAAAACCTTTGTAAGCTACACGCGTATTGAATCCACCTTGGACTTTTGGTTCAATACTCATGATCTGTCTATCATCCGCGCCTATAGCACGTACCGGTGTACCATCCGCATTGTAGTCTCCTGTATATTTAACTTTAATCATACCCACATTACCTCCTGGTTCTAAAACATTTAAATGCGGATCACCCTCTTGCCAAAGCCCAATCTTTTCATAGTCATAAATTACGTCAATAGGATGTCCTACAAACCACCAGTTACCTTCGTCACGTGTAGCACCCGAAGCCAAGGCTACTAATTTATTTCTATTGCCATAAAGATTTAATCCAGCTTCCCACGTCCAGCCATTCTTATTATCCAGAATGACACCATTTAGTGACAACTCAATACCTTTATTCTGTGTCTGACCTACATTCGCCGTATAACTGCTTACACCTGACGTAGCTGGCAAGCCTACACCCAACAGCAAATCTTTCGTCTGTGTCGAATAATACTCTATAGTACCCGATAAACGGCTGTTAAATAATCCGAAATCCAAACCATAATTAACAGTCTCTGAATATTCCCATCCCAAAGAAGGATTAGGCAATTCCGTCACATAATATCCCGTAGAATATTCATCACCAAAATTGTAAGGACGAGTACTCAATCTTCCCAACGTAGCATATGGCGCTACTGACTGATTCGAAGTCTGACCATAGCCCACACGCACCTTCAGCATATTCACCCAGTCCGTATCTTTCATGAAAGACTCATTACCGATATTCCAACCTGCAGATACCGCTGGATAGGTATGCCATTGATGACCTTTCGCTAAGCGCGAAGAACCATCCGAACGCAAGGTAGCAGACAACATATAACGGTTATCGTACGAGTACATGACCCTACCCATCACCGACATCAAGCCGCTGACACGGTAGTTTTGTTCATTTGGATTTACTGTAATCTCTCCCGCTGCCTGACCTAGATTATAGAACTGAAATGCATCCGCTGGAATATCACGTGCATTCACACGAGAATCATTGAAACGGTTTTCTGAAGCCGAATAAAGGGCTACCACATTAAAGTTGTGCTTCTCCGCAAAAACACGGTCGTAAGTAAGGATATTTTCAATAGCCCAATCTGTAGTCATTCCATTGCCTATAGAAGCAGTAGAAACTGTCTCGGGATTGGTACTGTTAATACCACTCGCTGTATAACTTCCGCTATTATTTTGACGGTAGTTTAAACCCAAATTTGCACGATATTTAAGCCCCTCGATTCCTGGGATGCTTAGTTCCCCATATAAAGTATTGTATGTACCATAAGCTCTATTTTGACTTAACCAAAGGTCTTTTAAATCATTAACTACATCTCTAGAATATGACCAAGGCTCATCTAGAGGCATTCTAATCGTTCTTTTCCAAGTACCATCCTCATTATAAGGATTTGCTAATGGAGACATACTCAATATGCCATATACGCCCACATTACCACCTTGGTTGATGCTGAAGTTATTATTCGTCGTAAAACCAACGCGAACATACTGTCCAATGCTTTGGTCTAAACTTCCGCGAATAGCATATCTTTTGAATTCTTGCGTAGGGATAACACCTTTATCGTTTAAATACCCTGCATTAAAGGAATAAACGCCTCCTTGTGTACTTCCATTGACACCTATATCATGGCTATTCATCAAGCCCTTCGTATACAATAGATCTTGCCAGTCTGTATCCGTATCATCCGACTCATCCAATGAATTCGAATATTGACCAGCCGCTTTACGCAATGCTGCGAACTCTGGACCATTCATCATCGGATACCGCGCAAACAAATCGCGTACCCCAGCGAAACCATTGTAATTGAAACGAGCCTGTTGTCCCGCACTGCCCTTGTCTGTGGTCACTAAGATGACCCCGTTAGCACCTCTAGAACCATAAATTGCTGTAGCCGAAGCATCTTTTAGAACATCTATACTTTTGATATCATTTGGATTGATATCAGCTAAAGAGCCTGGAAACGGAATTCCATCCAACACAATTAACGGATCATTACTTGCCGACAGCGAGCGAGAACCTCTAATTCTTATCTGCATGACAGCACCTGGTTGAGAAGAAGTTTGTGTCAACTCCACCCCAGGAAGACGACCTTGCAAAGCCTGTGAAATATTCGCCGAAGGCACTTCACGCAAGGCATCACCACGAATAGAGGAAACCGACCCCGTCACGGCCTCTGCACGTTGTGTACCATAACCTACCACGACTACATCTTCCAACGAAGTCGTCTCAGATAATAAAGTCACGGTGATGCTATTTTGATTTTCTCCTACGGCCACATCTTGACTGATAAATCCAATGTAAGAAACCGTAAGCGTAGATCTTCCCGATGGAAGATTAATAGAAAAAGAGCCATCAGCACCACTTGACGTACTGGTAGCTTGATTTTTTACCTGAATGCTCGCATTCGATAATGGTGTACCGTCTTCACTAACCACTTTACCACGCAAGACCCGCTGCGCCAAAAGAAGATTAGGAATGAACATCACCAGAAAAAGGAATAAGGATATCCTTAATACATAATGGTTTTGTTTTGTTTTTTTCATAAGGTAGAGTTTAAAATTGTTATCAGCCCCTGTCATAATGAATAGCACAACACTATCAAGAGATAATAGTTAAGCCAAATAAAATGAACAGAAACACTGTTTATTATGTATAAATGTTTTCTAGATAGACAAAAATCTAATTGGTTAAATCTTTTAATACGCAATAATCTTTTACCCCTATTATGAGGAATAAAAACAGTTACGCAATAAAGTAATAATTCAATACTTATAATTGCAACCGATTGCATTAATTAATAATAAAAATAGAACTTGATAATGACTTTATAACAATTTGATTACAAATATTTACGTAATCGATTGCAAGGGAATGGTTAATGGAGAATGGTTAATTGTTAATGATTGATGAATAATTGTTAATAGTTAATGGATAATTAATCTTCTACTCTCCTGCAACCCAAGCACCGTCATATTGAACGCAGTGAAATATCTTAAAAAGTAAAAAGAACAAATCATTCACTCTTGCTAATAACTTCTTTTTATCACCGTCATATTGAGCGCAGTGAAATATCTATTAACTCGTTGTACTCTCGCTCGAGCCGCGAGGGGCTCATTCTTTTTTACCTCAAAAAAGAATGCAAAACCGAAAGCTAATAGCCGAGCTCAGTGGAGCTAAAACTCGTCGCTTAAAACTTTTGCAACAAAGTTTCTTCCTTCCTACATTTTCGCAAAAGTTTGTTAGGCGACATTTGGATAAATTGTATGTATTATACAATTTTTTAAACTCATTGATTTATATATTTGAATACAAACATCATCCTTACAAATATGAAAATATCGCCTTAGCAGATCGGCAATAGCAGGAAAAGTTAGCCTTTGTACCGATACGGTACAGTGATGAGTTTATCTTCGATGAGCTCCACTATGTTACGGTTTGGATAATCAACAATTGAAAATTAATAATTAACCATTAATAATTAACAATTGATAATTAAAAATCGGCATTATTTCGAATGATAATCAAAAGCAGCTCTAAACTCCAATGGTGTTTGCTGCGTTTTACGTTTGAATAGCTTATTAAAAGATTGAGAATGTTCAAATCCCAATTCATAGGCTATTTCACTTACTGTAGAATGTGTCGTGGAAAGCTTTTCTTTCGCCTTTTCAATTAATTTCTGATGAATATATTGCTGGGTATTTTGATTCATTAACGAGCGGAGCACATCACTGAGGTATCCAGCAGAAATATTCAATTTTTCGGAGACAAACTGTACCGAAGGTATACCTTCACGCAATGGCTTATCACCATTAAAATAATCATCCAAAAGAGCTTCCAGATTTTGAAGCACATCCTTATTTGCCGCCTTTCGCGTGATAAACTGGCGCTGATAAAATCGGTTGACATAACTAAGCAATAGTTCTATTTGCGCGATAATAACCTCTTGACTAAACACATCTACTCTATTATTTATTTCCTTATCCATAATGTGATAAATAGAGAGAATAGTCTCCTTTTCCGAATCCGACAAGTGCAAAGCCTCATTAAAAGAATAAGAGAAATACGTGTACTGTTTAATCTTTTGTGCCAAAGGATAGCCCATCAGAAAATCAGGATGTATAAGCAAAATATAAGCGTACGTTTCACTATTGTATTCTGTCCCCCCTACCAATTGGTTCGGTGCTAAAAACATCATGCTCCCTTCATTGAAATCATAATAGTTTTGTCCATACCTTAACTTTCCACTATTCTTTGTGATAAAAGTAATTTTATAAAAATTAAGTATATCATAGACAGGAGCCATTTCAGGTTTGAAAGGATACTCATCATTAAAATGAACCAAACTTATCAAGGGATGATTGGGCTTTGGTAGACCAAAAGCTTTATGGCTTTCTGATATGGAACGAAAGCGAATAAGATGTTCTTTTTTGTTTTTCATAGTAAAAAATACAAAAACCTATGGAAAGATATAGACCATAGGTTTTAAAATGATTGTAAGATTACCAAGGAATTACATTCTGTCTCTGTGAAAAGTCGCCTGGCCCTGTAAATATTCCAGAAGGCAAATCTTCAGACAATGCTACACGAATAGGTTCACGGGAGCCTTCCTCCACTGTATCTGTCCCTTGAAAATTGTTAAGTGCCGTAGCCGTAAAACCTGGACTTACCATGTTCACCTTAATATTTGTCTGCTCCAGCTCTATGGCCAAAGACAAAAACACCGCATTTAGTGCTGCTTTAGAAGCACCATAAACCACATCAAAATGTGCACGATAAGGATGTGTGACATCCGCATTTAAGGTCATTGATCCCAGCGCACTCGATACGACCACTATCCGTGCATTATCTGCACTTCTTAATAACGGCAAAAAGCGTTGTGTCACAGCCAGCGTACTAAAAACATTGGTATTCCATACCGCTTTCATTTCCTTTATAGAAGCTTTGCTGGCGCGTTGTGAATTTAGAATTTCCTCCATCGACTGTCCATTCTTGCCTATATTCGAAATACCTGCATTATTAACCAATAAAGACAAATATCCCTGCTCCTTTTGTATTTGAGCTACTGCAGCTTCAACAGACAAGCTATCCGTTATATCCAATTGCAATGCTCTTGCATTTCTACCGATTTCCAATGCCGCTTTTTCGCCTTTCGCACTATCCCGCGAACCTATGTACACGACATAATTATTCTCCGCCAAAGCTTTAGCTATTTGAAAACCAATCCCAGTATTAGCACCCGTCACAAGGGCCACTTTTGTTTCTTTTGTACCCATAATTTTATAGTATTTAAAAGTAATACAACAAAATTCCTTATTAAAACAACAATCACTGTAGCCATATTCTGCCATTGTGTATCCAAATCGAGGAAGGGATAAAATAATTGCCAATGGAAAATTGAACATGGACAATTGAGAATTAGAAATTCCGTACGTTGATTCGGTAGGACTATATATTACAACCTCATCACAAGCCTCCACTTCAAGAATTGTAATTCGTATCTCGTTATTCGTAATTCAAAATTCCTATTATTTACAGTTCATATTATTTTTTTATCTTTGAAACCAAAGACCATAATATATACAGTATGTAATACCTTATTTCTTTCCGCTAAACAAATACCGACATCCGTATTTCTGATACGATGTGCGCATGGTTTAATTTTAAAAGAAGGAATTATGGTCACTCTACAATACATTTCATATACACCATTTGGTGGCACCACACTTTTTGACAACATTCACTTTTCCCTTAATAAGGGTGAAAAGGTAGCGCTATTGGGTAACAACGGTGTAGGAAAATCTACATTGCTTAAAATTATAGCGAATCAACTCGAGCCTACCTCTGGGGAACGTTATATCGAAGGAAATCTATATTATATCCCTCAAATATATGGGCAATTTAATGATTGGACTATTGCGCAAGCCTTAGAAGTAGATAAAAAAATCACAGCCCTATCGGAAATTCTAAAGGGGACTACAGACGAAAAATATTACAACTGGCTGGACAACGATTGGAACATCGAGGAACGCTGCAACGAAGCTTTAGCATATTGGGGTTTACAATATCTAAACCTTAATACAAGATTAGGCGAGTTAAGTGGAGGAGAAAAAACCAAAGTCTTTTTAGCAGGTATCCTTATCCATTCTCCTCAGATCATTCTATTGGATGAACCTAGTAATCATCTTGATGGATATAGCCGAGAACTCCTTTATAATTTTATTCAAACGACAAATTCCAGTCTGCTGGTCGTGAGTCACGATAGAAAACTCCTTAATCTATTGCCCAACATTTGCGAACTAACATCGAGTGGCCTAGAAGTCTATGGAGGTAATTATGATTTTTACAAGGAACAGAAACATATAGGCCTTAATGCGCTGCAGAAAGATATTCAGCATAAACAAAAAGAGTTGCGTAAAGCTAAATTGAAGGAAAAGGAAACCTTACAAAGGCAACAGAAGCTCGATACCAGAGGAAAAGAAAAAATGCAAAAATCTGGCGTTGCTCGCATTATGATGAATACCCTGCGCAACAAAGCAGAGAATAGCACTTCCAAATTAAAGGGTATACATGCCGAAAGAATTGATGGAATATCCCAGAAGCTTCATGAGCTGCAATCCGTATTTCCACTCCAGGATAGAATTAAGCTTGGCTTTGATGTTTCCGAACTGCATAAGGGTAAGATTCTATTTTCAGCTACTGAAATTAACTTCCGCTATCAAGATAAGCCACTGTGGAAAGAAAGTCTTTCTTTTCAAATTGTAAGTGGAGAACGAATTGCCATAAAAGGAAAAAACGGCTCAGGCAAAACTACCTTAATAAACTTACTCTTGGGGAATCTAAAGCCATTCACAGGACAACTTCAGCGTGCAGATACTACCTCTCTGTATATAGATCAAGATTATTCCTTGTTAAAGAATAACCTCACTGTATTTCAACAGGCACAGGCCTATAACAGTTCTGCGCTTCAAGAACACGAAATAAAATCGCGTCTTTCCAGATTTTTATTTTCAAAAGAAAAGTGGGATACAAATACCGAATTACTGAGTGGAGGGGAAAAAATGAGACTTTTGCTATGCTGTCTTTCTATCCGTACGGTAGCACCAGATATAATTGTCTTGGATGAACCAACGAATAACCTAGATATTCAAAATTCAGATATTCTGAGTTCTGCGCTCAAACAATACAATGGAACATTACTAGTCATTAGTCATGATGAAACCTTCCTGCAAACTATACATATAAATCGCATCATTTCGCTATAGAATCATCCAACCTTTACACTAAAATAAAGAGATTGCCATTAAGCAATCTCTTTAGACTTTGTCAATAATCCCTTGCTGTACCGCCCAGATCAATGCTACTGCCAGCAACAATCCCAATACATTATACATCCAATCTGGAAGCTTAAAGGGCTGCGGGTTGTAATTGTTGTAGCTCATCGTCTGACCAATCCAATAAATCCTTTAATACATACACGGGGCTATCCTTCTCATCCAGCTGCTGGATATAATCCACGATCTCCCCATCGACTTTTATAGCAATTCCCTCCTTCAACACATGAAAGTCGCTATTAATTAATTCTTGAATTTCTTCTCTTGTCATAATTCCACTTCTATAATTGTTGTGATTTATGCAGAGAACAAGGAGACTGTAATTTTAGTTTAGGGAATAGTAAAAATAAAAGCCTTCCGCAAAGGGAAGGCTAGTTATACATATTTTCAATTCTTTCGACAATCTTACTTTTCCAAACTTTAAAGTCTTCATCGGGAGGTATCTGTATAATGTGACAATGCTTATTGTCTAATTCTTTATTCTCTTGCTTTTTAAAGTAACTACCCGAAACCTTGAGTTCCTCACCAGGATATACTAAAGCAACCATATTAGCATCAAAATATTCATGATACACGTACATTTGTCTCAAGTCTTCTGTAGAAGGACCTTTTCCATTCAAATTCTTCCACTTCGTATCCAAAACAAAGACTTCCTTTTTCTCTTTGTGTAGGAGTACAATATCTGGTCGCATAGATGAACTTAACGAGGCAATCGACTCGGTAGACTTCCAAAATCGCTTACTTACCTGACCATTTACCGTATATCCCTTTAAATCTCTTCGCAACACACACAATACAAACTGCTCCCACAGCGCATTCATATCAAACATTAACGCCAATACGTTTTTATGACCTTGACTAATATCAGGGTGATAATTCAACAGCAACAGTTCCGCTATCTCTAACGCAGGCTTATATACGATAGACTTACGATCGTACTGCAAGCATGCAAATGCAGAAGGATTTACTTTTATAGATTTTTGCTCAGGGAAATTCAGCAACAAATTACCAATACGAGAATTTAATACCACATTTCTATTCAAGTGCGATACCAACTTTAAAGCCGCATATAATATCCTATGCAAATCATGTTGGTGGGTATAAGACGTTGTCTCAATATAAAAACGTTCTTGGTGAACAAGATTATGCTGAATATGCTTTGTAAAGGCAAGTTTACCTTTTAAAGCTGTAGCATTTCTTTCCTCCCGAATATATTTTTTTATCAACCCTAAATGCATCAACTTTTCTAACTCGGTAACAAAAAGCTCAAAATATAAATCCAATACGGAATTATGCTTCAACTTCAAGTCTGAAGTTCCTGAATCTTTAACAGGAAATCCCCAAACCGTACGAATCATACTAATAAGTAATTTCTGCCATTTGTTAATAGCTTCTTCCCCTGTCAGTTTATCCGCCTTCGGTAATATCTCTATAAGCGTATCTCCTATTTGCAATACACCTACATACTCACTAAATTGAACTCCATTTCGTATTAAGGTAAAGAATGGCGAATAGTTACCATAATAGGCCTCCAACGCCTGATGTTGTCGCTCAGAAAGATAATATTCTCCCTCTTGATCAACTAACAGACGCTGATGTTCAAATACTACAATATGCTTTAGTTCCTTTTTAGCCATTATTCATTAATGCCACTATAGCTTCACGAAACCCTTCTAAGTCTACTTTACCATTTCTATAGTCGATAATTTCATATACCGACCTGCTTTCTAAATCTTCCTTATACTCATAGCTAAAGTCTGCGAAAAGGGCTGGTTCATTTGGCTTCAAGCGTATGAACCCTTTACCTAAAACCAAACCTATCTTGCCATAATCGCCGAAGAAGTATTCTTGTAGCAGTGGGATTATATTTTTATAAAAGGAATCAATAATAGTTTCTTCATTCTTACCAATAAAATAAGCATGCCCAATGCAATGATCGCGATCTACCAATTTTTCAATACGTAGATTGATACGCTTTAAAATAGCAGAAGCCTTATAACCGTACACTTCATAATCCAATTCCTCCAAATCAGGGGTTGGCAGCATCTCCTCAAAAACAAAACGTCTACGCAAAGCCGTATCCAAAGCTTCTACCGAGCGGTCAGCTGTATTCATGGTACCAATTATATACAAGTTTGAAGGAACGGAAAACTTCTCTTTGCTATAAGGTAATGTTACTTCTAAAGCCTCTGGCTTACCTTCTCTTTTAGATTCTTCTAGTAATGTAATTAACTCCCCAAAAATAGCTGAGACATTCCCACGGTTTATCTCGTCTATAAATAATGCATATCTATTTTGTGGATCTCTTCTAGCTTTATCAGCTAACCGTTTAAACACACCATCTTGAACCCTAAATTTTATATCTCCAAGATATTCATCATTTAATACAGGTTTTATACCTTCAATAAAATCTTCATAAGAATAAGACTGATGAAAGGTAACGAATTCATAATTCTTGATTTCTACATTAGGAGATGCTTTGTGATTTTTATATTGGGAATATATATCATATGCTTCAGGATATTTTTCTTTTAGATCTTCTTCTACTATACTCCAGAAAGAATCAGAATCCTTTTGGAAATATAATGGTTCTGAACGATCAACTACATTTACGTTTTTGCAGCTTAGTATTGTATGTGATTGTAACTGTCCCCAAATTGTTGGACGAACAGTTTTAGAGGCAGATAAGCTTTCTTTAATTTGGATTAATTCATGATTATGGATATCAAGAACCTTTGCTCTTTTCAAATCTAATAGAACTACAGTGATAACTTGCCACCATGTAAAACTACTTACTAATTCTGTCAAAAATTGTTCTCGAGTTTGAGATACTTCTTTAACCGTAAATTGATCAAAATACTCTTTCTTTAATTTATATGTCTTACCAGTCCCTGGAGGGCCATATAAAATCTGGTTTAAAAAGTTTTTTCTATCCATTGAATTTTCGATATTCTTATTAAAGTCAGTATGGAATTGTTTATACTCCCTTATAGCTGAAGAATAAAATTTATTTTCACCATAAGATTTTGCTTTCTCCCAATAGTATTTACCATTTGGATGACTTTGATTAATAATTAAATCATCATACAATTCTTGTAGATATTGAATATCCCGAATTTTAAATAAATTGGTAATTAAAATTTCATTAAGTATTTCTATTGCACGAATATAAGAGCCAACCCTATTAGATGTTTCAGTAGTTTTATTTCTAAGCCAAGTCCTAAACAAGTCTTTGTAATCAACTTCTTCCTCTATTATGGTCAATAAATAATCATAATATTTCTGATCTCTGACTACATCAGAATTATATTGCGTAATATTAGTTAAAGTCTTTAACACTAAGTCAAAAGAAACTGACCATTCTCCCTTTTTCATCCATTTTATTTCTCGAACACTTGTGTATTCAGAACGATTTGAATCGTAGATGTAATCTGAAATAACCTCTCCATACCCTAAAAGCTTTCGGCGTCCTTTCTTTACTATTACAATATCTCCAACTTTCATCTCCTTAAAGAAATCCCAATTGGCAGTAGCATCATTCTTTTTTGAAGAAGTCGTTTTTTCAAGAATACGTAATTGATTCGCTATTTCCTCTTTTGACTTATATTGTGTTAAATCGCCAAGATAATCCCATCCCAGACCTATTATAGATTCTTTATAAAACTCCTCCCAAAATCTTGCATCCTCACCTGGTTGATAAAGCCAGTAAGCCACATTTTTATTATTTTCTAATTCTTTACTTAAATAACTATCCTTAAATACAGCTCTAAAAATTGCGTACTTGACAATATTAGATAAAAAAGCCTCTATATCATCCTTTTGTAAAGGTATTTCGAAATCTCCTAATAGAATTCGATTTTCTTCTACAGCTATATCTATTGAACTATTTTTTAAAGCATTGATAGTATCACTGTTGCGAAGATTTGCAATACCATTTATTCTTCCATCATGAAATAATAAAGCTTGGCTAGCCTTTATGACAGTATAAGATTTAAAAACATATTGTATTAAATTCCTACCATTGGAGGATACATATAAACTGTCTCCATTCTCACGAACAATATGTTGTATATCTAAATAATATTCATTTCTATCTAAAATTACTTTAATTGACCGTACTGTATCATCTACTCCTAGATCTTCAAATCCTTCAAATCCTTTAAGTTGTAATTTATTTGCGGGATCTTCAATATAGCCAAGTATAGCTTGAACTACAGCTACTATTTCTTTGGGAGAATTGGTAATCTCTTTTTGCATACTATTTTCTATTACGACTTACCCAATCATTATAAACAATCAATTCCAATTCTGCTAAACTTGCTAAATTTCTTTTTTTCATTTCATCTTTTGCAAAAGATATAAAATTTAAATACGCTGTAACATCCGTTAATGCTGTCCAATTAAATAAACTTTTATATTTAAGAGCTTCTTGAATCATGCGATCCACTGGAAAGTGTGGGGGCACACAAGGTATAAAACCTAATGTCCATAAGTACTTTAAATAAAGATTTAATAATTTTTGTGCTACCCCAAAATTGATATTCAGCCCAATATCATTTGCACAACAAATAGACTTAATATTATTAATATGTTGTTCTTCTGAAACGGGAACTATATATTGTTTGCTGATATCTTCAATTTGTTTACGTAATTCTAATTTTCGCGCTTCTTTGTTTTGGTGTCCTTTATAAACTTTTGCTCTTTGAAAAGAAGCTTGGATAGTCAGAATCCAAATTTGATCAAGAATAAATTGTTTTTGTATATCTTTTAAAATCATATTTAGTTGGTTATTTCTTTTTCAGCTTTGAGCCCTTTATACTGCGGTATTGCATCGTCTTCATTAAGATTTATTATTAATCGACGCATTCTACCTTTATCGGTGAAATGCCTACCGAGGTTAATTGTTTTATCGAAGAAATCATTTTTACCTTCGCTATTTGTATAATGGAAAATTCGGACAGATTTACACTTCTCATGGTCGAAGATTTCTTTGAACATCGTTCTATCTGAAAGCCCACAAGAATGTCCTAAAATATAAACCCTAAAGTTTCCTTGATTTAAAAATCTTATAAGATTAGAATAGTTTGCATTTTTTAAATAATGATAAGATTTGACATGCTCAAATACATCATTATTACTCTGTTCTTCAAATTGTAAATATTCCTTATTATGCTCATCCCCAAAACCAAATATGATGGGGTTATTAGGATTGTTCAATTGTCCATGAATATGATTTTCTTCTACAGCATGGAACTTTTCACTCTCTTGAATCTTTTGTAAATAAGGTTTAAATGTATTAGTATAATTAAAATTTAGTGCATATACTGATTGATTATTGATGTCTTGAGAATAATCAATAAGATTTCCATCTATAATTTCGGAGGTAATGACATGAGAAATATCGTTAATTTTAAAGTTTTCTATAAAATCAATTAATGGACTAATCTTACTATTTAACTTGAAAAAATTATCTTGTACAGTCAAGTATTCTTCTAATTTTGATTTTAAATATGAAAACTCATTATTTAAGATTCTAACCTCATCTGAATCAAATTCCTTAAAATTTTTAATATTCCCACCCAATTCTACTAATTGGTCAAAATATCCCTGCTCAATATCTACCCATCCGCAATCCAAACATGTATTAACTAGTTTTTCAAAAAAAATGGATTTAAATTCAAACTTATGAGCTAAGTTTTCAGACAGAGAATCATATTTATCATAAAGCGAAGCTGGAATAGTATATTTCTTAGATTCATAGTTCAAATAAAATGAAAAAATATTCTTTTCATAAAGAGATCTACTTATCCCACTCTCACCAGCGTTTTGAGCAAGATCAATTACTCTATAATGATCACGGACTTCAACTCTAACAAAATCATCTTCATAAGAGTGTCCATTAGCATAAATACCCGCTTCATTAAAACACTCATCTAAATACCAAAATATAAAATCCTTATAACTTGTCTTTAATCCATGGGCTAAATCAAAGCCATTACCTATTAGTATTAGTTTGTTCATTTGTCATCCTTATTTACTAGTATCCCAATACTTTTTTTGAATTTCAGCTCTATCATTTGACTTTTCTAAAAATTCAAAATCTATAAGTGGATAGTCTTCTTGTATATTGTGTAAAGCAGGGTTTGGAATGTTTTTGATTAGATTATATTTAGAAATCAAAAACTTATTAAAGTCAGTATTTTGATCTCCTGTATATTTTTTCTCCCATTCACCTCCTAAGTGACTCATACTATTAAAATAAAAAACATATTGTTCATAATTAGATAATTGTGCCCTTAATGTCTTTATATATTCATATTTTTCTACGTACGACAATACATCTTGTTTATCGATATAAGTTATAATCTGAAATAAATGCCTAAAATAATGACCCAATTTATGTTGATGACCACCGAATCTCTTATATTTCTTCTTTTTGAGATTAATAAAACTCGCTAACCACGACTGATTTTTTAAATGATATGTTATATTTATGTTTTGTGGCATTTTTGTAAATAACTCAATAAATTCAGATTGTCTTAGGGCCAATGCATTTTCAAGAAAACTCATATGCTTTTTTTCATATTTTGCAAAAAATAATCTAAAAAATTCATACAATTGATCTACTCTTTCCTTTTTAAAATAATTCTGAAGTTGAGATTTAACCACTTCATCTTTCTTAGCTACACCAAAAAACACAATACAATATGCCAAATTTCTAACAGCATATTTTTCTATTTTTTCAGCGTCTCTTATATTTTCGAGATTTCGTGGTAATAGAAATTCTTGAACTGAAATGTGCTTAAAAATTAACTTAGCAATTTCTTCTGCTTCTAAAATTTGTTCATATATCTCCTTGAATACTTTTCTTCCAGAAATTAAAACTTCATTTGTTCTTCCATTTCTAAAAACGATTTCATCAACATTTGCTCTATGTAATGTCAATAATTGAAAGAAACGCCCTTCTATTTTTTCTCGTTCTTGATTAACTTCTTGCTTCTCAAACTGATCTTTAACTTGCATATTAGCTTGATATTGCATATAAAAAGCTAATCCTGTAACTATAACAGCAGCTAATGCAATAAAAGGATTCATTATACCTCCAATAGTATCACCTACAAAACCAGTTTTGTCAGAAAAATTAAAGATCTCTTTAGAATCTTCCGATACAAAAAGTATTAATAGTTGATATACAGAATTTTATATTAAAATAAATACAAATAAAATTCAATTTTGTAACATTTTATTAATAGCGATCTCTACCTAAGACTATTTTAAATCTAAAATTAGGGTTTAATTGTAAACTATAAAAGTGCTGAATGATTCAGTTGTTTTATACTAAATGGCACTACCCTCACTAGATAATCGTCTAACCACAGGATGAGGATTCCTTGACCATTTTTCCCTCTCAGCAATCATACGATATTTATACTTAATCAAAAATGGTCTTACTGCAAATTCACAAGAAATGAATTTAGTAATTACTTCGAATGCATCTACAGAATTACCGAAACGTGAAATGTGGTTCTTGGCGTGTAAATATGAACGTGCTTGTTCTTAGCGGCGTATCCCGTGGGATGATCGGCAAGTACGAAACGTGGGAAGCCGTGTACTCACTCGATGTAGCAAAAAAGATTGCCCAAGGCCTTTGGTGTCTTACGGGATTATCTTGCCGAGGAAACTAGCGACATGGCCTTTGACCGTAATACAGCGGAAAGGTTTCAGGATATTGAAAAACTCAGCTAAAGCTAAAAGGAGCACGTATTTGCGCTGCTCGATGCGTTCCTCGCCAAAAGCAAGACGCAGGCTATACTCAAATAAAACCACAACTCCCAATCCGATAAAGATTGGGAGTTGCTATACATATACAATTTACTTTCTAAAGTGGCTTGATAAAATATGTACCCCTATTAGATAAATTTATCATGTGAAGCGCTTTTCGAGATTTTTTGATAACTCTAAAGTTGACAATATCTACTTTCAACACTTCTGATTTTAAGTCTATTATTATTTTCACAAGATAGTTCGTATCATCTTTTTTCAAAAGTGAGGCATTAAGTCCATTTTCAATCTGATATACTCTTTCAGATAAATCAACATCCTCTTCTAAGCTAGTAACCACAAATATATTGTCATAATTACGAACATCTTTCTTCAATCTATTTATATGATAATTAACTGCTTCCTTAATCGTACTAAATGAATTGTTCTGTGCATAGCTCAAAGGAATCATAAACAGAAAGCACATAAAAAAAGTAACATGATATTTCATTTTTTAACTATTTGGTGTAACAAAGTATTTTTGAGGCATAGTATCCACAACTCCAGACTTTTAGTTAATATATGTAGACCATACCATTTCCCCTACCAAATACGTAGTTAGTTTGACTTGTCTGGTTACTACTTACATCCCATCCCGCGCCATAGGAAGGTGCCTGAGCACCCCCTACTGTACTACTACTCGATGACATAGAAATGGTATTACCAGAGCTTCCTCCAGTGACAGTAGTAACAGAAGCGCTAGGATGACTATGGAATGTTGATCTTGTGTTATTATCTGAGAACAGAGTGATAGAAACACTTGTAGCTCCTGGTCTTGTCACCGCTCCTGCAGGAGATTGAGTGACGACACCAGTATTGGAAACAGTACCCCCATACTCTCGACTATTGGCATCTACAACTTTGCTAGCCCCTTTTCCATTATCTTGATTTACTATATCATCCATCTGTTGTCTAGTAGAATTCGTTGCTTCAATTTCTACACTGTTCGCATATGCAATATCATTGCCTTGAAACGCAGCTGTATTTCCTGAATTTGCTTTAATAAACGTCTCGTTGGCCTTAGCTTGATCACCAGAAATACTTACAGATGGAACCCCACCGTCAAATGACTTTTGAGTTGTTTTAATAACATAGACCTTTCCGTCATCTATTCCATCATTTCCAACATAATGACCTTTCTCATTTATAAAATCGCCTGGATACATTCCATCAGGGTATATAAATCTGATTGGATTATTAAATGTATAGGTGTATGGTGACCATCTCCTACTTTTGTAGGTCAACGGATCCACCACATTCCATCGTCCGATCTCCGCATTGTAGAACCTAGCGCCGTAATCCTGCTGGTCACCTAGTTCAGACTGTACTTCCTTACCATTGTAAAGATACTTATTTATTCCTGATAATTGAAGTGCTTTAGACTTACCAAATGGATAGTAATCGTGTTTTTTGATAATTTCTCCTGTGGTTGCTGATGTAGGTTTTAATGTTGCTCGCACATTACCCACGTGATCAGTTAGTTTGTAGTGATAGGTATATTTATTATCAGTTCCTCTTTGCATATAACCCTCAGAGCTATGAATCATCTCGATATTGTCACCAGCATATTCTATACCCCCTACATAGTCTCTATCAACTGCATTTTTCTTGTACTTTCTGAGCTTCCTGCCATTTTTCTGCCTATACCAAGAAAAAGAAAGTACCCAAAAAAAAGACAAATCTGTGGATATCTTAGATTTCCTGAATAAGGATATTTCCTTTGGTAGTGGACAACTTCCTGATAGAAAAAAAGAAGAATTCTATTTAGAGCTGAGTATGCTCTAATTATCTGGAGTAGATTTGAAGACCGCCTTTGATTTGGTATTGATTGATTATCAAAACAAAAAAGAAGGCAAGCTCTTTGAAAGTATACGAGATATCGTACTCCAAAGCGACAGTCTATCCGAAGCCTTGCGCAAGCAAAAAGGTAAATTCTCGGACTATGAATACTACAGTGTACAGATAGGCGAAGAGACAGGAAAATTAGGGGAAGTGCTCAAGGAACTGGCAAACTTCTATAAAAATAAAATTGCGCAGCGTCGCAAGATTATATCTGCCCTAACCTACCCCATTATTGTACTATGCACTTCCTTTGGTGCGGTGTTCATTATGCTCAAATTTATCGTACCTATGTTTGCGGATGTATTTATACGCTTTGGAGGAGAATTACCCTGGATTACAGCTTTTATCTTACTGATATCTAATTTTATAGATCAGACCTTTTGGTATGGAATACTATTTTTTGTCTGCTTATTTGCAGTTTTAGTCGTCAATAAAAAGAAAACATGGTACAGAAAATGGGCTTCCAAAATTATACTACGTATTCCGCTGGCTTGAGATATCGTACGTAAAGTACACTTAGCACGCTTTGCAAATACCATGCGACTGCTTGTCAGCACCAATACACCGTTACTGCTAGCTATACAATTGGTACAACAAATGGCAGATTTTTATCCTATACAAACTTCGTTAGCCGAAACCGAGCAACTTAATTTACGGGGTAAAAGCCTGCATGAAAGTCTAGCTGAATTCGACTTTTACCCCAGCAAGCTCGTTCAGCTTATCAAAGTAGGCGAAGAAGTTAATCGCTTGGATTTCTTCTTTGAGAAGATAGCTACACAACTAACCGAAGAAATCGAATACAAAACCTCCACGATATCTAATGTCCTTTAGCCGTTGATTATTATCTTCCTCGGCTGGTAGTAGGCGTTATTTTGATTGCTATGTACCTCCCAATGTTCCCAATGAGTAATAGTTTTTAAAAAACAAAAGAGGGGTTTTAAACTTTTAGCCCCCGGTGGGACCACTGATGGACTACGGCCCACTGAAAGCGACCTGATTTCTGCAAGAACTCCCTCAATAAGCGAGCGGGTATTGCCTTCCAGATCTTCCATATCCTGCCATTGCTGCACCTTATACTCAAAGCCTTTATAGCGGTTCCCCTTGACGATACGGATATGCCCCATACGATCCAGTTCGTTCAGATAACGTTTTAGGTTGCTCGGATTGATCCGCAGTGAACTGCGCACGTCACGGCTGTGGAAGCTGTCCGTATCCTGTTCCCTGAGGTAAGCTTTCAGTTTTTCAAAGAAGCCATGGCAGGCATCGCTCAGCTCGTCGCTCTTTTTCAATAGCGTAGTCTCAAGCAACATAAAGGCCGTTTCCACGTCTTCCGGCGTACTCTCGATGTACTGCTCACCGGTGGATTCATCCGTTTTCAGCTGCCGCTGGTACTGGTGGTAGTAGGTTACCGTTTCAGTGAACAGAAGTAGCAAAAGCATTGATATATCACATACAAGCAAGACTTATTTTATTTTGATAGGATATTTATATCATTTATTATTTGTAATAACACCGAGGATAGGGCATTTTAACGACTGATAGGTATGACTCTTGGACAAAGACTGATAACATTGAGAAAGGCTAAGAAGCTCTCGCAGGGCGATCTGGGCAAGAAAGTGGAAACTTCCGGCGATATCATCGGCCGGTATGAAATGGACGAGGTTATCCCCTCTGTGGAAGTGGCCTCTAAACTGGCAGATGTACTTGATGTGTAGCTGGACTATCTTTCAGGAAAGACCGACACGCTGCTGGATTCAGCTACGCTCGGCAGGATCATGGAGATATCCGTTATGCCCGAGAACGACCAGAAACAGGTATTTCTTGTGCTTGATGCACTCATAAGAGACTACAAGGCTAGAAAAGCATATGCTCAATAATAACAACGGCCAATCTTTATCAGATTGGCCGTTGTTACATAAATGCAACAGCTACCTATTAATATATCAAACACCTTTCTTATAAAGGAATTTTCTAGTTCCGAGGGCTAATAAATAGAAAAAAACGGCCCATATAATGCTATTCAAAGGCAAAAACAAGAGGGAGTGTCCAGGATCAAAAGGACCTCCGATAAAAAATACGTATATTTTTTCTAAAGTATTCCTTTTTGCACCCCACGTCATAAAGAACATTGATGTTGTGACGGCCAATGCGATATAAATTATGACAAATAAAACAAAATAAACTAACGTTTTCATATCAATTCTTTACTCCTTGCTGTTTTAACCATTCTACAATAGTGTTCATTAGTTTGTCTGCATCCGATCCAGGACGTGCAGCATCAAAATGATGAGCATCATTCCCTTGAGTTAAACCTTGAAAACCTCCCTTAATAAAATCATAAACATCCTGAGGATTACTCAACGCATCACCAGAAAGATCATATCGTAAAACATTTTTGATATTTTTATTTCCCATCAAATCTTTATAAAGATCCGATTTATCAGATATTGGACTACCGATTAAAATAAGATTATCAATAACTTGACCCGAATTAGCAAGCTTTAAGGCAACTTGAGCTTGAAGAACACTACCGTAGGAATAACCTGCTAAATTAAACTGCTCTCCTTCTTTTAACGGATGATTTTTCAATTCTTCCTTATACAAAGCAACCGTTTTATTAATAGTAGGGTGTTCAACCGGTCTTGTTTGTTTTATGTCCATATAGTCTCCTCCTCTTATTTGCCTACCGGTAATTACAGATTCATATCCAGAATTTCTATAAAGCGTAGTAAACTCTATTTCACCATTTCTACCGTGAGACATATTCACCCTACGAACATCGTTAATACCGTGATTTGCAAACGAGTTTCGCCATCTCTGAATATAATTCCAACCATCCTGATCATTATTAGCCTCTCCAACAAAATAAACTCGTTTACCATCTGGATCAAAAGCTACTGTAGGCCTGTTCAAAACATATGCGTATTGAGAATGTCTTTCATACTTTTCAGCTTCTCGATCCACCATATTCCACCTCCCAATCTCTGCATCGTAGAATCTTGCCCCGTAATCGTAAGGATTACAAGTTTATAGTTGTTCAACAATATTACTCTCTATAAACTTCTGTAAGTCCTTATTTGATTTCGCTAAAGTCGATAATCTTGCAAAATAACGTTTCCCCATTTCCCTTTCAACGACATACATCGTAGACTTTTTCTTCCAAAATAGATCGACCTTAAAAGTTCCTCGGTTACATTGCTGGCAATCCCGTTGTTCAGTATCCTTTTCTATCACATATCTTCTCAAGTCATCGAATTCAGATGCCGTAATTTTAAATTTAACCATAAATGTAGAATCTATATCATTTCTAATAAGATTATTGTCAACATATATCAAAATATCTTCAATAGGTTTATCCGATTCTCCAATATGGACAAGATACAATTGGTCAACAGAATTTTCACTTTTTGAATGACTACATCCAACCATTGAGCTAAGGAAAAGAACAGTATATAAAATAACATTAATATTTACTACCATTAGTTATAGTTTGTTTATGATAAATTGAAGGATCCACTACTCTTATTGGAGAAGCTTTAATATCTTTCCCCTTCACTTCAAAACCGTATTTTAATGTTATTATTGGCTGATAAACATTTTTACCTTTTGACATGTTAGGATCAGTATATCCCAAAAATCCATTTTGCTTTCCAACAAGAGAAACTGGAGAAAGTTCTGCTTCCCAATAAAAATCTCCTTCTCTTTGCCTAGAAATTCTGTCTCCAAAATAGGCATCATCACCTTTTGAATTTTTCTTAGATTCCATTTGCGCTTTACTATAATAGAAAGGAAAATTTTCTTTTTCAGCTTTACTTTTTCCTACATCTACTTTCTTCGAATCACTTCCATTGATTGGGGCATCTGTTTCTAAAGTTTGAATCCAATTAAAAACCTGAGTATTTTCTGAATTATAACCAAGTTCTATCTTTAAGCTAGAAGTTCGTTCGCTCTTTTGTTCTTCATAACTAATCACTTTAATTCCTTGGTACTCCGTTCCAATATACCTCCAACCTTTAGGCACGTTATCAGAAGAAATATCCTTCCGCCATTCGACTTCCCCTGTTTTTCTATTTTCAATCCAATCCATACCGTTAGGATCTATCCTTACTATTGGATTGTTGCCCACATAATTATAAGGTGTGCTTGAATAATACTTCTCCGCTAGCGGATCCACCACATTCCATCTACCGATCTCCGCGTCATAGAACCTCGCTCCGTAATCCTGCTGGTCGCCTAGCTCAGACTGTACTTCCTTACCATTGTAAAGATACTTATTTATTCCTGATAATTGAAGTGCCTTAGACTTACCAAACGGATAGTAATCGTGTTTTTGGATAACCGTTCCTGCTGTCGCTGAGGTACGTTGCAACGTCGCACGTACATTACCCAAGTGATCAGTTAGGTTGTAATAATAGGTGTAAGTACTGCCATTGGGTTGTAAATATCCCTCAGGCATATGTATCATTTCTATGGTTTGCGCTCCCGTGCCTACTTTGTTGTATTCTATTCCACCTACATAGTCCCGTACTGTAGTCGTAGCGCCTACTACTGCGGTCTTGCGTAGTTTGGTACCAACTGCGTCGTAAAGATAAGTAACGGTCGTACCTGACTTAGTTGCTGACTTCGGTAAGTTCAGGTGATTGTAGGCAAAGGTCATATCGGTGCGATCTTTAGTCGCATTACCATTAGCATCGTAAGTATAAGTACCAGTTAAGCCTCCTGTCAAACTTTGTAGTCGGTTTGATGCTACAGAATTTACGGTATAATTGTATGTTGTGGTAGTACCATTATCCCGTTTGAGCGTTTTGATATTACCCATATCATCATAGGTCAATACTTCACTCATTACTGTATCTGTGCTCGTTCCATTAAGCAATCTATTGAGTTTATCATAACTATAGCTGTACACATTCGGAGTATTTGTACTTCCATGCCCCCATAGTTGTTGTGCTATATTACCATTGTACTGAGGGCTTGAGCCTGTATTGTAATTCAACTGATAGGTGAAATGAGGAGAAGTAGCCTTAGTCGTCCAACCTCGCTCATTGTAGCTGTACGTAGTCGTATTAATAAAGTTAGTACCACTATTCTCGCTATGCTGTTTTTTTTCTTTGAGCTGACCTATTTCATTGTATTCGTTTCTCGCTAAAATAACTTCAGATTGTGCATTTACTTTATGCTTACTGTCCTTCAATCTTCCAACATGGTCATAAGTATTGCTGGTAAGTAAAGTCGTTACCGCTCCGCCTGCGCTAGCTTTATGCTCTCGCTTACTGGTTAATACTTCTCCCACAAAATTGTAGGTATTTGTCACATAGTCCGTACCTCCCAAATGATTCTGACTAGCCGATTGTATCAACCGAGCCCTATCATCGTAATAGTTGATGGTTAACAATGGTGCTGTTCCATCGTCCTTGCAGACTTTTGTACCCGTGAGTAATGTTTTGGTCTTAGTTGATTTGGTGATGCCTACAGCTTGTAATGAGGCTGTAGTTCCTCCATCAAAGGTATAATCATCGTAGTAGTTAATGACTAAGGGCTTTTTAGCCGTTGTAGTAATCGTTGGGAATGCGACATTGCTGTAAGTTGAGTTCTGCCCCCTAGTTTCCCAATATTGCGTAACAGCATTTACTGTATTTTGGGCTATTGCTTGTGTAATTAATGTAGCATCACTATACAAACCCGTTTCTATCACCCGACCAAAAGCATCATATTTTATATAACTCCATTCTTTGATAGTTTTTGAGCGTTGTATAGCATCTTGAGTAAGAACAATCTGATCATTCTCATTATAAACAATCCATTCCCAGCCTTTGCCTGGTATCTTCTTTTCTATTAGTCTCCGTCTACCATCATATTTATAAGCATAAATCAGCTCATTGAATGTTGCATCATTCTCGGTTATTGTTGTGGTAGTTGTTGGAAATCCAGGTGGAATAACAAAACACAAATCCCCAAAGTCATCAAATACATAATAGGTATCCAATTTCTTGGCTTCGCTTTCCCATACACAGGAAGCATAAAAGTTATTACAATAAATATAAAGAAAAAATAAGAGAAAAACTCCTTAAAATGTTAATTTTAAGGGGTTTGTATATTATTAGTAATTATTGTTTATTATCGTTAATCATGATTTATTTGCCGATACAAAATTTCGAGAATATATTATCCAATAAGTCGTCTGTGGTAACTGTCCCAGTGATTTCTCCGAGGTGGTGCAACGCTTGGCGGATATCCATGGCCAGAAAATCCGAGGTTACAGGATTATCAATACCATATAATACCTTTTCCAAAGCAGTTTGGGTATGTTGTAACGCTTCGACGTGGCGAATGTTCGTCACCATCACATCATCCTTATTGATATTAGAAAGATTCACTTGATTTAGCAATTCATCCTTTAACTCCTCTATACCAAGTTGCTCTTTAGCAGAGATATATAATGGATTTAACACCTGATATTCTGCACGTTGTGATTCCGTAATTAAATCTGATTTATTGATAATAGTTACAAAAGGAATATTCAAATCTTTGACTTCCTGGATCTGTTCCTGAACAGCCTCAATTTTATCTTGTGTAGGATCAAAAAGGTAAATAATCAAACGTGCTTGCTTCATTTTTTCGCGTGTGCGCTCCACTCCTTTTGCCTCAATCACGTCTTCTGTATGACGTATACCTGCTGTGTCGATGAAACGGAAAGTAATCCCTTTGATATTGATTTCATCCTCAATCGTATCACGTGTCGTACCGGCAATATCTGATACAATAGCACGTTCTTCGTTCAACAATGCATTTAATAGTGTTGATTTCCCAACATTCGGTTTACCCGCTATGACTACAGGAACACCATTCTTCAGTACATTTCCTTGTTCGAAAGAAGCTATTAACTTATTGATTACCGAATATATCTTCTGAATCAGCGCTTTTAGTTGATCACGGTTTGCAAATTCTACATCTTCTTCGGAGAAATCTAATTCTAACTCAATCAACGATGCAAAGTGCACTAAATCTTCCCGAAGCTTTTTCAACTGATTGGAAAAGCCTCCACGCATTTGTTGCATTGCAATTTGGTGAGATGCTGCCGAATTAGAAGCGATCAAATCCGCTACAGCTTCCGCCTGTGATAAATCCAGTCCACCATTCAAGAAAGCACGTAAAGTAAATTCTCCTGGACGTGCGGTACGTGCACCTTTACGAATCAATAAATTGATCACTCGCTCGATGATATATTTAGAATTGTGCGTTGATATCTCTACCGAGTTTTCTTTCGTATAGGAATTCGGCCCAACAAAAAGTGACACTAACACCTCATCTATAATCTCCTCGCCTTCGCGGATTGTTCCAAAATGAATGGTATGCGAAGCCTGCTTGTTGAGATCTTTACCTTTGAAAACAGAATTGACTAAACTAATAGCATCTGTTCCCGAAACACGAATCACGGCAATGGCACCTTGCGAACCTGGAGAAGTAGCTAATGCTACGATAGTATCTTGCGTATTGGAAGTACTTACTGACATAGCCACAAAGGTACTAACATAGTTTAAGAAAATGAATTATCGTTTTTCAATACATACATTAAACCTAACAAGGTCTTTACAATCTAATACAGTTGATTTAACTATTTTTGTAATTCAGTATAATTCAGTTGTATATGCATTTTCTTAGAAAAGTAATTTTATTCCTTGCTTTATTTCCTGTAGCTGCGCTCGCAGATACGTATCCAGAAGTTGTATTTGATAATAGTATTGTAAAAGGCTCGTATGCTAAAAGTCAGGTATCTTATTCAGGTCAAAGTTGGGTTGAAAATGTAAATAAACATCTCTTAGTATCTGATACTCTTTTCTTTACACCTGGAAATGCCTTGTCCTTGAAATATATTTCTGCTAATGAAGGAAATTGGGAAACGAGTATCAATTACAACCGTCAGAAATTTAATTATACCGTTGACGAATCAGATTTTTTGAGTATAAGAATTTATATAAACTCTCCTAAAACGACTGTCAAAGATTTGCCTCGTGTCTTTATCAGACAACAACATGCTTCTTCAGATACACTCAGTTTGGAACCTTATGTGGTAAAATTAGAGCACAAAAAATGGTTGCATGTAAAAGTTCCAGTGAAGAAATTCCATATACGAAATAAACAAGCTATCGTCTTGGGTGTCGGATTTGCGCAAAATGCGAGTTCTGCAAATACACACCATTTATTGCTGGATCAATTGGAGTTTTTACCTCTTAAATATTCAGAGATTCCATTACGTTCGGCTGCAATTCTGAGTGAGGCAACAGCCTACGATCGCGCGGTTCACTTAAAATGGCAACTTCCACTTTCGCCAAGTATTCGTTATATCAAGATTTATAGAGCTATGGATGGTAAGAATTTCAAAGCCATTGGTATTCGTCCTGTTCCTATGCAATCTTGTTTAGATATGGTTCCCGTAATAGGACAAAAATATCAATACCAAATCTCATGGGTAGATTATAATTATCAGGAATCACCTTTATCAACCGCTAAAGAAGTGGAAACTTCTGCATTGGGCAACGATGAGATTTTGAAATTAGTACAACTGGCCAACGTCAATTATTTTGTAGAAAATTTTGACATCAATAGCGGTATGTACATGCCGTTCCGCAGTAAGAATAAAGTTATTGTTTCTACCGAAGAAACAGCAGGTGCTATCTTATCGTTGATAGTTGGGGTTAAAAATGAGTTTTTGACGCGTCAGAATGCATTGAACAGAATATCAAAAATCACATTCTTTCTAATGCGTTCACAAAATAAAAATGGATTCTTCCCTTCTTTCTATGATGCGCGTAAAGGTATGCCTGAATATAGAAATGAATTGGCTATTTACGACGTAAAAGCTACAGGTGCTATCATGGAAGCCTTGCTGATTGCAAGAGAATTTTTTAATGAAGACAATGATTCAGAAAAAGATTTACGCACACGTATTTCGCAACTTTATCAGCAGATAAAATGGAATGAGATTACCGAAAGCAATAATCTGTTAAAATCTAAATTGGCTTTATTGGATAATGAAGGTGCCAAAAACAAAGCGCTCAGCGGTACTCATCAGGCTATCAATACGTATCTACTCGCTGTAGGTAATAATAAATATGCACTGCCTGTAGAAACGTACACGGATGCAGTGTATCACAAATTTGAAAATATTACGGTAGATACCACCCAATCGATCAATCCTTATTATT